>WNEZ01004388.1_pt1 | contig 12260 bp, 15 predicted proteins | sample 5400521 | NCBI WGS metagenome assembly WNEZ01 (sample SAMN13153339, study PRJNA577476) | soil metagenome | isolation source: 120 cm saprolite under Douglas fir tree site 2 hole 1 replicate 1 | place: USA:California | collected 2015-04-18
AACTCGGAGCGCCAGATCACGTCGAAAAGATCGGGCTGCACAATCTGGTTCCTGCTCCCGGATCGCACCGGAATCGCAAGAGACTCGGACGTGGACCGGGCTCGGGTACCGGTAAGACGTCGGGCAAGGGACACAAGGGTATCAAGGCCAGATCGGGCCACCACGGCCCCGGCGGCGGGAAGCCGCAGTTCGAGGGCGGTCAGATGCCTCTCACCCGCCGCATACCAAAGCGCGGGTTCACGAATATCTTTCGTGTAGAGAATCAGGTCGTCGGTTTCGAGGACCTTGCCAAGCTGCCGAAGGGCGCTGAAGTGACGGAGGAGACCCTGGCCGAAGCGGGATTGATTCGAAAAGGAAAGGGTCCCGCCAAGCTTCTCGCGAATGGCGATGCCGCGAAAGGTGTCACCGTGCGCGGTATCAAGATGAGCGCCGGCGCTCGGCAGAAAATCGAATCGGCCGGAGGCCGAGTAGAGAACTAAATGGCGCAATCAGCCCCAGCGGCGGCAGTTAGCAACATCTACAACACGCCGGAGTTGCGGGACAAGATCGTCTTCACGTTTATCTGTCTCGTGATTTACAGAATCGGCGCGCACATCACGGCGCCGGGCGTCGACGTCGTGGCGCTGACCGATTTCTTCGCCAACAAGGGGAAGGGCGGACTTCTCGGTCTTTACGACCTGTTCGTCGGCGGCGGATTGTCGCACGCGACGGTTTTCGCGCTCGGCATTATGCCCTACATCTCCGCCAGCATCTTCATGCAGATCGCTGGCGTGGTGATCCCGACCGTCGAGAAGCTGCAGAAGGACGAGGAAGGCAGGAAGCGCGTGACGCAGTGGACGCGCTACGTGACGGTCGTCCTCGCCGTCGTGCAAGGGTGGGGATTCGCGCTCTTCACGTCGTCCCTCGAGAACGCGGTGGTCAACCCCGGGTTCGGGTTCAAGCTCCAGATGGTGACGGTTCTAACCACTGGCGCGATCTTCGTGATGTGGCTCGGTGAGCAGATCACTGAGAGGGGCCTGGGTAACGGGGCCTCGCTAATCATATTCTTCTCGATCGTCGAGCGGTTCTGGCCGGGAATCTTCAGTACCGTGGGCTTCGTGAAGACGCAGGCGGTCGGTCCATTCTCGCTGGTGGTGCTCGGCATCGTCATGGTGGGAGTCGTTGCCGGTACGATCGCGATTACCATGGCAGCGCGAAGGGTGATGATTCAGATCCCGCAGCGGACCATGGCACGAGGCCGGCAGAGGGAAGCGGCGAAGAATTTCATTCCGCTGCGCGTGAACGCGGCGGGTGTGATGCCGATCATCTTCGCCTCATCGGTGATCGTCGTCCCTGGCGCAATCGCGCAGTTCAGTGGCAACGAGAACGCGCGCATCATCTCCGAATACTTCCAGCCGGGTACCTGGCTCTACTACTTGCTGCAGACGATTCTGATCGTGTTCTTCACGTACTTCTACACGTCTATCATCTTCAACCCGGTCGACATCTCGGAGAATCTGAAGAAGCAGGGCGGATTCATTCCGGGCGTGAAGCCCGGCGCCAGGACGGCCGAGTACATCGATCACGTCGTGTCGCGCATCACGTTCCCCGGCGCGTTGTTCCTTACGTTCATCGCGCTGCTGCCGGTGTTCATCGCCGACATGATCAACGTCCCGTTCAGATTTGGTGGAACATCGCTGCTGATCGTAGTCGGTGTCGCGCTCGACACGATGGCGCAGGTCAATCAGCACCTGCTGCTCAGAAAGTATGATGGCTTCATGAAGAAGGGACGAGTGCGATTCCGCGGCCGTACGACCGGCGGCACTTACTAGACTTCGATCGGAGGAGCCAAAAGCTCCTCCGACTCTTTTGCCGGTATCTCCGATGATCATCGTGCTGCTCGGTCCGCCCGGAGCGGGTAAGGGAACGCAGGCGGACAAACTGGCCATGCGACTCGGGATTCCGAAGATCGCGACCGGCGACGTCCTGCGAGCGGCGGTCCGTGACGGCACCAGGCGCGGGCTCGAGGCAAAGGCCTATATGGATCGCGGTGATCTGGTGCCGGATTCAGTCATCCTCGGTATTCTTCAGGATGTCATGACCTCGCCCGCGACGAAAAAGGGAGCCATTCTGGATGGCGCGGTTCGCACCGTGCCGCAGGCCGAGGGGCTCGGGGTTATGCTCGATGAGATCGGAAAGAAGGTGGACAAGGTGCTGCTGTTCGATGTGGACGATGACGAGCTGGTGAAACGGTTGAGCACCCGCACTGTTTGCGAGGGCTGTCAGACGCCCTACACCGGGCGCGAGCCGGGCTCGAGCTGCGAGAAATGCGGCGGAAAGCTCGTACGTCGCAAGGACGACGAGCCCGAAGCAGTGCGGAATCGCCTCGAGGTCTATCGCAGGCAGACGGCACCAGTGATCGACTGGTACGCCGACCATAAGATGAAAGTTCAGAGGATAGACGCGGATGCTTCGGTGGACGAAGTGACAAGCCGCGCTGTCAAGGCGCTCAAGAAATGATCCAGATCAAGTCGCCGCGCGAAATCGAGATCATGGCGCGCGGGGGCGAGATACTGGCGGCAACGGTGCTGCTGCTGGAGAAGAGCGTACGTCCAGGCATGACGACTCTGGATCTGGACAAGATTGCCGACGAGTTCATTCGCAACCATCCCGGCGCGACACCGGCGTTCAAGGGCCTCTACAATTTCCCCGCGAGCATCTGCACGTCCATCAATCAGGAGATCGTCCACGGGATTCCGTCGAAGAAGCGCCTGATCGAGGAAGGAGACCTCGTCTCGATCGACATCGGCGTGAAGCTCGATGGGTACTACACTGATTCAGCTACGACCGTCGCAGTCGGGAAAGTCGATGCGGAGTCGAAGAAGCTGCTCGACGTCACGAAGAAGGCGCTAGCAGCCGGGATAAAGGCGGCAACCGCTGAGAATCATATCGGCGATATCGGTGCGGCCGTGCAGGGCGTGGTCGAAGCGGCGGGCTTCAGCGTGGTACGCGATCTCGTTGGACATGGAATTGGAGTCGGATTCCACGAGGATCCGCAGGTGCCGAACTATGGCAAGCCAAAGCGAGGCGTCCGCCTTCAGCCGGGACTGACGATCGCTATCGAGCCGATGGTGAACGTAGGAATGCCCGGCACCCGAACGATGCCGGACCGATGGACGGTTGTCAGCGTTGATGGGACGCGGTCTGCGCACTTCGAGCACACGATCGCGGTCACGAACAACGGACCGCGCATCTTAACGACTCTGGCGCCTTAGCGGCGCCCGCCTCTCAGCGTCGCTCGGGCGTTGACGGAATCAGCCGTCCCAGAGGCGTAGCCTTGACGTAGCGGCTGGTCTGACCGTTCCAGGTCAGCTGAAGAGTATCGCCCACCACCGCGAACCGTACCGCGCGGTCTCCTCCTCCCGGTCCTGGGAGATGGAGCATCGCCGAATCGCCCATCGTCACATAGGTCCCTTCCAGCGTGCGGATCGGTACTCTCAGGCGGAAATCCCCGCCTGGCGTGTATTCCTCGAACGCGGGCACGCCGGTGTAATGGAGGTACGTCCAGCGGCCGATCACCGGATCGGCGCCCTTCAATGGCGCGCCGACGCGCGTCTCGCGCTGCTCCTTTCCCTGATTGACCATGACCAGCGTGTCGCGCAGGATCGAAACCCTGAACGCGTTAATTCCATTCGCCGGATCGATGATGTAGAGGCTGTCCCGGGCGCGCTTGTATTTCATGTCAACCATTGCGCCGAGGGTAAAGCTCATCGAGTTGTCGGGCGCGAATGAGATCGTCGATCCAAGTCCACCGGCCGAACGAGTCACCGCTTCCCACGTACCGATTAGCGATGTCGAACGGGCGGGCGTCGCGACCTGGCCTGCCACCACATTCAGCGCCAGCAGATTTGGAATGAGGACAAATGCACGAACGCGTATCCTCATGGTTTACTCCGTGTTGAGCGTCAGCCGGAAAGCGCGCGCTCGACGAGCCTGGTGGCTTGGTCCCCGAGGTCGCTAGCCTTCTTCACAAGTTGCTCTGCCTCGCGCGCGAGAGACTGGCCCTTCGACTTGTCCTCTAGCGCCTGCACGTTGACCCGCACGTTGTACGCCGCGCCTCTGGCCGCGGCTACCGCAAGTAACGAGGCGACCCCGGCATCGGTAACTGCGTTCGTATTCCCCTTCTCGGCCAGGAGCGCGGCGAGCTGTGCGACTTGCACGGCGGCGCGCGCGGTCTCGAGCGGCACCTCGGCTGCCTTGAGAAGCGCGCTCGTCACGGTTTCGGAGCGGCGCGCGGCCGCCTCGGCGGGCTCTTTGGGCAGCTTGTAGGCTTCCGAGACCAGCGCGTACGCCTCTGCATCCCGCTTGACCAGCGTCGCAAGCTGGTTGCCCAGAGCAACCGCCTTGAGAGCGGCTTCCTTCATTTCGGAATCAACGGCGGCGTATTTCTTTTTTCCGATGGTGAGGCCCGCGACCATCTGCGCGAGCGCGCCCGCCAGCGCGCCTGCGTGTGCGGCGACGCTTCCACCGCCCGGGACGGGATTCGACGAGGCGACTCCAGCCAGGAATCCGCTCACGCTCTCACCGCCGCTCACCACTTCGCGCACCTGACGCTCGAGCACCTGCTCCGGCGTGAACTGCTTGAGCTGAAGGTGACTGACTGCGGTGTCGAACAGAACTCTTTCTGGCACCAAGCCGACGATCTCACTCCAGGTCACCGGTGCTCCCTCTGCCTCAGCGCGCATCTTCACGAAATCGAACGCGTGGTGCAGCGGCGTTTTCTCCGTGTCGACGAGATTCATCGACACCTGAGCCTGACCATCCACCACGAGACCTAATCCCTTCACGTACTTGAAGCCGCCGGACGATCCGCGCACGGCCTTGGCGATATCCTTCGCGATCTGAAGGTTGGATGCGGGTCCAAGGTAGACGTTGTAGGCGACGAGAAACGGGCGCGCCCCGATCGCAATCGCTCCGAACGTGGGGTGGATCTTCGCCGGCCCGAAATCAGGGTTGCGCGCCGGGTTCTTGCCCAGCTCTTCTCGCAGCCCCTCGAATTCGCCCCGTCGGACCTCGGCGAGATTCTCTCTCGCGGGCGTCGTAGCCGCGCGCTCGTAAAGATAGACGGGAATCTTCAGCTCGCGTCCGACCCTTTCACCGAGCGTCCGGGCGAGAGCGATGCAATCCTCCATCGTCGATCCCTCAAGCGGGATGAAAGGCACGACGTCGGTGGCGCCGATGCGAGGATGTTCGCCAGTGTGTTTGGAGAGATTGATCCGGTCTGCTGCCGCCTTGATTCCGGCGAACGCGGCATCCACGGCGGTCTCGACTGGCGCGACGAACGTGATCACCGATCGATTGTGGGAGGAATCGGACGACACGTCGAGAACCGAGACACCTTCCACCGCCGCGATAGCGTCGCGGATCGCGTTGATGACTTCAGGACGCCTCCCCTCGGAGAAATTCGGAACACATTCGACGAGCTTCATTCAGTCTTTTCCTTGCTCATGTTGGCACGTTTGACAGTCTGCAGCAGCCAAGCGTGCATGGCCGGATTTCCGGCGACGAAGGATCCGGCGGTGAGCTGCGGCGGATTTCCGTCGATATCGGTGACGATACCTCCCGCTTCCTGCACCATCAGCATTCCTGCGGCAACATCCCACGGCGCCAGAACAAGCTCCCAGAACGCGTCGAATCTGCCGCAGGCAACGTTCGACAGGTCGAGCGCCGCCGACCCCGCTCGGCGAATTCCGGCGGTCCCGCGCATCACCAAACTGAACTGCTGCAGGTACCGTGGCAACTTCTCGAGTGTCTTGAACGGGAATCCGGTTCCGATCAGCGACCTGCCCGGCTCTCTGAGATTGGAGACGTGGATGCGCTTGCCGTCGCGAAATGCGCCGTCGCCGCGTGTCGCCGTGAACTCTTCGCCCCGGGCGACATTCAGCACGACACCCGCGCACAGCACGCCGTTGCGCGCGATCGCGATCGACACGGAATACTCCGGATAGCCGTGCAGAAAGTTGGTGGTGCCATCCAGCGGATCGGCGATTACGACGATTCCTTTGCTTGCGCTCACCGTCGGCGACAGCTCCTCCCCGAGGACGGTTGCATCGGGAAGACGGCGGGCGATGACGCCCCCGATCACCTTCTCGGACGCCTTGTCCACCTCGCTGACGAAATCGGAGTGTCCCTTCGTCTCCCACACCAGCTTCTCGCGCTGAGCGGTGGCGTCTCGAATGACACGCGCTCCGCCGCGAGCCGCTTCCAGCGCGATGTCGAGCAGCTCGGAATCGCCGCTGTCAGTTTGTGAAATTGCTTGCAACTCCTCTCGCTCGCTCTTTAATTTGGCGCAATGTCCCGCATCTTCAGCGGCATTCAGCCCTCAGGCTCCCTGCACATCGGAAACTACCTCGGCGCCGTCAAGAACTGGGTTGAGCTGCAGCACAAATACGAGTCGTTCTACTGCATCGTCGACTACCACGCCATCACGGTTCCCTTCGAGCCCGCCGACCTGCGCGCCCGCACGGCCGACATGGCGTTGTCACTGCTCGCCGCCGGACTGGATCCGTCGAAGTGCACACTGTTCGTGCAGTCGATGGTGCCGGAACATACCGAGCTTGCATGGATATTCAACACTCTCACTCCTCTGGGCGAGCTCGAGCGCCAGACTCAGTTCAAGGAAAAGGCGAGTCGCGAAGAGAGTGTTCCCGCTGGATTACTCAACTATCCGGTACTCCAGGCGGCCGACATTCTTCTGTATCGCGCCGAGCTGGTGCCGGTTGGTGAGGACCAGGTGCAGCACCTCGAGCTGTCGCGCGAGATAGCGCGAAAATGGAACGCGCGGTTCGACGTTCGTGTTCCGGCGGTGAGCCGCGTGTCCGGCGCGAAACCAGCGCGCGCCGCACGTGATACTCCCACGTCCGAACCAGGTGGATTCTTCCCCGAGCCCAAGGCGCTGCTCACTCCCACCCGCCGCGTCATGGGATTGGATGGCCAGGCGAAGATGTCGAAGTCGCTGGGGAACACGGTCGATCTGCTCGAGAATCCGGCGTCGGTCTGGGAGAAGCTAAGACCGGCGGTGACCGATCCGGCACGCGTGAGGCGGACCGATCCTGGCACGCCGGAAGTCTGCAATATCTATCACTTGCACAAGGCGTTCAGTCCGCCCGCGACCGTTGAGCACGTCGCGGTACAGTGCCGGACGGCTGGTTGGGGCTGCATCGATTGCAAGAAGGTTTTGCACGAATCGATGGAGAAGGAGCTCGCTCCCATACGGGGGCGCGCAAAGGAGATCGCCGCAAATCCGAAGAAGATGAAGAACGATCTCGCCGCCGGGGCCGAGCACGCTCGGTCGGAAGCAGGGAAGACGATGAAAGAAGTGAAGCAGAAAATGGGGCTCACCTAGGCGTCTTTTATGGGAGATGCCGACCTCGTTCAGCGCGCGAATAGCCTGCTCTCCGAGCTGTCGCAAAAACCGAGGTTTGCGGGAAGCGCCGAAGAATTCGCGGCGAGAGCGTTGTGCCGGGCCGAGCTCGAGCGCGCCGGATTCGAGTGCCGGGAGCTGCCATTCGAGTACTCTGAGTGGCCCGGGCGATGGGGACCGCCGCTCGCGGCCGCGTTTCAGGCGGCAACAATTCTCGCGGTCGCGCATATGGCGGTTCATCGTGGGCCGCTGGCCGCGCTGGTGGTTGGCGCGGCACTACTGACCGCTCTCATGTTTGCTTCCGGTGACGCGAAGCGACGCTGGACCGCAAGGTTTCCGCTGCGCCGCGCGAGATCCGAGAACCTGGAAGCAAGGCGCGGCAATCCGGCGGTTTGGCTCGTTGCTCACAACGACTCGAAGTCCCAAACCGTTCCGATGCTGATTCGAATAGCAGGCTCAGTCGCGCTGGCTGTCGTTACCGCCTCGTCGTTGGGAGTTCTCCTGCTCGCTCTTGTCGGAGTGAGCTTGATCGTATCGGTGTGGCACTTGCTTGCGCTCCTGGCAGTACTCGCAGCGCTTCCTTCCATGTTCTGCTTCATCCGAAATGAGTCCAATGGAGCGGTCGATAACGCCAGCGGCGTAGCCGCGGTTCTCCTCGCGGCGCAGTCGGCCTCTGCACCCCGTGAGCTAGGTGTTCTCATCACCAGCGGGGAAGAACTCGGGCTGGCTGGCGCGCGGGCCTGGGCGGGTGCGCATGTGCGGGCAGCCTCTGCCAAAGCTGGTCTTTCAGTCCTGAACTGCGATACTGTGGACGACGCTGGCGATTGGCGGTGCATGTACACGGGACCCAGGCCGAAGCAGATCGCGGCGGCGGCTGAAACAATCGCCAGCCGGCTGGGCGTACGGCTTCCCGTGGGGCGCCTCATCCCGGGAATTCTGGCCGACAGCATGGCGTTCGCCGATTTGGGTATCGAAGCCGTCACCCTCAGCAGGGGGACCCTGTCGACTCTCGCGCGTATTCATACGCGGCGCGATACTTCCAATGCGCTCGGGGGGAATGGCGCCGCGGAAGCGAGCGCCGTCCTTTCTGCTCTAGCCAAGGAACTGGGCTGATGTATCTGCTGATTCTCGCTGGCGTGATCATATTGTCGCTGATCCTGATCGTCCTGGGCCTGCCTGGGCTCTGGATCATGGTGGCGACAGCCGTCGCATATAACTTGATCGTCCCAGGCGAGCCGATCGGTTGGGTCACCCTGGTCGCCGTCGCGGCGCTGGCTTTCGTCGCCGAGCTTCTGGAGTTCTCCCTTACTGGCCGCTATGCCCGAAAGTACGGCGGCTCGCGCCGCGCTGGCTGGGGAGCGATTCTTGGGGGCATGGCCGGCGCGATTGTCGGAGTTCCGGTACCGATCATTGGCCCCGTCATTGGCGCATTCATCGGCTCATTCCTTGGAGCGCTGATTGCGGAGCTCACGGGCGGATCGTCAGCAGGAGATGCCACGCGCGTCGCGAAGGGAGCATTGATCGGACGCGTGATGTCCACGGTTTTAAAGATTGGGATTGGCTTCACGATTGGCGTTTGGATCTTCATTGCAGCCGCGAGATAAAATTCCCGTGCCGACCAAACCATGACCGCAGCCGAAAGCGCCAGCGCAGCGACGGAATCCGCTTCCCAAGAGGGAAAGTACGTCTACTGCATCATCCGGAACGACCGCTCGCGCGAGTTCGGCGAGATCGGTATCGGAAGCGCCGCGCGCGTGTACACGGTCGCCCACAAGGACCTGTCGGCGGTCGTAAGCGACACTCCGATCGTGATCTACGACCCAACGCGCGAGAACGTCCTGGCGCACGAATTCGTCAACGAGACGGTGATGCGGGAGTTCACGCTCATCCCGATGTCGTTCGGCACGATATTTCGCTCGGAGAACGACGTGAGGGCCCTGCTCAACTCCACCTATCAGGCGTTTACCGACGTACTCGACAAAATGCAGGACAAGATCGAGTTCGGTCTCAAGATTCTGTGGGACCGGGACAGCGTTGTCGCCGCGATCGAGCGCGACAACGACGAGATTCGCCGGCTCAAGGACGAGATCACGCGCAATGCCGCCTCTTCGACGTACTTCGCGCGCATGCAGCTCGGTCGTCTGGTCGAGGCCGCGATGGAGGAAGCGAGCAACCGCTATGTGAACGACATCCACGAGCAGTTGAAGGAAGTCTCGGTCGCCAGCCGCAGCAGCAAGGTCATTGGCGACCGGATGATCCTGAACGCCGCCTTCCTCGTGGAGCGCAAGGACGAAAAGTCATTCGACGAGAAGGTAAAGGCCATCAGCCTGCAGTACGAGGACCTTCTCACCTTCAAATACACTGGACCGTGGCCTCCGTACAACTTCGTGAATATCAAGCTGAAGCTGGAGAAGGCGACCTGACGCGGGGCTGATCCCATGGGACTTCTCACCAACATTCTGCTCGCGCCATTCCTCGGCCCCGTGTGGGGAACGAGATGGACGCTCGAACAGGTCGATCGCGTCGTCCGCGAAGAGCTGACTGACGACACGCCGATCAAGGCAGACCTGATGGCGCTCCAGCTGCAGCTAGAGATGGGCGAGATCGACGACGACGAGTACGTTCGCCGCGAGGCCGAGATCATGAAACGGCTTCGTGAAGTCCGCGAATGGCGCGAGAAGTTCGGGATGTCCACCAGCGGTGGCCCCGTTCGCGTCGTCGAAAGCGGCGAGCCAGAGTAAATCATCGCAGCCGCGGCCGAATGATCGAGCGTCTGTGCTACGTGTACGGAGTCGTCGGCGCGTCGATTGAAACGGCGACAGCCCCGACGGGCATCGATGGCCGCCCAGTCACACTTATTTCCAGCGGAGACGTCTCCGCGGTCGCCACCTCCGTCAGCGCCGAGGATTACGCGCCGGACAGAGTCGAGTCACTGACGGCGGATGTCGATTGGGTGAGTGAGCGCGCAATGGCGCACGACCGGGTCCTCACCTGGGCGTCGGACAATGGCGCTGTGATCCCCTTACCGATGTGGACGCTGTTCCGGGACGCAAAGGCGGTCAAGGCGATGCTGTCGAAGCGGAGGCCCGAGCTGCAGCAGACATTCGCGAGGATAGCGGACGGCAGGGAATTCATCGTCCGCGTCTACGTGCAGCCCGGCGTCCTCAAGGACCGACTCGGCGAGCACAGCTCAGAGCTGACGGCGCTCGAAGCGGAAGCGGCCAAAGCAACGCCGGGTCAGAAATACCTTCTCGAGCGAAAGATCGAAAACCTTCGCCGTGACGCGGGACGCGATGTGACGGCGAAAGTCGCCTCCGAGATTTACGACGATCTCCGCTCGGCATCGATGGACACGGTCCGCGAGCAGCCGGTCAACTCCGGAGCGCCGCGGGAGCAGGGACGCGCGGTGCTCAACGCATCGTTTCTGGTGGCCCCAAAGCGGGTGGTCGAGTTCCAGCGTGCGCTGACAGCGATGGTCAACAAGTACGAGCCGTCGGGCTTCAAATTCGATTTCACCGGACCGTGGCCGCCGTACCACTTCGTCGGCGAGAGATCGCCGTGAGCCTCGACGATCTATTCGGCGAGCCCCGAATCGAGCTCTCCGAGGTACTCAACCACATTCTCGACAAGGGCGTCGTCCTCAAGGGCGAAGTGATGCTCGCGGTCGCCGACATCGACCTGATCCAGCTGGATCTCGGACTCTTGTTGACGGCCGTAGAATCGGCGACCAGGCGGCCCCGCGTTAGTGGCGCCAGAACGCTCGGCCTCGCGGCGCCACGGCCGGAATCGCGTTCCCAGGCGTCCTCGGGCTCGACGATGGAGAGCCAGGTAGTCGATTCGCTCGACGCCCCGGGTGACGCAGCGGTGACACCGCTGCAAAGCGTTGCTGAGAGCCTGCCGCAGCGTCTTAATACGGACCCCGAGAAGGTCGAGAACGGGCTCGCGAAGCTCGTCTTGACGTTGATTGAGGTATTGCGTAAGGTCCTAGAGCACCAGGCAGTTCGGCGAATGGAGGGGGGACATCTGAGCGACGCGGAGATCGAGAAGCTCGGAGTCGCGTTGCTCCGCCTCAACGACCGGATGCAGGAAATGAAGGGGATCTTCGGTCTGACCGATGACGATCTCCAGATAGACCTGGGCCCCCTAGGCAAGTTACGATAACCCGGCGCACGAGCCGAACGGAGACGACTGCTTGGCAGACTTAGTATCCCCGTCGCGCACCTATGGTCTCGTCGACATCCTCGATCGTGTGCTCGACAAGGGCCTCGTCGTTGTCGGCGACATCAAGATCAATCTCGCCAACGTAGAGCTTCTCACGATTCAGATCCGCCTCCTGATCTGTTCCATCGACAAGGCGGAACAGATCGGCATGGACTGGTGGCGGACAGACCCGCGACTGAGTACGCGCGCGAAGGCCGCCGCCATCCCACCGTCCACACCAGCCGCCTCGGCAGAAAGACAACAGGAGTCACGACATGGCAGTTGAACGTTCCCCGAGCGGTAGCTCGCTTATCGATGTTCTCGATCGTGTTCTCGATAAGGGTATCGTCATCGACGCGTGGGTGCGCGTCTCCCTGGTCGGGATCGACCTTGTGACGATCGAGGCGCGCATCGTCGTCGCATCAATCGACACGTATCTCAAATACTCCGAAGCGGTGGGTCTCACCGCGCCCGGTTCCCGCCCGCGCGAGCTCACCGCCGGCGGTGCGGACGAGCTCGACCGGATGCGGATAGAAAATGCAGATCTGAAGCGGCGACTTGAACGAATCCAAGCGTGAGAGTGCCGCGGTAGCGATCAGCCCGCAACTCAGCGGAGAGCGCCTGGCCGAGCTTCTCTCCGCTATCTCCGAAGCGCCCG
>WNEZ01004389.1_pt1 | contig 12259 bp, 14 predicted proteins | sample 5400521 | NCBI WGS metagenome assembly WNEZ01 (sample SAMN13153339, study PRJNA577476) | soil metagenome | isolation source: 120 cm saprolite under Douglas fir tree site 2 hole 1 replicate 1 | place: USA:California | collected 2015-04-18
CAAGGTCGCCGACACTGTTTTGCGTCATCGGCTGGGTGCTGTCATCGCCGCAATGCCAGCCGAGGCACCGCTCGCTGTCGGTCTCTGGGTGCGCCGCGAGCCGCCGCAGGACGACCACCCGGGCTTGCAGCTCGATTGGCACGAAACGTTCAGCGGACGAACGGCGACCACGGGCGCGTGGGACACCGTACTCCTGCCGGCCCTGCGAAGCGTTCATCGTGAAATCGGGCGGACCTCAGCTGGACGTCGAATCGTTGTGCACGGTCATCCCACGCTCGCTGCCGCATTCGCGCTCGGCCGCGCCTGTCCTGCGGTGTCGGGCTTAAGTCTGGCCTGGGTGCAAACGGGTCTGGATGGTAGTCGCTGTCTGTGGTCGTTATCCGAGCCACGCCAGGCCAGCGGCTTCATCGCTAGATCACAAGGTGTGAATCCCGCCGGTGGAGGGCTTGCTGTTTTGGTCTCGGTAATGCATGACGCTTCGCTCGCGTTCGGCGCGACCGCAGCGCTCCCGCCGATGCGTGCCACCGTCGAGGTAGATCCTGTCAGTGATGATAGGCGCGGGCGGCTTACACCGGGCGGGGCCGTGGATCTTGCGAACGAGATCGCTGAGGCTGTCCGTACCGCGAGGTCGACGTTTCAGGGCATTCGTACAATCCACCTGTTCCTTGCGTGCCCCGTCGGTCTCGCCGTGATGCTCGGCCAGCTGCTGAATGCAGTTGGCCCGATCACCATATACGAGCACATCGATGACGACGCCATCGGCCAGTACCGGCCCGAGGTTCAAATCCCCGCAAGCGGGCTCTACTAATGCCTGTCACGGATCTGGATTGTGTCGGCAACATCGCGCTTACCTGACCCTCGCTGGCACGATCTAGTGGACGGCCAGGATGAATTGATTACTCTCCTGGAGGATTGGACTGTTGGTCGAGCGGTACCTAAATCGGTGGCGGACGTCTTGAGCGTCGCCCGCTCCCTACTGATTGACTCGTATTTGACCTACGAGTACTCGCTTGTTTCCGTCACTTGGGGCTTGCTTGCGTTGGAGGCCAGCCTCAAAGACTGTCTGCTGAGTGCCGAAGAAAAGGATCGGCGTAGCTTCAGCGATCTCATTTCGGAGGCCCAAAGGCTGGGACTCATTACGCATGACGAAGCATCTGCCCTCGGTATAGCGGCCGCCCTCCGCAATCGGATAGTCCATGGGTACCTGCAACCGAAACCTTTACTTGAGTCGTATTCACCGAAGCACGCGGTAGCGATGCTGGAGTCAATCCATAATGCGGTTTCAGATCTCTATGAACGGGCACTCGGCCTGGCTCGTGCAAATGCGCACGAGGAGTCTGAATCATCCAGTAACTCCACAGGGCTCCGCGCCGGCGCAATCTATCACCGTTAATGAGCAAGGCGCGAACGAGATCGCGGCAGGTAACGAGCTCCGCCTTGATTGGCGTCTAGCGCTCTAGGATCGCCTGCATCCGCTGCGCCGCTTCCCGTTGAAGTTCTGGCACCACGTGGCTGTAGGCGTTCATCGTCAATGCGATCTCTGAGTGACCCAACACCTCCATCACCACCCGCGGCGAAACGCCTTGAACGAGGAGCAGCGTCGCGCACGAATGCCGCAGGTCGTGAATGATTGCCTTGTGGTTCGCGTGCGAAGACGAAGACCTCGACGACGAGCAGGGGGTGCTATCGCAATTGAAGTGTCGAAGGCCCGTCATCTGGACTGGTCCGAGACTCGGGCCATACCTGAGGTCGTAGACAACTTAGACGCTGATCAACTGTGCGTGTGCTGGCCGCAGCCGATTGACAATCGCATCCGGGTACAGCGTGGCGCCTTCGTTTTCGGCAGAGTTCCCGATGATCAACCCACTAGGGAGGCGACTTCAGTTCCCATAAGACTCCCGAACTGGACCGCGCCTCAAAGAAAGGCGGTCTTCGGCACTCGCACACCGGGCCGACCCAGGGTCCCTTCTATTCTCGCTCTCCGCATACCCCAGCACACCAAGAAGCGCTTACTCGCGATTCTCGAACGATCCTATGGATATGCAGCTGAAACAATTTACCCGGACATCGATGGCTTTTCTCGCGCAAACGGAAGAACCTCTCCACTGCCCTAGGAAGCCTGTGCCCGAGAGCATCGGCGTACAAAGGCGCCTCAGCATTGCTTGCGATAAGAAGCCTGATATCAAGACCCTCGCCATCTGTAAAAGTTGCTACTATAGTATTCACGCTATTAGGAGGCGAATTTACTGTTTGATTGGGATCACCACAACGAAGACCATCTTCGCGCGGGCGGCATCGAGCCAAGTGAAGCGGAGGAAGCTCTGCTCGATCCGGACAGGACAGCAGCACCTGCGTATAAGGTCGGCGAAGAGCGGCGTTGGGCCATTGTCGGACAGACTGAGAGCAACCGCATTCTCTTCGTTGTGTTCACGTTTCGTTCTGGACTGCCTCGCGTTGTCACCGCTCGAGAGGCAACAGATCGTGAAAAGCGACGGTATCGAGCGAGAGGCAAGTAGGCGTGGCTAGGAAGTCCCCTACCACGATGAAGATTGTCAGCCGGTTAGAAGACATCCCCAAATTCAAGTCGGAGCGCGAAGAGTCCGACTTCTGGGCAAGCCACGAACTCAGTGACGATCTGTGGAGCAAGGCGGAGCCGCTGCCCGAAGGCATCTTGCCTCCCGCTCGCCCGCGGACGCGACCGGTGGCGATCCGGTTTGATGAGTCAACAATCGGGCGCCTCAAGAGACTGGCGGCTCGCCTGCACAAGGGCTATCAAAGCCTTCTCAAGGAATTCGTGGTCGAACGACTCTACGAGGAAGAAAAGCGCGAGGGCCTTATTCCTGCTAGCAGACCGCCGGAAGCGCCCCACAGCGCGCCGGGTAGGCATCAAGACAGTCAACGCGCCGACAAGTCGACCCGGCGTCGGCCGCCAAGACCTAGGAAGGCTGGCCAATAAGATCATCGACGCGCCGGAGCGCTGACGTGGCGCTCCCGCCGACAGCCCAATGCTGCTGATAATGGATCCTCTATCGCTAGCTCTTTCTGGGTTGTGTGCTCGAAGAAAGGCTCGCGAACCCGGGCTATGGATGAAGCGCAGTGGCCGTCAAATCGAGGATGGCCGGTGGTGCTGGTCTAGCTTCGCATTCCATTTAGGTTCTGCCCCAGTTTTCCCATCCACGCTAGATACTCGGGAGACTGGTTTCTGCAGGAATCGAAGAACTGATCTGAGTTGTAGGAACACACCCACTGTCGAAGACGTAATCACCCGCTGCACAGGCGCTGTCACGGTATTAGTCATCCAGGCCACCTCTTCCCGGCTTGACGAGACAGCCATTGGATCGATCTCATCCCCGAGATCGTGGGCAGCCACGTCTCGCAGAACCTCCTCAACAGGCTCCCATTCATCCGGGCCCATTCGATCGACAACCAGATCAAATCGCTTCCGCTCACCAGGCGTTTGGGCCTATTGATGTAAGACCTCCGCCTCATCGTCAGCAGGTGCGCGAAGTCAGTGCCTTCTAATGGCGGACAGGTGCTCCCTGCCAACGTCGAGCCCCCAGAAAGTTTGATTTCCAGTACGTGTTAATGGGCTCGACCCTCACCTTGGCCCCGGCGTGGGGCGCGACGATCATTCGATTGTTGCCAACGTAGATACCGACGTGGGTTGCATCTCGCTGGCCTCCGTTTGTATCGAAATACATGGCGTCGCCCGGTTTCAAATTTTTGAATGTCACGCCAGCTGCCTTCCGGTCAGCAAACTGGTGCCAAGTGTCTCTTGGTATATTCACGCCGGCCTGCGCATACGAGTTCTGAACGAGGCCTGAACAATCAAATGCATTCGGTCCTCGTGCGCCCCAAACGTAGGGCTTGCCGAGTTGTTGCTTAGCGGCCTTTACCACCTTGCTTGCCACATTTCCACCTGGCCGTGTCTCACCGGGCGCATCACTGAATGCGTTGACAAGAGCAGTCATCCTGGGTGGAGCAAATGCTCGCCATAGTTGTGCGTTGACTTGGGCAGGCTGCCAAGCAGCGCTCGGATCTCGAGCCTTAGTGGCCCTGACTGGATCTGGGAGCCTCACGCTGGATAATTTGATTGCGTCCGAGGTCGTCGACCGGTATTTTTCGAATAGCCGACTCCAACCAGGCATCGACTTTGCGGCTGTCGAGTGCGACCGCGGGCTAGTTTGAATGGCTCGATTGGCCCTGGCCAGCACCTCCGCTGCGTAGGTGCCACTTTGAGCCCTTAACTCGGCGCCAATGGTTCTGAGGCGGCGGTTCTTTTGAGGGTTGGTTGGCTGCGCGAGGACCTCCACGTACCTGTGCGTCAGGCTCGCCAGCCAATCTGCCCCCCGAAGGTGATCCGCATCAAGGGCAGCTTGAGTCAAGGGCTTAACTCCGCTGATAGATCCTTGCCCTACGAGCCCGGATCCTGGCCGGGTAGCGGGCGCGGAAATCTGCCGCTCAATCTTTGTGAGTCCTGCTAGGAGACTCAACGTTTTACCCACCAACCGCGCCTCGGCGGTCGACTGGGAAGTCTTACTGGGCGGCACCGCCACTCAACTCCTCCTCCGCTTCGCGGCTCAAATCGCGGTTTAGGCTGTTGCTCAGATCGTTCACCATACACTTATCGGATACGCCTTCTTAGTAGGTAGTCGTTACCCAGAAGGAAGGCCGCTTCCCGGACGCAAGATTGCGAGGTGGACTAACACATTGGGCAACATCCTCGACTCAGCAAGCAAAGCTGTAACGGCGCTTGGTCTGCTCGGACTTCTAATATACGTAGTAGTCCGCAGGGGCTACGAAGCCTTCTACGCGGAAGCCGGGGTGACGCCTGAAGACGTCGGTCTGAGTGAAGCAGCAATAGTCACACATGCTGCTCTCGGGCTTGTGTCGGTAGGACTCGTGATTGCTTTAGTCGCTATCCCCATTGGTCTTAGTATTTGGTCTGTTTTTCCGGGGGTTCGTGAACACCCGGGGCTGCTGGTACTTGTCGCTGGTGCCGTCATCGGCCTCTTATTTAGCCTCGCCGCCGCGATATTCACTTACGTAGCGTACGGGGGCCAGCTTCCGCAGCCGGCGCCCTCGATGCCATTCGTACTCTTGTTCCCCCTTATCGTGCTGCTAATTTCGGCCGATTCCCTTCGTGGCACTCGTCGAATCGGCCTCCGTCCCCTTGGCGCTCTAGCAGCAGTTGGTTTAGCTGTGGCGGGACTTGGCCTTATTTCAACGGCAAACACATACGGGGCGGCCAACTCACATAGATTGTTACAGCGCAGCGGGGCGCCTGAATCTCTATCTAGTATCTTCGATTTTCGACTGCATTATGTATGTGTGGCCTGGGTAGGCAGCGGTAACCATCCTCCCGGCCTGGTGGATCACCCTTTGGTGTACTTTGGACGTAGCGACGGACAGACGATCCTCTACCGACGTGAGGCACCTTGGGGGACACTGCGGATCCCGTCTGCGAGTATCGTCTTGACGCCCGCCGGTGATCGCGAATTGACCAGCGGTTGTAGCGCGACTTAAGGCGTACGCGGGGTTGGTATTTCGATCACATCGGCTAAGGAAGACGACAGGGATGACTTGACGGCCGATCGGGAACGCGGATACTAACGCTTGGCTCAGGGGCCTACGCTAGCCATGTCATTGACATTTACGAGTACCTCACGTCGGCCGCGCAAACAAAGACTCGGTTTTGGACTCAAGAGCCAGCGATGGCTCGTATCTGAATCGGCAATGCTGGGACTCGTGCCGATATCCAGACCGCGCATTGGCTGCCATTGACCTACGCGGACGCATTGTCGCAGCATCGGATGTTATCGGAGGACAACTGGATCGAGTCGGCCAAACTCGGGGCGAGGCGGTTCAGAGACACGATCTGAAGCGGGCTTTCGCGCTGCTATTAACGCGAGCAACTCCTCGCATCTGTGATTGGTGATTGCGAGGAGTCCGATTTGAGGAGGTCGTATGGGCAAGAGGAAATTGGTAACTCAGTCGAGTGGTCGTCGAGTATCACGTGCCTCCACGCGCCAAGCTCCCAGCCGATCCGCCGGCTACATTTTCCCGACGCCCTCGCGTGGCTTTCAAGCCCAGATGTACCACCGACAGAGTCCTGCTCAACCACGACAACCTCTCCCCGCGCCGACCGGCCTAAAGCCTTACGAGGTACGACTCGGGCAAATCCTCAGCGAGTCCGCGATGGCAGCCATCACTCAGTCGGGTCAGCTCACTTTCCACTGTGTCGGCGATACGGGCGGCATTAACTATCCTTTTGCACAACAGGCAGTAGCGCAGGCACTCGAGGCGGACATGCAGCTGGCTCACCCGCCAGCCTTCTTCTATCACCTCGGGGATGTCGTGTATTTCAGCGGGGAACGGGCCCACTACTATCCGCAGTTCTACGAGCCATACGCCGACTACCACGCCCCGATCTTTTCGATTCCAGGCAACCACGATGGCGACGTAGCTCAGGGCTCGTCCGATGCCTCGCTGGCCGGATATGTCGAGAACTTCTGCGCGGTACAGCCCCACCGCACTCCCGAGTCACAAGACGTCGCTCGAGACGCCATGATCCAACCCCACGTCTATTGGACCCTGAGAGCGCCCTGGGTAACAATCATCGGCGTCTACACGAACTGCCCAGAGGGCGGCTACGTCGACTCTGAGCAGGCGGCGTGGTTGGAAGATGAAATGGCTACCGTGCCCGACGGGCAAGCGCTCATCGTTGCGTTACACCATCCCGTTTACTCTCTTTCGGGAACTCATATCGGAAGCCAGCAAATGGGCAACCTCTTGGCCGACGCCATTAGCGTCTCAAAGCGTGTACCGGATCTGGTTCTCACGGCTCATGTCCACAACTACCAGCGCTTCACCGATGTCATCAGTGGACGGCAGGTCCCCGTCATTGTGGCGGGGGCTGGCGGCTATTGGCATCAGCATCGAATCATGCGCGATCCGAAGACTCATGGACCTCTGAAAGTTCCTTACAGCGTGGATTCACACACCACTCTGGAGAGCTATTGCGACGACCACCATGGTTACTTACGGCTGATTGCTAGTCCAAAGTCGATCAAAGCCGCATACGTTCAAGTACCCAACCAAAGAGATCCAAGAGGCACACGACCCAAGGTGGTCGACACATGGGCCGTCGACCTAGTGAAGCATGTAGTCAGTTAGCGCGGTTGACCAAGCGAGCAATGAGTAGGTCACGGTGGGATCAGTGGGTACGCCGCCCCCGAACGCCGAATCTGTAGATGGGCGAGTCAGGTTTGTGCCTGAAGACGCTCGCCTTGGAGGCGCAAATCCAGCGAGCAGCCGGTCCATTGTTTGCCGACCGTCCGGGCGAACCTGCCATCGAAGAGAGCCTAGTATCGAAAGCTAAGGTCAAGAGCAGGTGGCCGTCTGAGTGAAACCCATTGGAACCCATGCCCTGGGTTAGGGTATTGCGCTCATCCAGAATTTCAGCTGCGCGGTCTTGATTTGGCCGACTGGGTCAAAGTATTTATTGAGCCAGTCGTCAGGACTGGTCTTGAGCGATTGGTCGGCAGCTTTCTGACCTTGCAGCTTGACCACGTAGCGCCAGGCGAAGTGGTCGTACACGTCGAGGATGTGTGTCGCATAAGCGGTCGCAAGCCGTTTGTTGCCCTCGACGATGACCAGATTCTCGTCGTTGTCGAACGACGCTTTGTAGCCGAGGTTGTGGCTGCCAGTAACGACGACGCAGTTATCAGAGAAGGCGTCGATGACCACCATCTTGTCGTGAACAATGGCGAAACCCGCCTTGTCCAGTTCCCACAGCCATCCGTTGGGGATGACCTTGCCGTCGAGCGCCTCGGCGCCAATCACGCGCAGGTCCTCCTTCGGAGGGGCCTTTGAGCCTTTCGCCAACTTTGGCGGAGTCATCCCCTTGAGCTCGTAGTAGAACCCCTCGGCTGTGGATTTATTGGTCACGCACCCGCGTACGAAGAGATCCTTGTTCTTGCGTTGAGCCGCCGCGGTCCAATTGGCAATGCTAGGCGTGCCCGGATAGAACGCGAGAAATAGGATCGAGTGCTTAGCGGCGTTAATATGCTGGATGAGGGAGTCCATGTCCAACGGGCGCTTCTCATTCTTCGCCCCGCTCCTTCGTGCGGCAGGCGTGTTGGGTGAGTACCAGCTTTCCAGGGATGCGCCATCCGCCAGCGTTAGGCGCTTGCTGGTTCTGTCCCAGGACCGCAGCTTGTCCCCTTGCAGCGCCTTGGAGTCGCCCTTGGCTGCCTTGGTATCGGAGGCGAGCTGAGCCCAGTAGTCTCGATAGCGCCTGGCGAGGTCCGCATTCTCGATGACGAGGGTGTTATTCGTCTGCGCACATAGTCCGGTGGAGGTCCAGTTTGTTGAGCCGAGCAGCACAGCCTGTGCTTTCTTGCTCTTATCCTCGTATACCAAGAACTTGTTGTGCCCGATGTGGTTGGCGGGCATTATGCGATCCCATTGAACGCTCGCGGTGGTGGACAAACGGGTACGCGCCGATTCATTCCCGTCGGACTTCTTTCTGGTCGTCGGATCCGTCTGCACGGCGTTCGACAAAACGATCCTCAGTCTCTTACCGAGCTTCTCGAGCTTGCGGATCAGCTCGTCATCTCCGAGTTCGTACAATGCCGCGTAGATCGTGCCCGATGCCTTGGCGCGATCGACAAAGCCGGTCAAAGCCGCGATCATGTCCCCCGCCAGACTCACGCGCAGCGGGTCACCGGAGTGCTGGATAAGCGCGTTTAGGCTCCTCGGCGCCGGCTTGCCTTTGAACACCGTGGAGACTCGCTGCGTCGAGATCAACCCGCGGTTGAAATACGCATCAATGCCTCGGGAGATCGCCGGCGAGATCTCCACCTCATTGGTCACCATCTGCGGGAGGTTCATTGGCTTCAGGGCGCCTGGAGCGCCCTCAAGGGGAACCACTCTGTAACGAAACAGTCGGTTGCCCGACTTGTCCGCTTCCAGCCTCGCGTATGGGTCTTTCCAGTAGAACTTCTGAAGCGGGAAATCAGCGGTGGTCTGGCCGGGGATGATTGGGAAGCCGCTGAATACCGCGTGACTGGGCAAGGCGGTTTCCTTACCGGCATGGTCGATACGATAGAGAGCGAACCCCATGCAACCATCAGGTCGGTGGCCAACGCTCCAGGCGATGGTGATCAGATCGTTGTTCGCGAAAGCCACAGCGTTCTGCATATCGCTGCTCCCATGAGGTGTTCCTGGCTCAGTCCTGCGCATGTCTAGAAGGACAAAGGGTCTAGATGAAAAACGCGGCTATGTCGACGGCTATGCGTTCAGAGACAAGAGAAAGGATTTGGCAGTGCGGACAGCCTGCGCCGATTATCCCCCCGCTAAGCGGCTTGTCAAGTGAAACTTACGTGGCACGAGTTTGCGATCCGCATTGGGCATTTCGACTCACTGCACGCGGTTGATTTCGGCTGTTGACGTGAGCGGTTCAAACGTTAGTAGAACCTTCGCTGACAACGTGACCCGGTGGACATACGCTCCGCCAAAATCTGCGGAGCACGGGGCGCGCTTCGACGACTGTGTTGCACGCTACTTTGGGGTTAAAAGGCAGAGATGACGGTGGGATCAATAGCTGGAGTACTGGCCGGAAACCCCAGGCGACATGGTGTCCGCGGCCGCCGAAGCTCCAACTCGGAGCTCGGACTGTGATCTGGGACCTGGACGAGAAGCACGGCGAGCAGACCACTGCTGAGCTCAGCGACTCCTCGATGAGCAGGCCGAAAACCCCGCATCGAGTGTTCAGTCGTCGACGTCATGGATCCCGATGCGGTGCAAAAGAGAATGGACAAAGTTGCCGAGGGATTCGGCATCGATGTGCTGGTCAACAACGCCGGGACCACAATCGTGCAGAAAGTCGAGGCCATATCGCTCGACGTATGGGAGCGCACGCTGCGCGTGAATCTCACCGCGACCCTTCTACTGCTGCCGCGCGGCGATTCCGCACCTGCGCAAGCGACCCGTAACCGCGATCGTCAACATCTCGTCCAGCTCGGCGCTGGTTGGCGGGGGCGGAGGTGCTCACTACGCGGCTTCCAAGGCCGGGGGTTGACGGCCTGACGCGCCATCTCGCGCGCGAGCTGGCTCCTGACGTGCGCATCAATTCTGTGCAGCCGCGCACCATCGACACCGAGCTCTTCCAGGCACGGTATGCACACCCTCCGTTGGGGCAGGACAAGCTGCTATCACAGATCCCGCTCGCGCGCATCGGTCAGCCGAAAGGCATCGCTGACGCAGTTGCCTTCCTCGCCTCCGATTGGGCGGCCTACATGACCGGCCAGCTCATCCTGATTGACGGCGGCCGGACCTACCAATAATCACCAGGCTCCAAGAGTTGAGTCTGGGCCTATTCATGTAGTAGTTCGTGGAGTAATCCAAGAGCCCGTAATGACTCGAAATAGGTCCAACGGGCATCCGTCACGCCAGCAATCGAGCCTAAAACAGTCGAAAACGGTCTCGGTGGACGAGACCGCGCAGATTTCGGGACCGTGAGGCCCGGGGTTCAAATCCCCGCCCCCCGACCATTTTTGATCCTCCTATAGATGTCAACGTGCAATTTGAGGCTGCTCAGGCGACGCTGCGAACCGCCTCTTCGCGCGGGTCGACCAAGGTTCGGTAGACCTCTCGTGCCACGTATCTCTTCAGGCAGCGGAAGATCTCTTTCTTGGATTTGCCGTCGGCTTTGCGTTTTGCAAAGTAGGCCCTGGTGGCCTCGTTGTATCGCAGCCTGACGACCACGATTTGATGCAACGCCGCATTGGCCTGGCGGTCGCCGCCACGATTGAGCCGGTGACGCTGCACCATGCCGGAGGAGGCCGGATTCGGCGAAGCGCCGCACAGCATTGAGAAGGACGCTTCGGAGCGAAGTCGGCCACCGCTGTTCCCGGCCGCCAAGACCAGGGTCGCTGCCACATCCTGGCCGACGCCGAACAGTTGGCGCAGCTGCGGCACGAGCCGGATGGTGAGGGCGTCGAGCTCTTTCTCGAGTGAACGGACCTCTTGGTCGAGCACGACGTATCGGCGACACATCGAACGCAGGGATAGCTTGATGGCAGAGGTTGGGTCGGACGCTCCATCCACCCGGTAAGCGCTGCAGGTCCGGACGAGAGCCGGCGTCTTCAGGTTGCGCAGCAGTTCCCGAATGGGGTCCGGCGCCATCACGATCAGGGCCTTCACCGCGTTCACGGCTTGAGTTCGTGCCTTGATTGCAGTCTGTTTGGCGATCTTGAGCGCTCTTACCATCTCGACGCCGGCGTCGCCGGCTTTAGGTACGGCTGTGGCCTTGCCCGATAGCACCGCACCCGCGGCGGCGTCGGCGTCGATGGGATCGGACTTGCTTCCAAAGCGTCGGTCCCGCCCACGGGACGGAGCACCTCGATGACCGCTTGGCCTTGAGCGAGGAGAAATCTGGTCAAACCCGCACCGTAACTGCTGGTGCCCTCAATGCCAAAGGTGACGACTGGCCCGAATCCTTGCGCCCACGCCAAAAGGTCGGCGTAGCCTCCTGGGTCGGTTCCGACCTCGAGCTGGCCGAGGTGGCGGCCCAGTCCATCTTTCGCCCGGGCGACATGCGAGTGCTTGTGGGTGTCGACTCCTACGGTCACGTTGGCCGGAACGTCTGCGATACTGAGTGCTGCCATCGGCCTCTCTCTGCTGAGTGGTTTGGTGGTCGGCAGCCGGGCGCGCGGACACTACTGCGAAGGGGCTCTTACCAGCCTCCTATCAGGTCACTGCTCGCTCGGCGCCGTCTTCTTACGGTGGTCGGCTGACCTCAAGGCGACGGATCAAAATCAGGGCACGAAGCCTGTATTCAAAGGGGTCAACCCTGTGGCAGCAACCACCGCAGGGATCTTCGCAGTATTCAAGATCGGCGATTTCCGAGGTTGTCTGGAGTCGGCGGATCACAGCCGGGTCACAATTTCCTGGGGAACTATCGCAACCTAGGGGTGCGGTGGTGACTGTCGGCGGCGGATCTGAACTCGCTTGGCAGCAATCGACTCCGCGGAGGCTTCACGCTGAGGACGCAACGGGCAGGACCGTGAGGCACCCGGTTCGAAAATCACAGGTCGGCGCGCCTGAGGACGCACTGGCTCTTTCGATAAGGAAGAGTTGTTGAAGGCGATCTCGACTCTGAAGATCCAGGGAACTATGTTCATTTCAATTCGCCCATCTTGTAAGGAGATCGGCGTCCGTTTTCGCCGGATTGAGATTTGAGCTCGGTCGGCTG
>WNEZ01004393.1_pt1 | contig 12256 bp, 8 predicted proteins | sample 5400521 | NCBI WGS metagenome assembly WNEZ01 (sample SAMN13153339, study PRJNA577476) | soil metagenome | isolation source: 120 cm saprolite under Douglas fir tree site 2 hole 1 replicate 1 | place: USA:California | collected 2015-04-18
GGCGGCGGGGGTGGAGGGGGCGGTGGTGGTGGCGGCGGTGGGGGCGGTGTCGGCCCGGTCGGGTCTGTCACGGTCGGCCCGAGTATCCAGTTCGTGAGCGGCCACAACGGGAGCTGGAATCCCGCCGTGGATACGATCGCGGTCGGCGATACGGTGACGTGGACGTGGGGTGCGAATTCGGACGCCTACGGGGGGCACAGCGTGCAGTCAGTGGGATCGGCCACCTTCGCGAGCAGTGGCGTGCTGTCCAGCGGCACCTATGCGGTCAAATTCGCCACGCCCGGGACCTATCACTACGACTGCGCGGTGCACGGCACTGCGATGAGCGGGACCATCGTCGTGCGGTGACGAAGTCCTCACAACGGCGGAACTATCAGCTCGACTTCGTCTCCCGGCTGCACCGAGATCGTTTCCGTGCGCGGGTTGGCGCGACCGCCGATCGGGTGGAGCTCAAATTGGAGTTGCTGGGAACCCCGCAGGACGTAGTCGGGCAGCGTAAAGACCTGCGTCGAGAGCCCGCCGACCATGCCGAGCCGGATGCGTTGACCACCTTGCAAGACAAAAACGTCCATGTCGAGAAAGTTCTGATTCCGCACTCTCACGGTGGTCTTCGCTTCCGGTTCGGGCGTCCCCGATCGCGCCGCGTGGCCGCACCCCGCGCTCAGCAGTGCCAGAGCGAGTAACGCGTCTCGCATCCTTCCTCTAGGTCTCACAAGTGATACAATATGCTCGAACGCCATCACGGGAGAACACGTGTACAAGTCCTTGTTGCTCAGCATGAGCATTCTCTGCGCCGCTACCGGTTCGGCGCAATCACCCGCCGTACAAAGCAAGCTGTCGGTGCACTGGGAAGAACTGTCCGCGGCCGAGTTCCGCGATGCCATCACCCGCGCGCAAAACACCTGCCTGCTGCCGATCGGCATCATGGAGAAGCATGGGCCGCATCTCCCGCTGGGCAACGATCTGCTCAACGTGCGCTACGTTGCCCTCAATGCGGCTCAACAGGAATACGCCGTCGTGTTTCCCGAGTACTACTTCGGTCAAATCTTCGAAGCAAAACATGAACCCGGCACGGTGGCGTACAGCCGGAGTCTGCAGCTCCAATTGCTGCAAGAAACGACCGATGAGATGGCGCGGAACGGCTGCAAGAAGATCATCATCGTGAATGGGCACGGCGGCAACAACAGCCTGCTGCCGTTCTTCGCGCAGTCACAGCTGGAGTCGCCGCACGACTATGTGGTCTACGTGCAGAGCATCGCGCGCAGCGCCCCGGGTGAGCCGCAGCATAAGTCCGACCGATCGACGGACATGCACGCGGGCGAGAGCGAAACGTCGGTCAGCATGATCGCGCGGCCCGATCTGGTCCATCTCGATCGCGCGAAGCTGGAATCTGGAGCGGATCAGGGGCGGCTCAAGGCGCTGCCCGAGGGGCTCTACACCGGTATTTGGTGGTATGCGCGCTTCCCGAATCATTACGCCGGCGACGGTGGGGTCGCATCGCGCGAGCTGGGCGATTTCGAAGCAAAAACGTGGATCAACACCGTCGTCCAGTCGATCAAGGCGGTTAAAGCGGACCAGGAGAGCCTGCGGTTGCAGAATCAGTTCTACGAGCAGAGCAAGCATCCGCTGGAGACGCCGCAATGAGAGCCTGCATCGTGATCCCGCTCTGCCTCGTCGCCGCTGTTCCGTTGACCGCGCAACGCCGCGCGACAGGTCGCCCGGCCCCGGCCCCGGCGCCGGTTCCGGCGGCGCCCGGAGGGGGGGGCATCGATTCGGCGTCGTACTCACAGCTCAAGTTCCGGCATATCGGTCCCGAGGGGAATCGCGTCAGCTCGGTGGCGGGGGTCCCGAGCGACCCAAGCATCTACTACGCCGGCGCGGCGTCGGGTGGCCTGTGGAAGTCGAGCGACGGCGGGGTCAGGTGGGAACCGATCTTCGACGATCAGCCGGTCAGCTCGATCGGCGCGCTCGCAGTGGCTCCCTCCGACCCCAGCGTGGTGTGGGTGGGGACGGGAGAGCCGTTCATCCGCTCGAACATCTCCGTCGGCTGGGGCGTCTTCAGGTCCACCGACGCCGGGAAGCACTGGACCAAGATGGGGCTCGATAGCACGGGCCGGATTTCGCGCATCATCATCCATCCCACCAATCCCGACATCGTCTACGTGGCGGCCCTCGGTTATCTCTACGGCCCGCAGCCGCAGCGCGGCATCTATCGGACCACCGACGGAGGCAAGACGTGGGAGCGGGTGCTATTCGTCAACGACAGCACCGGCGCGTCCGACCTGGTGATGGATCCCAACAATCCGCGGATTCTTTTCGCGGGGTTCTGGCAGGTGGAGGTCCACACCTGGGGCCGCTCGAGCGGGGGCGCGGGGAGCGGCATCTGGTCGTCTCATGACGGCGGCGCGACGTGGAAGCGGATCACGGGGAGTGGTCTCCCCACGCGTCCCGTCGGCAAAGTCGGGCTCGCCATGACCCGCGCCAACTCGAATCGCCTCTACGCCCTGATCGAGACGGGCGACGGTGTCCCCGCGGTGAACATCGCCCAACCCGACAGCGGCCGTCTGTTTCGCTCGGACGACGGCGGAGGCTCGTGGAAGCTCGTGAACCAGGATCGCCAAGTGGCGGGGCGGACGCACTACTACAACCGTATGGCCGCATCACCCGACAACGAGAACGAGGCGTATTTCCTGACCTCGGCGTGGGCCAAGACGCTCGACGGCGGCGAGACGATTATCGATCCTTCGGACCAGCAGATCCCGGGGGGCGACCACCACGACATCTGGATCGACCCGGTCAACGGCAACCGCATGATCGTGAGTCACGACGGCGGCGTGTCGATCACCACGAACCGGGGGAAGAGCTGGCTGCGCGTGCAGCTGCCGATCGCGCAGATGTACCACGTCACGGTGGACAACCGCGTCCCCTACTACGTCTACGGCAACCGTCAGGACGGCCCGTCGGCCCGGGGGCCGAGCAACAGTCGTACGGGGGGAGACATTCCGCGCGGGATGTGGGCAACGGTGGGGGGCGGCGAGAGCGGCTGGGCGACGCCCGACCCTGTGGATTCGAACATCGTGTGGTCTTCCGCGTCAGGGTTCGGCAGCGTGGGCGGGATCGTGTCCCGTTACGATGTTCGGACCGGAATGGCGCGTTCGACGGAGGTCTGGCCGCAGGCGACGATCGGGTATCCCGCGGCAAAGCTGAAGTACCGTTTCGTGTGGACGTTCCCGCTGACGATCTCGCCATTCGACCACAACACGGTGTACGTCGGCAGCCAGCATGTGCACGCATCATCAGACGCCGGCGTCACCTGGAAGGAGATCAGTCCCGATCTCACCCGCAACGACACCACTCGTCAGCGGCCATCGGGGGGACTGACGCCCGACAACATCGGCGTCGAGTATGCGGGGGTCGTGTTCGCCATCGCCGAGTCGCCGATCAAACGGGGGCTGATCTGGGCGGGGACGAATGACGGCAAGATTCAAGTGACGCGAGACGGCGGCGCTCACTGGAGCGACGTGACCGGCAACATTCGCGGGCTGCTCGACTGGGGGACGATCTCGAGCATCGAGCCCTCGCGGTTCGACAGCGGCGCGGCCTATGTCGCGGTCGACGGCCACCAGGTGAACAACCGCGATCCCTGGATCTACAAGACCACGAATTACGGCGCGAGCTGGAGTCTCATCACGACCGGGCTGCCGCACTCGCCGCTCAGCTACATCCACATCGTCAAGGAGGACCCGGCGCGGCGCGGGCTGCTCTATGCCGGCGCCGAGAACGGGTTGTATGTCTCGTTCGACGACGGGGGGCGGTGGCAGCCGTTGCAGATGAATCTGCCGCATGCGCCGGTGTATGGGATCGCGGTGCAGCCGCAGTTCAGTGACCTGGTGTTGGCCACCTACGGTCGTGGCTTCTGGATCCTGGACGACATCACGCCGCTCCGTGCACTCACGCCGTCGCTCGCGTCGCAGGACGCCGCGCTGCTGGCGCCGCGGCCGGCGTACCGCTTCCGGAACATCGAAGGCGCGTTCGAGAACGGGGACGATCCCGTGGCGGGGACGAATCCGCCGTATGGCGCATCGCTCGATTTTTGGATCCGCACCGCGCCCCGCGACAGCGCGAAGGACAGCGTGGCGATTCAGATCCTCGACGCGCAAGGCAAGGTCGTGCGGACACTCAAGCAGGTACCGAGCGCAGGCGTCAACCGCGTGTGGTGGGATTTACGCTACGAACCGACGCCCGAGGCAAAGTTGCGGGTCAGTCCGGCGTTGGCGCCGTGGTTCCGCGTAAAGCCGGAGGGCACGCCGGCGCCGGGAGTCGGCCGGTTCTCGTTGCTCGCGCCTCCCGGGCGCTACACCGTTCGGCTCCTGGCGGGGGAGAAAACGTACGATCAGCCGCTCGATCTGCGCCAGGACTCGAACACCGGAGCGAGCGCGCAAGACCTCGCGGCACAGGGCGCGGTGCTGGCCGACGTCGTGGCCGACATCGACAGCACGGTCGCGATGATCAACCGGGCGGAGTTGGTGCGCGGCCAGCTCGCGGCGCTCAAGGCCTCATTCGCCGGGGATTCGGGGCTCGCCGACGTGCGCGCGGCCGCCGATTCATTCGACCAGAGGCTTCTCGCCGTAGAGCAGGACCTGTTTCAAGTCCGGGTAACGGGTCGAGGGCAGGACCTGCTGCGATGGCCGATGAAGCTCGCCGAGCAGCTGATGTATCTCTCGGGGTCGGTGCAGGGGTCGGACTTCGCGCCCACGGGCCCGCAGCGCGACGTGCAGCAGGTGCTGCAGGGCCAGGTCCGGGACGTACGGGGGCGGCTCGACCGGGTGATGGGGGCGGACTTGGCGGCGTTCCGGACGTTTCTGCGGTCCCGGAACGTCGCTAACGGGATCTTCTGATCCGTCAATGACCGGAACTGCGCGCGAGCTTGGCGAGCTGCTGTCGCGCCATGCCGAGGCTCGCGCGTTCGCGGTCGAGAACGAGATGCACGAAAACGTCCTCGCCGGGGCCGAGCAGGCGCAGCACGTGATACTGCGTGTCCACCGTGATCATGATGTCCTCGATGCCGTCGCGGAGGCGGAGCGCGGCCTGCACCAGATCCTGGGCGATCTTTGCCGCACGCGTCATGTCGAGCCCGCGTCCCACCGCGACCTGGCCGAGGATCGCGCCAGTCGTCGCCTGCACGAGCGCGGCGCCGATCGCACCATCGATCTTGAGGACGTCGCCCAGAATGCTGTCCGCGTCGAAGTCCTCTCGCGGCGCCGCTGGGACGGCATGTTGCTCCTGCATTCCCGATTTGCCTGATTCGTCCAGCAGCCGCGCTGCCTCCATCAACACATGCTGCAGCGGCTTGCGCACCGTGCGCTGCCGCGCCCGCCGCTTGTAAAAGATCTCGACCGCGGGGTCGGGCCAGCCGAGGATTTCGTAGGCCGCCTCCAGACCATCGAGCACGCGGGTGTGCGCGTGCACGAAGGTCCCTTCATCGAAATACAGGCGGCCCTCCCGTTGCGAGGCCTCGACCAGAACGAGGCCGCTCTTGCGTTCCACTTCGAGCAGCTGCAGCAGTCCGAACAGCGTGATTCCCGAAATGCGACCGACCGCCTTGGGATCGAGCACCCGCTGCAGCTCGTCCGCGAGCAACACAACATCCACGGGCTTCGAGAAGACCGCCGCGATCCCGTAGGTCTGCAGCCGGTGCCGCAGGTCCGCGTGGATCTGTTGGCCGGTCATGACCGCGACCGGCAAACGAATTTCTTTTTGGAAAAGCTCGGCAAGCAGTGTGAGACCATCCATCACGGGCATCTGGAGATCGGTGAGAATGGCGTCCACGTGCTCCGTGGCGAGCAGCTCGAGCGCGCGGCGTCCGTGCTCGGCGGGAATGACCGTGAATCCTCCGGCGCGATTGAGCGCGCGGCTCAAGGCACTGCGTACGAAATCGTCATCGTCTACGAGGAGAAGGTTCGACATCGGTCACAAGATAGCGGTCGCGAAGCGGCCCCTGAGGCGCGATCTGGCGGACAAACCGCTCGGGACGGGACCGAGGGCAGCCGCGAGTCGCAGCCGGGCGAGCAGGAGGCTATACTACCTGTGTTGCCAGCCGCCCAACCGTCGGAGGGATATTGACACCTGCACAACTGAAGCGCGAGCTACGGCGCATCTCTTGGGGACAGGCGCGACTCGCCGAGAAGCTGGGCGTGTGGCCAACTGAAGTGCGGGACTGGTTAGCGGGGAAGGAGCCCGTGCCGGAGGTGGTCGCTTCGGATATACGCCATCTGCCCTCCGCGAGGTAGCTCAGCCTAGCCCTACCTCATGCCTCGCGCTTGCGCCGGTGCTTTTTCTCCGGCGGGCGCTCCTCCCGCTCCTCGCTCGCCCCACCAACCACCACCTGGTTCCGACCCGCGCTTTTCGCCCGATACATCGCCGCGTCCGCGCTGGCAATCAGCTCCTCCGGGGTGTCACCACCATCGGGGTACTCGGCCACCCCGATGCTGAGGGTGAGGCTTCCGTCGCCGAGGTCCTGCTCCGCCACGCGGGCGCGCACGCGCTCCGCCACCAATGCGGCGGTCGCCAGGTTCGCCTCGAGCAACATGACCACGAACTCCTCGCCACCGTAGCGCGCCACACAGTCCACCTGCCGCGTCGTCTTGCGGAAGACTTCCGCGATCTTCACGAGCGCCGCGTCACCGGCGAGGTGTCCGAACGTATCGTTGTACTGCTTGAACCGATCGACATCCGCCAGCAAGACCGAGAACGCCCGCCGCAGGCGTCGCGACCGCTGCACCTCGCTGGCGAGCGTCCCCATCAGGTGCCGGCGATTGTAGAGCCCGGTCAGGGAATCGGTGAGCGAGAGCTTCTCCAATTCACCCTGACTCTCTTTCTCTCGCAGGCGCGACACCATGGTAGTGAACGCCCGCGTCAGGTACCCGACCTCGCCGCTGCCGCCCGCGGGAAGCTCGACCGACAAATCGCCCGCCGCCACGCGGGCCGCGGCCTCGGTGAGCCGCTCGAGCGGGCGCGTGACGAACACGCCCACCATGAACGCCAACAGTCCGACGCCGAGAATCAAGGTGATCAGGAGCAGCACGGTGCGGGACCACAATACACCAGCTTCGCGCAGCGCCTCGGCACGCGGGGCTTCGGCCACGGCCGCCCAGCGTAGCTGCGGAATACGCCGCAAGACCGCGACCACCTCACGTCCCGCGGAGCGCGACTGCACGACGGGCTGGCCCTCGCGCTCGACGAGCTCTCGCGTGGTCGCCGGCGGCATCGTCGTCTTCATCAGATCTGCCGAGTTGCTTGCTGAGCTGACCACGACGCGTCCCGGCTCGGTGATCAGGTAGAGACTGCGCGAGCCGTCGACGGACAGTTCCGCGAGCATGTCTCTGACGCCATCGAGATTGATCTTCGCGCCCAAGGCGCCGAGGAACATCCCATCATCCTGACGGATCGGCACGACCAGGACGATCGCGGCTTTGCCGAGCGCGACATCCCAGAAAGGCTCGCCCGCGAACGCGTCGCGGGTGCGCAGGTTGTTCATCTGGTCGGCCGACAGCCGGAAGCCTGTCCGGCTGCCGCTGCTCGTCAGGACCTGTCCGTCGCGCCCGACGATCGCGAGTCCGTCGTGCGCCGAAAGATTCTGGCGGATGGTATTCAGGTAGTCGCGGAGGCGCGTGAGCGACTGCGCCGCATTCCGGCCGGTCGTTCGCGCCAGGTTGTCGGAGACGACGTAGGGACTGGCCCGCAGTCGCAGGTCGTACAACCGCTGATCGAGCCAGACGCCCATTTCGCGCGCCGCGTCCGAGCTCGCGCCGCGGAGCTCCTGCCCGATGCGATCGCTCAGCGAGCGGCGATTCCGTCCGTACAACATCGCTGTCATGACGAGCGTCGTGAACAACGTCGCCAGAACGGCGAACGCGACAAACTTGCCCCGCATGGTGTCGAGGCGCAGCGTGCGCAGCGATCGAGTGGTTTTTTCCCAGATAGTCACGGGAGCCAACATTCACTTCTGGGGCGCCGACGACAATAGACGGCACGGTTGCCGCAAGCCCCACAACGACTTGTGCGTGCTCCTTTGCGCGCGTGACGCGGGTCACCGTTCGCCCGCTCGCGCGACGGGTCTTTCATTGCGAGTGACCGGAGCGATTCGCCCGTGGTCGGTTTAGTATCTCTGTACGACTCTCTGGAGGGTTCATGCAAACCACACGGTTTGTTCTGCACTTCGCTCCCGTGGCACTGCTGCTCACGGCGTGCGACTCGACCGCGCCACACCCGATGGAACGAGTCAACCTGTCCGCCACGATCGGCCCCCGCGCCGCCCAGTCTGGACCGCTCGCGGACGTCATCGTCACCGGCACCGGCGGCACAGTACGCATCACGTCGGCGAAGGTTGTCCTGTCGCATATCGAGCTGGCGAGCGACGCGGCGTGCGCCAACGACGCCAACGACGATGCCAATGAAGCCGACGACGCGAACGAGACCCCCGACCAGCCCGACGCCAACGAACCCGACACAGAGAACAACGACGAACACGACTGCGAGGTGCAGGTTGACCCCGTGACCGTGGATCTACCGCTGGACGGTACCACCAAGGTGATCCTCGACGCGTTGGTCCCCGCGGGCACGTACACCGGCGTGCGCGCGAAGCTCGAGCACGTGAACGTGGTGGGGGTCTTCACCGATCCCGGCGGCACCGATCATGCATTCACGTTCACCTCCGACGTCGAGGCCGAGCTTTCCGCGGACTTTGCGAGCCCGGTCACGGTTGACGCCAATTCCAAGAACCTCACGGTGGACGTGGACGTCAGCAGCTGGTTCAAAGACGCGTCCGGCGCCGTGCTCGATCCTACCAACGCGGCGAATCAGGAAGCGATCGAACATGCAATCCGGGCCTCGCTGCGTGCGTTTGAAGACGACGATCACGACGGCCACGACGATCACGAAGCAGAAGGGCACTAGCCAAGAAGAAGCCCCGCAGCGACATCGGCTGCGGGGCTTCTCTTTCTTGGTTACTAGCGATTGATCCAGTACGACAGCTTCACCAGGAAGCTGTTGTCAGGTCGCAGATTGAATAGATCGTTCAAGTCCCCACTGAAGCTGCGGGTCCCCTCGAGCCCCGTGGATCCCTGGCGACCCTGACTCCACACGACGAACAGCGTGGACCCGGGCCGGTACTCCCAGCGGAACACGACGTTCGAGCGGAACTGCTTGAAGTTGAATCCGCCGATGTTGTTCGTGTACGCGGTATCGCTGTACGCCTGATAGCGGCTCGCGTAGTCCGCCGCGCGCGGCGTGGCCGACAGCTCGCGCACGTTGCTGAATGTCCCCTTCGAGACGAATGGTTGCGCGTACACCTGGAGCGACATGTTCGCGCTGAATGGATAGGTGACGCGCATCGTCAGCGTGAGCTGCTTTTGCTCGAGGTGCCCGAAGAGGTAGTGCGTGACGTTGCTCGTGTCCGTCGTGGAGCCCAGCGACTGAATGTCGTTGGTGCGGCGCGAGTAGCTCGGCGACACCGCGGCGGTCACGCGGGAGGCGATCTTGAAGTCGATCTCCGGAGAGAAGCTGAAGTTGTGCGACCGCCCGCCATTGCTCCGGGACCAGTTGAACCAGAGATAGGGGACGATCGCCTTGCGGTCGTCACCGTTGATTCCCAACCAGGGAGCGAGGTAGGAATCCTGGCGCACCGCCGGGCCACCGCGCGCGCAGTCGTAGCAGTACGTGGTTCCCAATTGTCCGATGGTCCCGCCGAAGTGCAGCGACCACGTATTCAGGAAGGTCGTGTGCGTATTGGTATTGAACGCCCGTTCCTCCGGCAGTCCCGCCGTAGTCCAGTACTGCCACCAGTTGAAGTTCCATTGGAAGCGCTGATAGAACCGGCGTTTGTGTCGATCGAAGTACCCGGCCCAGGTGCTCCACGCCATCTGATCGGCGCGCTGCAGGTACCCGAGGTCATTGAGCTCGAAGCCAGGGGAGCGCCGCTCGACATTCGTTTGGAATAGGACGTTGCCCGCGACCTTGCCGAACTGGAGCATTTCAGCGTCGCCTTGGAGCGACGTCCGCGTCGAGTCGAACCGCATCGCGTCGGGCCGCTGGTAATAGTGCGTCGCATCGCGCTGCGTCGACGCGATCGCCTGGGCGCTCCCCGCGACTCGGCTGAAGTCCACTCCCCCCGAAAGCTCGTAGCGGCCGCCGGGGAAGCGGTGGCGGAAGTCAACGGCCCCCACGTACGCGCTGCTGTGCAGATACGGTAAGCTCCACGAATCGTTATTGCGGTTGACCGCGGTGATGATGGCGCCGATGCTGGACTCGCCCTTGCGCAGGTCCTGGCGCATGCGGAGCACGCCGTAATTCGTCGTGGGTTCGATCGTCACGCCACCCACGCCGGTCTCATGCGATGTCACGGCATCGAGCGCGCCGATTGTCAGGCCGCCGGGCAGGCGCCCGGTGAGCTTGGCTGCGCCCAGAATCGTGGTGAACGCGGCCGACGTCTTGTCCGAGTACACGCCCGCGAGCTCCGGCGCGCGGCCGATGCGGCGCGAATACACGAGTCCTTCACCCGTATTGCAATCGTTCACCGCCGTACAGTTGACGTTCACCTGGAATGTCCCCGCGCCCTGTACGAAGAACGGCCGCTTCTCCTGGAAGAACGTCTCGAATGCCGAGAGGTTGAGGACGCCGGGGTCGGCTTCGACCTGGCCGAAGTCGGGATTGATCGTCGCGTCGAGCTTCAGGTTCGAGGCGACGAGGTACTTCAGGTCGCCGCCGACGGTTACGTCCTGCGTGCGCCCGATGCCGCTCGACGTGAATTGCGAAACGTTCTTCGTCACGAGATACGGTGCGGCCTCGAGCCGGCGTGGCGCTTCGAGCCCCTCCAGCCCGGTGACTTCGCCGAACTGCGACACAAATCCCGCCTGGGATTGCCGGAAGAGGGGCCAGCTCACACGCTGGGCATAGCGGTACACGTCGCGATCCACGGTGAAGCCGAACGTGTGGGTCCGTTGACGGCCGTACGGCAGCTGCGTCAAGGGGATCCGGAACTCCGCGGTCCAGCCGAGCGAGTCGATGCGCGTGGCGACGTCCCACACCGCATCCCAGGCGAAGTCCTCGTTGCCGTCATTGTAGATCTGCGCGTCCAGCTTCACCCCCGACGGGTTGACGCCGAACTCGAAGCCGGTGCGGCGGTCGTGATACGAGTCGAGGAACAGCCAGACCATGTCCGTGGGGGTGAAGTAGTCGCGGCGGGCGAGGACCGTGATGATGCTGTCTGGGTGCGGATCGAAACAGCGGACGAAGACGTACAGGTTGCCGGCGTCATAGGCGACTTTCGCTGCGGTCGGGAGCTTCGGTGCCCCCCCCTCGCTGGGTCGCCACTCCTGGAATTCGGTGATGGGCGGCGCATCGCGCCACACGGCGTCGTCGTCGCGCCCGTCGATGACGGGCGGCTGCGCGGCGCGCGTCGCGGCGACGCTTTTGACTTCAGCCGGCGGCGGGTCCGCCCGGCGCTGCGGCGGAGGGGATTGAGGAGACTGACTGGCAAGCGTGACGGCGGCAAGGAACGGCCATCCAAGCAACATGAAGAGTCCGAGGTGGTTTCCTCGTTGGATGACGGAACCCTGAAAAAGGTTGTTTCAGCTACCGCGGCTGTACGACGAAATGCACCGTGTCGGTAGCCAACGGGACGAGCGGGACATGCTTGAAATCGGCCAGTACCGCGATGATCCGATGCGGTCCCGCTGCGACACTGTCCCATTGAAACTCGGTCTGCGCGCGGCCCAAGTGGATGATCCCGGTCACCCCCGCCGGAATCGCGCGATCCAGGGGCCCGGTTTCCACGTCGAGGAACAGATGGTGATGCGCCGTGCCCGGCCGCTCCTCGGCGGCGGGCGCCAGCTCGACGCCGCGCGCCGTGAGCGTAATGTGTACCGCGGAGCCCCGCACCGTGTCTCCGTTGGCGGGCGTGTCGATGGTCACGCTGGCCACGGACGACTTTCGACCACACGCGGCGACGAGCACGGCAGTTCCAAGGAGAGACGTCAGGACCAGCGACAGGCGAACGCTCATCGGATCCCCCTTACGACGGTTGCGAGCGCGCGCACCTTCGCACCGTCCGCCGCCTTCGCGGCATCACGCTCGAGGTCTGTGGCGAGCGTCGTCAACATGGTGCGGCGTGCGTCTCGGGATCGCGTCTCCGCACTCGCGAGAATCGAACGCGCCGCGCCGATGCGATCCGTCGTGAGGCCCTTCGACCGCTCGAGCT
>WNEZ01004395.1_pt1 | contig 12255 bp, 10 predicted proteins | sample 5400521 | NCBI WGS metagenome assembly WNEZ01 (sample SAMN13153339, study PRJNA577476) | soil metagenome | isolation source: 120 cm saprolite under Douglas fir tree site 2 hole 1 replicate 1 | place: USA:California | collected 2015-04-18
TTCCCGGGCACCACAAATCTGTCACAGTGCCTCACAAAATAGGCCTTCAGGAACTCCACCCATACCCATCCTCGGCGAGCGTCCTGGCCGTTGCTCTCCGACCACAAAACAAATTCGGCCCCGTGGCGCCGCGCCCACAGGAGCGCTTCCCAGGAGGCGGCATAGTTGTATCCGCCACAAATGATAACCTGTGGGCCCACCGTGTTTAAGGTGGACCACAATCCCCGATTGATCAGGAAACTGCTTTTCCCCGGACGCCACCGCCAGGACGGCAGAACCTGGTGCGAAAAGCAAATCTCGTTCTTATAGACACGCCACTGCCGAAGTGCCTCATCCGTTTCTGCCAAGAAGATGACGCGCAGATCCAGTCCCGCTCGGAGCGCCAGAACGTTGAAAACCGGGATCCGGTAGGGCGCAATGATCTCGGTCAGGATCGCGACCCGATGTGTCATGCACGCCACTCGTACGAAGTTCTGAATAAACGCCGCTGTTGCTTCATGCAATTCGCGAGACTCGCTTCCCTTGAGACGTGCTATGGCTGACCACGGCCAACTCCAGAAGTTCCTGCCACTGTTCGGTGATGCGGTCCCAGTCGAATTTTCCGGCGTGCTTGATGGCCGCCGCCGACATCCGCGCTGTCACTTTCGGCTCCTGTATTAAGCCGTCGAGCGCTTCGCTCAGCTGACCATCTGAGGACGCCAGCAGCCCGGTGACCCCATCGACGACGTAGTCGGGATGGTACGAATCCCGAGCCACGCACGGAAGACCGCACGCCGCCGCCTGCCCCAACACCTGGGGATGCCCTTCGATTTCGCTCGGAAAGAAGAATATGCGGGCACGGCGCATCTCCTCGCCCAGTTGGGCAGCGTTCAGGTGGCCGAGAAATACAACGTTGCTGCAGTTGAGCTCTTGTGCCAGCCGGTGGCACGCGCTCTGCTCTTCTCCAGTTCCAGCCAGCCGGAATTCCCATTCCGGATGTTTGGCAGCCTCGCAAACCACAAGGTCGGCCCGCTTGTAATGGCGAAAGGAGCCTGCAAAGAGGACGCGCGGCCGCCCGTCCTCGTCTTTCGGTTCCGGAGGCGGATAGTAATACCGCCGGTCGATGCCGTCGTAAACCGTTTGCACATCCCGTCCTCCGAGTCTCTCGACGGTCTCGGACATGTGACAGCTGTTGCCCGCAACAACGTCGCACTCCCGAATTGCGCGCCGCAAAATCAGGCGGTTCGTGTCGTGTTCCAGTCCTCCGGAAACCACGTAAGTGACCAGCGCCGACCTCCAATGCAACTTCGCGCGGGCCGAAAGAAAAGCGGCATCGAGAGGGCCTTCCCTCGGAAAGAAGTAGACATCGGGAATATGGCGCAGCATGTGCCACAGAATGCGCGCTGTATTCCCGCGTTTCTCCCAGCGAAGAATTCTCGTGTTCGGGCGCGCAGCGATTCTCGGGTCAGCCGCGCCGGCGCCGAGCATCACCACTCGAAAACGCGATGGATCCATGCGCGCCACGACTTCCTTCACCGTCAAATTCTGGGCGTTGGTATTGCTCTCGTCGGCGAAAGAGGGCGTGAAGACCGTAATCATATTGAGTCATTGAATCATTGAGGTATTAAATCATTGACCCTCAACGCCTCAATGACTCAATATCTCAATGATTCAATGTTTCAATTCTACCCAAGATCTCGCACCGAAGATCGCGCAACCGGGCCTGCAGGCGCATCACCGGATTTCGGGCCGACACCGTTCTCTCCAGGTGTTCACAAGCGCTTTGCATCAGTCGCTTTCGGGTCTCGGACGCAAGCCCACCGACGAGAGGATGCGTCTCCGCTGGGTCCGCTTCCAAGTCGTACACCTCTTCAGTCGCTCCGCGTTCAATCCGCATGACGAGCTTGAAGCGGGCGTCGCGAACCCCCAGAAGCCTCGCTGCGCTCCGGCTTTCCGCGCGGAAGGGATTCGTACAACCGTAAACGCACTCAATGATTGCGGGAACGATCGCGGGATCGTCCCAGGCAATCCCTCTCTGCAAGTTCGTCCACAGACTCCGCCCCTGAAATGCAGACGGAGCCTGCACGCCCATGATCTCAAGCAGTGTAGGCGCCAGGTGCAGCTGGCTCATCGGAGAAGCCGGAACCTTCACTCCTCGCTCTCCGGGAACACGGATCAGGAGCGGCACACGAACAATTTCTTCACTCAGATGCACCGGCGCGTGATAGCGTCCGCCGTGTTCGAGAAATTCCTCACCGTGATCCGCGGTCAGAGCGAACACGCAATCGTCCCACAGATGCGTTTGCTTGAGACTCTGCACCAGCCGGGCGATCTGGCGGTCCGCCCACCGAATGCCCGCGTCGTACAACTGGACAACCTCATCCCGTTTTCCGCTCAAGCCGGAAGCCGTCAAATCCGAGCGATTCCAGTAGGCATTCAGATAGCGGGCGCGGCCCGGCTCCAGGTCTCTTCCCGCCAATTCGCGAAACGCCTCACTCGGCGGATAGTAGGGCATATGCGGATCCATCAGATGAAGCCAGAGGAAAAATGGACGCTGCCCAACCGATGCCAACCACGATTGCGCCTGGTCCACCAGAATGTCCGCGGCGGGATATTTCCTCAGAGCGTCGACGCTCTCCGCCACAGGTGCAATCTTCAAGCAGTACCGAAAGTACAGTTCGTTGTAGAGATTGCCGAGTCCGAGCGCTCCCGCAAAACTTCTTATCGATCGATTCAGCTTCTCGCGAGCCGAGTCGCCGGGCGGGGTTTCCGGACTGGCGGTGTTTTGGGTTAACTGCGCTTCGAGGTCAAGAAAATCGTGGAAGACCTCAAATCCCTGGTGATAACCGAAGCGCAGTGAAATGTAGGGATTCGCCGCCGAAAACGCACCCGTGGCGTAACCAGATTCACGCAAAACGGATGCGAGTGTGCTTTCGCCGGGAGCGAGCCCAACCACATCCCGGCCCAACGCCAGCGGCATGCGCGAGGCAAGAATTGCCGGAAACGAATAATAAGTAGGCGCACCGGCAACGATGGCGGCAGGAACCACAAAGGACTCAGAGGATAGCGAATCCAGGAAGGGAGTCGTGGGAACTGGGTATCCGTGCCATCCGCAGTGATCCGCGCGCAGGCAGTCCACCGTGACCAACACCAGCGATCGCTTACCCTGAACCGAGTTCGGGGACACGTTACCTGTTCGCTCCTGCGGTGGTCACGCCCACACTCACTCTCCCGTTTTCTACCGCATAGGCGCCTTCGGTTGCAATTGAGAATAGATCCGCGTCATGGACGTAAAGCAAGTCCGGCCACTTTGTTTCCAGCGCGGTCAGGAATTCATCAAGGAGCTTCAACGTAGGCGTGCGGAAATCCTGAATGGTCGAGTGAAAATTAATCGAATGAATCGAAATTACCGCCGGCGAACCGTCCGCGAAACACTCCTCCACCTGCATCAGCAGTCTATCCACATCGCACCGCTCCGTAGCGGGCTCCATTTCAACCGTTCGAAAAGTAGAAAGCATTCCGTTTTCATCCAGATAGGGGCCGGTTCGCTCGCCTGGCCCATTCTGGACGCCGTTCTGCACGACGCGCACTCCGGCTTCGAGCCAAGCTGTTCTCGAATCCGCATTTGCACGATACCCCGGCGCACAGGCGCTGAATGGGCCAGCAGTAAATAAGTCACGGAAAATTCCCGCCGCACGCTCGATCGCAGCTCGCTGCTCGTCCAGTGGCAAGAATCGACGTGCGGGCCGCAACTCCGGGTCCCAGTACTCATACCCAATCCAGGGCATCCGCCAGTGAATGTAAGGAGTCTGCGCCCGCCACAATTTTTCCACCAGTTGAGACCGCTCTCCGCCAACGGCCAATTCTCGGGCCACCGCCCGTTCGCAAAAGTGAGTCAGCCCATGCAGGGCGGGGAAAAACAGGCGCTCGCGAATGCCTTGCCGATACGCCTCCAACAACTGTGGACGATGCCACTTCCCCGGCAAGCCTTCGGTTAGCGGTCGCAGCGGAATTTGTTTCTGACCGGGCTCGAAGCAGCGATCAAAATCCACATTGGCCATGATGAAATTCATGACCATCGGCGGCCTGCGCCCGGTCGAGTCCCGATGCTTGCTCAGGGCTTCTCCGAGCGCGTGCACATCCTCGGCCGTTTCCAGGCTATAGAAATCGTACGGCTTCTCGCCAAGATTCAACCCGGCTGCCCGGAGCTCTTCCCATCCCTCACGGTCTCGCACCCCAGCGCGGCCCCAGTCGTCGCTCTGGAACAAGACCAGCGGGCGGCCAAAACGCAGAGCAGCAGGCGTCGCCAACTTCGCCAGCCCGAGCGCATCGCGCAATCGCGTAATCATTTCACTTCGCCTTGCGCCGCAACGTCATTTGCGCGCCCACGCACTGTAATTCGCTGTGAAATCGTCGTTTTGTCCCGCAAGTTTTTCCAACACGAAGCCGGCCACATTCAGGAAAGGAACGAACGTCCACTGCCATAGAGGAGCCAGAATCTTGGGTCTGAAAAACGACATCAGAACAATGTTGCAGGTTCGGAAAAATCCAGAGAGGCTGTTTCCTTCGGGTACGACTTCGACCGTTTCAAACTCCCGCAGCAGGTATCGCAAGCTTTCCGGCAGAAAACGCCAGTACTCCTTATCGTTATCCCGCAAGAAAACCGCTGGAGCACTCAAGAAAAGAACGCCTCCCTTGCGGAGCACTCGTTGGATTTCCGCGACCGCCATTCCGGGATCCGGCAGGTACTCAAATACCTGCGTGCAGATCACGAAATCGAATTGCTCGTCCCGAAAGGGTAGTGCTTCCGCCGCGGCACCGACATTTACGAGTGGAGTCATCTGCAAGTCAACCGCAACGTAGCATTTTGTGCGAGCCCCCAGCAGTGGGCGATAAGGCTGCAACCTGCCTCCGATATCGAGCACACAAAGAGCGCTCCCCAGTAAACGATCCAGTCCGGCTTCGAAAATAAGACGGCGATGCCGCAGGACCAGCCAGTTCGGATTTTTCAGGGACGGGTGCAAGCGCTCCCGACTCTCCCGTTGAACCTGTTCCAAGGCGGATGGCAGCGGCATGGGACGAAGTTAGAGGTATCCCAAATCTCGCAGACGTTTTTCGAGCACTGCCCGCTCGGCTTTATCAAGCACTTCGGCGTCGTTGCGAACAAGTTCCCGAAGCACAAACTCCAGGAACGACTGCAAGCCCCCGAAACGAGCGCCAAACTGCTGTTCCGCGGACGCACACAGTTCCTCCGGCAAGCTGATTTGTCTTCTTGCGGTCATTGTGAGAGAGACGGCGTCCTCCCTATTGCGCCGAAAACGCGGCTACGAATCGCAGCCACGATCATCTTGTCGTCATTGTCCAGTCCAGCCAGCAAAGCTAATCCGCAAAACGATGCGTAGGACACCACCAGTGCAATTCCAATCCACAACCACTCCGGATGCAGATTCAATGACCGGGCCAACAACCGCAGTCCCGCCACCACTACGAGGCTCATAGCGCAAGGCCCGAGCAAGCGAAGATAGGTACGATTGTAAGGTGACAATTGCAGCGCAGCCCGGACCTGCCAAAGATACAAGCAATTGCTCAGGGCATTGGTCAACGCCGCGGCCAGCGCCACTCCGGCCATTCCAAACGGCCGCACCAATCCAAACGTAGCCCCGACCATGAACACCGCCATGACCGCCTGCACGCGAATCAGGCGGGCCTGGTTCCCCGACATCAGCAGCAGATAGCCGACCGAACCCACACCTGCGTTGACTAATTGCCCCAGCGTGCCCAGACTCAGCACCAACCATCCTGCCTCAAATGCCGCGCCAAACAGGCGCATCAAGGGCTTTGAGAAGACGATCATGACGAATGCCAGCGGCAGAGTCGCTCCGAAGATCCATTTCGTCAAGGTCTGGAAAAGCCGGCCGAGCAACGCGTGCTCTCCACGGGCATGCAAATCGGCGATCGTCGGAGAGAATATCTGGTTGACCGACTGCAACGCCACCGGCACAAACGCAACCAGCGTCGCCGCTACCGAATAGATTCCTACCTGCCGAACGTCGAGAAAAACTCCCAGCAAGATCTTGTCGGCCTGAACCAGTATAAACTCCAAAATACTCACGCCGAATACGGCGGCGGAAAACCAGAACACTTCGCGCTCCATGGGCACGGCTGTCCGCGGAGCCTGCCTTGCTGGCTTCGGCGTCAGCCGCCACGCTGCCGCCAACAGCAAGAGCAAAACGATCGCTGCACTTGCCACCTGGGCCAGCAAATATCCGCGTAGCCCGAAGCCCAAACTGAGCAGCACAACCCCGAAAACAATACCCAGCGGACTTCCAATGAAGTTCGTAATGACCGTGCGCAGCGCGACGTCTTTATATCCAGCCAGAACCTGTCCCAGGAAGGCGGTAAACGCGCCCAGCATCAGCATGATGGCAAACAGTTGAAGATAGGGTACGAGAGCCGGCGCATGATAGAGGCTCCCCGCCAGCCATGGCCCGGCCACAATCATCGCCGCGCCGAGCACAATATTTCCAATTCCCAACAACCCGAACGCCCGGCGCAGGAACCCCTGCAGGCGCTGCCATTGTGCTGTCGCCGAATATGCGGCCACAAAGCGCACTGCGGCTTGCGGCAGACCTAGTCCATTGAAAAGCCCGAAGAACCCGACGATCGTCATGCCAAGCGCGTAGATTCCAAGCGCTTCCGCTCCCAACACACGCGCCAGGTAGATTTTGTAGAGATATCCTGCGCCCGCTGTAAACAGACTGCCCGCGAAGAAGACCGCTGAATGCCGCGAGATCTGTCCCATCTCGCTGCGAAATTGCGCCTCATCACTAGTCGCGAGCAATGGCTGCGATGCATCGAGGGCTGTATCGGGGATGTTCAAAATATTCCTGTTTGCGGTTGCTGAAGAATCGTTCTTTCGGATTACGTTCCAGATTATCTCAAACCGCTCGCCTGTGGTTGGCGGAGAACTTCAGACAGCGCCTCCGGAGAAATCGCCTGCACCAGCCCGTGCGCCGCGTCCGAGTCAGGCATAATCGCACCCACCATATCTGGAATCCGCAGCAGGTCATCTGGAAATTCGAGCATCCGTCCCACTCCGAAGCGGAGATATTGGAGAGCGTATCCGGAGTAAGCGTGCCGCAACCATCCACATAGAAACGCGGGGATTCCGACCGATGCACATTCGAAAGCCACGGTCGATTCGACCGTCATGGCACACCATGTCTTCTGCAGAATCTCGCGAGACAGCGTCGCATCCGTCACGCTCACCAACTTCCGGTCGCCGTCGCTCAATGTCCGGGTCACTAATCTCCGCCGCTGCCGCAGGCTCTCAAACGGATGCAGCTTCAACACCACGGTCTTGCCCGATCCGCGGGCTGCGGCACAGAGGCGTGGCAGCACCTCTCGATAAATTGCCTCCACCCTCCAGGAATCCGTCTCATACGGCTCGGTGAAAAACGTGATCCAGGGAGCGCGTTCATTCCAGACTGAAGCCTTCTCGAGCACGGGGGACGACGCCGCTCCGATCCGAATCCGGCTTCCATCAACTCCGCAGACGCGTTCCAGATAGTCACGCTCCATCTCGCCTTTGGCCAGATAATTCGAAAACCGCGGATTCTTAAATGCCATGCGGCAATCGAGCGCTCCGTGATGGCACGCCACGGCCGGAATCTCCCGCTGCTCGGCCAGCAGCAACGGAATCCGCGTGTATGGATTCGAATCGTCGGCGCTCAGGCAGCCCACAACCGATCGCGTCTCAAAGACCCGGAGCCACGCGTCGCGAACCGCGAGGCCCCAGCGCAACCAACGCCGCCCCTTTTTCAAGATGTCGAGGTGAACTGGCAACCTGAATGCCGGGCTTTCTTGCAACGACCGCTCCATCTGCTTCCAGCTGATTTCAAGTTTTTGCAATTCGTTCCCGTCGCAACTCTCCGCTGCGAAACTCGCGAGACGCATCGTCTCAACATTCGCCGGAACCGGCGAGACTGCTCCCGACTCGCGCGCGAGAACCAGGAGAAATCTCTGCTCCGGCAAGACTCTGGCATAACTGAAGGCGGTTTTCGTGACGTTGGAATAGGCCGACGGAAGCAGCACCACCGGCTCCGATTCGGATTCCGACGATCGCGCCGGTGCAAGCTTCCTGCGCCAGCGGTAGTGCGGATCGTATTTGTCGTACACCACTTGCCGCAAAGTCCCGAAGCCCAGGTTCCTCGCCGCGATGACGCTGCGACGCAAAATGCTGGGCACCAGACGCTTCCCCAGTCCCCGGTGGAGCATCTGCAGCGGTATTCCCAACTGGAGCCGCAAAACTTCGCCCGTCACCGAGGGCCGACTGGCCACCAGCATACGACATCCGCTGAGCTTCTCGGCTAGCCGATGCGCAAGCCGCAGGTCCTGCAATTCCGGCTGCAGCACCACGCTGATCACATCCCACCAGTCGATGCCGAAACGATCGACAACTCGTCCCATGCCGGGTTCAAGCAGCTGCCGCCAAATCTGCAGGTCCTCAACTTCGACGGCAAGATCGAAAATGCTGAAGACGGGACAGCCCAGCGCCGCACTCAGCTCGTCATAAAAAGACTCTGGGGCTCGTCCCAGGTCAATCACCGAATCCCAATGCTGGCGTGTCCACGAACCGTGGAAGGAATCTTCGGGATGAAGGAGGAGAACTCGCATGAAAGCAGGTGTCAGGTATCAGGGCTCAGGTCTTAGGTCTTAGGAATTCGCAACTCTGAAACCTGAGACCTGACACCTAAGACCTAAGGTTTCACTGCGCTACCATCGCCCAACCGAGCGGCGTTCCCCGCTCCAGATCGCAGGCCGCGCGTTTTCCCAGAACTTCGTTGAAGTGCCGCGGGTGTAATCCGTCCGCCGGACGAATCGAACGCACGTTTTGTTTCGTAAACAACTCACCCTTCTTCATATCTTCGACCACAAACAGGGAACGCCGAAACTTGCGGCTGTTGGCCTCGCGCGGTCCAGAGGCAAACTGAACCGCACCTAGAGCTTTCTCGGCCGCGCGCACCGCCTCCACCATCGCCTTGAATTCCTGCGGTTCGAGTGAGAACGCGCCGTCTGGCCCCCCATCTGACCTTCGCAGACAAAGATGCTTCTCAATGATGCAGGCCCCCAGCGCCACGGCAACAACCGGAACCGCAATCCCCGTCGTGTGATCGGAAAGTCCTGCGGGACAACCAAACCGGCGCGCCAATTCCGGGATCGTCAGCAGGTTCGCCTCCTCCGGCGGAGCCGGATAGGCGCTCGTACACTTCAACAGCGCAATCTGTGTGGCGCCCGCCCCGCGCGCCGCCTGCACCGCTTCGGAGATTTCGTCTTCGCTAGCCATGCCCGTGGACATAATCATCGGCTTCCCGGTACGTGCCATCTTCTGGATCAGGCCGATGTCCACCAGTTCAAACGATGCCACCTTGTGCGCGGGAACATTCATCTGTTCCAGAAAATCGACGGCACTATCGTCGAACGCGCTCGAAAACAAATGCATCCCCAGTTCGTCTGCAATTTCTTTAAGTTTCGGCTGCCACTCCCAGGGAGTAAATGCCTCCTGGTAGAGGTCGTGAAGAATGCGGCCATCCCACAGCGTTCCGCCCGTAATCCGAAAACACTCCTTATCACTGCGCAGCGTGATCGTGTCCGCGGTGTAGGTCTGGAGCTTGACCGCGTCCGCGCCGGCGTCCTTGGCGGCCTCGACGATGCGTACTGCCTTGGAGAAATCCTGGCGGTGATTGGCGGACACCTCCGCAATGCAATAGACGGGACTTCCCCGGCCAATGCGACGTTTCCCGATCTCAATGGAGTCGGTCATCGATGATTCCCCGCCGGCCTTATCGAGCGGACCAGTTCGAATGCTTCCACCGCCCGCAAACCCACCACGCTGCCCCAGCGCGTGGCGATCGCGCGCAGTGCTTCGGCGGAGCGAGGATGGGGAAACTTGCGGGTCTCGGTGTCGTAGCAGCCAAGTGCGGCGATCTTGGTCTCGAGCGAATCCGCGACATCCACGAAGACATTGGGACGAAATGACGGTTCGATGTGCTGGAACGCCCACTCGGTGGATGACGGAACCTCGAAGGCGTAGACCTCGCGCACGCATTGCCCGCTCACAGGTCGCGTCGCCGTCAGGACGGCGCGGTGAACCACCCCGTGGTCGACATTCAAGTCCCCGGGGTGATGCGTGTAGATGGTCTCGGGACGGAAACGCGCAACGAGTTCTTCGACCGTCCTCACGACGTCGAGCAGCGGCACTGTGTCGAGACGGTTGTCGGGCAACTTGCAAAGGACGAGTTCCTTCGCCCCGACCATGTCGGCAGCTTGCTGAGCCCGGGTGTGCAGATGCCGCAATTGCTGCTGGTCGGCCTCTTCGCGGTGCGCGTAGCGCGAGGACATGCCTTCGGCGATGATGGCGATACGCACTTCGTGACCTTCGCGGGCAAGGCGCGTCATCGTAGCGCCACAGCCGAGGATCTCGTCATCCGGGTGCGCGGCGACGACCAGAACGGAGTCATGAGCGGGCATCAGTCATCTCCACCATCATCACCCACTTCTCGTTCACAAACTCGCCGTGTTGCGCAAAATGCTGAGCCAACCGCCTCGCAAACTCGTGGCGGTGATCGGCGCTATAGAAAGTTGTATTTTGCCAGTAATTCAGAACGCGCTCAGGCGCCAACCAGCGCACCGGGTTAACCATGGTACCGATTCGGATGGACCGAAATTTCACGGCTGCCCAGGGGACGACAACCTCGGTCATAAAGCGCTCACTCGACGAGACAACCGGGTCCGGGATGGGGGCCCCACTGGCGCGCACCAGTTCGAAGAGTTGCCCATTGTTTGGGCCGAAGGGTCCAACAATCACCATGCGGCCGCCTTTTCTTAGCCACGAGAAAGCTTCGTCGAGGGTTTTTTTGGCATCGCTGCTGTAATAAAGGCCATACGCGCAGAAAATCAGATCGAATGACGGGCGCTCCAATCCCGAGCCCCGCAGCGTGTCGGAAAGATCGTCGAGGCTTGCATGGACGACGACCAGCTTGGACTTTTCGGCAGCGGCACGCGTCGCCAGTGTGTCCAGAGCATCGCGCGCAACGTCGAGGGCATAGAGTCGGCCGCGCTCGCCGAGAGCGCCCAGCATGCGCAGCGTCTGCCCTCCGGTTCCGCAGCAGAGTTCCAGCACCTGGTCGGATTCCCGCACCGGAATTCGCTCAAAGATCCAGCGCACGAGATCTACTTCCTGCGATGCGCGGTTCTCGGCAATGCGCTGCTCCAACAACTCTGCCTGGGTTGCTCGACTTGTCATGGCGATTCGCCCTCGATGCCCGCTCTCAGAGTTCCTTCCGTCGCCTTGTCCCGGACATAGTGCCAGGCCCGATGTCCCTTGACCTGTTCCTCGCCGGCCTTCTGAAATCCGGCATTTTCGAAAGCTCGCTGCGAGGCGGTATTCTGGGTGCGGATGTAGCCGTGGACGCGCGACATGCCAGTCGACGCGAAGATTTCGCAAATTGCCAAGTCAATCAGCCGGCTACCCACACCTGCGCCGCGGAACTCGCGTGCGACACTGACGTCGATTTCGCCCTGCCCATCCGGCCACTCGTCGATCCGTACCTGCCCCGCAAAGGCTCCCTGCGACTCCCCAATCAGGATATGGCATGCTGCCGTTTGCATCCTCGACTCGAACCAGGCGACATGATCTTCCCAGGGAATCGTTGCCGGGGAGAATGCCGATGCCCGGACCGTGGGATCGTTAGCCAGTTCCCACAGTAGCTTACAGTCTGCCGTGGTGGCACGCCGAATCTGGAGCGTGCTGGTATGCAGCTCTCGCAAAACCCGCTCGGCTCCGTGACCGTCGACCAGTTCCCTACCGCGTTCAGACATCGCCTTCCTGTCGCCCTCCGAACTTATGAGACGGGTGAGGCACGGTGAGAGGGTCGAAGGCCGGACTTCCGCGCCTTCGCCCAGATTGATCGCGGCACCACGACGGTTCAGTTCTTCCGCCGCGGCACGCTGGTTGTCCGCCAACACGATCAGCATTGCCGGCAAACCGAGGAAGCACATCTCCAAACTCGTAGTGCCCGCCCCAGAAATAGCAATATCCGTCTTAGCCATCAGCTCCGGCATGTTTGGCACGTTTTCTACCAACTGCACCTTCTGCTGGGCGCCGGCAACGAGTTCCCGCAACTGACATAGATGCGGATTGCTGCCCCCGACGACTACGGTGGCATTGAGGCTCGGATCGGCCAGAATCGCTCGCACAACCCGCTCGGTGATGTT
>WNEZ01004400.1_pt1 | contig 12252 bp, 14 predicted proteins | sample 5400521 | NCBI WGS metagenome assembly WNEZ01 (sample SAMN13153339, study PRJNA577476) | soil metagenome | isolation source: 120 cm saprolite under Douglas fir tree site 2 hole 1 replicate 1 | place: USA:California | collected 2015-04-18
CAGATGGGGTCGCGGCGGGGCGAAGGCACGCAAGCTCGAGTACCTCCTCGGTCACGTGCAGGCCCACGAGTACTCCGAGGTCATCACGGTCACGGGCAACGTGACGAACCTCGTGTTCGACATCTTGCCCGCGCTCGATCTCTTACGCATCGGGAGCCGCATTCTCGTCGTGAATTACCCGCGCGGACGCTCCAGCGATCGCGCAACGACCTTCGCCTCCGTCCGCGACCGGATCGAGCTGCTCGAGGCCGATTGGATGGGCGCCATCGCGCGCGCGCTCGCGCTGTGGAGCCGCGCCAGGTTGGCGGGCCGCCGGCCGTTTCTCCTCCTCCCCGGCGCCGCGCATCCGGCGAGTGTGATCGGGAACGCCCGCGGGCTCATCGAGCTCGCCGAACAGCTCGACCAGGACGATTGCTCCGACGCGACCGTGTGGGTGACGGTGGCGACCGGCACGACGCTCGCCGGATTCCTGCTCGGTGCCCACGCCGTGGCCGCCGCCGGGGGCCCCCGGATCCGCGTCGTCGGGGTCGCGATCGACCGCGCGCCACTCGCCGCGTTCACGCTCGGACTGATCCGGTGGACCGAACGGTTCCTCGGGCTCCCCACGCTCGTGCCGACCGGTCACATCGAAATCCGTTCAGTGGACGGCGACCTCCCGTTCGCCGCCTTCACGCCTGAAGTCGAGACCGCGTGCCACCGAGTACGCCGGGACTGCGAGTTCGAGCTGGATCCGATCTTCGGCGGCAAGACCTGGCGTGCGATGGAGCAGAGCCTCGTGGCAGACCAGGACGATCGGGGCCGCGTTGTGTATTGGCACTGCGGGTTCACGCCCGAATGGCAAGAACTGGGTTCCGCGCGACGCGCGGTGGAGAGGCCCGTATGACGCATGCATCGCAGGCCATCGGCTTGCCGACACGTTTCTCGCTCCGGACCGCCCTAACCGTCACGCTCTACGTGACGATCTTCTTCCTGCTCCTGCCCGGCCTCCTCTGGACGCTCGGCGGGCGCCTCGACGCGCTGCTCGTCCTTCCACCGGCGCGCGGCGTGCTGGTACGGTCGGCCGGCGCGGCGGCCTTGCTGTTTGGCGCCGTCTGGATGGCGTGGGCCATGTGGCTCCTCTGGCGAACCGGGCGAGGGTTGCCCATCTCGCACCTCCCACCCTTGCGGCTGACGACGCGAGGGCCCTACGCGGTGACGCGGCACCCGATCTATGTGGGCTATGTCGCCGCGTTCGCGGGCGCCGGCGCGGTAGCAGGGTCCGTTGGCCGGAGCGTGATCGTGGCGACGCTTCTCGCCTTGGGGTCAGTGATCTACGCGTTCGGGTTCGAGGAGGAGCGGCTCGAGCGCCGGTTCGGTGCGCTCTGGGCCGCGTATCGCCGGACGACGCCGGCCTTTCCGATGCTGCTCCCCGCGCCGCTTCGCTCCGCGCTCGTCACGCTGTGGCAGCGCTGCCGGCCGCCGATCGAGCGCATCGCCAATCGCGTCGTGCTCGTGCGAGTCCGCGCCACGACCTGGGTGACGTTCGGCGTGTTCGCGGCGGCCGCGGCGGCGGTGATCAGCGCGTGGATCGCCGCCGCGCTGGCCGGCGCCGGCCTCTCGCCGGGGCGCATCGGCTGGTGGCTCGTGGGGCTCGCCGTCGCGGTTCCCGCGGGCAGCCGGGCGATGTGGCTCGCCTATCGGGTGGATCAGCTGCGGGCCGATCCGCGGAGCACGCTGCGGCAGGTGGGATTCGTGTCGTGGGGCGGCATCCTCGGTCTGTTCGGTTGCGCCGCGGCCTTCGGGTGGCTCGCCCATCTGGACGTGCTGCGCCTCCTCGACGCAGTGGCCATCGCGGGGCTCGCGGGCCAGGCAGTCGCGCGCATCGGCTGCTTCACCTACGGTTGCTGTTACGGTCGGCCGAGCGCGCTGGGCATCCGCTGGACTGATCCCGAGGCGAAACCGGTTCGCGAGTACGGCGTGGCCGCGGTCGTGGCGCGCGTGCCGACACAGCTACTGTCTTCCGCGGCCGCGGCCGTGCTGTGCGTGACGCTGCTCGTAGTGCTCCGACACGGCAACGTTGCGCCGGGGACCGTGGCCGGGCTCGCGTTCCTCGGATACGGAGTGTTGCGCTTCGGGATCGAGTGCCTGCGCGCGGATCCTCGTGACGGCCCCTGGCGCCTGACCCAGGGGCAGGTCGGCTGCGTCGTGATCGCGTGCGTCGGCCTCGCTCTGCTGCTCGTCGTGCCCGAAGCTCCGGGACCCGCGCTCGCGCTCGACTTCACCGTCCTCCTCCCGCTGGCCCCGATCGTGGCGCTGTGCTCTGCGCTGGTGCTCGGCGTGTATGGGTTCCACCGGCGCCAGGTGGGGCGATGGTAACGGACGGCACGGTGCTCGAGGCCCGTGGCCTCGCCAAGCGGCTCGGTCGGCGGCAGGTGCTCGCTGGTGTGGATCTGACGGTGGGCCGCGGTGAAGTCGTGGGGATCTGCGGGGAGAATGGCAGCGGGAAGTCGACGCTGATGCGCGTCCTCGCGGGGCTCTTGCCGTCGGACTCGGGCGAGGTGCAGCGCCGTGATACGCTCGGCTACGCTCCACAGATGCCGCTGCTCTATGACCAGCTCTCTCCGTGGGAGCACTTTCATTATTTCGCGGCCGCGCGCGGCATGCTGCGGCAGGTGTGGGAGGAAGGCGCGCGGCAGCTGCTCGAGCGCTACCGCTTCGCGCAATGGCGGGCCCATCCCGTCGCCCTGTTGAGCGGGGGCACGCAGCAAAAGCTCAATCTCGCGCTCGCACTCTTGGCCAATCCCGCGGTGCTGCTCCTGGACGAGCCGTACGGCGGGTTCGAGTGGGAGACCTATCTCCGTTTCTGGGAGCACGTGCGGGAGCTGCGCGCCGCAGGTCGCTCGTTCGTGGTCGTGTCGCACCTTTTCTACGACCGGGCCGACCTCGATCGCACGCTGGTGCTGCACGACGGACGCCTCGCGGAGGCACGATGATCGGCGGCTCGCTGCGGCGCATTGGCGTGAGCGCGCGCCTGGTCGCGCGCGATCTGGCGCGCAACCGCGTGGCGGTGGCGCTGCTCGTCGTCATCCCGATCGTGTTTTACGGGCTCGTGGCAGCGACGACCGGTGACCGCGATATCGTGTTCGAGCTCGCCGCAGGGGGGCGCCGGTTGCTCACGGAAAACGAGCGGCACCTGTCGCTTCTTTTCATCGGTATGGTGTCGATCAGCGGCCTCTCCGCGTTCCTGGCGTTCGTGCTCGTGCTGCGCCCGCTGGGCGCGGATCGGCGACTCGCGTTCGAGGGGTATCGCCCCGTGGAGCTGCTGCTCGCCAAGGTCTGCGTCATGCTCGCCGTTGCGGTGGCGGTGGCGCTGTACGTGACAGCGCTGCTCCCGATTTTTTTCCGACCGGCGCGCGCCGTGGGTGTCTTTCTCGGATTTCTCTCGACGTCGTTCGTGTACGCCACCTTCGGCATGGTGATCGGCGCGGTGGTGCGGCGCGAGCTCGAGGGGATCATGCTCATCCTGCTGCTCGTGAACATCGACGCCGGTTGGCTCCAGAGTCCCGTCTTTTACGCCCACGCCCGCAATCAGGCGCTCATCCGCCTCTTGCCGGGACACCATCCCGCGCAGATCACCATGGTGAGCGCGTTCACGACGCTGGCGCTCCGGCCGGAGATCGTCGCGGCCGTCGAGTACGCGCTGGGTGGCCTCCTGGCCGCGGCGGGTCTGTACTGGCTGCGCGTGCGGGTGCGGGCATGAGCGGACTCACCTTACGCCCCCTCGAGACGGCCGACGCCCCGGCGCGGCCCAGCCGTCTCGCGTGCCTGGGCGTGCTGGCGCTGGCCTACGTCGTCTTCTGCGTCACCTATCTCCCGATCAACGCGTTCTCGGAGGGACGGGCGACGCACACGCTGTTTATCCCCGGCGAAGCGGCGATTCCGCTCGTCCCCGGTTTCGAATTCGCCTACCTGTTGGGTTACGTGCTGCCGTTCGTGGTAGTGTGGCGGCGACCGGACACGGCCCGGCTCGCGCATCTGGCCTGGGCCTTCGGGCTCACGCTGGCGGGCGCGTACACGATCTATCTACTCTATCCCGTGTACCTCCCGCGTCCCGAGCTCACCGGCCACACCCTGGCGACCCGGCTGCTCGCGCTCGAGTACCTGGACAAGCCGTACAACCATTTTCCAAGCCTGCACGTGGCGCTCGCCATCCTGGTAGCGCTCGGATGCAGCGATGATCGGCGCATGCGGTGTTGGCTCCCCGCAGTGGTGGCGATCATGGCAGTCTCGACGATTTTCGTGAAACAGCATTACGTCCTCGACGTGCTCGCCGCGGCTGTCCTCGCGCCGCTGGCGTGGCGCCTCGCCGGGAGGTGGTCCCGATGACCTTCCGGTTCCAGAAGCTGTACGCGGACGTCGTGTCGGACGACGGGACCGTCACGATTGTCTATCTCACCTGGCTCGAGCTTTGGGGAGCGCGCTTCGCGTCGGCAGGGGTAGAGCGGTACGGGCCGGATGGCGGCCGCGAAGTGCAGCGCGCGCGGCCGCAGGCGTGGGAGTTCAACCCCGACTCGGTGGGCGACGGATGGGGTGTGCGGCTCGAGTTGCCCACCGGCGACTTCGAGCTGCGCTACCAATCCGCCCTTTCGCAGTGGCGCCCGCGAGGCGAACCGCCGGATCCCGCGATGGAGTGGCGCGTCTTGATTCCCAGGGCAACCGTCGTCGGGCGCTCGAGCGGTCCTGGCGCACCGGAGGAGCTCCGGGGCACGGGGTACTGCGACTGGGTGGACCTGCGCCGCCCGCCGCGACTGCTCGGCATGCGCCGGCTCCGCTGGGGCCGTGTGCATCTGCCGTCAAAGACCGTCGTGTTCACCGCGCTCAAGTTCGCCTCTGGCCGGACGTGGGGCCGAGTCGCGCGGTGGCACGGACGCCAGTTGCAGCCCCACGGCGGCGCGGTGGAGCTCGGAGAGGGGCAGGAGGCGGGCCGGCTCGGGATCCCGGAAGGCGATACCGGATTGCTCGCGTTCGCGCCGATCCATCTCCTGCACGACGGCCCGGGGCTCGACCGCGCGCGCTTTCCCGCGGCACCGACGCGGTTCGTCGCGCGCGCGCTGACGGGAGCGCTCTATGAACGGCGCTGGCTCGCGAGCTCGGCGGGCTCCGGGTGGGCGGTGCACGAGGCCGTGAGCTTCGGCAACGGGGGGCAGGCGTGACACACGTCTTCCTTCTATCTCTGCTGCTGCAGCTCGGGACGCCACCCCGGCCCTCGCCGGCGGCGACGTTCTGCGTACACGTCGACTCGACGCACCACGAGGTGGTCCTGACGGCGGGGCCGTTCCGCGTTGCGCCTGCGGATCACGACATGAGCGGCATGCATGGCGGGGGCAGTGAGCAGCAGGGCGAGGTCCTGGTGCAGCGGTTCTCGTGGCCGGCCAGCGTTTGGGTGCGGGGCTACCGGCTCCGGTTGTTCGACGCGCGCGGGCACGCGCTGCCGCGCCGCTGGATTCACCATCTGTACGTCGTGGACTTCGACCGACGCGAGCTCGTGTACCCGATCGCCCAGCGCGTGTTTGGGATGGGTCGCGAGACGCCCGACGTGATGCTCCGTTCCACCATCGGTATCCCGCTCTCCGCGGGCCACGAGCTCGGCCTCTATCTCATGTGGGGCAATGACGCCGGCGCCGATGTGGATGGCGTGTACCTCGAGCTCGCGTTTCGCTGGACCGCATCGAGCCAGGATCCGTCGCCGATTCAGGTCTTCCCGTTCTTCGTGGATGCGCACGTGGCGCTCGGGGCCGATTGGTCGTTCGAGGTCCCGCCGGGCGGCGGCAGTGCAACGTACGAGTTCACGCTGCCCATCTCCGGGCGCCTGCGTATGGCGGGCGGTCACCTGCACGACCACGGCCTGACGCTGCGCTTGGAGGACGCCCCGACGGGAGCGCCGATCGTCACGTTGCGTGCCCAGCGTGACTCGAGTGGCCGTTTGCTCGGGGTACCCTATCGAATTCTCGCGGTGCGCGACAGCGGCCCTCACCTCGTTGCCGGGCGACGCTACCGATTGGTGGCGACGTACGATAACCCGACTCCGCGCCCGCTCTCCGCGGTCATGGGCACGCTGGCGGGGTTGTTCGCTCCGGACTCCCCGGAGCGGTGGCCGAGCGTCGATGCCGAGGATCCCACGTTCGAGCTCGACCGTCGGCTGCTCACCACGAGCCATCCGGGCGGAGGGGCGCAAGCGGGCGCCTGCCAGAACCGCCGCTAGGGGACCCCCGGTGGGACCTGGATTGGAGCGGGGTTTTCAGAACGCTAGATTAGTCGAGCGTTCGCGCCCGTAGCTCAGGTGGATAGAGCAGCAGCCTTCTAAGCTGTTGGTCCCAGGTTCGAATCCTGGCGGGCGCATAACCTGTGGTGGAGGATATGATGAAATGCTCAACAGCCAATCGAGGTGTTCGTTGCGCACCACGAGGGCGATGAGGTCGGCCTGCGTTTCACCGCCGCAGTGAGGGACCGCATCGCTCGCAGCGGTTTGAAGACCCATGGCCAGGTGAAGTGGGAGCTACACATCGTGACGACCGACGATGATCAGCACCTGTCCACCAAGTATCATGCTGGACTCGTCGAGATCGGCCAGTCCTCACGGAAACGAGCGAGCATTTCTGCACGAAAATCAGTGAACGCTCATGTTGGTTCAGCAACACCACTGGAGACCTGGGACGGCAGCGTTGAGTTGGTGTACGTAGACCAGCAAGCCGACAGTTTGGTGGCTCGTCTCGCAGAGACACTGGCAAGCGCTGAGAAGGAGTGAGTAGCTGGCTTTGCCGCAAGCGTTAGTCGGAGCTTCGAACCCTCCCGGGCGCGTGGCCACTCCCTCCTCCCGAGCCCCTATGGACCCGGATTCCGGGACCAAGGTCGTGGCGCTGCGAGTCGCGTGTGCCCTTCTCTGGATGGTGGCGTGTTCCGGGCATGGGTCGCGCGCCCCACAGCTGGCGAATGGCGCCGCGCCACCGACAATCGACACTACTCCCGCCCCGCCATCGCCTGCCGCGAACGCGACGCACGTCGTCGAGGTCGATAGTGACCGTCTCGACAGGCTGCGGCAGTCGTTCGGCCCGGTCTTCACCGATGTGGCAGTCGTCTCGGAGCGCCCCAGCGAGCACCACGGGAGGCACACGATCGTCATCGCGCGGGGGGTCACCCGGGACTCGAGCGCCATTGTGTACGAGCTCCTGGTGTACGACTCACTCGGCCAGGTCGAGCGAACCGTGGGAACGGTGCCTGCGCCTTGGCCCGACTACACACTGCGGGTCGAGCAGGTAACGGCCGACTCGATCTACCTCACGGGAACGAGTGCGAGCTACGGCAAGACGCTCCGGCACGGCTACGAGTGGTGGCCCCTCGTTCGTCCGCGTCGCGCGGCCGCTCTCGCGCCCGTACCGCCTCGCACCGCCGCCACCGCTCCCGTCTGCGGCGACACACTCGTCGTCGACCTCGCCACGCACACGATCGCCGCGATTTGGATGGACCAGGAGGGCGATGTGATCCGACGTCAGGTTGGACCCGCGCACGTGGTCGTGCAGACCGAGCGACGGGAAGGCAACGCGGTGAACGTCGATGTCATCGCCTTGTGCGGCCATGAGGTCCGCCGCACCGGCGACAGGATCTCAGGCGGCGTCTCTTGGACGGATCCGGTGTTTCGGACGCGGGAGGGCCTGGGCGTTGGCTCCACGCTCGCGGCCTTCGACACCGTTTACGGTCGGGGCGAGGCGATAGCGGAGGAGGGAAACAGCGTCCGCTACTATCCGCCCGAGGGCGGCACGCATTTCTTCCTGGACGTATCCGACGGGTGCTTTCGCTTCACGGGAAATCACGTCGACGTCGACCGATCGTGCCGAGTGGTGCGCGTCTCGTTCATAACGATTACGCGCCACTGAGTGGGAAGGGCAGGACCGCACCGCACAGGCGTCCCGGGCGCATGAGCGTGCACGTTCGCACCATGAGATTCAGCCGGCCGCGTTGATGGGTCGCGGTCCTCATTACGTGCCTTATGCGCGTCGCCAGTCTCGGTCTCGGGCTCACATTCCTTCTCTCGGAAGTGGGCGGAATGGCGGCCTGTGGCGCGCCCTGGCATCTTACCGACACTTGGGGTGTGCCTTCTAAGCTGTTGGTCGGAGGTTCGAATCCTCCCGGGCGCATCAGCATTTCCGAGGCTCGACCCGGCCGATTTCTGTCAACCGGGTGTGAGACTGTGAACATGTCCGAGTAATTGGGGAGGAGAATCCAAGACGATTGGTATGTTGTCCTTGCCCGTCCCACTTGACCCCACAGATTGGATCCAGCTCACTGTCGCTCTATTCACGGGGGCCGCGGCATGGGCGGCGTGGGCGTCGGCTCGAGCATCAAAACGAGCCAGCGAGGCCAACCTCTTTAGCTCGCTCGTCGCACAATACAGCGCCCCGGAAATGCTCGAGGCGTTAAGGGCGCTCGAGCAGTGGCGCCGCTCCCTGACACCCGACTTTACAACGAGTCGGCGAGCGGGCGCCGGGGCGTTCTTTGAGGGCAATGTACGCGGGTGGGCGAAGAACATCTCGTCACACGATGCGTCGGAGCAAGCGCAAGCCCTGAATCAGCAGCGCCGGCGGGTCACCCAATTTTTTTCACTCGTGGCCCGGTTGATTCAAGAGGGCGAGCTCACGACGGGGTTCGCCGATGAGCTTCGTGAGCTGAGCGGCCGGCACATCCTTTACCAGGTCGCGATCCCGATGGAACTGGCGCTCCAGGAGGTTTCTGCGACATCGAACGTGGCGGCCATGCGTCGCCTTGAACGGCTGCGTAGTGTGTTTTTTCCCGACCGGCCCCTCCCATCGTTACCTCCGGCAACGTAAAGGGGCTGACCGCTGCGTCTCCTCGACGGCGCGCGTTAGGCCCACGACATTCGGAACCTCGGGGAGTTCTCTGAACCATGGAGAGAGGAGGAATACATGCCTTGTCGTCTGCACCTCCCACTGGCGGCCGCTCTGTTGGCTGGCAGCGTTTCGCTGCGCGCACAGGAAGCCGTTGTCGGCGCGAGCGATCCGGACGCCCTGTTCCACAGCAGCGACCCGACGCTCAATACGAACAAGCAGGTTGCCTACCACATCGTCAAAGACCTGCTGGAGGCGGGGCACTGGGAGCTGGCAGACAAATACCTGACCGAGCGGTACATCCAGCACAACCCGAACGCCGCGTCGGGACGCACTGGTGTGGTGAAGTTCTTTACCGAGGTCCGGAAGGTGAAGCCCGTGCCAATCCCGCAGAAGATGAACACGAAGGTCGTGTCGGTGGTGGCGGAGGGCGATCTCGTGGTAGTCGCGTATGTTCACGAACTGAAGGACGCCAAGGATTCCTCGCAGAGCTACACCACGACGTGGTTCGATATGTGGCGTTTCAAGGATGGCAAAGCGGACGAACACTGGGATCCAGCGACGCGCACAGGTCAATGATACTTGTGCGATCCTTCGAGCAATTCCACCTCGAACAGTTTGCTCACGCCGTGGAGCGAGCAGTCGCTCCCCTGAGGTCCGGCTGGATTCAGGACCCTCTACCCGTTCGAGTACTGACAAAGGACGGCCAGCAGCTCGAGTTCCGCCTCGTCGAAGTCGACCTCTACGATCGCGAACTTGTCGGGACCCGGTTCGACCGCAGCCCGATCAGGCTTCCCCTCGCCAACGTGCAGACGGTCTTCCGCCGGCATCCGCATGTTCCACGCTTGCTCCTAATCTGGTTCTCATGGACCGCCGCCGGGGCATGGGGTGGATTCCTCCTCACCGCTGGTCACCACTGGCTCACGCCGGGCCTGGATACGTTCGTCGGAGCATGTTGCGGGGCGGTCACCGCTGGTGCGCTGTCATGGCTCCTACGGGATTGGCCCGCTATGTACCGTTGGGTTGCGCTTTACGGAAGCCCTGCCGCCTAACATGCCATTGAAGACCACGGGGCTCCGCCGCGGGAAGCGGAGTGTTGTGCGCTGGCGCGCACGAACTAACGTTCAACCACACGGCGCCCGGTGGGCGAGTCACGCGCAGCTTAAGCGCGGTCCGTTAAGCACAGGCGAGTCTCAGGCCTGGATGAGGAAGGCCACATGAATCCTGATGTTCTTGTGCCACTCATACCAATCGTGGCGATCGTTGCCATCGCGGCGGTCAAGATCGCTCGTGTGCGTGCCACTCGTCCAGAATCACTATCGACCGACGTCACTGCGCGGTTCGAGGCCCTTGAACGTGTTGTCCAGGACCTCCAACACGAGGTCACAGAAACACAGGAACGGCTGGATTTCACAGAGCGTTTGCTCGGCAAGGCACGGGAAGAGCGGCGGATTGGCAGCTAGAGAAACTGCATTGTCGACGTCAGCCGCCTCGGCCACGGGAGTTCCCTAATGGCTGCTGGTCCTCTGCCACTTGGCATCGCTGCCTTCGCAGCAATAAAGCTCGCAGGCTATACCCTCGCCGGGCGCACCCTCAATCGCGTCAACCACGTCACGCGGCCGCGCCCGCTCGCGTTCGGCGCCGCGCGAACATTGCTCGGCATCATCGCAGGTGTGTCCTACGCCACTATTCTTGGCAGGTTCGGGGTCCACAGGTCCGAAGTCTGGTACTACGTGAACCTGTTCCCGGTCAGACAACTCGAGTGGCTCATGATGCTTGTGCTGTTCTATCCCCGCTCCGACCGACGGCGCTATATCGACTCCACGCTCGGCACCTTCTGGTCATATGTGCTTGACGTTCCTGCCGTGGCACTTGCATGGGTCATACCGGGCGGCTTTTGGATTTGCTAAGCGCGGTTGGGTTGAGTCGCCTTCGTACTCTACCAGCCGTTTTCATCCTCCTTGCGCCAGCGGGCGTTGCGCTCGCAGCTTAAGCGCGATCCGTTGGGCAGCAACCCGGCGGCGAAGTTCTTGTCTCACTCGATTGACTAGTGGAGTTGTCTATGCCATCCGCTCGGCACTCCGCGCTGTCTTCCAGCCTAGTCCCAGTCCCGAAGTCGGGAGACGAGATCGTCACGAGCGTGTGGGCGCAGCTCCGGGCCGTGTTCCTGGTTCTCGTGTTCGGCGCCGGATGTGCCCACGCGCAGAACGCGCCTCGTCTCATAACGACGCCAGCACGGGTTCTGGACGGCGATTCCTTGTCGATCCGGGCGACGGGCCTTCCGCCCGGCACCCGCGTCACTATCCATCTCCAGTCGACCGGCACGGGTGACGACGGAGCCCCTGTGCCCTACTACAGTCGCGCGACCTACGTCGTCGATGCCCGGGGAACGGTCGATCTCGCCATGTCCGCCCCGGTTGAGGGCGACTACGCGTGCGCGGACTTGCACGGCCTGTTCTGGTCACAGCACCCTCTCACCGCCGACTCGGCCCGCCTCCGAGCGATCTCCGTCCTCAGCTTGGATGCACCGCGATGGCTTCCCGTGGGTCAGGATGTGCTCACGCTTGAAGTCGGCGGGGCGATCCGCTCTCGGACCGTCGTGACTATCGCCCCCGGCGATTCCGGTGTGGTCCGCGACGCCGTACGTACCGACAGTTTGGTGGGCGTCTTCTACCACCAACCGCGATCCGGAAAGCTCCCTCCAATCATCGCCCTCAGCGGCAGCGGGGGCGGCACCGATGTCGGAGATTGGCTGGGGCCGCGCCTCGCCTCGCGGGGATTCGCGGTGTTGGGGATCAACTACTTTAGTCCCCCCGAGAGTCCGGTGCCCGGGGTGGCGACGGTGCTGGTCGGGATTCCGCTCGAGTTGATCGAGCGGGCCCGGGCCTGGCTCGCCTCCCGCCCCGACGTGGATACGTCGCGCATCGGCATCCTAGGCTACTCAAAGGGTGCGGAGCTTGCCCTTCTCTCGGCCGCAACCTACGACTGGGTCCGCGTCGTGGTCGCCTACGCTCCTCCTGACTACGTCTGGCAGGGAATCCGGCGCGGTCCAGGACCCGCGGCCTCATCCTGGACTCGCGGGGGGCGCGACGTCCCGTTCCTTCCCACGACCGGGTCTCGAGAGGAGATCGCGCGAGGACGCCAGTCTGTGGGGCAAGATCTACTTGGCCCGAGTCGCCCGGGATAACCTCACCGCCGCGTCCGCCGAGATGCTTGATGCAGCCGCCATTTCGATCGAGCGAAGTGCCGCCGCTATTCTCCTGATCGGCGGCGACGACGACCAGCTGTGGGACTCGGGGGCAAGCGTCAAGCGGCTCGAAACCCGGCTTGAACGAGCCCGGTACCCCCACCCACACCAGGCGCTCAGGTATCC
>WNEZ01012574.1_pt1 | contig 12252 bp, 13 predicted proteins | sample 5400521 | NCBI WGS metagenome assembly WNEZ01 (sample SAMN13153339, study PRJNA577476) | soil metagenome | isolation source: 120 cm saprolite under Douglas fir tree site 2 hole 1 replicate 1 | place: USA:California | collected 2015-04-18
TCCTGGTCCAGGGGATGCCGCGCGCGCGACTCTTGCTCGTCGGAAAAGGAGAGACGCGGGCGCGACTCGAGCAGCTGGTGGCCGACTTCGGGCTCGGCGGTCACGTGGTCTTCACGGGTTATCGGGACGCCGATCTGCCCTCGGTCCTCGCCGCCGCCGATTGCTTCGCGCTCATGGCCGCGGGCTCCGACGAGTCGTGCCGCGCGGCGCTCGAAGCGATGGCCGCGGCGCGTCCGGTTATCGCCCGCCGGGTCGGCGCGCTGCCGGAGACGGTGGTGCACGACGAGACCGGACTCCTGATCGACGACGACCAGCCGGACAGCGTCGCTCGCGCGCTCGAGACCATCCTCGGTGATCCGGCGCGGCGCCGGGCGATGGGCAGCGCGGGGCGCGCGAGCGCGGAAACGCGATTCAGCGCCGAGCGCTCGGTCGAGACGGTCGAGCGCGTCTATCAGAGTCTCGAGTGAAGATTCTCCAGCTGATGTCCTGTCGCGGATGGTCGTCCGACGCCTACTGGGCGGCCCGGATGACGCGAGAGCTCGAGCGGCGCGGCCACCTGGTGACGCTGGGCTGCCGCGCCGGGACGGAGGCGCGCGTGATCGATCGCGCGCGGCGTGAAGGCGTCGAGCGGCTGACGACGCTGTCGCTGGCGAGCGGCGCTCGGCCTGTGGCCGACGGCCGCGACCTTCGCCGCCTGCGCGCCCTGATGCCCGGCGTCGACGTGGTTCACGTGCATCGCGGCAAGGAACACTGGCTGGCCGCGGTGGCGAACCGCCTGATTGCGACTCCGCGGCCCGTCGTGAGGACGCGCCACATCGCGCAGGCGGTGAGGCCCCACGCCGCGAACCGCTGGCTCTACCGGCGCGGCACCGCGCTCGTCGTGACGGTGACCGAGGCCATCCGGCGCCAGTACGTCGCCGCGGGCCTCGTCGACCCGGACCGCGTCGCCGCGCTGCCGGGCGGCGCCGACACCGAGCGCTACCATCCGCTGCCGCGCGATCCCGAGACGTACACGCGGCTCGGCGGGCGGCCCGACCGGCCGTTGGTCGGCATGATCGCCGGTCTCCGCATCATGAAGGGACACGAGATCGTGGTCGAGGCCGCCGCGCGGCTGGCCGCCCGCGGCGTGCAGCCGCACTTCGTCTTCGTCGGGCGCGGGCCCATGGAGCGCGTGGTGCGAGACACGATCGAGCGCGCCGGGCTTGCGCCGCAGTTCACCGTCGCGGGTTTCGTGGACGATCTGCCGGCGACTCTCGCCGCGCTCGACATCGCGCTCTACACGCCGCTCGATTCGGACGGAATGTCGCGCGTGGTCTTCGAGTACCTGGCGGCGGGGCGACCGCTGATCGCGGCACGGGTCGGCGTCGTGCCCGAGGTACTGACCGACGGTGAGCACGCTTCGCTCGTGCCGGCCGGCGACGCGCCGGGGCTCGCCGAGGCGCTGGAGCGCCTGCTGCGCGATCCGGCGAACGCCGCCCGGCTGGGCGAGGCCGGACGCCGGCTCGTCGAAGCGCGGTATTCCGGAGCTCGCGTCGCGGCCGCGCTCGAGGACCGCTACACGAGCCTCGTCGCCGCCGGGGCCGCGTGAAAATCTCCGTCCTCGCCGCCGACCTGTCGGACAACGCGACGGGTCGTGCGGACCTGCTCGCGCGGCTCCTGTCCTCACGCTACGAGGTCGAGGTGGTCGGGCCTCGGTTCGGCGCGGACGTCTGGATGCCCGCGAGGGACGGGTCGATCGCGCAGCGCAGCGTGAGCGCCGGCCGGTATCCCGGGTTCGCGCAGCGCATTCCATCGCTGCTCGCGCTGGTCGACGGCGACATTCTCGTCGCCTCCAAGCCGCGCCCGACGAGCTTCGGGCTGGGTCTGCTCGCCCGGGCCCGACGCAGACGGCCTCTTGTGCTGGACATCGACGATTGGGAGGTCGGCTTCTTCTCCCGCTCTGGCCTCTGGGGCCGCGCCGGTCGAGCCCTCAACTTCGCGAATCCGAACGGGCTTCCGTGGACGTGGCTCGTCGAGAAGCTCGTGTCTCGCGCGGATGCGGTCACCGTCGCCTCTCGCTTCCTGGAGCGCCGCTTCGGTGGGACGCTCCTGCCGCACGTGCGCGACACCGAAGCCTGGGATCCCGCCCGATACGATCGCGCCGCCGCCCGCGCCCGGCTGGGGGTGGGCGCCAGCAAAGTCGTCATGTTTCTGGGGACGCCGCGGGGGCACAAGGGCGTCGACGACCTGGTCGAGGCGGTCGGCTCGCTCGGGCCCGACGTCGTCCTGGCGCTCGTCGGCGTCGATCCGGCCCGGAGCGGCGCGCCGCGCTGGTCGGCGTCCGCGCACGTGAGGGTGACCGGCGAGATCCCGTTCGACGACGTGCCGCGATATCTCGTCGCCGCCGACGTCGTGGCCGTGCCCCAGCGGGCGACGACCGACACGATCGGGCAGGTGCCCGCGAAGCTCTTCGATGCGATGGCCCTCGGGCGTCCCATCGTCTCGACGTCGGTCTCGATGATTCCCGAGATCCTCCAGGGCTGCGGCATCGTGGTCGAGCCCGGCGACGTGTCCGCGCTCGCCGGCGCGATCAAGCGCCTGCTCGACAACGCCGACGAAGCCGCGACCCTGGGCCGGCGCGCGCGTGAGCGCTGCGAGGCCCACTACAGCTTTCGCGTCGCCCGCGAGACCCTGTTCCCGCTGCTCGACAAGCTGACCCCGCGCCGGACCTGACGCCACTCGCATCTGTCTCAGGCCAGCCTCGGTCAAAGCCGAGCTCAAGGGCCCCGCGACCATCAAGCTCCTGATCATCGCGCGGCCGTTCGTCTTTCACGGGGGCGTCGAGCGAGCGACGGCGGGCCTCGTCGGCGCGCTCGTCGACCACGGGTACGACGTCCACCTCCTGAGCCCGCGCGGCCAGGCGCCGATGCGGGGTGTGACGCTTCACACGTTTGCCTTGCCGCCGCTGCCGTCGGCCGCGCGCGTCCTGGCGCTCGCCGTGAGCGCCCGGCGCGCGGTCGCGCGTGGGAGCTGGGACGTGGTGCAGAGCCACGAGCGGACGCTCCGTCAGGACGTGTACCGCGCCGGCGAAGGATGCCATCGGGCGTATCTCGCCAGCGAGGCGCGGCCGCGGGCTCGCGGCCTCTATCACCGGATCGTCCTGGCGCTCGAGCGCCGCGTCTTCGCGCGCACGCCGCGCATCGTCGCCATCGCCGAGGCTGGACGGCGCGAGATCGAGGCGCTGTACGGCGTGGCGCCGAACCGGCTGGCCGTCGTCTACAACGGCGTCGACCTCGAGCGCTTCCATCCGAAGAACCGCGCGCGGTACCGGGGGATCGTGCGGGACGAGACTGGAATCCCTTCCGGCGCGTTCACCGTCCTCTTCGTCGGCAGCGGCTTCGCGCGCAAGGGGCTGGCGACTGCCATCGAGGCGTTCGCCGCGTTTCCCGATCGAGACAGCCGCCTCGTCGTTCTCGGCAAGGGCGACGCTCGTGAGTACCGGTCTCTCGCTTCGCGTCTCGGGATCGGCGAGCGGACGGTCTGGCTTGGCGCCCGCGCCGATCCCGAGCGCTGGTACGCCGGAGCCGACATCGTCGTGCTGCCGAGCCGGTACGAGCCGTTCGGCAACGTCCACCTGGAGGCGCTCGCGGCAGGACTCCCGGTGGTGGCGAGCGCCCGCGCCGGGGGAGCCGAGGTGATCGCCGACGGGATCAACGGCTCCGTCGTGGATCCGACCGACGCGCGGGCGATCACGGGAGCGCTCGAGCGATTTCGCGTTCGCCCCGCGGGCGACGTCACCGAGGCGGCGCGACGGTCCGCCGAACCCTACACGTATGCGGCTCAGGTAGGAGGGTTTGCGCAAGTCTACTCGGGCGTTACGCGCGCAAGATGCGATTTTCCTTGAGAAATCTGTGGTCAAGTCTTAAGCTTTCCACGTGGCTCCCAGGCCCGCGGTCTTCATGGATCGTGACGGGACGCTCACCGAGGAAGTGGGGTACGTCAATCATCCCGGCCGCCTTCGGGTCCTCCGGCGGTCCGCCGAGGCCATCCGCCGTCTCAACGCGGCGGGGATCGCCGCGGTCGTCGTGACGAACCAGGCGGGGATCGCGCGCGGCTACTTCTCGGCGGAGGTGCTCGCCGCGGTGAACGCCACGATGGTGTCCCAGCTCAAGGACGAGGGCGCGCACCTGGACGGCGTCTACGTGTGTCCGCACCATCCGACCGAAGGCGAGCCGCCCTATCGGATGGTGTGTGATTGTCGAAAGCCCAAGCCCGGTCTGCTGCTTCGCGCGGCTTCGGAGCTCGGCCTCGACCTCGGGCGCTCGACGCTCGTCGGCGACAAGGGCTCCGACCTCGTCGCCGCTCGCGCCGTGAGCGCACGGGCGGTCCTCGTTCTCACGGGCTACGGACTCGGCGAATGGGAGTATCGGCGGAGCGCGTTGCCGGTGGCCCCTGACCACGTGGCCGAAGACCTCCTCGGCGCGGCCGACTGGGTGATCCAGGGGCTCTCGCGGTGAACGAGGCCGCGAAGGGCATGCGCGCGACGATCGACGGCTTCGCCGGACGGACCGTGTTCGTCGTCGGCGACCTGATCCTCGACGAGTATCTTTTCGGCAAGCCGGCCCGGATCTCGCGCGAGGCCCCGGTGCTCATCCTGCGCTTCGCCGAGCGACAGGTCTTTCTCGGCGGCGCGGCGAACGCGGCGCACAACGTCCAGGCGCTCGGCGCCCGGGTGACGCCGATCGGAGTGATCGGACGGGACGGCGCCGGCGAGGAGCTCCTGGCGCTCTTCCGCGCGGCCGGAATCTCCACGGACGGCATCGCCATCGAGAGCGGACTACGGCTACGGGAGCGTCACGCCCCGGATCTTCGAGCACGTGAAGACGATCGCGCGCCGCGCGAACGCGGTCGTCAGCGTGGACAGCCGCTACCAGATTCCCCGATTTACCGGCGTCACGGCGGCCACGCCCAACGAGGCCGAGCTCGAGCAGCTCACCGGCGTGCCGGCCGACGACGAGCGCACGGTCGAGAAGGCCGGACGCCAGCTGCTCGAACGCCTCGACGCGCGGCTGCTCCTCGTCACGCGAGGCAGTCGGGGCATGGCGCTGCTCGAGCGGGACGGGGCGACGACCTTCATCCCGATCCACGGCACCGACGAGATCGCCGACGTCACCGGGGCGGGCGACACGGTAATCAGCACGTTCACCCTGGCCCTGGCGAGCGGCGCGACGGCGCTCCAGGCGGCGACCCTGGCAAACGTCGCGGGCGGCATCGTCGTGATGAAACGCGGCACCGCGACGGTTGCGCCGTCGGAGCTCTGGCAGGCGATCGCGCTGCATGACTCTTGACGAGGCCGTCGCGCTGGCCGATCGGCTCCGGGCCGAGCGAAAGCGTATCGTGCTGGCGAACGGCTGCTTCGATCTCCTCCACGTCGGCCACGTGCGCTATCTGCGCGCCGCCCGCGGGCTCGGCGACGTCCTCTTCGTGGGGATCAACTCGGACGCGGCGGTGGCGCGGCTCAAGGGACAGGGCCGGCCGCTCATGCCGGCCGCCGAGCGCGCGGAGATCTTGATGGCGCTCCGCGAGGTCGACCACGTCGTCGTGTTCGAGGAAGACACCGCCGACCGGCTGATCGCGTCCCTGCGGCCCGACGTCCACGCGAAGGGAACGGACTATCGCCTCGGCGCCGTGCCCGAGGAGGCGACGGTGCGGTCGATCGGCGGGCGGGTGGCGGTCGTCGGCGACCCCAAGGACCACTCGACGCGCGATCTGATCAGCCAGATTCTCGAGCGGTTTCGATGAACATCGCGCTCGTCAAGCTCTCCTCGATCGGCGACGTCGTGCACGCGCTCCCGGTCGCCGCGGCCCTGCACGCCGGTCTTCCCCAGGCCCGTCTGGTCTGGATCGTCGAGCGCCGGGAGGCCGCGGTGCTGCGCGGCAACCCCGCGCTGAGCGAGATCGTGCCCGTCGACACCCGCCGCTGGCGGCGCGCCCGCACCCCGCTCGCCGTCGCGGAGGCGACCGGCGCCCTGGTCGCGCTGAGGCGCCATCTCCGCGCGTCGCGATTCGACGTGGCGATCGACCTGCAGGGACTGGTCAAGAGCGGCGTGATCACCGCCGCGACGCGGGCGCCGCTCCGGATCGGCTTCACCGCGGCGCACTGTCGAGAGGGCCTGAACGCGCTGTTCACGAACCAGCGCGTGACGCCCTCGCCGGCGGCGCGCCACGTCGTCGACCGCTATCTCACGCTCGTAGAGCCGCTCGGCGCGCGCGCCCGCGCGGTGGAGTTCGCGCTCCCGACCGAGGGGGCGGCGGAAGAGCGGATCGACGACTTCCTGATGGGGGCCGGTCTCAAGCCGCGCGAGCGCCTCGTCGTCCTCAATCCGGGAGCGGGCCGGCCCGACAAGCGCTGGCCCATCGAGAATTTCCGCGCGCTGGCGCAGAGGCTTGTCGACGTAGCGGGCGCCTCGGTGCTCGTCATCTGGGGCCCGAACGAGCTCGGAGAGGCGCGCGCGATCGCGGGCCCGGTTCGGGGCGGCCGCGCGACCCTGGCGCCGCCGACGAACCTCGACGAGCTTTTGGCCGTGCTGCGGCGGGCGAGCGTCGTCGTGGCCGGGGACACGGGCCCGCTGCATCTCGCCGCCGCGCTCGGCACGCGGTGCGTGGGACTCTACGGTCCGACGACAGCCGAGCGTAACGGACCCTACGGCCGCGGGCATCGGTCGCTCGAGAGCCCGGATCGCACCATGGCCTCGCTCGGCGTCGACCCGGTGTTCCGCGCGGTCGTGGAGTTCCTCGACGGCCCCGCCGCCGGCCAGACGAGCTCGGGGATCGCGCGGTGACGCGGCCGCGGCTCTCGGTCGTCGTGGTCACCCTGAACGAGGAGGAGCGGCTGCGCGCGTGCCTCGAGAGCGCGGCCTGGGCGGACGAGATCGTCGTGGTCGACGCCCTGTCGCACGACAAGACCGTGCAGATCGCGCGGGAGTTCACGGACCGGGTGATCGTGCGGCCCTGGCCCGGCTTCGCCGCGCAGAAAAACTTCGGTCTCGCGGAGGCGGGCGGCGACTGGATCCTCTCGCTCGACGCCGACGAGCAAGTGTCTCCGGAGCTTCGCGACGAGATCCTGCGCGTGCTGGCCGACGACGGACCGCACGACGGTTACCGCGTGCCGCGGCGCAACCTCTTCGGGGGGCAGTGGGTCCGCCACGGAGGCCTCTGGCCCGACTGGCAGCTCCGGCTCTTCCGGCGAGGCCGCGGGCGATTCGTCGAGCGCGCGGTCCACGAGTCGGTGGAAGTGGCCGGCATGGTCGGCCGCTGTCGCGGGCCGCTCATTCATCGGAGCTACCGCGACGTCACCGACTTCCTCGATCGCGCCGACCGCTACTCGACGCTCGCGGCCGAGGAATGGGTGAGGAACGGCCGACGCGTCCGCGCGACCGACTTCATCCTCCGTCCGGCGGGCCGGTTCCTGTCCATGTATATCCTCAAGCTCGGGTGCCTCGATGGCGTGCGGGGCCTTCTTCTGGCGTCCCTCTACGCGTACTATGTGTTCATCCGCTCCGTGAAGGCGTGGGAGCGCGAGGGGGAGTCGAGACGGTGAAGGAGAGAGCGTCGCTGGTGGCGAAGTCGAAAGAGCGCGTGCTGTCGGGAATGCGGCCGAGCGGCAAGCTGCACCTGGGCAATTATCTCGGTGCGCTGGCCAACTGGGTCAAGCTCCAGGACACACTGGACTGTTTTTATTTCGTCGCCGACTGGCACGCGCTGACCGACGATCTGGACACGTCCGACGTCGCCGGCAACGCCGTCGATATGCTGGCCGACTGGCTCGGCGCCGGGCTCGATCCCGAGCGCTCGACACTCTTCATCCAGTCGCTCGTGCCCGAGCACGCGGAGCTGCACCTGCTGTTCTCGATGACCACGCCGGTCGCCTGGCTCGAGCGCGTGCCGACCTACCGGGAGCGCATCGAGCAGCAGCATCTGGAGTCGCCTTCGTACGGGCTCCTCGGGTACCCGCTGCTGCAGTCGGCGGACATCTTGATGTACAAGACCCGGTGGGTGCCGGTGGGTATCGATCAGGTGCCCCACGTTGAGCTGACGCGCGAGGTGGCGCGCCGGTTCAACAACGCGTTCGGCGATCTGTTCCCGGAGCCGGAGGTGAAGCTGACCGAGATTCCGAAAGTGCCGGGGACCGACGGGCGAAAGATGTCGAAGTCCTACAACAACACGATCGAGCTCGCCGACACCCCCGAGACGATCATCCGCAAGGTCCGCCCGATGGTGACGGACCCCGCGCGCAAGCGGCGTACCGATCCAGGCAACCCGGACATCTGCCCGGTGTTCGACCTGCACAAGATCTTCACGCCGACGGCGGATCGCGACGCGGTCGCGATCGGGTGCCGCACGGCGGGGATCGGCTGCCTCGACTGCAAGGACGTACTGCTCAAGCACATGCTGCCACCCCTGACGGCGATCCGCGAGCGCCGGCAGGTATTCGCCGAGAAGCCCGCGACGATCGTCGAGATCCTGCACGAAGGGTCGCGTCGCGCGCGCAAGGTCGCCCAGGCCACGATGGAAGGCGTTCGAGCGGCGGTCCGCCTGACTCCATGACCGACGGATCCAACGTCGCCGACGCGGCGCGCGACCTCACCCTTCGGGTCGGCAGCTTCGAGGGGCCCTTCGATCTGCTCCTCCATCTCTGCCGTACGAGCGAGATCGACCTGACCGCCCTCCCGGTGCGCGCCATCACCGACCAGTACCTCGCCCACCTGGAGGCGATGGAGTTTCGTGATCTCGAAGCGGCGGGCGCCTACCTCGTGATGGCCGCGACCTTGATCTACCTCAAGTCGAAGCTCCTGGTGCCACCCGACGAGACGCAAGACGAGTTGCTCGACGAGGACGGCCTGGCCCTCCGGCTCGAGCTCGAGGCGCGACTGCGCGAGTACGCTCGTGTGAAGGCGCTCGGCGAGTGGCTCTCGGCGCGCGAAGCGGCGCAGGGGCTCATCTGGGGCCGTCCGAGCAGCACCTTGCCGCCGCCCGAAGAGGTGCCGCTCGAGGACCTCAGCGTGCACCTGCTCGATCGCACCTTGAGGCGGCTGATCGAGGACCAGGCGCGGCAACGGCCGCGGGAAGTCGAGCCGAATCCGCCGTCGGTGCTCGAGCGCATGACGATGATCCTCTCGGTGCTCCGCGACACCTGGTCGCTGCTCTTCTCGTCCTTGACGGCGGGCGACCGCCGCCGCTCCGAGATCGTGGTGTCGCTCCTGGCGGTGCTCGAGCTGGTCCGCCTCGGCCGCATCAAGACGCAGCAGACGGAGCTCTTCGGAGAGATCGTCATCGAACGCCAGGCCACGGTACCCAATGGGGAGCCAACCCGTGCCGACTCCAACTGACGTCGTCGAAGCGCTGCTGTTCGCGTCCGATACACCGCTGGAAGCCGAGCGCATCAGCGAGGTGCTCGATCTGGGCGACGTCGGCGAGGCGCGCCGCCTGATCGACGAGCTCCGCGCGCGCTATGAGGTATCGAGCCAGGGGCTCCAGATCGTCGAGGTGGGTGGCGGCTACCGCATGGTCACCCGTCCCGAGGTCGCGCCCTGGCTCGTCCGGCTGGCCCGCGCCCGAACGCGGACCCGTCTCTCGCGTCCCGCGCTCGAGGCCCTGGCGATCATCGCGTACAAGCAGCCCGTGTCGCGCCCGGAAATCGACGCGGTCCGCGGCGTGAACTCCGAGGGCGTGCTCGACAACCTGCTCGAGCGGCGGCTCGTGCGCATCGCCGGTCGGAAGGAAGCGCCCGGCCGGCCCTACCTCTTCGAGACCACGCGCGAGTTCCTGGTCGCGTTCGGCCTGCGGGACATCGGCGACCTGCCGAAGGTCGAGGGCGAGCTGGTCGTCCCGGAGCTGGCGGCCGTCGCCGACCATGGCGAAGCTGAGACTCAACAAGATCCTGGCCCAGGCGGGGCTGACCTCTCGACGGGGGGGTGACCGCCTGATCGTCGACGGCCACGTCGCCGTCAACGGTGCCGTCACTCGCAGTCCCGCCACCCTGGCCGATCCCGAGCTGGACGCCATCACGGTCGACGGCCGCCTCTTGCCGCCGGCCGAGGCGAAGCGGTACGTGCTGCTCAACAAGCCGCGCGGCTACGTCACCACGCTCAGCGATCCGCAGGGCCGCCCCGTCGTGGCCGACCTCGTGGAGCGGGACGTGCGCCTGTACCCGGTCGGACGGCTCGACTGGGACGTTGAGGGCGCGCTGCTGCTCACCAACGACGGCCCGCTCACCCACCGGCTTCTCCACCCGCGGTACGCGCTGCCGCGGGTCTACGAGGCTCTGGTCGAGGGGACCGTCACCAGGAGCGGGCTCGACCGGTGGCGGCGCGGCGTCGCCCTGGACGACGGCCCGGCGAGGCCACTCGAGGTCGAGCTCGAGCGCACGGGGCCGCGAGAGAGCTGGCTGCGGCTGACGTTCGCCGAGGGGCGCAAGCATGAGGTCAAGCGCTTCTGCGAGGCTCTGGGCCACCGCGTGGTGGCGCTTCGGCGGATCGCGTTCGGGCCGGTCGCCCTCGGACCGCTCCGGCCGGGTGAGTCGAGGCCCCTGACGGCGCGCGAGGTGAGCGCGCTCCGCGCCGCTGTCGCGGCGCTACCGGGACAGCCCCGAACGTGACTTGCTCTTGCCTGGGGTGCAGCCTATAATCCGCGATATCCCGAGAGCCAGGCAGCACTGGGAGTTCCTATGAACCTGGACGATTGGCGTTCCAGGATCAACGACCTCGACAACCGAATCCTCCAACTCCTCAACCAACGCGCCGAGGCCGTCCTCCAGATCGGAGACCTCAAACGAAGGCAGGATGCGCCGGTCTATGCCCCGGACCGTGAGGCCGAGATCCTCCGCCGTTTGTCCGAGTCGAGCGGTGGTCCTCTGGGCGGCGCGGCGATCGGCGCCATCTGGCGCGAGATCCTCTCGGCGAGTCGCGCCCTCGAATCGGCGCTGACCGTCTCCTACTTCGGACCGCAGGCCACCTTCACGCATCAGGCCGCGCTCCAGCACTTCGGCTCTTCCGTCACGTACCACCCCGCCAAGACGATCGTCGATGTGTTCGACGACGTCGAGCGGCAGCGCGCGCACTTCGGCGTCGTGCCAGTGGAGAACAATACCGAGGGCGCCGTCAATGTGACCCTCGACCGTCTGATCGACTCGGACGCGCTCATCTGCGGCGAGCTGCGGCTCGAGATCACGCAGAACCTCCTCTCACGGGCCGCGACGCTCGACGGGATCAAGCGCGTGCTCTCGCACCCGCAGGGGCTCGCGCAGTGCCGCGGATGGCTGGCCCAGCATCTGCCCGACGTCGCGACCGAGCAGGCGCTCTCTACGGCCGCCGCCGCGGAGACGGCGGCCACCGACGTCAGCGTCGCCGCGATCTCCTCCGACCTGGCGGCGGAGCTCTACGGTGTGCCGATCCTTCGAGCCGGCATCGAGGACAATCCGCACAACTCGACGCGCTTCCTGATCGTCGGCCGCCACCCGAGCGGCCCCACCGGCCGTGACAAGACTTCGATCTTGTTCGCGATGCGTAACGAGCCCGGCGCGCTCTACCGGATCCTCGAGCCGCTCGCGCGTCTGGGGATCAACCTCACGAAGATCGAATCGCGCCCGGCCAAGCAGCGGCCCTGGGAGTACGTGATCTTCGTGGACCTCGAGGGCCATCGCGACACACCTCTGGTCTCGTCGGTGCTCAGCGAGATCGGGGAGCGGACGCTGTTCCTGAAGGTTCTCGGATCGTACCCGGCCCTCTAAAGGAGAGCGCATGCCAACGCAGTGGGAGTCGATAGCGAACGAGCACATCCTGGGCATCGCTCCCTACGAGCCCGGCAAGCCGATCGAGGAGCTCGAGCGCGAGCTCATGATCCACAATCCGATCAAGCTCGCGTCGAACGAGAACCCGCTGCCGCCTTCCGAACGGGTGCAGAAGGCGATCATCGCGGCGCTCGCGTCCCTCAATCGATATCCGGACGGGAGCGGCTTCTATCTCCGGCAGGCGCTGGCCAAGAAGCACGGCGTGATGCCCGACCAGGTCGTGCTCGGCAACGGCTCGAACGAGCTCATCGAGCTGCTGGTGCGTACCTTCCTCCGTCCCGGGGACGAGGCGGTGGTGCCCCATCCGTCGTTCGTCGTCTACCCGATGATCGTCCAGGCCGCCGGCGGCGTGCGCGTCATGGTGATGCTGAAGGACTTCCGCCTGGACCTCGACGCGATGGCGCGGGCGATCACGCCGACGACCA
>WNEZ01004401.1_pt1 | contig 12250 bp, 14 predicted proteins | sample 5400521 | NCBI WGS metagenome assembly WNEZ01 (sample SAMN13153339, study PRJNA577476) | soil metagenome | isolation source: 120 cm saprolite under Douglas fir tree site 2 hole 1 replicate 1 | place: USA:California | collected 2015-04-18
GGAGGCGGGCGCCGAGTTCGAGCGCGCCGCATCGCTTACCGCGAACGTTCGAGAGCGCGAGCTCCTGCAGAGGCGAGCCGCCGAATGCGCCGCGGACCGCATGGCGGGCTAAGGCGACGAAGCGTTCACGAGGCATGACTCGCGGGTTGATTTGCTTGGTCCTCTTGAGTGTCAGCCTCTTCGCTTGCGACGCGGCACCGCCATCTGCGGCGGTGAGTCCCTCATCGTCGTTGCCGGTGACTGCGACGAGCCCTACACAAACAGCGCTGGCTGCCCCACCTCAAGTCGCCCTCTCGGGGGCGTCTTCGCGGTACGGCACCATCATCGTCGATGCCTCGGGACGCACCCTTTACCTGTTTGACATCGAGCGCAGCAGTGTGCCGAAGTGCTACGGGAAATGCGCCGTCTCATGGCCGCCGATGCGAGCACCCGCTTCGCCCCGGGCCGCTGCGCCCCTGAACCAGGAGTTGATTAGGACCGCAGCTCGCAGCGACGGATCGCCGCAGCTGGTCTACAACGGCCATCCTCTCTATTACTACGCAGGTGACGGCGCCCCAGGCGAGATCAAGTGCCAGGCGGTGATCGAGTTTGGCGGCGGCTGGTACGTGATCGACGCGGCCGGCAACAAGATCGCCACGCCGTAGAGCTCAGCTAGGTTTGGCTGACTGACGTTCCTTCCGGTCCAGGAGCCCGCGGATAAAGTCGGCCTGAGCCAGCTGCTCGAAGTTGTGACCGGCCACGCTTATGAGCCGTACGCCCAGCGTCACCGGCGGATCCCACTCCGAGTCGACGACTCGATCAAGCACGCGATCGGTGATCGAACGAACGAAGTCAATCGTCATCTTATGAACGGCGTCGAAGTAGCCGCGCAGCAGCTGGACGTCTCCAGTCACCGCGGCAACCTGCTTGGAGCTATGTCCGTACCCCGTGTCGGTGTCGTCAAAGGGCAGCCGCCACCGTCGCGCCCAGCCATCCGATGTCCACACCTGGGGACGGCCCGCGACGTCGGCGATGTGGTCGTCCTCGATTCGGCTCAGGTGCCATATCAACCACGCGATCGAGTTCGCCTCGCTGTCGACACGGAACGTCAGCTGGTCAGGAGTGAGGCCAACGAGGACGCTGTGCACCTGCTCCGGGATTCGCTCGAACGCATCAACCAGCAGATCAGCGCCATTCATATCGAATTAGACGCTCATCCTAGCCGTGCGGCTAAATTGCATTTGACTAGATGAAGTTTGCCGAGCTCGCCGCAAACCTCGACCGGATGGAGGGCACGAAGAGCCGTAACGAGCTGGTTCGAATCCTGGCCGAGGTGTACCAGGCATCCACGACCGACGAGCTCGGCCCGATCACCTATCTGATCCAGGGCCGGCTGGCGCCCTTCTTCGAGCCGGTCGAGATCGGCCTTGGCGAGAAGCTCCTCATCAACGCTGTCGCCGCCGCCTATGCGGTTCCAAAGGTCGAGGTCGTCAAGCTGAACAAGCAGGCCGGCGACCTGGGTCTTACTGCGCAGCGGCTGGCCCCGGGCGGGCACCGCGAGACGCCGGGGGTGGTCGACGTTCATCGCCGCCTCTCCGAGATCGCAGCCGCGAGCGGTGAGGGCAGCCAGCAGAAGAAGCTCGAGATCTTCACCGGCCTCCTCCACGATCTGGATGCCATCTCGGCGAAGCACCTTGTGCGCATAACGCTCGGCAAGATGCGGTTGGGAATCGGCGACCCGACGGTGCTCGACGCTCTGTCGTTTGCGAAAAAGGGAGACCGCTCCCTTCGACCGGTCCTGGAAGGTGCATACAACCGCACCTCTGACCTCGGCCTCATCGCGCGCACGTTGTGGAACTCCGGCGAGCCGGGCCTCGAGGCGTTGAAGGTCAGCGCCGGTCATCCGCTCCGGCCGCAGCTCGCGGAGCGGCTTCCCAATCCCGAGGCCGTGATCACGAAGCTCGGAACGGTCGGCGTGCAGCCAAAGTACGACGGCCTTCGCGTGCAGATTCATAAGGACGGGGACGCGGTCAGCATCTTTTCGAGAAACCTGGAGTCGATGACCGAGATGTTTCCGGAGCTGGTGGCTGCCGCCTCGCAGCTGGACGCAGCCAACGTCATCCTCGATGGCGAGGCGATCGCATACAACCCCGAGTCGGAGGAGTACGTCCCATTCCAGGAGACCACCGCGCGCCGGCGCAAGGAAGGGATCCAGGAGCTTGCCGAAAGCGTGCCGATGCGCGCCTTCATCTTCGATGTGATGTTTCGCGATGGAATCGACCTGACACCGCTTGCCTACGAGCGCCGCTTCGAGATCGCTCAGGAATTGATCCGCGAGTCCGAGACGCTACAAACGGCGCCGCTCATGACGACCGATTCCGCCGAGGTGCTCACCCGCGAGCTGCTCGACAACATCAGCCGCGGACTCGAAGGGGTCGTGGCCAAGAGGCTCGACTCGCCATATCAGGCGGGCGCGCGCAATTTCAACTGGGTGAAGCTCAAGCGAAACACGAGCGGCCAGCTGACGGACACCATCGACGTCGTGCTGCTCGGTTACTACCGGGGCAAAGGCAAGCGCGCCGAGTTCGGCGCGGGCGCCCTGCTCACCGGCGTGTACGACTCCGACAAGGACGAGTTCGTGACGATCTCCAAGCTGGGCACCGGGCTGTCCGACCAGGGCTGGCGCGAGATCCACGGGCGGCTGACCAGCCTCGAGGTGGGGGAGAAGCCGGCCCGCGTCACCTCGAACTTCATCCCCGACGTCTGGCTCGAGCCAGCGATCGTGGTCGAGGTGCTGGCGGATGAGATCACGCCGAGCCCGCGCCACACCGCCGGGATGACCGCGGACGGGCCAGGGTTCGCGCTTCGCTTCCCACGTATCGTGTCGATGCGAACCGCGGACAAAAAGCCGGAGGACGCGACGACCGTCGAGGAGATCCGCGAGATGTTCGAGCAGCAGCGACAGCCAGGCCGCGCCCGACCGGCCACCTAAAGGGTGGACAGTGCAGAATCCACAGCGCCAACGCGAGCGCGACGGTGTCCGAACAACAAGGCCGCGATGCGTCGCGCACCCAGGAGGCGCACCAGGCTCGCAGGGTTGAAGAGCGTGCCCTGTGCCGCTGCACCGCTGTTGATCGCGAAGAATCGATCGGCATCCGCCGGCTGCGTGGCCAATGCTTCGAATAGGGCGCGCTCGAATGCGCCGGCAGGTCGGAGCGCGGCGAGCCGCAGCGTCATGCGGAGCATCGGCCTCAAAGCCGCGTCACGGCGGCGCTCATAACGGCTGAGCGCGTGCCCTAGCGGTACAGAACCGCCCAACCCCGCCACGGCGGCTTCCGCTAGAAACTCGGCGTCTCGAAGTGCGTCGGCCATGCCCTGACCGGTGATGGGGTCCATCACGGCGCCGGCGTCGCCGGCCAGTGCCCATCCGTTACCGGACGATCTGCGGATGCGGTTGGGGACATCGATCGTGCTGCGAACGCGCTCCGCCATGCGGCTTGACCGTGCTCGTGCTCCGAGGTCGCCGCAGCGATCGATCGTGTTCATGTAGTCTGCGACGCGCTCGTCGTGAGAGGCCTTAAATGTCGGTAGCGGCCGTGCGACGTACACCATCGTCAGTCCATCGTTGGTAGGCCACGCTCCGACTGCGGCGCCATCCAGGCCGTACATTTCGCCGCCGGCCAGGTCGATACCTTCCCAGTACGTGTAGCTGGCGGACGTCAGCGCCCCGCGTTCGAACTTCACCTTTGCCCCGACCGACGCGGCGACGAGCGAGTGCTTGCCATCGGCCCCGATGATCAGCGAGGCGCGCTCATTGACCAGGACGCCACCCTTCTCGCGCCCGGCCACGCCGGTGACACGAAGGCCGTCGAACATCAGCCGCTCGACCACAAATCGCTGCCGGACTTCCACGCCCGCTTGCCCGGCTGAATTCACGAGCGCGCTGTCCAGGATGGTGCGTCGCGGGCTGTACAGAGCGTCGACGCCTTCGACCGCGGGCATTCGACCGCGGACGATTGAGCCGGCAAAGCTGAACGAGACCTTCCGGGTTGCGGGTGTCCCGGCAGCGATCAAGCTGTCGAGTACCCCCCAGCGCTTGAGCCGGGCGACACCCGGCACCTGCAGCTGATGGGTCGACAAGGTGTCGCTCGGAAAGCTTGTCCGGTCGACAGCCAGGACCCGAAGGCCGCGCCTGGCAAGCAGCATCGCGGTCGCCGCGCCCGCCACTCTGCACCCCACCACGATTACGTCGTACATCCTTGCCCCTTTACGTGACACTGTTGCGATACAACGTACCGTAACGTCGTTGCGTTAAGATGTCAAGCCAGTGGGACGCCCACGGAGACATGACGAGCGAACCAGAGAGACCCTGCTGCAGGCAGCAGAAGCACTGGTCGGCTCCGGCGGCACGGATGCGCTCTCGTTGAGGGCGGTGGCGGTGGCTGGAAAGACCACCACTCGCGCCGTCTATTCCTTGTTCGGATCCAAGGAGGGACTTCTCGAAGCGCTGGCGCTCCGGGCGCTGGACCTGCTGGTGAGCCACATCGATTCCGTACCTCTCTCCGACGATCCTGGCGCAGACCTCATCACCGCGGCGCTGAAGGGGTTCCGGCCCTACGCGCTGGCGCATCCGGACCTGTTCCGGCTCGTGCTGATCGGCATCCCAGGCTTGCGGCTGCCACAGAAGATGGTGTTCGATCCTGCGACCAGCAGGGGCTTCGACGGGCTAGTGCGGCGCGTCGAGCGGGCTCGCCTGGCAGGTCACCTCGGGAGTCGGTCGGCGATTGAGGTCGCATTGCACTGGAATGCGCTCTGCCTGGGTCTGGCGACCGAGGAGTTGAGTTGCATGCTGCCGCCCGAGCACGCCGAATCGGCCTGGCGTGACGCACTCGAGGCCTTTCTCGTCGGCCTCGACCGCTAGTCGATTACTGCCCCGCGTATGGAGATACGTGTGATCGACGCGTGGTGCAACACGATCGCGGCGCCATAGGCTACCGGCCAGCCTCGTAATCGAGCGCCTGACACCCTGCGGCCCTGTTCGCCCGTAGGACGGGTTGATGGGACGACCGCTAGATGTCTGTAAGCGGTTTGCGGCTATGAGCCCGGAGCCCTCCTGGCGTCGGGATGAACCCGCATAGTGGCCGCGATGGCGGATCGTGCCGAGCAGGCACTCATCGATCGCGCCAAGGCAGGCGACCAACTCGCGTACGAGGGCTTGCTCGAACCGGCGATTCGCTCGGCTACAAGGCTCGCCTTCGCCATGTTGCACGACCGCTCTGAAGCCGAGGACGCCTTCCAGGAATCGGCGCTACGGGCCTGGCGTCGCCTTCGAAACCTACGAGATGGCAGTCGGTTTCAGCCGTGGTTCATCGGCATCGTCGCAAACCAGTGCCGCGAAATCCGCAGAGGCCGGTGGTGGCAGGTCGTTCGACTCTCCGACACCAGTCTTCGGCAACCGTTCCGCGAAGAGGCTTGGCTCGAGGGCGAAGACCTGCGTCGGGCGATGTTGCGCCTGCCACATGACCAGCGCGTGGCGATCCTTCTCCATTTTCATCTCGATATGCCGTTGAGCGACGTGGCGATCGCCCTGGGCATATCCCAGCCTGGGGTCAAGACCCGGATCAATCGCGCGCTGAAGCGATTGCGCCCGGCGATGGGAATTGCGGAGGTCAGGGTCAATGGCTGACGAGACGTTCAGGCGCAATTTGGAAGGGGCATTCGATCCAGGTCCCGGGTTCCCCGATCCCTTGCTTCTGTCGCGAACCATGGCCGCACTGCAGGCGGATGCCATCACGACCCGCCCACGCCCGGAAATAAGAATGCGCGCCCTGCGATTTCCCCGGACCGCCATGGCGCTCGTGGCGGCTGTGCTTCTGGTCGCTTTGGTTGCAGCCGCCATCGGAGCCTTTCTGCTCGCGCACTCACAGTGGGGTCGGTCGGTGCCTGCCGGCTCGGGATCCGGCCTGATCGTGTTCGTCGATCGCCCCATCGAGCCCGGCCTGCTGAACGTGTACTCGATTTCCCCCGATGGCAGCAACCGAAAGAACTTGAACACACCGCCGGGCCCAGACGAGGACCATAACCCGCGGCTCTCGCCGGACGGAACCAAGGTCCTGTTCGAGCGGGGGGACAAGATCATGACAGTTGACGCCGATGGGACTGGACTTCACCAGATCATGCTCGGCTGCACCGGGTCGTGCCTAGGTGACGATGAGCCGGACTGGTCACACGACGGCACGAAGATTGCGTTCGAGCGCGCTATCGGCCCCATGGACAATGGAACTCCACGGGACGTCGGCATCTGGGTCGCGAATGCCGACGGGTCCAACCCCCACCCGCTCACCCAGCTACAGCCGGGGTCGGGCTGGGAGTATCACTCCCCAAGCTTCTCGCCCGATGACGGTCAGGTCCTATTCATGCGGGATGGGAACCACGCCGCGAACCTGGATCAGGCGAGCATCTGGAGAATTGGCGTCCATGGGGGGACCCCGAGCCTCATATATCAACTCGCGGACGATCGGCCCGGTGGCGGGATGGACCCGCGCTGGTCGCCAGACGGTTCGCGGATTCTGTTCAGCGACATCTGTGCCTTTGACAGCTGCGCCGCCCCTCTTTACCCGGCACAGGTCTTCACCATCCGGCCCGACGGGACTGACCTTCGCCAACTGATACCCGGGAACCGCGGCGGGGCCTTCCCCGCATGGTCTCCGGACGGGCAGTGGATCGTCTTCTCCCGCTCAGTATCTGTCGATCTGGCGGCGTGTCCTGGCGGCAGGGGCGAGCTCTTGGTGATGCACGCGGACGGAACCGACATTCATCGGATTACAACGTCAACGGCCTCCGGATGCCAACCCAACAGCCCCGACTGGGGGATCTAGAGGCAGGAGCGATGAACCCGAGCAGCGCTAAACACTGGTGGTCCGGACCAATCGCAACGCACCTGCGCTCGACACGCGCTCCGTGGGTTGCCGCCGCAGTCATCGCTCTCGTGGCCGCATGCGCCTCAAGCGCGACGGCAATCCCGGCATCGACGCCGTCTCACCCTGGGAGGGTCATCACTCACTACCACAACGGACAGATCGTGCTGGCCGGCGGCACCAACCTGATCGCAATCGACCCGGGCACTGGCACCCAGCATCCCATCCTTTCCGTGCAGGCGGACGTGGGCGTCCTGGACTTGAGCGACCCCGTCTACTCGCCAGACGGCACCAGGCTCGCCTACCTGAGACGGCCTGAGAAAACGATCTGGGTCCTCGATATCGCGACGGGGCGCACCCAGCAGCTCACTAGCTGCAGCGCTCCTGCATGCGACAGGTTCAGCCGATCGAGCTGGTCACCTGACGGCTCGCGCCTGGCGTTCTCCGACAGTGACCAGTCCGGCGGCGCCCAGGTCTACTTGATCAACGCAGATGGTACCCAGCGGATCCAGTTGACCCATTTTCCTCGTGGTCAAATGGCCACGGAACCGAGCTGGTCGCCCGACGGGACCCTGATCGCGTTCACCCTGTTCAGGTCGAGCGGAGCGAGAGCCGGATCGAGCGACATCGACGCCATCAGGCCCGACGGCTCGCAACTTTCGGTGCTACTCGCCAACGTGAAGGAGCAGAGCAACAATGTTGGCAACGGGAACGGATATCTGGAACCCGCATGGGCGCCGGATGGTTCCACGATCGCCTACATCCTGATACCACCGTCGCGATCTACAAACGGATTCGACTTCGACTATCAGTTGTGGTTGATGGATCCAGACGGCTCCCATCGCAATAAGATTTTCGAGGCTTATAACGAATGCTGCGCGCCTGGCCTCGGCGGCATGGCATGGGCACCCGACGGGACCCGGATCACCATCTTCGTCGGCGGGCAGGGAATCTCCACGACCATCGGCACCCTGTGGGTGATGAATGCCGACGGCACCGACCGAGTGAGCTTTGGCTTCTTCCCCGGTTACAGCCACCCGACGTGGCAACCCGTGCCATGACAGCATCAAGCCAACGCGCGAAGGTTGCAGCCTGCCTTGTGGCTGCGCTCGTCGTCTTTCTGGCCGCATGCGGGTCGGGATCGTCGGCGGCGCAAACCCCGACACCATCCGCCGGCCGAATCCACCTTGACCCGACCCGTTGGATCGCTTACCAGACATGCGTGAAATGCAATGGAACCGACGCTCAAATCTGGGTAGCACACCCAGATGAGACCGGAGATCACAGAATCTCAACACCCGGCCTCCAAACCGCACACCCTGACTTCTCGCACGACGGCAAATGGATCGCATACGACTGGTTCGTTCCGTCCTCAAGCGCACCTGCACAGATCGATGTCGCGGCTGCGGACGGTTCGAACCCTCATCACCTCGCTCTCACGTGCATACCACCCTCATGCCTCGACTACGAGCGTCCCGCTTGGTCGCCCGACGGTACGCGACTCGCGGTCACCGAGGATTTCGGACCGTTCCAGGACAACATCCCCATCGCGACGGGGATCGCAATCCTGGACTTGTCGAGCGGCAAGGTGACCGAGGTGACCAAGCACCTGATGACTCAGGGGCAGGACGTTTATCCGCGCTGGTCACCAGATGGCCAATCCCTGGTCTTCTGGAGGGATCGTTCATGCCCAGCGGAGCTCCAGCCGGCAGTGTGCGCGACGAGTGGCTACGCCTACACGGCCGCCGTCTTCATCGTCCGCAGCGATGGGACCAACCTCCACCAGCTCACTCCCTGGGATGAGCATGCGGGTGATCCCGACTGGTCGCCAGATGGGCAGAAGATCGTCTACAGCACATATCCCCTGAGCATCGACTGGCCGTACCAGGTCGATTCGGAGCTGGTGACCATTCGTCCGGACGGCACCCGACGTACAGTGCTGACGAAATCCGGTGGCCCGCGTGAGACGCAGCCCCGCTGGACCCCGGACGGCAGAGCAATCCTCTACACGAAGGAATCGAACACGCCGGTCTTCTCGCGCCATACGTGGGTCATAGGTGCTGACGGCAAGTCCGATACCCCGGTCCTGGCGACACGGCAGATCTGCCAACGTCCCGTTCTCCAGGCCTGAGCCGCGGGCGCCCGTCCGACGCGCAACCGCCTACTCCGCCACTACAGGAGGTCGCGACACGCGCGACCTCCTGTTTTAGAGTTCAGTCCGCGAACACCCCGTTCTGGACGCGCCCCAGCTGCGCGAAAGCGCTGATCGTGCCGGACGGGTTCGACACAAATCGGAAACCAAGGCTATTGGAGGCTGACCACGTCATCGTGGCGCTGGTCATGCTCAGTTCACCGGTTGAACCGGGCGTGTTCACCGGACCGGTGCTCGTGACGGGACCAGTCCATTTGACGTCGAAGCTGCAGCTCGCGTCGGTCGAAACTGGGAGCTCGAATCGGAAGAGAGCGTTCGGAATGTCGAAGTAGTCCTGAAGAGCAAGGTTGGCCATGCTCATGCTTGCCTTGCCTGGGCCAAGCTCGATAGGGCCGAGGGTTGGGTTGGGCACTGTCCAGAACAGGCCAGCCGGGTACGGATTTATTCCCGGATCAAAATCGTGGACCTGGGTCAAGAAATTCGTGAAGTCATACTGACCTCTGTAGAGGTCCAATCAAACGAAACCGAACGTTCCTTTGTGGACCGCTCCATCCTGGCCCACGTAAACGCCGCTCATGAAGCGCATGTCCGTGTCGAATAGAAGGGTCTCGGTGGTTCCGTCCGGGTTTGTGGCTGTGCCGGTGCCCTGAACGTCCGCGACTCCCACAAAGCCATTGAAGTCGCCGATGGACGAGGGATCGATACCGGAGCCAAAAAAGGTCACGTGGAACGTATCGAAGACCGTGTTGGACGTTGGCTTTGGGGCCGAGCTGGAAGGCTTGGCCGCCAGCACACTGGTCGGTAGCAGACTGGCGCCCATCGCCGCCCCGGCCACGCCCGCCATCGATCCCATGAACGCCCTGCGTGAAAGCGCATGCCGAGCGTGATGGGCTCCGAGCCCGGTTGGCACACGAACGGCCCATTTCGTTGGCTCGAAAACGAAGGGTCTCATGGCACCACCTCCGGTTGCAGAAGAAAGGTAGCCTGACGACGTTCGCGACCGATCTTAGGTCCAACCCGCAGAACCTGTCCATGGGATATATGTCCGCCACCTGGCCGAATGAATGCAGGTGCTGAGCCGGACACAGGTCATAGTTCTCCTTTTCGTGGCGGCTGCGTGGATGGCTGTGGTCGCGATCCTGGCCGCGGCCCCAGACGTCTACGACGAGGCCCTCAAGTTACCGGTCGCCGACCGCCGTCGGTTCGAAGTCGCCTTCCTGGCCGGACTCACGATCTTCCTGGTCATCCTCGGGATCGGTGTCGTCCGGAGGTGGCGCTGGATGTTCTGGCTGATATTGGTTGCTTTCCTGGCCGGCCTGCTCCACGTGCCCGCGTCTGCGCTCGAGCTGGCCGGAACAATCCCCCTTCAGGGCCCCGCCTGGTACGTGGTGCTGCAGGGTGTGATCGGCGCGGTCCAATTCATGATCGGAATCGCGATGCTGATGGGTTATCGCCGAAACGGCCTCTGGGGGAACTCCTAGCGCGCAGTCCCCACAATTGGTCGATGCTCCCGGTGTCGGCGGACGCTTTCGAGGACCAGGTCTCGGACCACCGCAGCGAGCTCTTCGCCCACTGCTACCGCATGCTCGGCAGCGTCGACGAGGCGGAGGATGCGCTCCAGGATGCGCTCATGCGAGCCTGGCAGGGCCGCCACACATACCGCGAGCCGATCTCGTTCAGGGCGTGGCTTTATCGGATCGCAACCAACACGTGCCTCAACGCCATCGAAGCCCGCAAGCGCGACCGAACTGAGCCGGGCCCGTGCCCGGACGACCTCCTCACCGGAATCGCTTCACCCGAAGCCGGGCCGGAGGCCCGTTACGACACCCACGAGTCCGTGTCGATTGCCTTTCTGACCGTTCTCCAGGAGCTGCCTCCAAGCCAGCGCGCGGTCCTTCTTCTCCGGGACGTGCTGGCATTTCGCGGCGCGGAGGTCGCGCATCTAATGGAGACGAGTGTGCAGGCTGTGAACAGTTCGCTCCAGCGGGCTCGGGCCACTCTTAAAGGCAGCTCATTGCGGCCGAGGCTGGCCAATCCGCCGAACCTCCTCGAGCGCTACGTCCGGGCGTGGGAGGCGGCCGACGTTGTGGGCCTGGTGGCGCTGCTGCGTGAGGACGCAGTGCTCACAATGCCGCCGAAACCGTCAGTTATCGGCGCGCGGGCGATAGGCGATTTTCTCGGCGATGCGATTTTTGCGATTGCCCCGATGCGCCTAATCGCCGCTCGGGCGAACAGGGGGCCGGCGTTCGCCGCCTACATGCAGGAACGGCTCTTCGCCCTTCTGGTGATCGACGGCGATGGTGAGCGCATCGCGCACATCCATGCCTGCGCCGATCCACGGGCGCTCGCGCGATTCGACCTGGCGGTATCGCTAGCCGGCTGACGCCCCCGGCCTGCGCAGCAGGTGGATGAAGATCAGGACGCTGCTGACCAGCAGCGCCGGCACGTAGCCCGTCACGATCACCCAGTTGACGCCGAGGGCGTCGTTGAAAACGCTGTAGCGCATCGACTGGACTATCGCGTTGACCGTGTCGATCAGGCCGACCGAAACGAACAACCACACCAGCGCGATCGCAAAGGCAAAGCGACGCCGCAGGGCGATCAGCGCCACCAGCGCCAGCAGCGCGGTGAGCATGTCGCCGTATCCGATCATCGTGCGAAAGTCCAGTGGGACGGTACCGCCGACGGCGCCCGGCGCGAGGATCGTTCCACCGGCGATTCGGAACACATGGATCCACACCAGCGGCACCAATGCCGCCTCGCGCGGCAGCCTGGCAAGCCGCGGCGCAACGTACCACCACGCCGCGACCGCATACGCCACCAGCGCGAACGTGAACTGAATCCCGAACAGGACGATGGGTTCCATGGCCTCGACATATATAACAAGCCGGCGGCCCAAAACTCATCGCTGCGTTTCGACCACCCATAGTCGTGTAGTAGTTTTCTGCGAGATGGGAGCTTGACTCGGGACTTCGCATCCCTCCGGATCGAAGCCGCGACGCTCGGCGAAGCCTGGATGGCGATCTCGGCGGCGATTCTGACCCACGGCGTCGCAGGCAAGTGGGAGGGAGTGCCAATCGTCGAGGTGTTTAGCGCGACCCTCGACGTGCATTCACCGAGGACGGACGACCCGATCATTGCCCAGCACGGCGATCCCGAACGCATGGCGTGGATGCACGCGAACTTCACCGACCATTCCCGA
>WNEZ01004402.1_pt1 | contig 12249 bp, 13 predicted proteins | sample 5400521 | NCBI WGS metagenome assembly WNEZ01 (sample SAMN13153339, study PRJNA577476) | soil metagenome | isolation source: 120 cm saprolite under Douglas fir tree site 2 hole 1 replicate 1 | place: USA:California | collected 2015-04-18
CGTAATCGAGGAAAAAACGGAACCACGGAGAGAGCAGCATGGCCAATTGCGATTCTAGCGCAGCGGGCGGCAGCGCGGCAGCGAGCCCGCTCTCTTTCACCAGCGCCTTCACTTTTTCCGACAGTACCACCGGGTCCTTCTCCTGGCGCACCAAATCGTAGGCCGCGCGGTCGAAGGAGAGGCTGGCGAGCAACTGCGCGTCATCCAGCCCGCCCACGCGCCCGATCAGTTCCGATTGATTGAGCAAGGTGTCCTGTCCATTGGTGGCGGCGGGCGCGAGCAACACGAGCCACGCAACGTCCGCGGAGCGCGATGCAAGATAGGGCGCGATGATAGCGCCTTCGCTGTGGCCAAGCAGGCCGATTCGCGTAGGATCGATTTCTTTGCGCGACTTCAGATAGGCGATGGCCGCCTGCGCGTCCGCGGCAAGGTCCAGAGTCGTGGCGCTGGCGGCGGAGCCTTGCGACTTGCCGATGCCGCGCTTATCGTAACGCAGCACGGCAATCCCCTTGCGGGCCAAAAAATCCGCGATCACCAGAAACGGCCGGTGATTCGCGAGGAATTCGTCGCGGTCCTGCGGCCCCGAGCCGGCGATGAGCAAGACTGCTGGAAATGGTCCATTCCCCGGCGGCAGGCTGAGCGTGCCGGAAAGCGTGACCTGTGCCGCAGTATTGGCGAAAGAAATCTCCTCTTCGCGATACGGAAACGGTTTCACGGGATTTTGCGGGCGGCGCAATTCCAGCGGCTGGTCGGAGCGCTTGAATTCCAGTTTCATGCTGTCGGTGCCGGTCTGCGTCCAGCTTCCCGCCAACTTATTTTTGTCGGCCAAGAGCGTGCCTTCGTAAACGCCGCCGACCGAGGGAATTTCGAAATGGAAAGAGGCCTCCTTCTGCTCCACGCGAATGGCGGGAAGGCCGCTGACGCCTTGATCGAGGCTATCCAGCGCGGCGACCAATTCGCCCTCGGTGTCATGCGAAACATGCAATTGCAGGCGGAGCCGCAGGCCGTGCGTCTCAATCGCGCCCTGCCAGATGCCTTCGACGGGAGCCACGGTGTCGGTGGATTTGCCCGCGGCGGCATCGTTGTGTTTGCGTTGAAAGGAGAGCATTAGCGAAGCGCCGCCTTGCGACCACTCTCCATCGATGTGCTCGCGGTCGGCGGTGACTTTTCCTTCGAAGTGCACGCCGAGATTGGCGATTTCCAGGCGCAGCGTTGGGGCCAGGAAGTGGACGGAAGTAACTTCGATGGCGTAGACGCCTTGATCGAGGCTATCGAGCGAAGCGTGAAGAGAACCGTTTGCGGTTTTGGTGAGATGGAGCACCAGATGCAACTGGGCTTCCCCCGCCTGCAGAGTGCCCGTGTAGTTTCCTTCGATCGTGCGCGTCTGCCCGATCGCCGGCGCCAGAGCGGCAAGGAACCCCATCAGGCAAAGGACAAATTTTCGGCGCAAGGAAAACTCCCGCAAAGCGGTTTGAAATGTAGCTGATTGGATGAGCGGGCTGCAGAAAAGGCAGCTTGAGCGAGTGCCACGACGCAAGAGCGGACGTCTTCGCAAAGAAAAAGCGCCTCGAAGTTTTCGAGGCGCCTGAAGATCCTGATCAACTGGATAGTTCGCGGGGTAACTTACTTCCCGACGTACCAGTCGGCGTTCTTGGCGGTAAACTCCTGCCACTTCTCCGGCAGATCTTCGAGGGCGAAAATCGCGGTCACCGGGCATACCGGGACGCAAGCGCCGCAATCGATGCATTCGGCGGGATTGATGTACAGCATCGTCTCGTTGGGGTGCGCCGGCTCATCCTTGCGCGGGTGGATGCAGTCCACCGGGCAGACGTCAACGCAGGCAGTATCCTTGGTGCCGACGCAGGGTTCGGCGATCACATAGGCCATTCAAAATCTCCTTTGCAGCTAGCAGCAAACCCGGGCGCTCATTTCGCCACGCAACCGGGAATCATGTTTTCCACTCAAAACGACTGTGGCAACTGCTTACTAGAATTCTACGCAAGACGCCGGGGATTCTCAACTGGCGCAATGACGGTAGAATGGGGAAGAGAGGAACGTCCATGAAACTGAGAAGGATGCTTGCGGTCTTGTCGCTGGTGGTTGCCGCTTCGGCTGGACTGGCTGCACAGACGAAAGCGCCGGCGGTGTCCGCGGTCAAGGACCCGGAACTGATCGACGCGCAGGGCTACCAGAAAATTTTGGAGCAATACAAAGGCAAGCCGCTGCTGGTGACCTTCTGGGCGACCTGGTGCGAGCCGTGCCGCGACGAATATCCCATGCTCAATGAGTTGGCAAAGCAGTACGCGCCGCAGGGATTGAAGGTGGTGGGCGTGGACCTCGATCAGGATGGCGACCTGATTCTGATGCGGCGTTTCCTGGCGCGTTATAAACCAATATTTCCGAACTATCGCAAGAAGAAGGGCGACGAGGACGCCTTCTCGCAGACCATCATGCCCGGCTGGACCGGAGCGATTCCCGCTTCGTTCTTTTATTCGAAGGATGGCCAGCAGATCGGGCACTTCGTCGGCGCAGGCAACCGAGAAGCGTATGAGGCGGCGATTCGCACGTTGCTGGCAAAGTGAGCGCGGCGTCGGCATAAATACAATTCATGAGTCAGTTCGGAGTGCAAAAATGCTGGACTTGAAGGGCAACAAGATCGTCTATTTCGGACACAGCACGTTTGGCCTGAGCACAGCAAGCGGGCAATTTGCGCTAATCGATCCCTGGGTGATGACCAATCCGAAGTGCCCGGAGGCATTGAAGAAACTTGCGCGTTTGGACGCGATCTTCCTGACGCATGGCCACAGCGACCACTTGGGCGATTTGCTGGCTCTCGCAAGGAAGTTCAAACCTAAAATAGTGGCGACGTTTGAAACGTATCTTTGGCTGGAATCGAAAAAAACCGGTGCGACTTGCCTGCCCGGGAATAAAGGCGGCTCGCAAGTGGTCGGCGATTTTTCCGTGACCATGACCAACGCGTTTCACTCCAATTCCATTGATGACAATGGGCAGCGCATCTATGGCGGCGAAGCAGGCGGCTACATTGTGAGGTTGCCCGGCGGCGTGAGCGTTTATCACGCGGGCGATACTTCGATTTTTGGGGACATGAAATTGATCGGGGAGCTCTACAAACCCGATGTCGCTTGCCTGCCCATCGGCGATGTTTTCACCATGGGCCCGCGGGAAGCCGCGCACGCCATCAAGCTTCTTGGCGTGAAACACGTCATCCCGATGCACTACGCCACGTTCCCAGCGCTGACCGGAACGCCAGAACAGCTGCGGCAGGAAGCCGCGGACATCCCCGGCCTCCAAGTGCACGCACTGAAGCCTGGAGAGAGCCTCAGCTGATGGAATGAATTAGAGCGAGCTAAGAGCGCAGGAAATTGCGGAGGAAGAAGGCCAGGTTGGCGGGGCGCTCGGCGAGACGGCGCATGAAATACGGGAACCAGTCGCATCCGTAAGGAATGTAGACGCGCACGCGGAATCCATCGCGCACCAGACGGCGCTGTAAATCGGTGCGCACTCCATAAAGCATCTGGAATTCGAAATCGTCCTTGGAGATTTTCTTTTCCGCGGCGCAGCGAATGGTTTCCGCAATCATGCGCGGGTCATGCGTGGCGATGCCGTGATAAAAACCGCTGGGGAGCAGCAGGCGCATCAGCTTGATGTAGTTCGCGTCCACATCGGCTTTGCGCGCGAAAGCGACTTCCTCCGGCTCTTTATACGCGCCCTTGCAGAGGCGAATGCGGCAGCCGTAGGACAGCAAATCAGTAACATCATTTTCGCTGCGGTACAAATACGATTGGATCACCGTACCGACCGCGGGCGTCTGCGACCGCACCCGCTTCACCAGTTCCACCGTTCTCTGCGTATAAAACGCACCCTCCATATCAACGCGCAGAAAATTGTCCTGGGCAGCGGCGCGCTCCACAATGGAAAGCAGCAGCCCTTCGCAGAACTCCGGGCTCAAATCCAGGCCAAGCTGGGTGAGCTTGCACGATACGTTCGCGTGCAGCCTTTCCTGAGCGATGCGGTCGAACACTTCGATATACGCGTCGCGGGCCTTCTGCGCGTCAGCGGCGGTGCTTACATTTTCGCCAAGATAATCTAGAGTAGCCATCATGCCGACGTTGTTGCAGTCCCGCGCGGATTGCAGCGCTTCGTCCAGCGTTTCACCGGCCACAAAACGGTGCGACATCCGCCGCGTGGTGGCGTTGGAGGTAACCCAATCCGCGAATCGTTTGCTTTCGGAAAGTTTGAGAAGAGTCGCGCGGATCATGGCCAGAGTAATTATGCCCGGAGTCGCGCAGTGAGGCCAGCGGAGGGTCTAGTGCTTGTGCTCTTCGAGGAACTTTTCGGCGTCGATCGCGGCCATGCACCCGGAGCCCGCGGCGGTCACGGCCTGGCGGTAGCGGTGATCCTGCACGTCGCCGGCAACGAAGACGCCGGGGATCTTGGTGAGGCTGCCATGGTTCGCCAGCAGGTATCCGTTGCTGTCCACGTCCAGTTGGCCGCGAAACACGGTGGTATTCGGATCATGGCCGATGGCGACGAACACGCCATCGAGAGTGATCTCCCTTTCGGCGCCCGTCTCCACATGGCGAACGCGAACGCCGGTCACTAGGTCCTTAGGCGCCAGAATCTCTTCCACGGTGTAGGGGGTGACAAACTCGACCTTGGGATTGGCCTTGACCCGGTCAATCATGATTTTCGAAGCGCGAAATTCGCCGCGGCGGTGAATCAGGTAAACGCGGCTGGCGTATTTCGAAAGAAAATTGGCCTCTTCCATCGCGGAATCGCCACCGCCGACGACGGCAATCGGCTTGCCTCGGAAAAAGTAGCCATCGCAGGTCGCGCAGGTGGAAACACCGCGGCCGATCAGCTCCTTTTCGCCCTTAAGGCCGAGCAGCCGCGCCGACGCGCCAGCCGCCACGATCAGCGACTTGGCCTCATAAACGTCTTTACCGGAGGTGATTTTGAAGGGGCGCTGCGTGAGGTCCACTTCCGAAATGCTGCCCGCCTTGAACTCCGCACCGAACTTTTGCGCCTGCTTGCGCATGTTTTCGATCAATTCCGGGCCCATGATGCCATCGGGAAATCCCGGGTAATTTTCGACGTGGGTCGTCAGGGAGAGCTGCCCGCCGGGCTCTTGGCCTTCCAGCACCAGCGGCTTCAGATTGGCGCGCGCCGCATAGATTGCGGCCGTCAAGCCGGCACATCCGCTGCCGATAATCACCACGTCATTCATGCAAATTGTCTCCCAGCATTAGATTCCCCCGCATAGCCCATAGTTACAAACGCGCCCGGAGGCGCCATTGCCTGTCCCGAGTGCCGCAAACGCTCGATGAGTGTAGCATCCTTCGCGCACGGGAGAGTGCTGGTGGGGAACTCGCCGACGGACCATTTCTTGACCTGCTGTCAGCGCGGGCGTAGGTTTTGAGTAACACGGGCCAGTAACACGGGTTCTTCATAGCGGCAGGTTTCAGGAGTCATTTTCATGGAAAAACGCATTTCCATTTGGAGCTATTGGGCCGGCGTGGTGTGTGTGGTGCTCACTACGATCCTGCGCGCTCTCGCGGCCGTGGACATCTGGCCCCACTTCGTTCCCGCGGGAGGCGCAGGCATTTCCTACTACACGTTTCTTCGCGGAGGCGTCCTCTTGCTCTTGCTGTCCATTGCCTCGCGGCAAATGGCCAATTCGCGCGGTGGCCAGTAGGTCTGCTGCCCCTCGCGCACCAGCCAATTTGGACAATTCTCTCCGCATCGAATCCCTAGACGCGGCTTCCGCATCCGTCTAACTTGGTATCGCACGCCATTTGCTCGGAGGCCATACATGGACCCGCGTTACCCCGTTGGAAAATTTGCGATGCCCGCAGAAATCACTCCCGCGTCACGCGCTGTTGCCATCGAGGAAATTGCCGCAACTCCACAAAATTTGTGCGCCGCCGTGGCCGGCCTCAACGATTCGCAGCTTGCCACGCCCTACCGCGAAGGCGGCTGGACCGTGCGCCAGGTCGTCCACCATGTCGGGGACAGCCACATGAACGCGTACATACGGCTGCGCTTTGCGCTCACCGAGCAGGAACCCACGATCAAGCCTTACGCCGAAGGCGACTGGGCGAAGCTCGAGGACGCCGAGCACGCTCCCGTGGAAATTTCGCTGAAGTTGCTTGAGCCGCTTCACGATCGCTGGGTGCGCTTGCTGCGTTCGCTCAAGCCCGAGCAGTTTTCGCGCACGCTCATCCATCCTGAAAACGGCGTGCGCACCGTGGATTGGCTCGTCTTTCTCTACGCCTGGCATGGCCGCCATCACACCGCCCACATTACCGAACTACGCAAACAAAAAGGCTGGAATTGAGTCCGCGCATCTGATCTGTGTAGGTGTCGGGCTTCAGCCCGGCAAGCCCCTCTGCCGAACTTAGGTCAGTTTCCGATTACCCAACTATTCAGGACTTGAGGGAACAGTTCCAGTCACAGGACGTTGCAATCACGGCATTGTTCGAGCCATTTCAAACTGAAGTCAGACTCATTGGCATCAATAAACTGCTGAACAGCGTCGCGCACATGCGGATGATAGAGATGGCCCAACCCATGCAAGGAAGACCTTTGGCTTTCTCGACTAGGTAGCGCGAGAATTCGCTTTAGCGTCTCAAACAGCACATCGAGCAAGACGCGTGATTCTGAGTCCAGTTTAGATGCATCTCCCTTCCACGTGCCCGCGACCACCAGTCTAGAAGAATCCCAGAAGCCGTGCAAGATTAAGTCCCACCACATGTAGAAACCGCTCAGGTCTGAGTCTGGGTCTGGCTCCGTTTCTAATTTTGAAACGTAGTCTGAGTAGACGTGGTACATGGAACGGATGCAGCTCAGGCGAGCTGCCAACGGAACCGATGAGTCGAACAAAAACTCGTACAATCTCAGATTAGCGCCCCACATACCCCACACGCCTTGGTCCACCTGGGCTAGCGTGTACCTGCGGGCAATTTGACCGAATTCCAAAAACAGCCTAGTCAAATGAGTTACCAAAACTGTGGGTGAAGACGGAATAGACTCAAAATACTTCTCGCCGTGCAGGTCTATTAAAAAAAGGTCATATTGTTCGTCGTCAGGCACAACTTCGCGGGCGAAAAAGAACGCAACAAATTCGTCGAACGATAGAGAAGCTAAATCAAGGTCTTTCAACTCGTCAGTCAATTTTCCGCTCCGCTATGGCAGTCAAAAACACAATTACGAGGATACCCGAACGGAAGAGCCATGCTTGCTTAACTTTTAACTAAGGGCGCGCTAATCGGAAACTGACGCACCCCCTCCGCCCGCTTGCTGGCACGGCCTTCGCGGGTCATGTACCATTACAAAGATCTAATCAAGGAGACTTTCATGGCACGCGCTGCTGGCACGTACGCAATTTTTGAGACTTCACTCGGCAACATCGTCATAAAACTTCTCGACAAAGAAGCCCCCAAGACCGTCGCGAATTTCATCGGGCTCGCCGAAGGCACCAAGGAATTCACCAACGAAATGAACGGCAAAAAAGAGACCCGCAATTATTACGACGGCCTGTCCTTTCACCGCGTGATTCCGCAATTCATGATTCAGGGCGGATGCCCGCGCGGAGACGGCCGCGGCGGACCCGGCTACACGTTCGCCGATGAATTCCATCCTTCGCTGAAGCACTCCAAAGCCGGCAAGCTTTCCATGGCCAACGCCGGGCCAGGCACCAACGGCAGCCAATTCTTCATTACCGTTGCGCCCACGCCGCATCTCGACAATCGCCACACCATCTTCGGCGAAGTCGTGGAAGGCCAGGACGTCGCCGACAAGATCTCCAACGTGCCGCGCGACTCTTCCGACCGACCGCGCACTCCGGTCATCATAAAAAAAGTAAAGATCGAACGCGTCGCCTGACGCGCGCTCACGCCATGCTTTCGCCCGCGCGCCTTTCAGAGCTATTCATGGAGTTGGTGTTCCTGCTCCTCGGCGCGTTAGTCATGTTCCTCGGCTGGAGCGGGCGAATCTTCTTCGATCGCCACGGCGCTCCGTGGCTGATTCTCAGCATCGCTCTGATCGCATGGGGCCTGCTGGCGCTTGCGCGGCCCGGGCAGTGGTGGGCGCGCTGGCAGAAGTGGAATCGCGCTGCATCCCTGCTTCTTCTTGGCTTGATTATGCTGGCGATTTCCCGCGTGCCTTTCGCCTGGGTCAGCCACTTGCTGATCGCCACGGGCGTAGTTCTGCTGCTGCGCGGCTTCTTTGGCGCACTGCTGATTTTCCGGCAGCGCTGAAACCCTTTCGGCTATACTCCCTATCCATTGACGGCTTTCCCGCCCAGAGCGCCGTCCGGTCGCGTTCCGCAAAACAAATTTTCTTTGAGGTGAACAACAGTGTTCAAAGAATTCAAAGAATTCGCCATGCGTGGCAATGTTCTGGATCTCGCCGTCGGCGTAATCATTGGCGCGGCTTTCGGCAAAATCGTGGCTTCGCTGGTGGACGACGTACTCATGCCGCCACTGGGAAAACTGCTGGGGCGGGTCAATTTCTCCGACCTGTTCATCAATCTGAGCGACAAGGCCTATGAATCGCTTGCGGCGGCAAAGGCTGCCGGCGCGCCCACGCTCAACTACGGAAATTTCATCAATACCATCATCAATTTTCTGATCGTCGCGTTCGCCATCTTCATGGTGGTCAGAACGGTCAACAAATGGATGCCCAAGCCGCCCGCGCCGGTAACCACCAAGGATTGCCCGCAATGCGCCATGGCCATCCCTGTTGCCGCAAAAAAGTGCGGCCATTGCACCAGCGCGGTCTGATCTTGAGAACACAGTTTAGCCAGTGAAATGGCGGGGTGACTGGTGATTGGTGACTGGTGACTCGCGTGGATTCCTGCAAGCGAACAGCTAATTGCTTGTCGGCTTCTTTTTCTGATTGGCTTCCAGATGCGCCTTCAAGCGCGCAACGACCGCATCTTCCTGGCCTTCATCAATTTCTTTTTGCACTTCCTGGAGCGCGAAATGCACCACATCGTGGTGATGCAGTTCCAGCGGCGCTGTCGTCTCGCTGAATTTCAGCCATAACCTGTGCAGCAAATTCACTTCGTTGCCGGTCAAGTTTGGCGCATGCGGCCCGAGCACCTTGTAAACCTTGTCGCCATTGGGCAGGTGAATCTCCAGGTTAAACTGCGGCTTGGTATCCCCTAATTTTTCCCAGGCATCACCGATTTTCCGCGCCTGCTCTTCGGTCGAATCCTTCGGCGAATGTCCCAGCACGATCGTACTGGATTGCAACGAGGTTGCCGCTCTCAGGATGCCGTCCCAGATTTCGTTCGAAGCCACCAGCGCCAGACGAATGGACTTGCCGCGTTTCTCCGCCATGGAAAGCGCCTGCGAAAACAGATGTTGCTCGATGCTGCCAAACATCTGATCCGCTTCGAGTTCGTTCTCACCGGAAGCCGACCGTCGCAACAGGCGCACGTGCAGCACCACCACGTCCCTTCTTCCCGGCTTGATGCGATCCAGCACATTCCCCAGGTGATACAAATTGAAGTGGTTGCTCACCGGGACCAGAATATTGCCCGGCTTGGCCTCCACCGCTTCCGGAGTCAGCTCTCCTTCCACTTCCAGATTGAACTGATCCATCTCAACATGTGCTCCGCCGCTGCGCGCATTCCGCTCGGAAATCGTAAACACGAGAAAAAGCAGAATCGAGAAAGCTCCGCCCGCCATGGTTGCGATTGGTTTGGTGAACAGGTTGACGACCGCGATCAGAAACAGCATGGTCGTGATTGCAATCAAACCAACCGGCACCTGCACACCGCGAAAATAAAAATTAAAGGGCACCTGAAATTCTCGCGCGCCAGGCTTGGTGTACCGCAACACCAGCACCGCCAGCCCGTTCATAGCGAAGCTCCAGATCACGCCAAAGGCATACAGGTTGGCGAGAAAGGTTACTTCACCGCGGCTGATCAGAATCGTGAGCAACTGCAGAATTACCACAATGTTGATGATGCGATAGCTGGTACCGAACGTTGGATGCGGCTGGCGGAACCACGAACTGAGCACTCCATCCTCGGACACGCGGTTCAGCACGCCATTCGAGCCGACAATCGCGGTGTTCACCGCGCCGGCGAGAATCAGCGTCCCAACAACCACCACAAACGCGTGGAAGATCAGCCGCACGGCGAACGGCCCCTCCAGGTTCATCGCCAATCCGCCGATCAGGTTTTCCAGGAAATTCTGGCGCACGCTGTCTGGAATGATCATCACCGCGAAGAAGGAAACCAGCGAGGTAAACACCAGGCTGTAGATGAAAATCACCATGCCGGCTTTTTTCAGATTCGGCAACTTCGGCGATTCGATTTCGCGGTACACCTGCGCAAGGGATTCTTCGCCGCTCATGGCCAGCACCGAGTGGCCCAACGCGATGAAGATGGCAATGACTCCAAACATCTGCGGCAAGCTGCTGTGCGCCAGCCAACCCAGCGCGCTGGGGCTCAATCGAAGGTTGCGCGGATGCGGAAGTGGGGGCCAAGCGGAGTGCCTTATCGCGATGGTATACACGCACCAGGTAATCAGGATGACCACCATGACCGTGACCAGCTTCATGATGTGCAGGGCCTTCTCGCTCGATTCCGGAATGCCCTTGGTGTTTTCCCACCAGAAGTAGATCGTGACGACTAGCGCGAAGGCCACCGCGATGCTATCGGCGCTCCGCGAGGAAAGCGGCCCGCTCACATGGAAATACTGGAGCAAATCGTTTATCAGCCCCGCCAGATATTGCCCCGCGGCCACGCCGCTGATCGGGCCAGTCAAAATGTAATCGAACATCAGCGCCGAAACGCTGAATTTTGCAAGCGTGCCGCCAAGGGATTGTTTGACCGCGCGATAGACTCCGCCGCGGACGAACATGCTGCAGCTTTCCACGTACACCGCGCGCACCGCGTAGGAAAACAGCATGATCGCCAGGATGAACCAGGGCGCCGCCTTGCCGATGTAGCCTTCGGCTTCGCCGCCCGCGTAATAGGCGGAAGACGCCAAATCGTTCAGGACGATGGCTGCGGCTCGCCAGAAGGAGATGAAGCTGAGGAGGGCTGTAGTGGCAACTAAAACGCGTGGAACGCCGCTCCGACGGCTGCTCCGGCCAGCCGGGGCTTGAGGAATGCTGTTCATGTATGGGTAGTTTGGTCTGCTGAATTAGATGCTCGCACTTTTCCCCAGGCAAGTCCAGTTGGGGGATTTGCAGCAAAAGGTCAGTTTCCGATTACCCGAATTATCAAAAGTTGAGCCTGTCAAATGGTGATGCCGCGCGCGATTGAACGTCTTTGGGAGAGCCAATTCCATGCCCAACCTAGAACTAATCTCCCCCCTCAGTTATCAAGTCCTGATAAACGGGGAAACCGGAAAAGTAGGTTCGGGTACGAGCCCATTCTACTACCCATCATCGCCACGGAGTTGACGTCTTCTTCTTGAGGGCGTATTTGTGGCCGTCGAATTGATACAGCCACTTCGTATCCTCGTTAAGGTTCGAGGATGTAGTCTCGATGTTTCGGTACTCGTGTGACGTTGTGCGAAGAACTCTGAGCACTTGCACATTGGCTTCTAGAACAATCGTGTACCCCGTCCCTCGTTTAATAAGAATCCAAAACGGAATTGAATGTGCGTGGAATAGACACCTATTGGCGGAAGGACTTTCGGAAGTCTGTCGCGGCATAACCACCAAGTTAAATTGGTTACTCGTTCTTAGATGGATTTCAGATGCGACGAACCACGTTCCAGGAATGTCGTCGGGTGATTTCCCTTGTTCAAGGCAACTCAAGACCGTGGTATTTTTTCTCATCACCCGGAGCGCATTATCTGGCAGATCAATGGGACGCGACACCCGAACACCCTCCATCGCAAACATTACTTGTTCAGGCCACGCGACGTCTGCCATTGCGCCGAAATGTGCGCTGGCCAGAATAGTCAAGATAGAGGCGAGGAGAAAATATCGTCCCCCTGTTCTCGGGCACAGAACGAGAGCGAGATTCATAGGTGGCCTACTGCGCAATCATAGCATCTGTAGATTTCAGTCAGCTAGGTCCTGGTAAACGCCGTAACCGGAAACTGAGCTGCTGCCGGTTCCGCCCGTTGGTGGGCAATCGCGGGAGTTTCAGGTGGCGACGGCGCGGAAGGCTTTGGCGCATTCTTCGCAGGGGCAGAGCGTGCGCAGATACTCGTAGCTGAAAATTCCGGTGGAATGGCCGTCATTGAAATTGATCTG
>WNEZ01011535.1_pt1 | contig 12249 bp, 10 predicted proteins | sample 5400521 | NCBI WGS metagenome assembly WNEZ01 (sample SAMN13153339, study PRJNA577476) | soil metagenome | isolation source: 120 cm saprolite under Douglas fir tree site 2 hole 1 replicate 1 | place: USA:California | collected 2015-04-18
GGAACTCGTTGGCGAATGCAAGTCAGGGATGGAAGCGCTAGCGGAAATCCGGAGAAAGAAGCCGGAGCTGGTGTTTCTGGATGTGCAGATGCCGGAATGCGACGGATTTGATGTTCTGGAACAACTCGGCTCGGAGATGAATTCTTGCCAGCCTGCTTCTAAAGTTTCACAAACTCCTCATCGCAATGACTGGATCCACTTTCGTTGCCCTCCGCGCTGGAATATTGCAAGCCACCAGGGCCACAGCGGACAGCAGCAACGTAATGAACAGAAATGTCAGCGGATCCGTGGCGCTGACACCATAGAGCATACTTGCCACCACGCCCGACAATCCGATCGCACAGACTAATCCGAAAACCATCCCTGTCGCAGTGATTATCACTCCCTGCTTCAACACCATCTTCCACACGTCGCTGGCCCGCGCCCCAAGCGCCATCCGGATGCCGATCTCGTGCGTGCGCTGGCCCACGGAATAGGCCATCACTCCATATATTCCGATGGCCGCAAGAACCATGGCCAGCAGCGCAAAGCTCCCGGCCACGACTACTCCCGCGTGTAATGGGAATAGCGCAAGACGCATGTGTTCCTTCAGCGCCTTTGCATCATAGATCGGCAATTGGGGATCGAGTTTTTGCACTTCGCTCCTCACACTGGATATTTCCGCTCCTGGATCGACGCTTGTCCGTATCACCAGGGCCGCCGACGTCGCATAGACTTGCGTGAGCGGATAGTAGACGACCAGGGCGGGAATTTCCCCCAGGCTCTGGTACTTGCCGTTCCTTGCGACTCCTACCACCTCAAGCACGTCTGTGTTTCCCGAGTGCAAACGCTTGCCGATCGCATTCTGGCTCGGCCAAAATCGCTGCGCGAGCGTTTCGTTGACGATGACCACTCCTGGCGATTTCGCGATATCGCTTCCGGCAAAATCACGTCCACCAACAATCGGAATTCCCATCGTCGCAAAGTAGTCCGGGCTCACGCTCTCATAAATGGCAGACGGCATTTCTTCAGCGCGTGGTTGCGCTTGTCCCTCGGGATATACGTCCGTCGTACTCACATCCAGCGCCAGCGGCAATCTTGCTATCCACCCAGCCGACTTCACTCCAGGCAATGCTCGAACGTGCTCAGCCAATTGTTGATAGAGATTTTCTCCCCTCTTCTCATCGTAACCTTGCAGCCCCAAGTCCACGGATATCGTCACAGCATTACTCGGATCGAACCCCGGGCCAAGGGCTTCCGTGTGTTCCAGGCTTCGCACCGTCAATCCCGCCGTGATCAGCAGAACGAACGACAGTGCAACCTGCATCACCACCAGCGCGCCCCGCAACCACGCTCGCCGGCGCCCGCCCGACATGTCCTCTTTCAGTGCGCAGACGACATCGGAACGGCTCGCCTGCAACGCCGGCACGAGTCCGAAGCCGATTCCCGTCACCACGGCCAGCGCCACTACGAAACTCACGACCCGCCAATCCATCCGCAGGTCCAGTGTCAGCGCAAAATCCGTTCGAGGAAGCGACGCTCGCGCCACCAGGATCAGCGCTTGGCCAATCGCAAGTCCAAACGCCGTCCCCATCACGGAAAGCATCACGCTCTCTGTCAGCAACTGCCACGCAAGCCGCGCCCGTGTCGCTCCGATGGCCATCCTCACCGCAATCTCTTTCCGTCGCTGCGTGGCGCGCGCCAAAAGCAAGCTCGCGAGATTGGTGCACGCAATCAGCAGGACCAGCAGCACGGTTAGCATCAGTGCGCCGCTGAATGCGATCACGGCGCTCCGCAGATTCGGATCAACCAATCCCGGCGGAGTCAGCCGCAGCGACATTCCCTCATCCGTTTTTGGGTACTCCTGCCCCATTTGCCGGGCCAGGGTGTTCAATTGCGCTCGTGCCTGCTCCAGGTTTATCCCAGGCTTCAGCCGCCCAAAAGGGAGCCACTGGCCGTTGCCGCGACCTTCCAGCCCGCTCCCTGTTTCGATCCACTCCTGCATCATGCTCGGCACCCAGAACTCGGGTGTGAATATGCTCTCCGTCCCCGTAAATCCGGGCGGTGCCACGCCAATCGCCGTAAAGCTGTGGCCATTAATCTGAATGGAGCTGCCCACAATTCCTGGCTTGCCGCCAAAGCGCCGCTGCCAGCAGCCATAACTCAGCACCGCCACCGGGTGCGAATTTGGAGTGCGATCCTCGTCGGCCGTAAACGTTCGCCCCAAAAACGCCTGCACGCCTAGCACGTAAAAGTAATTCCCGGAGACGAGGTAGCCCCAAACACGCTCGTTGCTCCCGTTGTGGCTCAAGCTCATGGGATCGAATCGATACACTGCCATTCCGGACAAAACTGCATTCCGATCCCTGATGTCTTTGTAATTGGGGTAGGACATCGACTGCGAGTACGAAGGATCTTTTTCTTTCCCCTGGTGAATCGCGAACACCTGTTCCGGATGGCTAATCGGCAACGGCCGCAGCAGAATCGTGCTGATCAAACTGAAAATAGCCGCGTTGCCTCCAATCCCCAGTCCCAGCGAGAGCAACGCCACAAATGTGAATCCAGGGCTTCTCCGCAACTGCCGAGCTCCGAATCGCAGGTCCTGCCAGAGAGTTTCCACGATTCCTCCGCCCCGCACGTCCCAGCTCACATCCTTGATATTTCCCGCATTTCCAAACTGTTGCTCCGCGCTTCGCCGCGCCTCCTCCGGCGTCATTCCGCGCCGGATGTTCTCTTCCGTCCGCAAATCAATGTGGAACTGCCACTCTTCCGCGATCTCGCCATGCACTTCCTCGCCATGCCGTAGAGCACGCAATCGCATCCTGAGTTTCGCAAGCCATCCCATGCTCTTCTCCTTCAGACTGTTCGCAGCACCTTGCCCACGGCTATCGAGAGGTGCGACCATTTGGCCTCTTCCACTCCCAGTTGCTTGCGGCCCGCGCGTGTCAGTTTGTAATAGCGCGCCCGTCGGTTGTTCTCCGATACACCCCACTCGCTTTTGATCCACCCGCGTTGTTCAATGCGGTAGAGCGCCGGGTACAGCGTGCCCTCTTCCACCTTGAGCATGTCTTCGGCAAGCTGCCCGATGCGTTGTCCAACTCCGTAGCCGTGCATCGGCCCCAAAGAAAGAGCCTTCAGCACCAGCATGTCCAAGGTGCCCTGCGGCAGGTCCGGCTTTTGCTTACCCATTCTGCTCTCTCCTATTTGCTTCTAGTGGAATCAAAATACGCCACTCTCCCCTAGAAGGTCAAGAGGTGCTGGCTGTCCTCAACGGCCGGCTAATGGATGTATGGTCGGCAACTCTTCCGTTACGAGGATTAGGGAAGAGTCGCCCGTCATCTGCTCACGACCCTGGGTCCAGCTCCAGCTTTCATCACTTACCACTGGCCATCTGTGGTGTTTGTTCTCCGATCTTCCCCGAGTAAATGATGAATTTGAACGGGTCTGTATTTTGGTTTTTCTCCATTAGCTTCAGGTATATGAGCCGTTTGGCGTTAGACACGGAAGTGCTGTGCTCGAACCTGCTTCCGGACGATTCGAGTAGCGAGGCGGCCAGTTCGTATTTGCCGTCAGCAGCCAGGCGCTCCACGGTCCTGACGAGTTGTTTTTCCGACACACCGAGGTAGTCAACCAGGAGTTCCGCGCGGTCGGCCCGGCCGAGATGGTCGAGACCTTGCAGGTCCGGCTGCCAATAGCCGACGTTCTGGTCGTATAGGCGGTCAATGACGTGTTCGCGCAAGATCAGGTATGGCTGATACACGTCAGGCTGGCCACCGAGCAGACTCGGAGGAATCAAGTTTGCCTGATGAATCGCGGCACGTTCATCGCCGCGGCGGACCGCAGTCAATACCTGCTCGCGCAGCCACACCAGGTCTGCCTTTAGCTGCGCCAGCATGGTGGCGGAGGCGAAATTACGGGTGAGCGGCTCGTGGCCGTGCAGCAGATGCTGTGGATGCTTCTCAACAACAACGTCAATTGCATCGAGCAGTCCCTGAAAATCGCCTTCCTCCACGAAGGGTGCACCAAGATACGGCATGATGAAATCTCCCACGAACATCACACCCTGATCGGGTAGATGGATGAACATAGCGTCGTGAGTTTCTCCTCCATGCACAGGGATTAGTTCAATGCGCGTCCCCCCAATCTTCAAGTCCGTGCGGCTGTCGATCGTCACATCCGGCTTGAAGCTGCGTACATCGTCGAGACTGAACCGTTCACCGAAGAATTGCCTGCCAAAATTCCCAGGGCCATTGACTGAGCGAGTAATTTCCTCCTCATAGTTGCTCCTGGCATAGAACCGCAAGCGCGGATTCAGTACGCGGAAATATTTGTGCCCGCCAACGTGGTCCCAATGGGAGTGCGTAATGAAGACGGTTGTCAATTCCGGAAGGTTGGGTGCGTACGCTCGCAGCGCCTCGTACGCAACCTTGGCAGAATCCGCTCGCGTACCGGCGTCGATGCCGATCAACTGCCGCCCATCATCGGAAACCACAAAATAGTATTCCGTGAACTCGAAGCCCGAGAGCGCATATATGCGGCCCGGTGGCGACGTCTTCTGAAAAAGGAGTGATCAGCGTAATCGGCCTGTCAAAACTTTGGTAGCTGCTCCGCCGCAGATAGTCCTGTGCCTTAGCCTGTTCCCCGTCAGCTAGAGCCAGCTTTCCGAGGTGGTAATAGACTTCCCGCAACCAACCCGCATGAGGCGCTTTGTCAGCGTGTTCAACGCACCAGGCTAGCTCATCCTGCGCAGCCTTCCTCTGATGGAAAAAGCTCGGAAGTTCCGTATGGACAATGCCGGCAATCCAATTCACAACGAAGACTTGCCCTCCGGAAAGCTGCTTGGCTTGATCGAGGATCGCAATCGTGTCTTTCACATAACCGAATCGGTGCAACAACGAGACGGACGATGCGTGTTGGGCGCGCAACAATCCGATGGCGCTCAGATACAGCGCCTTTTGAGGGTCCGTCAAGCGCGGGCCGAATTCCTTCAGTCGCGTCGAAAAGAAGTCCGCGCCTTCACCCTGCAAGTTGGCGTTCGAATACTCCGCCATCAGGCGGAACAGCAACTGTGGGTCTTGCGGCGGCGCGACCGTGTTGACGGCCTTCAGGTATTCGAGCTCCGGGCGACGTGAGCCGGACGACGAGTCGACTCCGGCGCTTTTGAAGGAAGGCGCTCCACGCAGTGCGGCCAGGAAAACCGCAAGCAGCAGGACAGCGGGCAAATAGATCGGAATTTTCATAAAGGGCTCCTTTCGCTCTATCAGTTAGATGTATATACATGTATGCGGTTACGAACATTTACGCCCGCATCCCGGCTTCCGTCATCTGAGACATCGTCTCTCTCATATTCTTCCAGCCCGCATCACCGAGTTCTTTCCGCAACCTCTGTTCCGCCCGCTCCCAGTGTGGTTTCGCCATCGCCATCTGTCGCCTGCCTGCTCTGGTCAGGGTAAACAGCCGCTCCCTTCGGTCCCTTCCGCGCCTCGCGCGAACCCACCCCTGTTTCCGCAGTAGCCCCAACGTTCGCGTCAGCGTCGTGCTATCCATGGCAAAGCCGGCGCTCAGCCGCTTTTGATTGGCCTCTCCCACCGCGGCCAGGGCGGTGAGCAGGCCGAATTGCGTGATCTCAAGACCGGCGCTTCTCAGTTCTTGGTCGTAAATCCGCGTTACCACCCGGCTGAGGCGGCGAAGGTTCTGACACGCGCAAGGCAAAGGGAAAAGTGCCTCCGCAGGTTGCTCTCCAAAAGCTAGCGTGCTCATAGTATATGTATATACATCTGTTATGGCTGCGTGTCAAACAAGAGTTCCGCTGGTCATCGAGCTTGAAATGTACCTTCGGGGGGACGCCAGACACGCATGGGGCTCAAGCTCCCTCTGGGATGACCCGGTCCTTCGGAAACGGCGTGGTGGAAGAACAAATCTGGATTCTGGGTGAATCGTCGGCAAACAAGAAGTAATTCGGTTCCTTCCTGTTTGCCCGTGATACCTCCGCGATCTCCGACATGTGGCGTCGAGTTTCAGCTTTTCCGGTCCAATCACAGTTGAAAGACGAACGGCAGGTGCGGCCTGAAATCCATGTGCTCTTTTCGCCGGTTGCCATCAAATTCAATTTCGAGCAGAGATGTCGCTCCCGTTCGCGTTGCGAGAATTCCACTTTCAACTATTTTCTGCGACACGTTAGAGCGAAGTGCCACAGGAGTGGTCAGAGTTAAGCCAGTGATTTCACGAATGCCGATGGGATGCTCGATGAACCACTGTTCGCGCTGAGCTCGTCGCATGAAGCTCAGATAAACCCACATTGGCTCCTCAATGCCCACGTCGCCGATATGCATGACAAGCGGCTCTGGCAAATACGCCGGCCGATACTCCCATGCGGGAAAAGGTGGCCCTGTATTTTGAGGATCGACAGGCCGCAGGCAAATGCCGAAAGGAGAGGCGTTATGTTCCCGACCAGACCATCTCTCCCAAAGCAGGGTGCGCCTGGTACTTTGACTTTGAGCCTCGCTCGCGTCGCTGACCCAAAACAACTCAATCATGGCGTTGCCGAAGGCAAAACGGCGACAGGCCGTACCTTGACCGGGATGCTGATTTGGAGGTCCCTCATGCAGGCCGAACTGAACAAGTTTTTCAGCCTCGGGAGCGCCCGGAGCGGTACAGACGAACAGATGGTCCAACTCTATCCGCATGCGACGTAGTGTAATTCAATCTGACCAGCGATATCCGTTAGAGCCACGTCGGTGATGCGAGACGATTCTGGGCGAGTGGTCGCTAGCCTTGTGGTCGGCAATCCGCAAACTGGAATCTGGCGGATAACTTCACGATTGTCCGTCACTGAGCCGTCTGTTTCGCCCGAAGTCCACGGAAAGCTGGATGGTCTGGCCTGGCGCTCACCGTGCGGCCTATCCGTTGACGGAGGTTCGTCCGAAGCATACTGTATGCGCAACTTCCACTTGCCACTGGTCAGCCAAACCTGCTGAAGGAAGCGCTGTGAGCATGGTGTCCACTTCCGAATTAGCTACCATCCCGATCGCAACGCAAACGATTCGGAAAGTGCGAATCCGGATTCTCCCCTTCCTCTTCGTCCTGTACGTCATTTGTTATCTGGACCGCGTCAACATCGGAATCGCCGCGCTGACTATGAATCAGGACCTAGCCATCAGTAGTGAGCAGTTCGGTCTGCTGACGGGAATTTTCTTTATCGGATACTTTCTCTTTGAAGTTCCGAGCAATCTGTTGCTACACAAGATCGGCGCACGAATCTGGATCGCCCGCATTCTGATCAGCTGGGGGGTCGTTGCCACGCTGAACGGATTCGTGCACAACGTTCACCAATTGTACTGGGCACGATTTCTGCTCGGTCTGGCCGAGGCGGGTTACGTTCCGGGAGTCTATTTGTACCTGACGTATTGGTTTCCCAGGCGGGAACAAGCGCGCGCGATTGCCCTGTTTCTCCTCGGGCTACCGGTGTCCAGTATCGTGGGCTCGCCCCTGTCAGGTTACATTCTGGACCATGTCCACTGGCTGGGGGTCGGGAGCTGGCGCTGGCTGCTGATACTTGAAGGACTTCCTCCCATAATGTTTGGATTCCTCACTTACTTTGTCCTGCCAAGCCGGCCGCAGGAAGCTGGTTTTCTGACTGCAGAGCAGAAGGAGTGGATTCAGGCAGAATTGAAAAACGAAGAACAGGAAAAATCGAAACAGGGCCAGCATACCGTGTTCGCGACATTAATGAATGGTCGCGTTTGGTATCTGATCTTGCTTTATTCGGGGCTGATGGTCGGCCGATATACGATGAGTTTTTGGACACCTCAAATCATCAAGTCCCTGTCGAGTGGATACTCCAATACGACCGTCGGACTGCTGGTCATGATCCCGAGCCTGGTGTCCGCGACCGCGATGGTTCTCATTTCACGCAGTTCCGATCGAAGACTGGAGCGGAAATTCCACGCGGCGTTGCCAGTACTCGCCGCAGTCTTGGCTCTCGCGCTCATCGGCACAACTCGTTCGCCTTTGTCTGCGGTGGCGCTCTTGTCCTTCGTGGAGATTGGTCTCTGCGGCTTTCTGGCTCCCTTTTGGGCCATGCCGAGCGAATTTCTTTCAGGCTACGCCGTCGCGACTGGCTTCGCCTTGATCAATTCCGTTGGGAACCTCGGCGGTTTTGTGGGCCCTTCGGTGGTTGGGTTCATGAGTCAAAGAACAGGCAGTATCTATAGCGGCTTGGCGTTCGTTAGTGCTTGCATGTTTATGTCCTTCGCACTGCTCGTGTTTCTTCCGAGAGAAACACGCGCACCAGCGGATTAGCAGAGATTAGCAGAGCCCTTCCCTTAGCGGCTTACGGGACCAGGCACTTACGAATTCGGGCAGCGGTGTAGTTGTCTTGAATGCTGTGACTTCAGTTTGTAGCCTTTCCGAGAGAGTCCCGAAGTTACCGAGAGGCTCGAGTGAAAGGTTGAGTTGCGCCATCTTTGGACGCAGGCTCTGAAGGCAATCGGGCAGCCATTGCTCTGCACCAAGCAGAGTATCGGTATGCGTGGACGGAGCCGGTAAACGTGCTTCTTGAAAAACCCGTGAAAGTGCCGGTCCCATCTCAGTGTTTGTACCGGAGCGCTGAAATGTCTCTACCAATAGAGAAGCGGCTGAAGACCACAAGGGCAACCGCTCGGATTGCTCAAGAAAAGACTTCCAGCAGGGTTCTTGGAAGGCCAGGATTCCACCTGGACGGACCAAGTGAGAGAGCGAACGCAAAACCGAAACGGGATCGGGAAGAAACATCAGGATGTAACGGCCGACGGCAGCATCAAAGGGTTTGTCGCCCGGGATTTCGGCCGCATCGGACTGCGTAAAGCTCACGTTGCGCAGGCCCGCCTCAGCCATGCGAGCATCGGCTCGCGCAATAGACCGTGGGTCGCGCTCGATTCCCACTACTTCACCCGCAGGACCAACCAACCGGGCTGCTACCAAAGCCACGTCTCCAACGCCGGAGCCGAGATCCAAGACACGTTGACCTAAACCGATGCCGGCCTCGCGGAACAGTCTCTCCGTGTGCGCAGCGAGCCACTTAGCCTGCCGAATAAGCCGCTGGTGCTCCGCGTCGGTGCTGCCGAGTGCATACTGAGAAGTGGGACTAACTTCTGTCATCTTGACAGTGCATATTACCATGCCTCGATTTGGACACCGGCTTGCCTCGTATCTAGTGAAAGCCACATGGGGCTCGTACACGTGCAAGCGCATGGGCATTCATCGGTGCGCAGCGTACTCCGGCGATTCTGAAAGTATTGTCGGCAAGCCGAAAGTAAAGAACGAGGTTCTGGGCGGATGGTCGGCCTTACCTAATCGCGTTAGGTCAGGGTTGCCCGTCACGCGCAGGTGACAAGGGCCGAACACATCTCCGATTCTTTTTGGAAACATCATCAGGCTAGTAGGTCACAGAGGAAAATATGCTCACGCCGGTAATGGCTTCCCCTTGGTTTCCGGTCCGGCAAAAGGCGTGACTATCAAACCCACGACGTAGATAAGCGACATCATCGCCGCAGCAGTCCCGATGCTGCCAAAGGAAGAAATCAACCAACCAGCCAAAAGCGGACCAAATGCCGCGATGCTTCGCGAACCATCAAAAACGAGGCACATTGCCGAGCCTCTGACGCGCGTCGGAAACAGCTCTGGGAGATAAACCGTCATCCACGCGAATTGGCCATTAGTGAAAAAGCCAGTCGCCGCCGCCATGACAAGCAGCACGTGCCTGTCTTTGACCAACAGAAAGAAGTACAGCGTGAGTCCCAGCGCGCCCAAGTAGTACAGCCAAATGATCAACTTCCGCCCGAAGACATCCACCAACCATCCTAGCGCAAGGTAACCAGCGATCGAGCCGGCGTTGTACGTGAGCCCAGCCAATGAGGCCCAATGCTGAGACCGCTTCCCCGCATTGGCTGCGAGCTGCGCCGCATACTGCGGAACCCAGGTCTGAACGGACCACCAGCCGAGAGCACTGCTCAGAGACATTAGCAGGAGAAATCCCACCCGGCGTCGCAGCTGCCGGTCCGACAAAACGCGGGTAATTGTGAATTGCGCCAGCTCTCGGTCCTCCTGGGAGACAATGCCCATTGCAAGGCGCTTCCGCGCCTCACGCCTGCGGTTGTTGGCGGCGACCCACAAGGCCGGGTCGTTTACTGCCCGACGAACGTATAGGAGCAAGAAAGCCGGTAGAATGCCGATAATGAACATGTAGCGCCAACTCGAAGAACCAAGTGGATTCACCAACAGCCAGATACCCGATGCCAGGAAGAAGCCGACCCCAAGGGCGGCATGAAGCGCACCCCCGGCCCGCCCCCGAAGCGAAGGTGGCCAGAATTCTGCGACGATCGCAGTCCCAGGTCCCCATTCGGCACCCAACCCGAGCCCCGTAAGAAACCGAAAGACCAGCAGGAACCAGTAGTTTGGGGAGAGTGCGGTGAGCCCTGCAAAAACGGCGTACCACAGGATTGAAATCATCAGCATACTTTTGCGCCCAATATAGTCAGTGAGCACACCTGCTGCGACTCCACCCATGGCCCATCCCAGCAGCGTAGCTGCGAGCAGACCGCCCATGTACACTGAGAGAGTCGGTAGCTTTTCGGGTGGGAGAAGCTGGCCTACGGCTTGCGCCATGACGAGGACAATCGCATAGGTCTCGTATCCGTCGAACATCCAGCCCAGCCATGAAGCGGCCAGAGCCCTCCAGCCGGCTTTGCCAATCGAAGCGGTCCACGATTCCGCCCTAGCGACCGTTGCCATATGTACTGGCCCTTATAACATGTGAGGCGATCCCCCTGGTCGAGGTTTACTTTCAGTCGGGCACAGAGGGAACCGAATCAGCTAGCTACTTTCCGTCGCAAAATAGCTGATTTTGAGTGAGCCAATCAATCTTTAGAGATCGTGCACGTCGGCTGGTATGTCGATTTCCACCGCTTGACCCATTTGCGTCTCGAGCCAGCGCGACTGCAACTTTAGGTCCGTTGCGCAGCGAGACAGCGACCTATTTGGATGATGTTGTCCGCGATCACCCCAAGGCCAACCCATCGCTGCATGCCTTCAAAGCCTCGGTACCGGCAGCGATTCAATCCATGACGACGCTTCAACACGCTGATGCGGCCTTCGCATCCGGTCCGCCAGCACTGCCCAGTTCTGAACCAGCGCGTTCTCTGCAGTTTTCTCCGCTCGCTGCTTTTGGTGCTCCGACTCGGCACCGCGACTCGCGTTACTCCCATTGCCTGGATGGTCTTCTCATTCTTAAGACTATAGAACCCTGTGTCGGCGGCCACCATTCGTGGTGCGCGCCCGAACCGTCGCTGGTGTTGTTCGACCGCGGCAACCAGTAGTTGGGAATCCTCTGGACGTTCGGCGAACACTTCATAGTGCGTGATGATTTGGTTCTCGGCTTCCTGCACTTTAACCAGTTTGCCGAACTCGTTTGGCTTGCTCGCTTTCCCCTTACGAATGATTTCGGTGTGCGGCTCGAAAAGACTCATGATCTTATGGGGATACTTTGTCATTCCTTGAAACACTCGCGCCTGGGTTTGCCGCACTACCTGTCGCACCCGCCCGGCCATCGTTTCCAGGATCTCTCGCAATCGTTTCAGATGCGCTTGCCGGCGCCGAGGAAGACGCTGCATTTCCTCCAACACTCCCTCCGCTTGATGCACAATCTTTCCCGTTAAACTCACCAGTTCCCGATACCGCTCGACGCGCCGTTCTTCACCCTCCGACACCTTCAGCCGCCCCGCCAAGGCGATCGCTATCACCTTCTTGTTCACACTGCGCATGCGGTTACGAATCCGCTTCTTCAGTCCACCCGCAGCCTGCTCTACCTTCTTCATGGTTCGCGTCAGCACGCGCGCCCCGTCCCCTAATAAACTACTGTCGGTCGGATAGTGGACATTGGTCTCGACCACCGTGGTGTCTACCCTCATCTTCTGTCCTTGCACCACGCCTCGTTCTCGCGCCAACTCCATCAACCGTTCGCGTAACTCCCCGATCACTTCGGGTCCAATGGCTTGTCCCAACCGCGCCAGTGTCTTGGCGTCCGGTACTTTCTCGTCCCCAATGCGTGTGAATGCGCGATATACCAGGTTCGCTCGTACTTCTCGCTCCAGCGTGTCGTAGCTCCAGTTCCGCACGTGCTTCAAGATCAACAGTCGAAGCGCCACTTCCGCCGGTGTTTGCGTTCGTCCGCGCGTCCGGCTCTTCGGATGTCGCTTCCCTTGTGCATCGTATACACTCTCCACCAGCGCTGCG
>WNEZ01017908.1_pt1 | contig 12249 bp, 16 predicted proteins | sample 5400521 | NCBI WGS metagenome assembly WNEZ01 (sample SAMN13153339, study PRJNA577476) | soil metagenome | isolation source: 120 cm saprolite under Douglas fir tree site 2 hole 1 replicate 1 | place: USA:California | collected 2015-04-18
AGGCATTGAGGGAACGACCTTACCAGGAGCCAATACGCTCCTGAGTGTCTCGCGTTCGGCGGTCTCCTCCCTGGCCGTTGCCGGATTGGTCAATCTTGTGCAAGCACAACGTCTTGTCCATCAGGCAGCACTTGCACACCACGGGCCAGTGAGCGCGGCCGTAGCCCAACAGGCACAAGTTCTGGCCTATCAGGATGTGTATCTGCTTTTGGCTCTGTTCACGCTCCCCATCCTGGTGCTCGCGTTTTTCCTGAGGACGCAGCGTCGCGCTCAAAAGCCAGAGCCGACAACCACCTTTGGCGTGAGTGCACACACCTCCGAAGCAGCCATGGAGACTCGCTAATGGAACAGGCATGCTGACCCCGAGTGCAAGCCTTTCCTGGGAAAACCATGCTGCTCATAGCCCCCATGTATGCAGGTATCACCCATTCCCGGTGTAAATGTTGGCATGATCCTGGCGAAATTTTGCTGATTATTCTGTGGATGAGCTATTTCCTATATCCTCAATTGGCCCGTCTTCCCGAGGCTCGCGAAAACCTTTTCTCAACAGAAGAAAGGGCAAAATTTCAGCAGGGTAATCTCAAAATTTACACCCAGCGTCGGCGGCCCGCTCCTGGACGCCAGTCTGGTTGGCTCGTGTGACCAGCGTGCGCTCGAGGCTCGCCCCGATGTGCTCTGTTATACCACAGCGGTCCTGGAGCAGCCGGTCACGGTCGTCGGGAACGGACGGCTGGTCCTCTATGTCTGCTCGACCGCGCCCTCGACCGACTCCGTTGGGCGCGTGTGCGATATCCATCCTGATGGGCGCTCGATGAACGTCTGCGATGGCCTACTGCGTCTCTATCAGGGAGAAGAACAGCACCAGGCGCAGCAAGATGGAAGCAGACGTGTCGAGATCGAACTGTGGCCTACGGCCTACACGTTTCTCGCAGGACACCGGATCCGTCTCCAAGTCTGTAGCGCGGCCCATCCCCGCTGGAACCGCAATCTTGGGACGGGTGAACCCCCAGCGGATGCAACACACCTCCTGGTGGCGATCCAAACGCTCTATCATGACGTGTCACACCCATCAACGCTCATCCTGCCAGTCGAAGGCAGTCCTGGGTAGGCAAGAAGGGGAAAACAGAGGCTGCCGAAGAGTTGGGGTCCTGCGCCCTCAATGCGCACACTCTCCACGGGGTACCAGCGGCCCCACCCGCGGATCATCACTCGCAGTTGCCCTTTCCACCTGCTGACCGCGACTACCGACCCAAGTGGACAACTGACCTGTGTCGTGCCGAGGAAGGACTGCTCGACGAGAGCCGCCTTGATCTGGCGAACGTTGGTTGACTGCATGTGCTACTCCTCCTTTGGTCTGGACTGGGTGGTTCCGCATACTCCCTGCATCTCCTCTTGTAGCGTGGGATCAGGGGTGGGAGCTGCTTGGGGTGCCGCGAGCACAAACAACGGGTGATAGGGAGCAGGCGGGCTGAGGAAGGTGTAGAGATCGACCAGGATCTCCGTCGCGAGCGCGGCAGCACACGCGGCATGGTAGACGGCCAGCCTGCCATCATCCGAGAGAATGAGTGGGTAGGCGGCTAAGGCTTTGCAACAGTACTGGCACCGTTTCGAGAGACTCCCAATCCCTGCCCCCATGCGTTGTTCGTCGTTGACGATGAGCATCTGGTTGTTCTCCTCCACCAATTCTTGTCAGCCTACGCGGTCCGTCCCGGATCGCGCTTGTCAAGAAGGAGTGTAGGCAATGGTCGTCAGGATGGCAAGAGGGTTTGCCAGTTTGGAGTTCCCATCTACGTATACCATGTTACGAGACAGTCTCCTACAGTCGCTATGAACCGCACATCGCCGAAGGCCTGACGCAGATGTTTGTTGCAGGAACGAGCACGCACAAAGTCGGAGAAGTGGCTCAAACCCTGTTGGGAGTCGCTCGAAGTCGACAGCACGATCAGTCGCCTCAACCAGAGCCTGACTCAACAATTTGAGATCTGGCGGCAGCGTCCTCTGCAACCACATTGGCGTGTTCTGTACCTGGATGGCATCCACTTCAGTATTCGTCATGGTGACCAGGCCGATTCCACCATCATTTTGACCGCCCTGGCAGTGGATCTGGAAGGCAACAAGGAGGTGTTGGCTGACCGCGCCTGCGCAGAGGAGGGCAAAGATGACTGGATCAGCGTGCTGCAAAACCTGCGAACGCGAGGAGCGACCCAGATCGCCCTCATCGTGACCGACGGGCATGACGGCGTGCTGGCCGCTGTTGGACAACTGTTTGCGGCCACGCCTCGTCAACGCTGTCTGGTGCATAAGCAACGCAATGTCCTCAATGCGATTCCCAGGCGAGAGCGCAGTGAGGTTCAAGCTGAACTCGTGGCGATTTGGCAGCAACTGACGCACCAGGAGGCACTCGTCCAATTGGCGGCCTTCAAAGCCAAATATGGGAAACGCTATCGGGGAAGCGGTGAGAAGCCTGGTTGAAGAGGAAGAGAAGACCTTCACGTTTTACGAGTTTCCTCAGGTGATACACCGACACCTTCAGACCACCAATGCCATCGAAAGTCTGTTTAGCAATGTGAGACAGCGCACCGATCAGATTGACGTCTTCACCACCGAGATGAGTTGCCTCACGATTGTGTGGGCCACGATCCAGGATATCCGCTTGCACAAAATCTCAGTGTGAGTCGGCTTTGGTCTCAGAGGCAAGTGTGAGTCAACAACCAGCCAGATAGGGTGGTTTAGGAGGGAGTGGCTTTTGTGCGCTTTCCTGGGCCACAGCCATCATGCAAGGGGTCTCTTTTCCTTGCGTGTGGTTTTGGGAAGGTGAGAGACCAGGCTGGCGGAACCTTTTCCAAACAGATCCGTGATAAAATGAAGAATCGTTTTAGATAGAAGGAAACAGTCTCTGTTTGTAGAATTCTACAGATTGTAAAAGTATTGTTAAGGCATCACGCCTAGGAGGCAATGCCATTTAAATAAGAAGAGAGTTCTTCTTCTGATAGACTAAGACGAGTCGTATCGTGTAGTCGCAAGAAGAAAGGAACCTCTTATGGCTTTTAGCATACAGCAGCTGCCAGATGACAGCAAGTTTAGCCATGCGTTGCGCTTTAAGGTGCTTGAGCAGTTGTGTCCGCCTGAGTTGGTGAGCGAATTGTTGACCAGATGCCATGCCTGGGGAAAACGGGAGCGCAGCCTCAACCAACTCCTGGTCGTTTATTACGTCATTGCGCTCTCCCTGTTTCGCCGACTCAACCTGGCAGAGGTCTTGCGTCACCTGGTGCGTGGGTTGCGCTGGCTCTGGTCGAACCCGTGTCTGCGTCTGCCGACGGCGGCAGCGCTGGTCTATCGTCGGAGGCAACTGGGCTGCCCTCTCATGCGCCACCTCTTCCAGCACGTTTGCCGACCGATGGCCACCGAGCAAACCTCAGGGGCTTTTCGCTTCGGATTGCGGCTCATGGCCATCGATGGCACCTTGGATGAGGTAGCTGATACCCCCGCCAATGCCCTCTATTTTGGTCGCATGAGCAGCGGCAAGCACCAGAGCCCCTTTCCCCAGGTGCGCTGCGTGTACTTAGCCGAAGTGGGCAGCCACGCCATTGTTGATGCCGTCTTCGCTCCGTGTCGAGTCGCAGAGCAACGGCTCGCTCCTCTCGTGCTCTCCCGTGCGGTGCAGCCGGGCATGCTCGTCTTGATGGATCGCGGCATCGTCTCAGCTGCAGAGCTGAGCACACTGGTCCATCAGCAGCAAGCCCACGCCCTGGCGCGTCTGAAGGCGGGCCAATACACCCATGCCGAGCAGGTGCTCTCCGATGGCAGTTACCTGCTCACCTTGCACCCGGTGGGGCTGCCAGATGTGCAGGTGCGTGTGATCGAGTATCGCATCGAGCCGCACACCGCCGAGCGACTCGCCGAGTTCCCTGCTTCTCAGACGAGCAACCACCCCGATCCCCGTCAGCTGCATCGCCTGGTGACGACCTTGCTCGACCCACAGCAAGCTCCGGCCCTCGAGCTCATCAACTGCTATCATGAGCGCTGGGAGATCGAAGCGTGCATCGATGAGCAGAAAACCCATCTCCGCTTGAGCGGCCAGCCGCTGCGCAGCAAGGAACCTGCTTTAGTGCGTCAGGAACTCTATGGGCTGCTCCTGGCCCACTACATCGTGCGCTGGTGGATGCATCAATCTGCCTGCGAAGCCAATTTAGACCCCGATCGCCTCAGCTTCACCCATGCCGTCGAGGTCTTAGACACCGCCTGCTATGAGTTTGCCCTGGTCGCCCGGCAGGAGCTTCCCCGATTGAAGCAACGCCTGCTGAGGGATCTGCGCGAGCCGTCAACACTGCTACCTCCACGCCGCCTGCGCTTTTACCCGCGCGTCGTCAAGCGGGCCTATTCCCCTTTCCATCGCAAGCGACCGGGACAGCAGGGCTTTACCCTCAAAAAGCAGAGCTTCAGCGACATTCTTCTTATTTAAATGGCATTGATATGCTCAAAAGGCAGTTTCGGCCCTCGATCGCATCGCGGCTGCCGTCTTCTACCTCCTCAGCGTCCTTCTGTTCCCTCTCACGCTGATCGGCTATGTGATCTGGGTTGGCAAGACCATCCTCACCGGGCGTGGGTCGGGCGTATCGCGAACAGCGCAAGGGCCGCTCTCGATACGCTGGTTTATGCACCATCTCGGCACCAGGGAAGACGAGCCATCGCATCGGCTGCTGCTGGTGCTGCCGGGCGTCTCCCCCTTGGGCGTGCGCCTGGTGGCCGGCCCCATGAGGTTTTCTCACCGACTGACCGGCTACGTGCCCAGGGCCTTCAGGTATCCCTTCGAGGGCGACATTCCCAGGCAGTATGAGGTCTCTGCCCGCGTGACGTTTTTCGATACCGAGGTCTCCCGGTATCTCGCCGAGGTCTCCCAGTTTGTCACCCTTGGCGCAGGCTTCGACACCCGCGCGTTCAAACTACCCAAGGAGGGGCGGGTTCACTCCTTCGAGATCGACGCCCCGAAGACGCAGGCCATCAAGCGCGAGATGGTGAAGAAGGCCGGCATCGAGGAGGCTGGGGTCACGTTCGTAGCCGCAGACTTCGAGAAGGAGGACTGGCTCAGTCGGCTCGTGGAGGCGGGTTTCGACCCCGGCAAACCAGCCCTCTTCTTGTGGGAGGGCGTGATGTTCTTCCTGGACCGGGAAGCAGTCGAGGCGACCCTGCGCAAGATCGCAAGCTGTGCCTCGGGCAGCGTCGTCGCGTTCGACTATCTGACAACCGAGGTCCTCGAGTCGCAGGCGCTCCACTGGCGTTACGCGAGAGCGGGGTTAAGAGCCGCTGGCGAACCCTGGAAGTTCGGCATCGAGAGCACGCCGCCGTCGAGCGAGCGCCTCGCCGAGTTGCTCCGGTCTTGCGGACTCTCACTCGGCAAGCACCGCACGCTGGGGAAAGAGACGGAAGGGAAGCGCGCATGGGGCGGCTTCGCAACCGCGATCGTGAGAGGCGTCCCTCCAGGAGCACGAACCGTGGGTTCATGAGAACGGTGATCTCGTTCACAGAGGGGACGCGCATGTACAACTCTCAATTCAAATAGACCAGATGTGGAGCGGTTTTCCCAGGCGACTCCACACCATTGCTCATGATTGGCGCCGATTGCTCACCTTTCCCTCGTTACACAACTTTCGAGATAGTATCAAAATCTGTCGATGAAAATACAATTTTGTACACTGCATTGCCAGTATTTATCGCAAAAAAGCTCCTGTTCAATAGTAGGCTAAAATGATCTCTGCGAAACGGAGAAGAGGATGAAAGTGGGTGTGCAGAGCTGTAAGAGTAGAACTGATTTCATAATGCCCTTGTTTTCTTTCTGAACTGAGCGTATAGTAGTGAGTAGGGTAGATTTCGTAACGTTCTGCCTCCAGAAGTGCGCAACATTCTATGTCAGAGTCGCACGGATGGTACATGTGAGCGATAAATGCGCTCCTGGAGCCATTCTACAGTAAGCGAGCGGTGATATAGTGACATTCTGCCTTCCAAGCAGGCTGTCGCGGGTTCGAGCCCCGTCTCCCGCTCCAATGCGTGACCATACAGCCAAAAAAGAAAGGAGGGCCCCTTGCCGAGATGGTTGATCAGGGAATCACGGTATCATTCGCAGGTGCATGAACAATGCAACAACGCTGCTGCTCCATGTCATTTATCATCTATTGCTACAGTTGTAGATAACCGGCGATCGCACTGCGGCGGATGTCCTGGCCAATCTGCGCGAGCGCTTGATCGACGCGTCAAAAGCCGTGACCAGCCAGATGGGATACCAAGGAGAGAGACGTTTTGCCTCCGTGATGAAAGCAAAGCCGCCGGATTCGGGCGGCTCGTGACGAGCGAGGTTGTCCGCAGGAAGCTGGTCCGTGATGGCGGTGCCATCCGTGCCGAAACCGCTTCTGCCGCCATCACCGGCTCAGATGACGCGCGTGGCGTGCTTTCCCTGGTCAGGCATCCCTCTTCCTGGGAAGGGTTACCGTAAAGGTGGAGCCTTTCCCGACTGCGCTGTCCACCGTGATGGTTCCCCCATGACGCTTGACGATCTCCGCCACAATGTACAACCCCATGCCCAGACCGGGGATGGCTCTCTGCTGTGGACCAGCGGCCCGATAGAAGCGCTCAAAGATTTTCTCGCGCTGCTCTCGCGGAATGCCCAGGCCATGATCGTGCACACGGATGGTGACCGTCTCTGGGGAGGCGGAGAGATCCATTTCGACGGTCTGGGCATCGGGAGAATACTTGATGGCGTTGCTGAGCAGGTTGGTGAAGACCTGTGCGAGCCGGTCTCGATCCCCGATCAGGCTGGTCTGCACCGCGCCATGCACCAGGATGCTATGACTGGGGTAGGTTTGCTGCATGGTGTCGGTGATTTCTTGCAGCAATGCGTCGAGGTCCACCGTCTCCTGCCGATACTCCAATCGGCCCGCCTGGATCTTGGAGACGTCCAGCAACTCTTCCACCAGCCGGGTGATGACGTTGATCTGGGTCTCCATGCTGGAAAGAGCCGGAGCAGAAGCCTGGATGCCTTGTTTGGCCAGTTGCCGGTGCAGCAGGGTGGTCTGCAGTTTCAAGATCGTGAGCGGGCTCCTCAGTTCATGGCTGGCCATGCTGATAAAGGCATCTTTGCGTTGTTCCAGTTCCTTGCGCGCCGAATTATCCAGCACGAAGGCGACAATCTGACGCGGAGAGTCCTGGAAGAGGACACCTCCCCCTAAGATAGGAAGGCGACTGCCATCTTTACACACCACCTCTGTTTCAAAGGGCGTGTGCTGCCCGTGTGCGGCTAACTCCTGGAGCGCGCGCTCGAAGAGGGGCGCATTTTCTGGAAGAGTGATCCTCGCCCTGGTCAGCGTTCTCTGGTCTATATCTTCTTGGGTATAGCCGGTCATCTGAAGAAATGCCTCATTGGCTTCCACCAGCACCTCCCCTTCCCACTCGTTGGAAGTAATCCCGATAAGATTGGAGTCGATGAGGGCGCGGACGCGTGCCTGACTCTGGCGTAAGGCTTCCTCAATGCGCTTCTGGTCCTCAATATCGGTGTTGGTGCCAAACCACTTCACGATCTGGCCTGTTTCATCTCGCACCGGCGTACCGCGGGCTAAGAACCAGCGATACATCCCCGTTTGGCCATTTCTGAGACGACATTCGCTCTCATAGGGTTCACCTGTTGCGAGTGTCTGATGACGAAAAGCCAGAACACCTTCAGCCTCCTCAGGATGCAAGAACTGACGCCATCCATGGCCTTGGAGTTGCTCAAAAGCGGCATGCGTATACTCACAATAGCGCTGATTACAGTAGTCAAGACGGTTATCTGGTCCAGTGGTCCACACGAGCTGCGGCACCGTTTCGGCCAGCACGCGCAGGTTCTCCTCGCTGGTTTTGAGCTGCTGCTCGGCTCGTTTCTGCTCCTCAATATCGGTGCTGGTGCCAAACCACTTGACGATCTGGCCCTGGGCATCTTTGAACGGCTCTGCTCTGACCAGGAACCAGCGATAGTCACCGGTCGTGCCATGGCGCAGGCGCTGTTCCCCTTCATATGGCCTGCCGGTTTGGACGGCGCTTTGCCACCTCGCCTGGAGGCGTGGCCGGTCATCGGGATGGATACTCTGCAACCATCCATCTCCCTGCGCCTGCTCGGTAGTCATGCCGGTATAGTCGCGCCAGCGTTGATTTGTATAGTCAACAAATCCGTCTGGTCGCCTGGTCCAAACGAGTTGGGGGATGGCATCAAGCAGTACCTTCAGTTCGTCTTCGGCGTGCTTGCGTTCGGTGATATCCCTGCCTGCGCAGATGAGATACTCGACCTGCTGGCTGGCATCACGATGGGAGGTAATGGTCATCAAAATGTCCAGATACATCTCGGTTCGTGGATGGATTCTGGCCTCAAAGCGCACGATTTCTCCCCTGCTGGCTCGCGCAATGGCTGCACGCAATTGCTGTTGGACCGGAGGGTCATGGGACCACGCAGGCAGGTCGGTGAACGGTTTGCCAAGCACCTCCTCCCGCCGCAGGTGTGCATCTGCCAGGGGACGCTGATTGATGTCCAGGACCAGCCCGTCGGGGGTCAAGATCGTGACTCCATCAGAGAAGCTTTCCAGCAGATCCCGATACCTTTGTTCGTTCTGGCTAAAGGCATGCTGCCTCGACGCAGGAGTGACACGCCTGGTCTGCTTTGTATGAGACATATTGCGATAGCTATCCCTTTCACGTACCCCAATCCCTGAGAACGAAGATGCTTCCCTGCTCTGACCTCAAGAAGGATACTACAATGATGAAATAATTTCGAGAAACAAGCAAGCTGTACCATTGTATTCCTGGTGAAATCGCTCGTTCGTCTGGGCATCAAGGCGATGCGCCGGTGGCGTCCTTGGATCCTTATCTCCTTCTCGCCACATCCTGCACAATCTCCCCAGCAGCCCGCGCGCCCTCTCTGGCTGCGCCTTCCATAAAGCCCTGGAACCCGACCGAGCAATGTTCGCCCGCAAAGTGAACGGATCCCTGGCGCACGCCCTCGTAGCCGCCGAAGTGGGTGTATTGCCCCACGCGCCAGCAGGCGTAGCTGCCCAGAAGATAAGGGTCGCCGGTGGGGAAGCTCAACGCCGCCTTGCCGGTGTAATGAGCGCTGATGCCGGGGAAGACATACTCCAATTGCTGCAGGCAGTTGCGGGCATATCATACACACTGAGATGATCGAGCCTCACCCTTTCCGGGGTAAAGTGCGCATAGGTCGTCGGGAAACCCGCTTCTTGGACCTGCTGTTGTACAAGTGGTGCGAAGGCCTGAAAGTCCTCGGCCAGTTCTTCCGCACGATAATAGCGATTGCAGAAATACAGAACGCTTCGTATCCGGTCAGTTCTTCCGCCCCCCAGGTCAATGGTGCGAAGGCCGAAACGCTTGATCAACTGGTGCATGGTTTCATGGTCAGCGTCAATGAATTCCCCACACCACTCGGCTTGCCATCCCATCCGCCCAGGTCATGGCATCAGAGTGCATGCGACCGCCGATGCGATGGGACGCTTCGTAGATGGTACACGAGAGACCGGCGTCCTGCAAGGTGAGAGCTGCGTTGAGTCCCGCAATTCCCGCTCCGACGACAGCGATTTGGGGCATGTTTCTTCTCCTCTTCAGGCCACAAGAGACGGATGAACATCAGACACGAAGACGCTCTCACTGGTCCTGACGCTTGTTCTCCGGCTGGGAGAGTTCGATGGCAACATAGGTCACGTTATCCCACGCGTTGTGGATGCCGATGAACAGGAGCAGCACCGTTGCCGCAGCGATGACGAACAATGCCGGCGCCGGATGGATGGGAAGCAGAAGCGCCGCGACGACGAGCCCGGTATAGGAGACGAGCGGAAAGACCGTATGCCAGAGCCAGTCTTCCAGCACTGGTTCATAATCCGTCTGACGGCGTGCCCGCCGGAGCACGATGATCACATAGGTCGCCCCCCCAAGACCCGCAAGGCCCAGCAGCAGGCCAGCAGTCCAGAGCGCCTGCCACGGCGCACTGAGAATCGCGGCGACCAGCAGCGCGGCGCCAAAATGCACGACGTTGGGTGTGCTGAAGACCGCAATCCCACTACTCGGCGACGACGCGCGCACTCGCACCCCCGCGATCAAGGTGATCACCACGAACAGCAAGCCCGTCAGCGTCGCAGCAGCGGTGCCGATGATGCTGTAAAAGTTATGCCAGGTGGCAAGTGGCGACAGCAGTGCCTCTTGCATAATGGATCCTCCCTTCGAGGTCAATGCCAACGGTAGATGGCTCATCCGCGAGAGCGAGGGAGGCGGATGAGGGACGATTGGGTGGCTTGAATCACAGAGCAACACCCGGCGTTGGTAAGGCTTACCCCGTGTTTCTGAGGAAGACATGTCCTCGCTCTTCATCCTATCACATCTCTCAGCAGCGAGGATGCGGATGAGCCATATTCAACAAATGACAAGTATCGCCGCGTGTTGCTCTGCTGTCTCTTAATTGGTTATACTCTTTTGTAAGGATCTCACGATGACGATCTCAAAGGAGGAATAGCTTTGGACGCTCCAACCTCTGTTGATCTTTTCATACGCTTTCAGCAGCGACTCTCCTCGGCAGGTGGTGAATCTCACCAGGTAGGACGCCTGGCAGAAGCCGCGGCCATCATTGCCGCTCACCCGGCCCTCGGTGCCGGTGAACTTGTTGTCCCGCCACACTTTGGCCAGCATCAAAGCTGGGGAGCAATACTTCCACTTTTGAGCAGGAAAGGCATCACGCTACGTGAGGCTGGCAGTCCTGCCAGCGTTGCCGATGCTCCGGCTGGTCTTTCTGGCGCCGAACTGGCCATCGCTGAGACGGGTTCTGTGCTCCTCGCTGACAGCACGCTCGAAGCGAGAATCGTCAGTATGCTGACGCTGGCACACTTTGTCCTGGTGGGTGTGGACAGGCTTGTGCCGATGCTCGATGACGCCGCCCCGATCTTACAGCAACTCTCCAGGGCTGGTTCCGAGCAGCGTCACTATCTGTCTTTTGTCACAGGTCCCAGTCGCACCGCTGATATCGAGCGTACGCTTACTATCGGCGTGCAAGGGCCAAAGACGTTGTGCGTCATTCTGGTTGCAGATAAGGGAGAAGCAAAGCTATGAAAGAATACCCCGCCATACATGGGGGGTCTACAGTAGATCCCCGATTCATCGAGGGATCGTCCCCTCCACAGGGCGTCAGCGTGGAAACAGCACATTCAACACACGAGAGTCAGCCTTTTGAGGAACGCCTGGAGGGGGCGCTCAAGGACGAGAACATGCACCGTGCCCTGGAACGCTTTGCCCCTTCCTGGCGGGCATCGCGCAGAGATGTTTTTGCTGCTGAGGAGGCCGATTATGGGTCCGAATTTAGCTTTGAGCAGATGCGCGCTACGCTGCGCAAGGCGAAAGATGATGCCATCGAGCACCAGCCCGCATTGGTTGCGCGGTTCAAAGCCCAGGCTGAAGCGGCAGGGGCGATTGTCTACGAGGCGCGCACAGCGGAGGATGCCAATCGCTATATCTTCGAACTCTGCTTGAGCAAAGGTATTGACCTGGTGGTCAAATCTAAGACCATGGTGAGCGAAGAGACCGAGTTGAATCCCTACCTGGAGGCTCGCCAGATCAAGGCCATTGAGACCGACCTCGGGGAATGGGTAGCCCAACTCGCGCACGAACGTCCTTCGCATATGGTGATGCCGATTATTCACAAGACAAGGCAGCAGGTGGGTGCATTGCTGTCTGAAGCGACAGGGCATGAGATTTCGCGTGAAAATATCGCTGAGCAGGTAGCAGTGGTGCGGGTCGAACATCGCAAAGCCTTCCTGAACGCGGGTATGGGCATCAGCGGGGCCAATGCGCTCATCGCCGAAAGCGGCACGGTCATGATCTTGACCAACGAGGGCAATGGCCGCCTGGTGACTTCTCTGCCACCTGTGCATGTCGTCATGGCGGGCTATGATAAGCTGATCGGGACATTTGCTGAGGCCATGACACAATTGCGCCTGCTCGCGCGCAGTGCGACTGCTCAGCAGATCACGAGCTATACCACCTTTATCACCGGCCCTACCACTGCTGGACGCGCTGCTAAAGAGGTGCATATCGTGCTGGTCGATAACGGGCGCAGCCAGATGCGGGCCGATCCCCGGTTCAAGGACGCATTGCGCTGCATCCGCTGCGCGGCCTGTGCCAACATCTGCCCTGCCTACCAGCAAGTGGGAGGTCACGCCTTTGGCTATATCTACAGCG
>WNEZ01004404.1_pt1 | contig 12248 bp, 11 predicted proteins | sample 5400521 | NCBI WGS metagenome assembly WNEZ01 (sample SAMN13153339, study PRJNA577476) | soil metagenome | isolation source: 120 cm saprolite under Douglas fir tree site 2 hole 1 replicate 1 | place: USA:California | collected 2015-04-18
CTCCGGGCGCGTAGCAGAGTCAAAGCTCTCGGGACGCATTCAGGTGCAGGATACAGGAGCGAGAGAGGGAAAGTCCAGAACAAACCATAACCGTCTAACTTTTATGGCTGTTAAACCCCTGCACGAATCCACCCTGGGCCGAACACTGTGGAAGTTGATGGCCTGCGCGCTTTCTGTTAGTTTGGATTAGACTTATAAAATTAAAATAGAATATCAACCTATTGGCCCAGTGAACTACCGCGCCTGGGGTCCCGGGGAATAGCCGGCAAAACGGCTAAGGAGATCGCAGAAAGCATTGCTGTTCCTGAGAAATTCGGAGTGTCGTATTGGAAGAGCACGGCGGAACCACATAGCTACTAAATGGGGCTTGACAAGAGTGTTGTACATGATATTGTGGATTTATGTCTAAAAGTCTTGCGCAAAGACTAACAGACCTCCGCTCTCTCTTCCTGGAACCAAAGAACCCTATCCACCGCCAGTACGAGGCCCTCCGCGCCTTCTTCGTGGAGGGCCTCGCCTCCTCCCGGGCGGCCCAGCGCTTCGGCTATACCCCCGGCAGTTTCCGCATCCTCTGCCACCAGCTCCGTCAGGACCCCGACCGGGAATTCTTCCTCCCCTCGCGGCGTGCGCCACGAGCGGATCCCCGCAGGGATCGTGTGCGGGAGCAGATCGTCGCCCTCCGCAAAACGAATCTTTCCATCTACGACATCAGCCGGGCCCTGGCCGAGCAAGGGGAGAAACGCAGTCCGGCAGCGGTCGCCATCCTCCTGAACGAAGAAGGCTTCGAGCGGCTTCCCCGTCGCCGAGACGAGGAACGACCCCCCAGTCCTCGAGCCACGCAGGCCGAGGTGGCGGACGTACGGAACTTGGATCTATCTCCGCGGGAGTTTCGAACTCAGTTCGGTGGGCTGTTCCTGTTTGTCCCTTTCCTGACGCGCATCCCTTGGGAGGAGATCGTGAAGGGCGCGCATCTGCCCGGCTCGAAAATGATTCCGGCCGAGCAGGCGCTGCGCTCCTTGCTCGGATTGAAGCTCTTTGGCTCGCGCCGTCACAGTCACGTGATGGCCGACGTCTTCGACGAGGGTCTGGCCCTGTTTGCTGGTCTCAATGTCATCCCCAAACGTTCCTTCCTGACCGAGTACAGCTGCCGCATTGATCCAGCCTCTTACCCGAAGCTCATGCGCCGCTGGTTCGACGCCGTGGGGCGCCTGGGTCTGGGGCGAGGCGCTTCCTTCGACCTGGATTTCCACACCATCCCTTTTCACGGCGAAGACGCCTTGGTGGAGAAGCACTATGTCTCCAAGCGCAGTCGCAAGCAGAAGGGCATCCTGGCCTTCGTTGCGCAGGATGCGGATCACCGAGTCTTCTGCTACGCCAACGGGCAGATCCGCAAGAAGGATCAGAACAACGAGATCCTCCGCTTTGTGGAGTTCTGGAAGGAGAAGACCGGGCACTTACCCTCGGAGCTGATCTTCGACTCTCGTCTCACCACCTATGCGCATCTCAGCAAGCTGAACCAGCTGGGGATCGAGTTCATGACGCTGCGTCGGCGATCTCCCAAACTGCTGAAGGGGATCTATGCGACCCCGCCCTCCGCTTGGAGACGGATCGAGCTCCACGGTGTGGGGCGGATCTACAAAACGCCAAAGATCCTCGACCACCGCATCACTCTTACGGACTATAAGGGTCCTCTTCGGCAACTCAGTATCATGGACTTGGGCCACGAAGAGCCCGCCGTGCTGCTCACCAACCAACTGCATCGCTCTCCCGCGAAGCTCATCGAACGCTACGCCCAGCGGATCGTGATTGAGAACAGTATCGCCGAAGCCATCAATTTTTTTCACATGGATGCGCTCTCCTCGGCCGTGGCGATGAAGGTCAACTGCGACCTACAGTTGACGCTGATGGCGAGCAGTCTGTACCGGCTTCTGGGGTTCCGGTTGGGCAATGGATATGAGGTGGCCAAGGCAGATCACCTCTTCCGTGACTTCGTGGACGCCACCGCCCATGTGCAGGTTGCGGAAAAAGAGATCCTCGTCCGTTTCCAAAAGCGAGCTCACAACCCTTTGCTTCTCGCGGCCCGCTTCGAGCAGACTCGGGTAACAGTTCCGTGGCTCGGGGGAAAGCGCCTGCGTCTTCAGTTCAGTTAGGAACTCGAGTGGTTAGGTCGCCTACCGCGCGCCAAAACCACGACTCAACCGTCCTAAGTGGACTTGCTTTGGCTCTGACTGCCACGACTCTGTGCTTATTTTTCAAGAGGCGGTCGACGACAGCGCGCGCCAAAATGGGCACTTTTGTGCAACCCACCAACTCCAGAACGCGTTCAGCAACGAGGTCACATGCTGCTTCAGCACGACGATTTCCTGAGCGCCCGCCATGGTGATCCATTACACGGCAAACGGGACGGGACCTGGGCGGGGCACCGGATTGTCATGCTGAAAGGCTTTGGTGACTACTTTGGCCTTGCTGGCGATGGTAGGCCTTCAACTTATTGAAGCCGGAGGTCTAGGCGTAAACATCGTGGCTGTAGTTCGGCGAGTTGAAGGGGATCGGGTTTGGATCAAAAGTAACGGAGCGGGGATGCTGGCGTTGGCTGGGTTGATAAGAAGGATGTGATCGCCGTGGAAGATGCAATCCCTTACTTCACGGCTCAAATCAATATCAACCAGAATGACTGGGACGCCTACCTCCGTCGCGCCGAAGCTGAGGATGCGCAGAACCAACGCGAAGTCGCGATTGCCGATTACACCGCTGCCATTAAACTCCACCCGGGAGGCGGCAAGAAAATTCAAACAGCTGCCCCGAGTGCCACATTACATGACTGACCAGAACAGGGGGGAAGGTCAGTACGAGGAGAAGATTACAGTTCTTTCAGGACCAGGAAGAGCTGGGTGGGCTCCCCCAGAGAAGGTCATGCCTTGTTCCCGGACCCATCACCAGCATTCTTCCTACTATAAGTAAAGTTCTTCCTTATTCTCCGATCTATCCCGTGCGTTCCCTGCCAAAAGGTCAAGGTTGTTGGTGTTAGAAAGACCAATCCTCAGTCAACTTTGGTCCTGAAAATGCCTATGTGTTAGAAGTCTTTGCGTTTCTGGTCTACCCAAAGCGCGAGAGCGATTTGTGCTGTGTCCAAAAATTCAGGAGGAGAAGAAATATGCGACGCTATCTGATTGCCAGTTGTTTGGTGTTGGCCGTTTTCGGCCTATTCTCGGCGACCCAAGCTCAGGCCGATACAATCGATAATTTTACCTATCAAGCCGGAGGTAACACATTTGAGTGGCAACTGCCGTCTTCACCAACCGTCGACACCAGCTTCCCGGGTGGTAGTTTCGACATCCTAAACGTTCTGTATTCTGAAAACGGCAGTCCACAAAACCCAGCCGACCTTTCCTTCTTTTCGAACCCCGGTACACCCGGGTTCGGCGGATTCTTTTTGGCTGATATATTGCAAGGTATAAGTGTAGTGGCTACTGGACCCCAGCTCTATACTGGTCTCGAGAGCGCTCCTACTTTCTTGACGGGCACTTTCTCCCTGATCGATATTAGCGGTGGGAATGGTATCCCGGCAACACTAACGATAGCGTCCGTCCCTGAGCCCTCCAGCCTGATGCTACTTGGCACTGGAATGTTCGCTCTGTTGGGTTTTGCACTCAAGAAAGCTATCGTATATCGGCATAATGCGTCAAATATGATAGTGGCATAACGCATCGAATTTCAACGACGCGCTGTGCAGGCTGTCAAGCCTCTTTAGAAATGTCCCCTTCCTTACCTCATTAGAAATGTCCCCTTTTCTTTTGATTTGTTGTTGTCCTGGGGGAGTCCGCCGGAGCGAAGCCCTGCGCCGCGGTTTGTGCGGCGCGTTTAGGGCGTAGCGCAGGCGGACTCCCCCAGGAGTGCTGACTCCTGCGAGCGATTCAACCTCTGCAACTTCATTCTCTGCTCATAGCCTTGCCGCCAGGGATGTTCCTGCGCCGGCTTACTCCCTACCTGCTTGGCTGCTTTACGGTGCGGCTCACGCGGCGCGGCCTTCTCTGCTCGAGGTCGCACTGCCAGATCTTCGTATTCCAGGCGTTCTCCGCGATAGTGCACTTCTACCGCTCCGTCTTCCCACTCACAGACCAAGGCCAGAGCTTGTGTCGGCCCATAGCGCTTATTCTGCGGCTTGAGTTGCAGAAAATGCCCCCGGTACTGCACCACCCAATCGTTGCTGATCCATCGTTCCGTCTCTAACCGGAAGACCTCTCTCAGCTTCGCGGCGCTCGGCGTCTTCACGTGATAGTTCTCCGCTTGAGCCGCTTCCCGAGCAAAACGCTGGTTGTGTTCCGGAAGATATTCCGCTTCCAGATACTCATTCGTGGCTTCGTAGCTCTGGATCCCTTGGCGTCGCAGTTTCTTCACCAGGCGATCTTGATGGACCCCGTTGTTGCGCTCCACCCGCCCTTTCGCTTGCGGAGAACTGGCGGCAATAATGCGTATCTCCAATCGTTCACACATGCGTCCAAACTGCGTCGTGGGCGCCTTCCCACGCAGTCGCTCGCCTTCCGTTGGCTGTCGCTTATAAACATTCTTCCAATCCGTGTACAACGCCCGGGGTACGCCATACTTTCCGATCCAACCCCGCAGCACTCCTACCGCTGTCCAGATCGTTTCCTGTTCTCCCATCCGGCACGATGTGGTTCCGGTGGCGTCATCCACCATATTCATCAGACAGCCGCGTGGGCCGCGCTCCTCAAACCAAGCATGGAAACTGCCATCCAACTGCACCAGGTCGCCAAAGTGCTCCCTCCGCTCCCGACGCTTCCGGTGGGCGCTCCGTCTCCGCATGCGGCTCCACAACCCCTCCGCCAGCATCCAGCGTCGCAACGTCTCCTCGCTCACTTCTAGCCCATCCTCATCCGCTAAATGTTCCGCGGCCAGTGTGGGCCCAAAGCGTTTCTGTTCCGTCCCGGAATACTTCTCCCGGATCAGCTGCAGCACCTTCCGTCGGAATTTCTCGGGCTTCGCGCGGTTCGAACCTTTTCCCGCGTTGCGGTGCTGCAGCCCTTTGGCTCCCTCTCGTCGATATCGCTGCCAGAGTCGCTTGGTCTGCCGATAGCTCACCTCCAGCATCTTCGCTGCGTCTACCAGCCTCAGCGTCTGGCTCTTCACTCGCGCCAGGACCTCTGCTCGTCGAAGTTCCCTCGTACTCATCGCTGTCCTCTTCAACCGGACCTCCTCTGGAGGTCGCAGTGTAGGGGACATTTCTAATGGGGACTGAAGGGGACACTATCAAAGAGGTTCAACACGACGCGCTGTGCAGGAGTTCCGCGGGCTTTCTTTTTCGCCGCGGCAATTTGGGATACCTGTCGGCAGCAATTCCGGGCGCAGCAGGCGCCCGGTTTCACGAAGTTTCGTGATAGATCCTGAAGCCGGGATCCGCGAATTGGTGTTTCGTCCTTAGGACTCCATGTATTTTGAAACCAGCGGGGAGACGAGAATCCGAGGTGAGTCCAAGCCTACTCTATCTGTTGCTCACGCGGATTTGCTCCTGGTATTCCCTCAGGGGGAGATGACCTAGAAAATCCCGCAGGGCTCAGACTGTTACGAAACGAGGATCGAAAAGTAGATTAGATTAGAATTAGAACGATGCTTCGAGTTCCGAAGCATCGCTTTTTTTGGAGAAGTATTCGGCAGTGGCTGAGCAGCCGTTCGGTGATCCTGCGTAGAGATGCCCTTCAGCCAGATGCTAGAGCCGCGCTCAGTCGGCGTCCGCCGGGAATATTCAGCATGCGCTTCAGGTTAAACAACGCCACAACGGGTGGCCCAGAATGCCGCGTGATTCTGCTGGCCCAGTAAGGGATGTCGAATCACTCGATCGCCAAACAACTCGGCCTGTCGCGCCCGACGGTGATCGCCGCCCCCGCCACGTTTGGCGTCGGCGGCGTACAGGCGCTGACCGCGAAGCCCACGCGGAACCGGCCGCGCCGGATCAGACCAGCTTTTCAATTACCCACAAGTCCGCTGTGGCTGAGTGGGAGAGGGGGCCGGTACCCTCTGTTAGCGAATTCGTGTAGCACCTTTGAGACTGTGGCTGTGCGTATTGCTCGCCCGTGGTGAACTGCCGTTATGACGAAGCGGCAGGAGTCGCAACGCTCACTGAGGGTTGAACACGCCACCGCCTCCCAAACCAAGACATGGATTGAACGCGAACTCGTTGGCAGCGAGTTCACAGACGTCCGGCTCAACAAGCGATTCAGAAAACTTTTCCAGCAGCTCTCCGAGGGCACCGGTGAGAGCATTCCTTTGGTTTGCCAGGACTGGGCAAATACCAAGGCAGCCTATCGTTTTCTGTCCAACCACCGCGTGAACGAAGAGGACGTTCTTGCTGGACATTTCCAATCCACACACGAGCGATTCGTTGTCACGGATTCCACTGTTTTGGTCCTTCACGATACGACGGAATTTAACTATCACCGGGTGAACATCCGCTCGGTTGGCATTCTGCATCGCCTTCCAGTGAGGAGGCGCCTGAACAAACAGCTGCAGCACTACCTTGTCTGCGGAATTCAGATGCATTCCAGCTTGGCGGTGACCACCGATGACTGCCCCTAGGCCTGACGGCCATGAAGTTCTGGACGCAAAGCAAATTCACAGGCTGCAACGCTCTCAAGAAGAAAATCAATCCCACGCGCGTGCCGATTGAAAAGAAGGAAAGCATCCGCTGGCTGGAGAATCTGCAGCAATCCACGGCCCTTTTGAACGATCCGGAACGCTGCGTTCACATCGGCGACCGGGAGAGCGATATTTACGAGCTCTTCTGCAGAGCAGAAGCAGTTGGCACGCATTTCCTGGTGCGCACTTGCGTGGATCGCTTTGCGGGGAATGGAAAACAGGCTGATATGTGTGCAGACATTAAGTGACACCATACTTACTTCTTCCCCCTCCCGCTAACTGCCAATTGTTTCCCCCACTTTGTGTACCGGCCATGCTGCTCCGGGCTGGCGAAAAGGCTCACCGAAAAGGCCAAATGCGCATTTGTGTCGCGCACGAGCACACGCGCGCTCACGTTTAGTGGTGATTGCTGGCCTATCTCATCCGGCGGGTCTTGAGCCGGGCTTGGGCGGCATTGGATGTGACCGTTGAAGAGGGGCTACAGCAGTTGAAGGCGCTGAGTTCAACGGAAATGAAAATCAAAGAGGGCGGTACTTGCCTGCGCATCCCCATGCCGAATCCGGCCTGCCGTGATTTGCTGGAGGCCTTGCAAATCCGTTTGCCAGACGCTCTGCCCAGCGTGAAGGTGCGTGTAGACACGCGTAAAAAACTGCCAGCACGTCGCAAACCCCGCTAAAACTCTGGGGATTTCCCTTCGGAGACCCTCATTCGTTCGGGGTGAACATGCGCTAAAGGAGGACCAGGAAACCTCCCTGCAAGCCGTCCGGTAGAGGCTGTTTGTGGTGAAGACCTTTCCCTACCCTCGACTGATTCCAAAGCACTTAACCGCTCAGACTGCCCAACTGCAAAAGTTCGGCTAGTGGTCGGGACAAGCAGTAAGCAGAGTAAGATTTTACAAACTGCTTACACCCAGATTGGGCAAGCTCAATGACTCGTAACGCCACTGCCGTCATCCTGGCCCACGTACTAAGACTAGCAGGCTTTCTTTCAGGGTAATGCTCGCCAAGTCCAAACGAGTTGAAATGAGGTTAAAATGCTACAAACGTTTTGCGAAGGTCCCCGGCTGTTGCTTGCCGATGATCACGCCATCGTTCGAGACGGACTGCGGGCTATCCTGAAGGAACAGGGGTTTGAAGTAGTTGGTGAAGCCTCGGACGGACTCGAGACCGTCCGGTTATGCGTAGAACTGCGGCCCGACGTGGTAACACTAGACCTTTCGATGCCGCTGTTGAACGGCCTGGACACCGCCCGCCAGATACTCAAGACTTCTCCCGAGACAAAAATCATCGTCCTTACCATGCACAACAACGAACGTTATGTTTTGGGGGCCCTGCGCGTCGGTATTGCCGGATACGTGCTGAAGAGTCAAGCCGCTTCATGCTTGGTGCAAGCCATTCAAGCAACTCGTAGAGGCGAGGTTTACTTGAGCCCCGGTGTGTCCAGGGTCCTCGCCGATGCATATCTGTCGAATCTGTCGAAGAACGATGCTCCTCTGGATCCCTTGAGTTTGCGTGAGCGCCAGGTGGTACAATTGATTGCCGAAAGCAAAAATGTAAAAGAAATTGGATTCATCTTGGGAATCAGCGTTAAGACCGCTGAATCACACCGGGCCAACGTCATGGAGGAGTTACGTATTCATGATGTGGCAGGCCTGACCCGATATGCCATCCGGGAGGGCCTCGTAGGGCTTGAGCAGCTCTAAAGGAGCAGTGGGAACAGGAAGCCTTCGGCCTGCCACTAACCCCGGGTGGAGTAGCCCGTCGCTGCGAAAACGGCCATGGAATAAACGGCCTAACAGTTCTGAACATCGCGTACCGTTTTCCCGGCCGGCAACATGTCGACTGTGTGCCTCTTTGCGATACTGCTTCAGGCAACGCGTGATCGAACGGAGCTGGTTTTTTGCGCGCTCTCCGCTCTCAAAAGAAGATGATTTCGTCTTGGACCCTCAAGAAGCCTTTCGGAAGCTCCGACCCGGCGTTGATGCGACCTGTTGGGTTCCTCCAGTCGTTGTTTATCGATCCCCGGCTAGAGGTGGGTCATGCGCCGAGTTCAGGTGGGCGCCGAGAACAGATTATGAAGAGCTGTTAAAGACACTGAACAGCAATGACTCGGAAGAAAGTAGGTTCTTCCAGGGAATGAAGGTGGCCGCGATGGGGCCGTATGAGGCGCATCCGAGTGCTCCAGGAGGCTTATATACAATTTACAGCTGCGTCAAATATTTTTACTTCGAGTTTGATGAATTGCAATCCAAGACCTCGAGATACAGGCTAATGTCAGCTTCGATGAAAGTTTACTTACGTGTACGTGTTAGGTTAGATTTCCAAATGCCGTATTCGATTGCATGAGTAATATTTGCAGATCGAATGGGAGGGAGGTGAAGACATGATGCTTGGACGCTCTGAACAATCGGATGTGAACAGCCACCCACATCGCCTGAATGCGACAGCTGAAATGGAACTGCAGCTGGCACAATTGGCAAATGCCTTCGCAGAGTTATATCACCTCCTGGAGCAGTATGCTCCGCTGTGGTACACAGAGGAGCAGCACGACAAAGCCAATCGGGCCTTGGGGTCCCTGAAAAAGACTTAAAGAGGTAATTACCAACAACAGATAGCCCTGCGGGAATCGGCCTGGGAATCAAGATCGATGATGACAAAGAGACCATCTTTGGTGCTACTGCTAAGAGTAGGCCTGTTGATTGGCGCCAGCGCATCAGTGAGCCTGGCTCTTTGGAGTTCGCTACGAAGTCGAGAGCACGTTTACATTCGGAATGTGACAGAGAGGTTAGCTCGAAGCGTGCAAATCGATCTATCCGACGAAATGTCGAGCCGCTTGCTGGCGCATGTTCGGTTTGCCAAACTGATTGAGGAGGACCTCTCCCACAAGAACTGGGAAGATCAAGCGAAACTTTTGATGATCCACTACCCGGGTTTTCTCGCCGAGCAGTGGGTGGACGCCACTTATCGGGTGCGCTGGGGCGCGGATGCAGCGAGCGACGCGCATCAGAGCATGTTTCTTGCGACTGACGCACCGCTAAAGGGCTTCCTGGAAGCGCTGGTGTACCGCGGTGGAAAAGAAGCAATACTCACCCCTGCCTTCCATCTTGGGAACGGGAAAACTGGACGCAGGGTAGTCGTGCCGATATACAGAGGTGAAGACTTCCTCGGATTCCTGATTGGTGTTTTTGATGAGGAGAAAAACTTCGAAGGCATGCTGCAAGACCAAGCCGAAGTGCTCTACTCGACCGTTATTTTTGAAGGCAATCAGGAGATTTACAGAATGCCCGAAAGCAGCCCTGAAAATGAGAGGGAATGGGGACAAGATATTGAACTCCGTCTTCCAGGAGCCGCATGGCGCGTTCGGGTCTGGCCAAAGGCCAACCTGTTTCGCGAAATCGGAACCGCCTTGCTTGGAATAGCGTTCGCCACGGGGTCAATAGTTGGTTTGCTGCTTTTCCTTGCGCTTGATTTTGCGCGCATCGCGTATGGCAAATCTCTCGAACTTGGGCGGGCGCGCGACGAAGCGGAGTTGCGGGTACGAGAGCGAACGTCAGAACTGCAATCGACCAACAAACGACTCGAAGCCGAAATCCATGAACGAAAGCACGTGGAAGAATCACTGCGAGAGCTCTCGGGGGGCCTGCTCCGATCGAGAGATGAAGAGCAGCGCCGGATCGCCCGCGAGTTTCATGACAGCACCGCACAGATCCTGGGTGCCTTGGCTATGAATCTCGAAAGAGCTCAACAGCTTGTTCTTAACGGCGAAATTTCGAAGTTGCAGAAGCTGCTTGCGCAAAGCACCGACCTAGCAGAACGAGCAACAACTGAAATCCGAACATTGTCCTACCTGTTGCACCCGCCGCTGCTGGATGATCTCGGTCTAGAAGGAGTTCTGCCGTGGTATACAGCAGGTTTCAGCAGCCGGTGCGGAATTCATGTCAACGTGGACGTGCAAACCGACTTGGGCCGCTTCTCAAACGAAACAGAGTTGGCGCTTTTCCGCGTCGTGCAGGAAACACTGATGAACATTCATCGACATTCGGGCAGCCCGACCGCCGACATAACCTTGTTCAAGGATGCAAGCCGAGTCACGCTCCGGGTCACGGACCACGGTCGCGGAATGTCGCCGGGAACTCTTGAAAAAGACGGTGATGCAAGAGCATTTATCGGAGTGGGCATTGCTGGGATGCAGGAAAGGATACGGCAACTGGAAGGCCTCTTGAAAATCGAGTCGGGTGACAGTGGGACACGCATAACGGTCATACTGCCAATTGGCAGTGCCAAGCTAGGTTCCGAGCGGGACAGCAATCGTGGAAATACTGAATTAACGGACACAAGTACCGAGAGAGTCTTATAGCTGGCGAATAGAATAATCTTTGGCGAGCAAGTACGACGGCTGTACCACACAGAAGTTCAGGCAAAACAGTCGCGGTTGCCATGGCCAGCCACATAGGGGCTAGTGTGGCGTCCCAGCTAATTCTTTGCAACGGCGCACTTTGTCGAGGATGACATCCGCCGGCCTTCCAAACGAAAGGTTGGGGCTTGTTGTTCCAATTGGCCAGCCACGCATAGATGGCGCATTCGAATTCTTCCACACTGCGGAAGGTGCCGCGGCGGATCATACGTTCCGTGATCAAGGCGAAGAAGCGTTCCACCTGATTGAGCCAAAAAAACTGCTGGTGGGGGTGAAGTGGAAATAGAAGTGGCGGTGCTTTCTGGATTTGAGCCACCGCTGTACGGTGGCGCTCTTTTGCGTGCTGTAGTTGTCCAGAATGATGTGCACGTCCAGGTCGGGAGGGACTTGCTTCTCCACTTGGTTGAGAAACTTCGCGAATTCTTTGCCGCGATGACGCGCCAAGCAACTGCCGATGACTTTGCCGTTCAAGATATGGAAGGCGGCAAATAGGGTGGTCGTTCCGTAGCGTTGGTAATCGTCTGGTCTGGCGTTCCGGCAGTCCCGGGCGCAACGGCAGGATCAGAACGGTGCGGTCCAGGACCTGAATCTGACTTTTTTCGTCGACACACAGCACCAGAGCGCGTTCCGGCGATATCACCCACCTTTTCTTCAAGCTGCGGATCGTTGGACAGTTTGAATTTCTCGACCCGATGGGGCTGAACATCGAAACGCTGCCAAACCCGATGCACCATCATGCGCGACACGCGCAGGTGTTTGGCGAGCGTTCGCACGGTCCACTGCGTCGCGTCCGGTGGCCTGGTTTTGAGTTTTTCTCCACCTCTGGCGTCGGCGTCCGGCGCGGCCAAGTCCAGTCAAGTCCAGACGCTACTGTAACGGATCGCACTGTTTTCCCCCGAAGCTATCAGACCATTTTCCAGTTGCTTTCTCAGATTCGTTTCCCGACTGGTCAGCCGACGGTGGGGACAGAGCACGTGACAGCGGGATAGGATACTCGCCTGTGTAGGCACGAGCGGTATCCCAACAGCAGAAGAGCAAAAAAACCGGGAATTCAGACTTCATAGTGGGCGAGAAAGCCCGGAACGAAGCCTCTTTCCTTCCAGGCGTGATGCTTTCAGAGCGCTCCTCGCCGTCAAGGGTTCGCTTCGCCGCGCCTAAGGACCGGCGCGCCCTTGACTGCTGCG
>WNEZ01004405.1_pt1 | contig 12248 bp, 13 predicted proteins | sample 5400521 | NCBI WGS metagenome assembly WNEZ01 (sample SAMN13153339, study PRJNA577476) | soil metagenome | isolation source: 120 cm saprolite under Douglas fir tree site 2 hole 1 replicate 1 | place: USA:California | collected 2015-04-18
CGCCTGCTGGGAGCCGCGCATCTCGCTCCCACCCTCGGGCATCGCGGTATTCTGATCCCAGCCTGAAAGCGCATCTAGTGCGCTAAGATCGGCTATTTCATGCATATGACCGAGCAGTTCACCGATGTGTTCGTCGCTAAAGGTGAATTGCGGTCCCGCTGTAATCTCTTGTTTGAGCATCGTTACTTTTTCCGTCTCCTCGTTGTCTATAATTTGCGCCGTCAGACAGCAGAAACATCAATTCTCTGACCACACAAGCATGCTGCATAGCATATAGCAGTTACGACGATTCAGCAAGGGATGTTGGTTCTATGGTAGGATAATAACAAATCTACCCGATTCTTACATTCCTATTTCTTCTCGACAAACAGGAGGCTGTATGTCACAGATTGACCAACTGAAGTCCGACATCGATGAACTCGTTCCCGGCATGGTCGCGCTGCGCCGCGACCTGCACGAGCACCCCGAACTCGCCTTTGAGGAGGTGCGTACCTCCGGCATCGTGGCCCAGCGCCTGCGCAGCCTGGGATTGGAGGTGCAGACAGGCGTCGCGAAGACGGGCGTTGTCGGCCTGCTGCGTGGCGGGGCAAGCAGGGAAGGAGCGAAAACCATCGCCATTCGTGCCGATATGGATGCGCTGCCCATTCACGAACTGAACGAGATAGACTATCGCTCCACCGTCGATGGCAAAATGCACGCCTGTGGACATGATGGACATACCTCCATCCTGCTCTCCGTGGCCGATATTTTAAGCAAGCGCCAGTCAGAGTTGGCCGGTAATGTGAAATTTATCTTCCAGCCCGCCGAAGAGGTCATCGGCGGGGCCGAGCCCATGGTAAAAGAAGGAGCCATGCAGGGCGTTGATGGCGTGATCGGCCTGCACCTCATCAGCAACTATCCTATCGGCCGCGTTGGCGTGCGTGCCGGTACCGTCTTTGCCAGCGCCGACAAATTCGTGTTGAACGTGAAAGGCAAGGGTGGCCACGCTGCCATGCCGCACGGCGCGGTCGATCCCATCGTCATCTCTGCATACATCATCACGGCGCTGCAAACGCTCATCAGCCGCGAGACCTCCCCATTCAGTCCCGCCGTCATTACCATTGGCACCATCCGCGCAGGTACCGCCTTTAACATCATCCCCGAATCCGCTGAACTGCAGGGCACTATGCGCGCTTTCAGCCAGGAAGATCGCGCGAGGCTGCTGCGCCGCATTAGCGAGATCGCCCATGGCATCGCCGACGCCATGGGCGGTAGTTGCGATGTGCAGGGCTTCGGTGGCTGCCTTCCGTGCGTAAACGATGCCTCGATGACCGAACTGGTACACGAAGCCGCGGCCGCCTCAGTTGGCGAGGGAAATGTAGATAGCAGCGAAGAGGTCATGACCACAGGCAGCGATGACATGGCCTACTTCCTCAAGGCTGCCCCCGGCTGCTACTTCATCGTCGGCGCGCGCAATGAAGAGAAGGGAGCCAGCTATCCCCACCATCATCCACGCTTCAATGTCGACGAAGACGCCATGCCCATCGCCGTCGAAGTGTTGACGCGCGCAGCAATGGACTTTCTTAAATAAAGCATCAGGGCGGGGACAAGCTCCGCCCTGGCAGCTTAATCGTCGTAATTTGGATTGTTATAATATCATCGCTCTAGAGCAGATAGTATCCTTTGTGCTAGATGGTATTTACGATCTAAATAGACGCTGGCGTCACTGTAGAGGTATGAGACAATCTTTCCGACTTGCCCATTTCCATACTGCCTATAGTGCCAATTGCCACTGTGTATGAGCGAGGTTCGCCTAACGCCAAGCTCTTGAATAAACCAATTCTGGATTTCCTCAACGATGCTCTTGTTATGGGCTTCTACACCAAAGCCAGCGCCCGTTTTTACATCTGTAGATAAATACCCGTCGCCATCGATGTAGCCTCGTAAGAAGTGCCTCATGAGGGTATGTGGAATGGATGGAAGATGCTTCATGACATATGTTTTGCGGGGTACGATGCCATACTTGTCGAGCGCCTCTACCAGGTGTTTTGAAATAATCTCAAATGTACTGACAGGTCTCCCAAGATTATCGATACCTGTGTATATTGGCATATCAAGCGCTAGCCACCTGGAAAATTTTCGTATATGGTCTGCGTCCCTGGTCGAAAGCCCAATTCTTAGCCCTTCGTTTGAAACATCCCCATCTGCTGCGATGAAGCCAAGCCAGTAGGCTGCTTCTTCATTATTGATTACGTCAAAGGCGTGTTCGTATCGGAGATAAGTGATTGCTGCCTCACCCGTACTTCCCCTTTTCACACCATTTCTCCCAAGCACGCGGTACACAGTTGAGTCGCCCATTTCATAACGACTGGCTAGCTTTGATACAGGAATTCCTTGACGGTAGGAGGCAACGATGTCTTCTTCTTGCTCCTGGCTTAGCTTTCCGAATATCTCGCTATTAGTCCTTCTTTTCACACCGTTTCTCTCAAGCACGCGGTATACAGCTGTGCCGCCTATTTCGTAACGGCTGGCTAGCTTTGATGTAGGAATTCCTTGACGGTAGGAGGCAATGATGTCTTCTTTCTGAGCCTGGGTTAGCTTTCCGAATATCTCGCTAATAGTCCTTCTTTTCACGCCGTTTCTCTCAAGCACGCGGTATACAGTTATGCTGTTTATTCCGTAACGACTGGCTAGCTTTGGTGCAGGAATTCCTTGACAGTAGGAGGCAATGATGTCTTCTTTCTGAGCCTGGGTTAGTCTTTTCCCCTTGCCGCTTCTACGTCGTGGTGTAATGCCATTTTTCTTGAACATACGATATATACTTTTGTCGCTTATTCCAAACTGAATGGATAATGCCGACACACTAAGTCCTTGCTGGTAGAAGGCAATGATCTCTCTTTCTTTGTCTTTATCTAGCATATATGCACCTCTCAATTTGCTGGCTCATGACTATTCTATAGGAAAGTACCCGGTGGTCAAAAAGCGTTCTGGACGCAACGCGATGACCGCAAGAGGCTTCCCAGCGCTCTGCTGAGCCCGTAACACTCCAGCTTGACCAGTGATATACTTCAGAATAAGCTTGCGCGCCCATAGTTCATCTACGTCAGGTTGCACTTGCTCATATCCACGCACAATGATCTGGCGATACGGACGGCTGCCTCCCTGTGTCTGACCTTCTTCAACAGCGATACAGAGCCCAGCACGTGGATCACGAGCAAAGTCATGCACATGACGTCTTTCCTCCCCGCTGGACATATAAAATATCCCGTCTTCCCAGAGGAACCAGATAGGAGTAATGCGAGGGAACCCAGTAGGATCGAGCGTTGCCAGATGTGCCGGAATAGCCAGATTCAGTAGGTGTGCTATTTCTTGCTGCGAGAGTTTGCGAAGAGGGTTTGGAGTGTCGTCTGCTGCCATTTTTCTTCTCCTGTAGAAAGCGCTTGCTCTTGCATCATGCTCCTCTTGTCTGCTAATGACCCGCTATGTTCGATCATTAGCCTAATAGATTAGCTCGCTTCTCACGCAAATACTGCGCGATCCCTTCGGGGTCCTCTTTCTGCAGCGCCATCTGCTTCAACTCGGCCAGCACCACGCTCCACTGCTCCTTTGCGGGCAGGTAGCGGCTATCGCGGCTGAGCAGTTCCTCGAAAATACGGCGTTCCAGTTCGTGCCACGTCGAGCGGTCGCGGCCATCAATATCGTCTCCCTCCGAGACATAATCCTGGTCATTAGTATTGTTGTCGACACGCGCGTGCAGTGGCCGGAAATACCTGCCTATCAACTCCTCCATATATGCCGAGTCGAGCGACCCGGCATCAAACCCCAGCGTTCCCACCAGGTGTACCTGCACCACCGGCCGCAGATCAGCCTCCTCGTATTTATGCGCTTCGCGCCGGCAATAGTCCTCCAGCCGCTCATACAGGGCATTCGGCTCGCCCAGGCCATCCACGCGCAGTTCATAGCGCACGAACGGTCGGCGCTTATTGACCAGGTGAACAGCGCGATGCCGCTGCCCATCCTGCCACTCGTCGCTTTCCCCAGCAGCATTTGTATCGATCTCGACAAAATAGTAGCCGCGTTCCCACGCCGCCTCCTCCGCGCCCCACGTCTCCGTCGAGCCGGGATTATACATCCATCCATCAAACTCGTAAGGCTTGTGTACGTGGCCCAGCGCCAGGTAATCCACGCATTTGCGCAGCGGCTGAAACTGCGCCATCGACGGCAAACCCTGTATGCGCGGGACAATGCCTTCAACGCCTGTATGCATCAGCAGGAGACGATACTCGACGCCCGCCGCGTCCTCCGAGGCGCGTACAGCCTCCATTACGCGAGCCAGGCCTTCCATACTGCGTAGCGTGGCCGCGCCCTGCCAGGGTAAGCCATAGACCCGCAGGCGTCCATCGAGGAGATCGACGTGCGAGCCCAGCATCCTGTCCTGCTGCCAGAGGCTGAGCACAGGCGAACCATCGCGCATCATCGGGGCAAGAAGCGTGAGATACCCCTGGTAACACAAAAACTGCAGCCATGACGTGCCATCCCGGTAATAGCTGCGGTCGTGGTTTCCTTCGATTGCAATTGCTGCTATACCCGCGTCTTTGAGCTTTCTTAACCCCTCAATGGCATGTATGAGCGTCTGCGCGTCGATCGCGCGTTTATTAAACAGGTCGCCCGCGATCACCACAAAGTTCACGCGCCGCTCCACCGCGTCATCGATAATAGCCCAGAACGCGCGGCTGAAGTCGTTAAAGCGCTCACGCACACCGTATTGCTCGTATCCCAGGTGTGTATCGGCAACGTGGATAAACGAGGCTCGCATCGATCCCTCCTACCTATGGCAGTCCAAGCCCGGTCATCGTGGCACGAGCACCGGCAGCCGCCAGGATCAGCGCCGCAATACTGTAGATCAGTATGTCCCGGCGCAGGTTCTTGTTGCCCGTGGCGTAACTGATGGCAACGGGGATAGCCAGCGCCACAATGCCACCATAGACGTAGTGCAGGTAATAAAGATTCCCCCCTGGCGCTCTCTGGCCCAGCAGCACCAGTGTAATACCCAGTACCGCCTGCAAAGCGCCCAGGATAGCGGTAACGATCAGTGAAATACGCCATGACCTGTTCAAGGTCCTCCGGGGAAGATCCACGGCCCGGTCTTTATTTCCTTCTCCACCCGAACGAGTGTCCTCCCCGGGCGCATTGGCCGGGTCCGCATCTTTCCTTACATCCACGCTGGCGCTGCGCCTCTCCCGGAAAAAGAGCGTCAGCCCCCACACACCGGCTATCAGGCCCGCTGCCAGCACCAGCACCATGTTGTAAAAATGAAGTTGTACAACAACCTGTAACATCAATATTCTCCGCAGTCGCACAAGGGCAACATATATATACTTCTTCCGTGGAATAACAATAGCGGAATTATTCCTGACGTACTATAGCAGATTTTTTTGCTTTGCGCTAACGCTTTCCCCTGCTGCCTTAGCTCGTACTCGTACTATGCGGTACAGCTTTGTTCGTAAGGTAAGCCCCATTGCTTATACCCAATAACGTTAAGATACCTTGATTCAGATCGGGAAAGCTGCTGAAGACGGCAGGCTGGTGGGCAAACAGAGAGCCAAGAGTGATAGTGTAGACAAACACTAAGATGTTCGTGAAGTAGAACAACTGCGTCTTGCCCAGGTCGATCTGGGCGGCATTGCCTACTTCCTCCCCGCGAAACAGGTCGGTCCATTTAGCATCAGCCGGGCTTTTGTTGACCAGCAGTCGACCAGCGGTATCAACTTGACTCGTATCCACGCGCTGAGCTGACAATTGGGTCAGCGTTTTCGCAGTTTCTTCTGCGTTGGGATCTTGATTCTGCTTGTAGTTCTGGATGAGCGGCGTACCCACAAGCGAGGTGGCACTGATCCCCATCAAGACCCATATGCCCGCGGGGATAGCGATCATCAGCGGGTCACTTTGCCCAAAACGGATATTAAACAGGGCCGCTGATGCATAGGAGGAAGAGGTGACAAGCGTCCAGAGAGATGCCTGCAGCCGGGAGAGGCTGATCCTGTTGCGCTGGTCGATCAACAGCCCTCGCCAGTAGCCAGTTACGCCATGGCTCGTGACGAGTCCACTGCCGGTCAGTAGGAACATGGTGCCTAACCATGACCATAGCCGGTATACAAGTGGTATCAGCAATAAAACCAGCACAATTGCAACTATAATCGCGATAATACCAAGAGTATGCCAGATCTTCCATTTGGGCGCGGTCGACTGTGGTGTTGCTGCGATGGGGAGCGTTTCTGCCATAATTCACCTCTTTTAAATAAAACTCGAAGGCGGTCGCATCAACCAACCGGACATACAATGCGATACGAGCCTCTGTCACTCTACTCAGCTATTCTAGTAGAAAACGCATTTATAAGCAACTATCAATAGAAGGCTGCCAACTCGAGGAACTTTTCTCCGTGGGCGACGTTTAAGTTGATAGATAGGCATCAAGAAACGCTTATCACAGCGAAGGCGCAGGGTATCCTCGCCTTTCTATACGCATGAAAGAACCATTATTCGGAGATAAAAATTATGTTCCAGAGAGCGCAGCACTACCTCTTACGACACCGGCTCCTCGCCATCGGCGCCGTATTGATCCTGGCACTTTTGATCGTTGGAGTTGGAGTAGCCGTCGCCGTCGACGGCAGGACTCCCGCCCAGGGACAGAACTGCGGCGAGGTCCATACCCTCGATACACACTTTATAGAGAGCGGGGAGAAAGTACAACAAGCAGAAAATTGTTTCTGGCAGGCGTTCCAACAGTGCAGTGCCGCCTCCCTTACCTTCCAGGCAAGCGGCACAGACGCCGGGGTCATACATACCTTCACAACCATCGACAATAATGGCAAGTGCTCCATCTCGGATGCGACGCAGCACTACATCGCTCCGAACCCCACGCAGCCAGGCCCGGCTTACACCTGCACCGGCCTGGCGCGGCAGGCAGACGGATTGCACTTCTTAAACTGCGGCGATGAGGGCAATATCGTTGTACCCCTACCGCTGGCTCAACAGTGTGGAACGGTGCAGGCCAGCGCCAATGGGCTGATCAATCCAGCCGCTGCCAGGCAGGCAGAAGATTGTTTCTGGCAAGCATTCCAAACATGCAGCCCTGCCACCCTGGCTTTTAGCAAGATGGGCGTCGACACAGTATTGACCCACACCTTTACCGTCACCGGGAACAATGGCAAATGCGCCATCTCGGACACCGTCCAGAACGGGGGACCAGACGCCGTCCCTACCCCACCCAGGACCTATACTTGCGCTGGCCTCACACAACAAGAGGATGGATTGCACTTCACCTCCTGCGGCGCGGACGGCGATATCCTTGTCCCAGCAGCTTAACATATTACCCCTCACCCAGCGCCTCCCGCATGAACTCGCGCAGCTCGGGAGCAATATCAGGCCGCTTCAATCCGTAAGCGATAGACGTGGTCAACAGCCCCAGCGGCGTACCCGTATCGTAGCGCACACCGGTAAACTTCAGGCCGAAGCAATGACCGGCCTGAGCCTGCCGCGCCAGCGCGTCGGTCAGTTGAATCTCCCCACCCCTGCCGGGAGAAGTTTCCTCTAACAGGGCAAAGATATCTGGCGTGATGACATAACGACCATCTACCGCCAGGTTCGAGGGCGCCTCCTCCAACGAGGGTTTTTCAACCAGGCCCGTCACCCTGACCGTATCGGGCCCCAGCGTCTCCACGGCTGCAATCCCATACGTCGGTACAACTTCAGGCGGCACAGGCACCAGCGAAAGCACCGACCCACCATAACGCTCGTATATCTCAATCATGCGCGGCAAGCAGGGTGTCTCCGGCGCAACCAGGTTATCACCCAGCATCACAATGAACGGCTCATTCCCCACCAGCTCCTTCGCACACAGCACAGCGTGACCCAGGCCGCGCGGCTCAACTTGCTTCACCGCTCTGTAAGTCGCCATCGACTGTATCCGGCGCAGTTCCTCCAACTCCTTCCTCTTCCCTTTCCTCTCCAGCAGTGCCTCTAGCTTGGGAGACGTATCAAAGTGATCTTCAATACTGTGATTATCAGGGTTCGTAACAAAGATTATTTCTTCCACTCCTGCCGCAACCGCCTCCTCCACAATATATTGCAGCGTCGGCTTATCGACGAGTGGCAGCATCATCTTCGGTATAACTTTGCTGGCCGGGAGCATGCGTGTAGCAACGCCCGCCAGCGGCAGCACGGCTCTACGAATCTTCATCGGTCCTCCTCCTCCTACTCAAACAGCACTTCCAATGCTATATAACTGCCACATATTGTATGAGATAGTAGTTCCCAGGTCAATCTTGGGGATGATTGAGACTATCCCAACTGGACTGCCTGGTCAGGCAAGGGCCGCTACAATGACTGGTCCTATCGCGGCTGGCACCAGCGGGACTGGTCGCACTGGCCAATGAATGAATACGATCATCGCCTGGAAGTGTACGAGACATTGGATGAACTCAAAGATAACGTCCCCGAGGAATTATACGAGGCGGTAGCACATGCTCTCAAGGGCGACCCGGATGGGGCGGAATTCCTGGATATATAAGGATAAAGGTATCCTACAAAACCTTTACCTCTCCTCCTGCGTATTACTGTATAGGGCAGTCAACCAGCCGCCCTATACACAGGAGGAATTATCGATGATGCAACAACAAATGCCCGCGCAGACAGAACAGCCAACTTCTCCGCGTCTACTCTCGCACCCTAAACGCCGCGACATCTTCCTTCATGGGGGAAAAACATTCAAATTTATCGGCGCGCTGGTCACTGACCCGCGCATACCGTTGTGGCGCAAAGTGCTCTTCTTCGGCTCCATCGCTGCCCTGCTGCTGGTGCTGCTCTTCCCCGATGCCATCAATGAAACCATCATGAGCACTGCCCTGCCGCTGCTCGGAACCGTGCTCGGCGTACCGATCGACGCAGGTTTCGACTGGGTCGCATTCGCCCTCGTCGTCGTCAGCCTGCTGCGCTTCTTCCCCGCTCCCCTGGTCGCGGAACATTACGACCGCATTTTCAAACGCTATTAACAGATTACAGTCGCAGGCCTTGACTCCTCTGCTCTTTCTGATATACTCAGCAATAAATATTACCATAGAAGGAGCGAGTCATGAGAGCGGCAATCCGTTTCATCATTGTGGGAGTGTTGGTAGTCGCGTGCCTGGTCGGGTTTGTTGTCGCCAGTTACAGGTTTAACTGGCCCTGGTTAGGATCTGTGCCAGGGAGCAGTCTGCTCAAGCCATATGCCGAAATACTTTGGGATTGGCTCATGGTTCACCTGCTGGTCGTGATAGCTGTGTTCATCGCGGGACTCGTTCTCTTGGGACTCACCGGCAGACGCCGCAAGGGTCAGGCTGGCAAGGTCCCCCATCCTTCCTCAGGGTGGTTCAAAAAGAGGCGTGCAACGCTCAAGAGGCTGGATCACGGATCGGAAATAGCCAGGCAGCATGGGCTTGATCGAAGCCCGGAGTGGCCCAGAGTGGAAAGGGAACATCGACTCCGCGAGCCTGCCTGTGTGGCCTGTGGCTACAAAGGCGATGGGATACAAGTCCATCATATCAAACCCTTCCACCTTCACCCTCACCTGGAGCTTGACCCGGACAACCTGATTACGCTGTGTCAAGTCGATGACAGAGAACATCACCTGCTCCTTGGTCATCTCGACGAGTGGGCATCCTATAACGAACACGTCCGGGCCGATGCTAAGCATTTTTACCGCAAGAAAGCCGCCCATATCCGGGCTGACGCGGCCTGGCAGAAGAAGATGATGAAGCGGCCATGACAGTCCATCGCACTTACATTCCCCAGCCGCCACTGTCGGCCTTCGTGCATATGTTCTGGCTGTACGAAGGCCAGCAGCAGCACGCCAGGGAACGTCGTCTTCCAGATGGCTCGATGGAGTTGGTCATCAACCTCCGCGAAGACACCCTTCGCGTGTACGACCGGCAGCATCACGACCAGTTCCAGAGCTTTCGCGGCGGCCTGATCAGTGGTGCGCATTCCGAATTCATCGTCCTTGATACGACCTGCCTGGCGTCGATTATAGGCATCCACTTCAAACCTGGCGGCGCGTTCCCCTTTCTCACATTGCCCGCCGGTGAGCTGCACGATGAGATCGTCTCCCTGGAGACACTATGGGGAACCACGGCCAGCGACCTGCGAGAACAGTTGCTCGAAGCCAGCACACCGGAGACCAGGTTTCGCATCCTCGAACAGTACCTTCTGGCGCGTGCCGCCCAGCCCCTGGCACGGCATCCCGCCGTCGCTTTCGCGCTGAAGGAGTTCCGGCACGTGCCACATTTGCGCACGATCTCAGACGTGACAGAGCACATTGGCCTCAGTTCGAAGCGGTTCATCCAGGCGTTCAGCGAAGAAGTTGGGCTGACGCCAAAGCTGTTTTGCCGCGTCCGGCGCTTTCAAGAGGTGCTGCGCCGCATCGAAATGGGACAACAAATCGAATGGGCGGAGATCGCTTTAACCTGCGGGTATTTCGACCAGGCCCATTGTATCCACGACTTCCGGGCCTTTTCCGGCCTCAATCCAACCGCCTATCTGACGCATCGCGGTGAGCACCACAACCACGTTCCGCTGGGCGATTGAGGTCAAATTTTTACAAGACGAACCGCTCCGCCTCCGGCTACAATTATCTCCAGGGACGCGCGCCCGGCGCTCTTACCGTCGTACGAGCCACTGAAGGACGTAGCTAATAATAAGAGAACCTGGCAAGCATCATGTCTCGCAGGTAAAAAGTTCGCAAAGGAGAAAGTTACAATGGTAGTCAAACCAATCCGCGAGGGTTTCCACACCGTCACACCTTACCTGATGGTCCGGGAGGCAGCTAAATTGATCGATTTTGTGAAAGAGGCGTTCGCGGCAACAGAGCTATTCCGTGGCACAGGTTCCGCGGGCGGTATACATGCCGAAGTCAGGATTGGCGACTCGATGGTGATGATCGGCGGTGCGGGTACCTGGAATGGGGAGCCAATGCCAGCAGCGATCTACCTGTACATGGACGATGTAGACGCCGTTTACAAGCGCGCCCTCCAGGCAGGCGCTGCCTCGCTGTCTGAGCCCGCGGACCAGCCATATGGCGACCGCGTAGCGGGCGTAAAGGACCCGTTTGGCAATGTTTGGTATATTGCCACGCACATTGAGGATGTGCAGTTTTAGGAGCGTGAGAAAAAGATTCCTTTCACGCTTAGAGCAAATTGAGATAGAATAACAAAGATAGAAAGCGAGTAGCAGGACCTCTCCTATGGCTGTGTCCATTTAGAAAGAAAACGACATGCATTTTGAGGAATGGTTGCTCATCTCCTCAGTGCTCCTGTTCGCCAGCGTCATGGCCTGGAAAATCGCGAGCTGGTCAGGGATTCCCGCCTTACTGCTCTTCATAGGGATTGGCATGCTAGCTGGCTCAGATGGCCCAGGAGGGATTTACTTTGATAGCGCCTTTTCTCTTCGATCTGGTCTTCTTTGTGGTCCTCGCTTCAGTATTGTTTCAGGGAACGACGGTTCCTCTCGTAGCAAGATGGTTAGGGGTAGTGACATCCTCATCGGAGGTACAGTGAAAGACAGCCCGCCGCGTCCATTATGGCGCAACCGTGACTTTCTCCTGCTCTGGAGCGGTCAGACCATCTCTGTACTTGGCACAAACATATCGACACTGGCCCTGCCATTGCTCGTGCTCGTGCTTACCCACTCCCCTGCGCTGGCTGGCCTGCTCACTGCCATGCGACTCCTGCCATACCTGCTTTTCAGCCTGCCTGCAGGCGCGCTTATCGACCGCTGGGACCGCAAGGCAGTTATGATCCGCTGCGATATCGTTCGCTGGCTCGCCCTTGGCTCGGTTCCCCTTGCCTTCGCCTCTGGTTATCTGACAGTGGCGCAGCTCTATATCGTCGCCTTTATCGAAGGTACAGCATACGTGCTCTTCAGCCTGGCTCAGATCTCTGCTCTACCTCGTATAGTGTCACCCACCCACCTGCCACGCGCCTACGCTCTCGACACCACCACGGAATATGTCGGTTCGCTGCTCGGTCCGGGCCTGGGTGGATTTATCATCAGCCTGGCGCGCACGATTGCATCAGGAGCAGTGCTGGCATACCTGGCGGACAGCATTTCTTATCTTGCCTCGGTCATCTCGCTGCTGTTCATCCGCGTACCCTTCCAGGCCGAGCGCGCAGTAACGGGCAGACCTGCCCTGCGCAAAGAGATTGCAGAGGGACTGCGTTTCCTCTGGCAGCAGCGTC
>WNEZ01008059.1_pt1 | contig 12245 bp, 13 predicted proteins | sample 5400521 | NCBI WGS metagenome assembly WNEZ01 (sample SAMN13153339, study PRJNA577476) | soil metagenome | isolation source: 120 cm saprolite under Douglas fir tree site 2 hole 1 replicate 1 | place: USA:California | collected 2015-04-18
TGTTCTGGGGCATGATCGCCTCGATGTGGCTCGGCAACCTGATGCTGGTCATCATCAACCTGCCGATGGTCGGCGTCTGGGTATGGCTCTTGCGTGTGCCTTACCGCCTGTTGTTTCCGGCGATCATCATCTTCTGCGCGATCGGCGTGTACTCGCTCAACAATTCGCCGTTCGATACCGTGATGACGGCGCTCTTCGGCGTCATCGGCTATTGGCTGGTGAAGCACGATTTCGAGCCGGCGCCGATGCTGCTCGGCTTCGTGCTGGGACCGCTGATGGAGGAGAATCTGCGGCGCGCCATGCTGATCGCGCGCGGCGATCCGTCCACCTTCGTGACGCGTCCGATCTCCGGCGTGCTCATCGCGCTCGCCGCGATCCTGCTGCTCGTCGCGATCTTGCCAATGATCCGCAGCAAGCGCGACGAGGTGTTCGTGGAGAGCGAAGGCTGAGCGATCGCGTCGTCGCGATCAGGTCGACATCTGGACGCCAGCCAGCGGAGGACCCGCTGGCTGGCGTTCGCATGGAATGAGACCACGATCGAGAGGAAAACGTTCATGTGGGGGAAGACGGTCGTCGGACTTCTCACCGGTCTCGCGGCGCTCGGCTTGGCGGCGAGCGCGCGAGCGCAGGACTATCCGGCGCGCTCCATCACCGTGATCGTGCCGTTCGCGGCCGGCGGGCCGACCGACATCGTCGCCCGCATCGTGTCGGACCACATGTCCAAGACGCTGGGCCAGCAGCTCGTGGTGGAGAACGTTGTCGGCGCGGGCGGCACCACCGGCGTGACGCGCGCGATGCGGGCCGCGCCCGACGGGTACACCATCGTCATGGGGCACCTCGGCACGCAGGCGGCGGCGCCTTCGCTCTACCCGAACCTCGCCTACAATCCGACCGTCGATTTCCTCCCCATCGGCATGGTGGCCGGTACGCCGGTCCTCATCCTCGCCAAGAAGGATCTTCCGGCGAAGGATCTCAAGGAATTCGTCACCTACGTGAAGGCGAACGTCGACAAGCTCAACCAGGCGCATGCCGGCATCGGCTCGGTCTCGCATATCACCTGCCTGTTGCTCAATTCTCTCCTCGGCGTGAAGCCCACCGCCGTCCCCTACAATGGCACGGGGCCGGCGATGAATGCGCTGGTCGGCGGTCAGGTCGATTACATGTGCGATCAGATCGTCAACGCCGTGCCGCAGGTGAACGCCGGCACGATCAAGGCCTACGCGATCGGCACGCCGCAGCGCAATCCGGCGCTCGCGAATGTGCCGACATCCGCCGAAGCGGGCCTGCCCGCCTTCCAGGCATCGGCCTGGAACGCGCTGTTCGCGCCCAAGGGCACGCCGCAGCCGATCGTCGACAAGCTCAGCGCCGCGCTCGACAAGGCCTTGAGCGACGAGACCACGCGCAAGCGTCTGCTCGAGCTGGGCAGCGATATCCCGGAGGGTCCGCGGCGCGGCCAGCAGCCGCTCGCCGCGCTGGTCAAAAGCGAGATCGAAAAGTGGACGCCAGTGATCAAGGCGGCCCCCGGCAATTGAACTCGAGCGCTTCACACATAAATTCGGGCATTCAACAGCCCCGGCTTCGCGAAACGCGGGGCCGGGGTTACTGTTGGTGTTGCCGACTCACAAGCCTTGCCGGCGGACTCGGAACCCGATGCGCCAATACCTCGATCTCATGAACCGCATTTTGTCGGCCGGCGTCGAAAAGCACGACCGCACCGGCACCGGCACGCTGTCGGTGTTCGGACACCAGATGCGGTTCGATCTCGCCGACGGGTTCCCCCTCGTCACCACCAAGAAGCTGCACCTGAAATCGATCGTCTACGAGCTGCTCTGGTTCCTGGCCGGCGACACCAACGTCAAATATCTCAACGATCACGGCGTCACCATCTGGGACGCGTGGGCCGACGAGCGCGGCGATCTCGGCCCGGTCTACGGCCAGCAGTGGCGGTCATGGCCGACGCCGGACGGGCGTGCGATCGACCAGATCGCCAACGTCGTGAACATGATCCGGCGCAATCCCGATTCCCGCCGCCTCATCGTGTCGGCCTGGAATCCGGCCGACGTCGACAGGATGGCGCTGCCGCCGTGCCACTGCCTTTTCCAGTTCTACGTCGCGAACGGGCGGCTATCGTGCCAGCTCTACCAGCGCTCGGCGGATGTCTTTCTCGGCGTGCCGTTCAACATCGCGTCCTATGCGTTGCTGACCCTGATGATGGCGCGGGTCAGCGGCCTCAAGCCCGGCGAGTTCATCCACACATTCGGCGACGCCCATCTCTACTTGAATCACCTGGAGCAGGCGCGACTTCAGCTCTCGCGTGCGCCGCGGGCGCTGCCCGTCATGCGACTCGATCCGGCGGCGAAGGATCTGTTCGCGTTCCGCTACGAGGATTTCGTGCTCGAAGGCTACGAGCCCCATCCGCACATCAAGGCGAAAGTCTCCGTCTAGATTCTTTGAGTGCAAACCGGTACCGGCTTCGTCGGACCTTAACCCGGCGGCTCGATTCCCATGTCCCTTTCCATTCGGCCTGCACGGCCCGGCGAGGCCGCACTCGTTCTCGCCTTCGTGCGCGAGCTCGCCGAATACGAGCGCCTGCTCGATGCGGTCGACGCCACCGAGGCCATGGTCGACGCGGCGCTGTTCGGCGAAAACCCGCGGCTCTTCTGCGACATCGCCGAATGGGACGCCGCGCCGGCGGGGTTTGCGTTGTGGTTCGCGAATTTCTCCTCGTTCCGCGGCCGCCACGGTATCTATCTGGAGGACTTGTATGTCCGGCCCGCCTTTCGCCTCCGCGGCATCGGCCGTGCGCTGCTCGTCCATCTCGCGCAACGCTGCGTCGCGGAGGGCTGGACCCGCTTCGAATGGTCGGTGCTCGACTGGAACAAGCCGTCGATCGAATTCTATCGCACGCTCGGCGCCGTCCTGATGGACGACTGGACGATCTGCCGTATTACCGGCGACGCCCTCGTGCGGCTCGCGCGGTCGGAGAAGGGGTGATGGAGATCGTGCTCGTCGCCGCCGTCGCCGAGAACGGCGTGATCGGCAACAAGGGCGCCTTGCCGTGGCGCCTGCGCTCCGACCTGCAGCATTTTCGCGCGATCACCATGAACAAGCCGGTGGTGATGGGCCGGAAGACCTGGGCCGCGATCGGAAAGGCGCTTGCCGGCCGCACCAACATCGTGGTGACGCGCGACCGTGCGTTTGAGGCGCCGGGCGCGATCGTGACAGCGAGCCTGCCTGGCGCGCTCGCGGTCGCGCGCGGCGATGCGCTGCGGCGTGGCTCCGATGCCATCGCGGTGATCGGCGGCGGCGATATCTATGGCCAGCTCATGCCAATGGCAACGCGGCTCGAGATCACGCTCGTCCACGCCCGGCCGGCCGGTGACGCGACCTTTCCGGCCATCGACCCGAGCCTGTGGCGTGAAGCCGCGCGTCGGGACTACCCGGCAGGGCCGCAGGATGAGGCAAGCTTCACGATAACCACCTATATACGGCAGCACGCCGCCTGAGCGTCACGGCCCGGCGCGTTGAAAGGGGAGGAAGCCTCCCCTATAACCCGTGCCGGCAAGGTTAAATCGGGCGCCGCAGGCTTGGCGTCCCCTGGAGGATGCGTTCAATGCCCTGGAGCAATCAAGGCGGCGGCCCGTGGGGCTCAGGTCCCAAGGGACCCTGGGGCTCCGGCCCGCAATCGTCCGGTCCGACGCCCCCCGATCTCGAAGAATTCCTGCGGCGCAGCCAGGACAAGCTCCGCTCGGTGATACCGGGAGGCAATCTCGGCGGCCGCGGAATTTTTCTCATCGCGGTGATCGCCTTCCTGCTGTGGGTCGGCTCGGGCATCTTTTTCGTCCAGCCCGACGAGCAGGGCGTCGTGCTGCGGTTCGGCCAATATGTCCGCGATGCCCAGTCGGGCGCGAACTATCATCTCCCTTATCCGATCGAGACCGTGCTCACCCCCAAGGTGACCCGCGTCAACCGCATCGATATCGGCATGCGCATGGTCGAGGACATCCGCCGCGGCACCACGATGCGCGACGTGCCGGAGGAAAGCCTGATGCTCTCCGGCGACGAAAACATCGTCGACGTCGATTTTTCGGTGTTCTGGGTCATCAAGCCGCGCGGCGCGGGCGACTATCTCTTCAACATCCAGAATCCGGAAGGCACGGTGAAAGCCGTGGCCGAAAGCGCGATGCGTGAGGTGATCGGCCGCTCGGAAATCCAGCCGATCCTCACCGGCGCCCGCCAGACCATCGAGACCGCTGTCCATGATCTCATGCAGAAGGTGCTCGATGCCTATGAGTCCGGCATTCAGGTCACCCAGATCCAGATGCAGAAGGTCGACCCGCCCGCGCAGGTGATCGACAGCTTCCGCGACGTGCAGGCGGCGCGCGCCGACGCCGAGCGTGCCCAGAACGAGGGGCAGACCTACGCCAACCAGAAAATTCCCGATGCGCGCGGCCGCGCCGTGCGCGTCACGCAGGAAGCCGAAGCCTACCGCGAGCAGACGGTCGCGGAAGCGAAAGGCCAGGCGGCGCGCTTCACCAAGGTCTATGACGAATACAAAAAAGCGCCTGAAGTCACGCGTCAGCGCCTTTATCTCGAAACGCTGGAACGGATTTTTGGCGGCACCGACAAGATCATCCTCGATTCCGGGGTGGGCGGCTCGGGCGTCGTGCCCTATCTGCCGCTCAACGAACTGACGCGGCGTCCCTCGCCCCCGGCTTCGGGAGGCGCACGATGAGGCTCGGATTCACCGGCGGCGTTCTGGCCGTCATCCTGGTTGTGCTGCTGATCATCGGCTACAGCTCGGTGTTCACGGTCTATCAGACGCGACAGGCGCTGGTCGTACGCCTCGGCAATCCGGTGCGGATCGTGACCGAACCCGGCCTGCATCTCAAGATACCGCTGCTCGACAGCGTGATCCTGATCGACAAGCGCATCCTCGATCTGGAGAACCCGGCCCAGGAAGTGATCGCCTCCGATCAGAAGCGGCTCGTGGTCGACGCCTTCGCGCGTTATCGCGTGCGCGAACCGTTGCGCTTCTACCAGACGGTCACCTCGGTCGAGGGCGCGAACCAGCGGCTCTCGCCCCTGCTCAACTCGGCGCTGCGCCGCGTCCTCGGCGAAGCCACGCTCACGCACGTGGTTCGCGACGAGCGCGCCGCGCTGATGGCGCGCGTGCGCGAGCAGCTCGATCGCGAGGCGCAGGCGTTCGGCATTTCCATCGTCGACGTGCGCATCCGCCGCGCCGATCTGCCCGAGCAGAACAGCCAGGCGGTCTACCAGCGCATGCAGACCGAGCGTCAGCGCGAGGCGGCCGAGTTCCGCGCGCAGGGCGCGCAGCGCAGCCAGGAGATCCGCGCCCGCGCCGACCGCGACGTGACCGTGCTCATCGCGGAAGCCACCTCCAAGGCCGAGCAAACGCGCGGCGAAGGCGACGCCGAACGCAACCGCATCTTCGCCGAGGCTTTTGGCAAGGATCCGGACTTCTTTGCGTTCTACCGCTCGATGCAGGCCTACGAGGCGGGGCTGCGGCAGAACGATACCCGGCTGCTGCTCAGGCCCGACTCGGACTTCTTCCGCTACTTCAGCGATCCCAACGGCAAGTTGCGCAATGCCCCCGGCGCCCCGCCAGCCGCCGCTCCGCCCGCGCCCGCGCCGCGATGAGGTGACGCGTCCGGTCCTGTCCGCACGCCCAATGTCCGACTTTCTCGTCGCCCTCGGGCTCGTCTTTGTCATCGAGGGGATCGTTTTTGCGGCATTTCCGGAAGCGGCGAAGCGCGCGGTGACCGCGGTGCTGGAAACGCCCGTTCCGGTCCTGCGTACCGTCGGCCTGGCCAGTGCGCTTCTGGGTCTGCTGCTGGTCTGGCTGGCGCGCGGGTAATGCGGCGACGGAGCTTCACGGGTCTGTGTGCGCAAAAGGCACAATCTGCCCTGCAATGCGCTGCCAAACCTCGGGAAAGCTGCTATTTTCATGGTGAACGGCGGGCCAGCCTGCGCTCCCCATCGGATCGCAGGCCGCTATTCCGCCTCAATCCATTTCTCTAACGGCGTCCGGTGCCGCGCTTGCGTCCGTTTCCCTGAGGCGCAGGGTCACCGAGCCCTTTCCAGGAGAGACCACAGCCATGGACGGCGTCCTGACCGAACTCGTGACTTCCACGCGACGCGCCGCACTGGCCGCTGTCGCCGCCGCTGCCATCGTCCTGCCGGCATCGACCGCCGCGCTGGCTCGCGGTCCTGACAACATCGCCGACGTCGCCGAGAAGGTGATCGACGCGGTGGTCAACATCTCGACCTCGCAGAACGTCGAGAACCGCGGCAACGCCATTCCGCAGCTGCCGCCGGGCTCCCCGTTCGAGGAGTTCTTCGAGGAGTTCTTCAAGAACCGTCGCGGACAGCAGGGCGAAGGTCCCAACCGCGAGCGCACGCCGCGCCGGGTCAACTCGCTCGGCTCCGGCTTCATCATCGATGCGAGCGGCATCGTGGTGACCAACAATCACGTCATCTCGGAAGCCGACGAGATCAACGTCATCCTCAATGACGGCTCGAAGCTCAAAGCCGAGCTGATCGGCAAGGACCAGAAGACCGACATCGCGCTCCTGCGCGTGAAGCCCGATCGGCCGCTCAAGGCGGTGAAGTTCGGCGACTCCGAGAAGCTGCGCCTCGGCGAATGGGTGGTGGCGATCGGCAACCCGTTCAGTCTCGGCGGCACCGTCACGGCCGGCATCGTGTCGGCGCGCAATCGCGACATCAATTCGGGTCCCTACGACAACTACATCCAGACCGACGCGGCCATCAACCGCGGCAACTCGGGCGGACCGCTGTTCAATCTCGACGGCGAAGTCGTCGGCATCAACACCGCGATCATCTCGCCGTCCGGCGGCTCGATCGGCATCGGCTTCGCGGTGCCGTCGAAGACGGCGGTCGCCGTCATCGATCAGCTGCGCCAGTTCGGCGAGACCCGCCGCGGCTGGCTCGGCGTGAAGATCCAGCAGGTGACCGACGAGATCGCCGAGACGCTCAACCTCAAGCCGACGCGCGGCGCGCTCGTCGCCGGCGTCGACGACAAGGGTCCGGCCAAGCCCGCCGGCATCGAGGCCGGCGACGTGATCGTCAAGTTCGACGGCAAGGACATCAAGGAGATGCGCGATCTGCCGCGCGTCGTCGCCGACACGCCGGTCGGCAAGGAGGTCGAGGTCGTCATTGTCCGCAAGGGCAAGGAAGACAAGAAGATGGTGAAGCTCGGCCGGCTCGAGGACAACGACAAGGTCGCCGCGAACACGCCGAAGAAGGACGCCGTGCCGGAGGACAAGACGGTCGTGCAGAAGACGCTCGGCCTCAACCTCGCCAACATGAACGACGATCTGCGCAAGCGCTACAAGATCAAGGACAGCGTGAAGGGCGTGATCATCACCGGCGTCGATTCGAACTCGCCGGCGTCGGAGAAGCGGCTGTCCGCCGGGGACGTCATCGTCGAGGTCGCGCAGGAAGCCATCGGCACGGCGGCCGATCTGCAGAAGAAGATCGATCAGCTCAAGACCGCGGGCCGCAAGTCGGCATTGCTGCTCGTCTCCAATCCGGACGGCGAGCTGCGCTTCGTGGCGCTCAGCCTGCAATAGCGGCCGCCGCACGACCGCAACGAACAACGACGGAAGGCCTGGCCTTCCGTCGTTTTTTCATACGCCGGTCGTCATCCTTGCATGATCAATCCAGCACGTGGCTGACCATGCCATCGGCGAGCTTCGGCTCGAACCAGGTGGACTTCGGCGGCATGATCCCGCCTGCGTCGGCTACCGCCATCAGGTCGGCCATGCGGGTCGGATAGAGCGCAAAGGCGACCGCCATCTCGCCGGAAGAAACGCGACGCTCGAGCTCGCCGAGCCCGCGCGCGCCGCCGACGAAATCGATGCGCTTGTCGGTGCGCGGGTCGCTGATGCCGAGCAGCGGCTCGATCAGATGGCGCGCCAAGAGCGTGATCGGCAGCCGCCCGATCGGATCCCTCTCGGGCACGAGGTCGGGCCGCAGCGTGAGCCGGTGCCATCGGCCGGCGAGATACATGCCGAATTCGTTCGGCGCGCCGGGGCGAACCGCCTTATCCGAAGGCTCGACCGCGAATTGCGCGCGCAAGGCGGCGAGCAGCCCATCCGTGCTGTGGCCGTTCAAGTCTTTGACGAGACGGTTGTAGTCGAGGATCGTCATCTCGTGGTGCGGAAAGAGGACGGCGAGAAAATGCTGATGCGAGCCTGCGCGCCCGCCGCGCTTCGCCGCGACGCGTGACGCCGCGGCCGAGCGATGGTGCCCATCGGCGATGTAGAGCGCCGGCAGGGCGTCGACCGCGCGGGTGAGCGCCGCGACCGTCGCCTCGTCGTCGATCACCCACAGCTCGTGGCGCACGCCGTCATCGGCGGTGACGTCGATGTCGGGGGTGCGCGCGCTGGCGCGCGCCAGCAGCCGATCGATCTCGGGCGCGGCCGGATAGCCCATCATGACCGGGCCGGTCTGCGCGTTGATGGCGTCGATCTGGCGCACCCGGTCGTCTTCCTTGACCGGCGTCGTGTGCTCGTGCTTGCGGATGCGGTTGGTTTCGTAGTCGGCGATCGAGGCGACCGCGGCAAGTCCGGTCTGCCGGCGATCGCGCCAGGTCAGCCGGTAGACGTAGTAGCTCTCCTTCGGGTCGCGGATGAGGACGCCGGCCGCGACCATGCGATCGAGATTTTCCGCCGCCTTCGCGTACACTGCGCGATCGTAAGGATCGGTGGCGGGAGGCAGGTCGATCTCCGGCTTCGAGATATGGAGAAAGCTCCACGGCTTGCCCTTGGCGCGCTCGCGGGCCTCCGCGCTCGAGAGCACGTCATAGGGCGGCGCCAAGACCGCGTCGGCCCGTCCCGGCGCGGGGCGCAGAGCGCGGAAGGGTCGGATGAGACTCAAACGGCTTCTCCGTCGAACAAGGGGTGGACGCGGGTCCGGGCGGGGCTGAAACATTCACGTCATGCCGAATAACGACGACAAGACGAGGGCGGTGCTTATCGCAGGGCCGACGGCAAGCGGCAAGTCCGCGCTCGCGCTGGCGCTCGCCGAACGGCTCGGCGGGACCGTGATCAACACCGACTCGATGCAGGTCTACCGCGACCTGCGCATCATCACGGCGCGGCCGACCCCCGCCGAGGAGGCGCGTGTTCCGCATCTCCTCTATGGCCACGTGGACGCCGCCGAGAATTATTCGGTCGGCCGTTACGTCAAGGATGCACGCGCAGCGCTGGACGAGGCTGAGCGCGCCGGCCGCCTGCCGATCTTCGTCGGCGGCAGCGGCCTCTACTTCAAGGCGCTGCTCGCCGGCCTCGCGGCAATTCTCCGCCCGACATCCGCGCCGCGATGCGCGAGCAGCTGGCCGCGCGCGGATCGGCGGCGATGCATGCCGAGCTGCAAGCGCGCGACCCCGTGACTGCCGCGCGGCTCAATCCCAATGACCGCACCCGCGTCACTCGCGCGCTCGAAGTGATCGCGGCGACCGGCCGTTCGCTCGCCGACTGGCATCGGGAAGGCATGCCCGCGCTGCTCGACACGCGGCGGACCGTGAGGATCTTTCTCGCGCCCGAGCGAAAGACGCTGACCGCGCGCATCGACACCCGTTTCGAGGGGATGCTGGCCGCCGGGGCGCTCGAGGAGGTGCGGGCGCTCGCGGCGCGCAAGCTCGATCCGCTGCTGCCGGCCATGAAGGCGCACGGGGTGCCGGCGCTGATCCGGCACCTCGCCGGCGAGATGACGCTGGAGGCCGCCGCCGAGGAGGGACGCCGCGACACGCGGCATTACGCCAAGCGCCAGTTCACCTGGTTCCGCCATCAGCTCGGCGACTGGCCTCGCGCTACCCCGGAGGCGGCGCTCGATGAGGTCATGCACGTGCTGCGGCGCTGATGCTTTCAGGCGGCGCCGAACAGCTTGACCCCGGCCGCGATCGCTGCCCGCGCGACGGCGTCATCCTGGGTCGCCAGCGACAGGCCGGTGCGCAGCGCGAGCTCGAGGTAGGCCGCGTCGGCCACCTGCAGCGCGTGGCGTCGTGCGAGCGTCACGACATCGCGGACGACGTCCAGCGCGTCGGATTTATCCTGACGCAGGGGCAGTCCTTGCAACTGGGCAAGAACGGCATCGCTTATCTCGGGGGTCAGCAGGTTGCGGCGTTCGCGGTTGCGCAATGCGCGGGCGATTTCGATGCCGAAATGTGCGGGAACCAATCCGGAGTCGCTCGCCACCGTTTGCAGCGCGTCCTCGGTGAGCGGAGTCGTTTGCGACTGGATGATCCAGCCCATGGCTACCGACGCGTCGACGACGAGAACCATCCCTCCTCCCGTTCATCATCTTCGGCCTCCAGCTCGCGTTTCATCTCCTCCCAATTTCGTCGGGCCTCGTCCTCGCCGACCGGGCGACCCTGCGCGGCCCGCAGCAGTCGCAATCGCTCCACCGCCTGGCGGGCCTTTTCGCGATCAGACGGCGCCGCAGGCGTAATGCGCGCGACCGGCCGGCCGTTCTTGGTGACGACAAAGCTCTCGCCTTTTTCGGTACGGGCGATCAGCTCGGAGAACTTGGTCTTCGCCTCGTAGGCACCAACCTGGGTGGCGTGGCGATCCGCTTCGTGGTCGCGCATGGATATTCCGACTAGTCGACAACTAGTCTATGTTTTCCGTCGCCGTTTTGCAACGCCATTCAGGCAGAGAATGCGAGGTTTCGGAGGAATCCGCTTGACCTTGGCTCCCGCGGTGCCATATAAGGCTCGCGAAACGAAATGCCGAAAGAGTGCGTCTATGCGCAATTTTATTATCGTACTTAGGGAGCGCATCGCCGAGGGTGGCTAGGCCGCCCGCGAAGCTTGGCGATGCGCGTACAGGGGCTTTCGGGCCCCTTTTTGATTCCTGAAACAGCAGAACGAGTGGAGTGGACCATGACCGACATGACCGGCGCCGAAATGGTGATCCAGGCGCTCTCCGACCAAGGGGTCGAGCACATCTTCGGCTATCCCGGCGGAGCCGTGCTGCCGATCTACGACGCGCTGTTTCAGCAGGACAAGGTCCGCCACATCCTGGTGCGCCACGAGCAGGGCGCGGTGCATGCGGCGGAAGGCTACGCCCGCTCGACCGGCAAGGTCGGCTGCGTGCTCGTCACCTCCGGGCCCGGCGCCACCAACGCGGTGACCGGGCTCACCGATGCGCTGATGGATTCGGTGCCGATCGTCTGCATCACCGGCCAGGTGCCGACGCACCTGATCGGCAACGACGCCTTCCAGGAATGCGACACGGTCGGCATCACGCGGCCGTGCACCAAGCACAACTACCTGGTCAAAAGCATCGCCGATCTGCCGCGCGTGCTGCACGAGGCGTTCTATGTCGCGAAGAGCGGACGGCCCGGCCCGGTCGTGGTCGACATCCCGAAGGACATCCAGTTCGCCAAGGGCGCCTACGCCAAGCCGAAGGAATTCCAGCACAAGGGCTACCAGCCCAAGGTGAAGGGCGACCTCGGCAAGATCCGCTCGGCGATCGAGATGATGCGGCAAGCCAAGCGGCCGCTGTTCTACACCGGCGGCGGCGTCGTCAATTCCGGCCCCGAGGCGGCACAGCTCCTGCGCGAGTTGGTGAAGCTCTCGGGCTTCCCCATCACCTCGACCCTGCTCGGTCTCGGCGCCTATCCGGCCGCCGATCCGCAGTGGCTCGGCATGCTGGGCATGCACGGCACCTACGAGGCCAACTTTGCGATGCACGATTGCGACCTGATGATCTGCATCGGCGCGCGCTTCGACGACCGCATAACCGGCCGGCTCGACGCGTTCTCGCCCGCCTCGAAGAAGATCCACGTCGACATCGATCCGTCGTCGATCAACAAGAACGTCAAGGTCGATCTCGGCATCATCGGCGACTGCGCTCACGTGCTCGAGGACATGGTGCGGCTGTGGCGCACCACGGCGGTCGAGCCCGACAAGGCGGCGATGAAGGCGTGGTGGCTGCAGATCGACCGCTGGCGGGCGCGCAAGAGCCTCGCCTATCGCGGGTCGAACGAGATCATCAAGCCGCAATACGCGATCGAGCGGCTCTACGCGCTCACCAAGGACCGTGACGTCTACATCACCACGGAAGTGGGTCAGCATCAGATGTGGGCCGCGCAGTTCTATCAGTTCCAGGAGCCCAACCGCTGGATGACGTCGGGCGGCCTCGGCACCATGGGCTACGGCCTGCCGGCCGCGGTCGGCGCGCAGCTCGCCCATCCAA
>WNEZ01004408.1_pt1 | contig 12243 bp, 11 predicted proteins | sample 5400521 | NCBI WGS metagenome assembly WNEZ01 (sample SAMN13153339, study PRJNA577476) | soil metagenome | isolation source: 120 cm saprolite under Douglas fir tree site 2 hole 1 replicate 1 | place: USA:California | collected 2015-04-18
CTATGGGTCAAACTGAGACGAGCCGACCCGTCGCCGGCTCGGCAGGTGCACCCCAGTAAGCGGACGCCCCGGCCGCCGGCCGTCGTCTCCGGTATGGGTCATTTTCAGCCATCGTGCGCCGTCCCCAATGACGGCAGAGTCGGGCCATTTTGAGACAATATCGGAGGCTTATCGTTGCGCATCTATTGGTCTTGTCCTACTACATGAGCTGACGTTCTGGCGCTCGGCAAACAAGGTCGGCGCGCGAGGCTCGTGCACCTTTTCGACGCCGCGTCCGCCATCGTCGTTCATTTCGGTGCTATCACCTTAAGCACGTCGCCCGATCTCCAGTCGCCCGCGGCGTGCCAGCCATCATGAGCGCGATACGCAGCTGGCGCGGGGGGCGATCTCTGCCACGGGGAAGGGCGAATCAAAAGTTAAACCCGTCGGAACTCCGAAACGACACGCCGCGCGATTCTGCGGCTCGCGGGTCTCCTGATTCTCCTATTTCCGCGCGATGGCGATGTCGCCGGAAAGGATGGAGTGCCCGAAATGGGCCTCGAGACCAAAAATCGCAAGCTGCATGGGGGAATCTTTTTCGTTGTAAAAGACCGTAAGAAGCAGCGAGTCCCGCTCAAATCCCGGTCCGCCATCCACGGCGACGACATTGAACGGCACGATTGCTTCTTCGAACTTGTCTCCCACGCGCGTGATCGATCGCGCCGTGCCCTTGAACTCGACCCGGCCAGCGGTTGTCATCGTGAGACTTTCGATGCGGACGCTGTCGACCGACATGAAGAATTGGTTCTTCCCGATCTCCACGAGTCCCAGACCATGCGTAGGCATTGTAAATGCCTGATCATTCGTCAGCACGACGCAGTGAAAGAAATCGCTCGTAAAGGCAAATATGGAAGTGAGGTCGAACGGGATGCCGTTGGGACCCTTCGGCGCATCGATCAATTCCGTCCCGAGACCGAAAATATCTGGTCGCCCCGGCGCGGCTGGAGAACCCACCGCCGGAGAAGCGGCGCGCGACTGTTGATGATCTTCATGGCCGTGACTCGGAGGAGGTGTTGGCGCTGCAGCCTCGCGTAGACAGGGCTCGTTCTGCCAGTCGACCCGAAACAGGCGGATGTCGTTGCCCTTGGAATCGCCGAGATAGACCTCGCGACGCACCGGGTCCACCGCGACGGCGCGTGGGTGCCGCACACCGCTCAAGCCGCCTTGGAGATCGCCGGCGCGGAGCAGACGCTTGACCGGCACGTCGCTCAGCGTTCGCCCGTCCGGATTGAGCGTGCTCGACTGCGTAGCGTCGTGGACGGCGAGCCCGCCGAACACCGGAGGGTTGCCCGCCCGATTGCCCTGGACGGCGCTCAACACCTCGTCGCCGACGACGGTGACCTGGTGATCACCCGTCAGCTCCTTGCTGGCGATGATGCGTGTCGGAATGGTCGGCCCGTTGGCGTTTCTCGGGAAAAACGCAATGACGTATTGCGTTATCGTTCGGTTGGCTGCCGGATCTCTCACCGTATACCGGGCCCTGACCACGATCTCGTCGTCGCCCGGATCGCCGGTCCCTTTGCGATCGAACCAGATGGCGGGGCCGAGTTCGATGCTCGACCCTTCGCCCCAGGGACCGAGCCATGCTCCCGTCGCCGGGTCCTTGCGCCCCGCGAGATAGGTGATCTGGCGCAGCGGGGCGATGTTGCCATTGCCGAGGCGCGGAAAGACCAGAATGCTGTTGTCGCGGTTGGGGACCGCGATCTCCTTGTCGTCGACCGTGACGCCATCATTGTCCTCGAGCTTGGTCGCCGGTCCTTGAATGACGCGCTTCGGCTTGACGTTGCCGTCGTCGGTGCGGTTGAAGACGAGGATCGCGTTGCCCAGCGGCTTCGGGACGAAGACCTCATCTCGTCGCGGGTCGGTCGGGTGCTCCCACACCTGGAGATTATGGATGCTGCGGCTCATCTGGGTGTTGTCGCCCTCGACATGCCGCTTCGGATAGACGGCGCCATTGCTGCTGCGCTCATAGCTCGTGAAGCCCGGATGGCTCACGCAGTTCGGCGCTATGATCTCGTCGCGGGCAAACGCCAGCGCCCCGGGATTGCCGAGACCGACAACCGGCACGTCCGGCGCAATCTCGATCGCGCGCTTCGGACGCGGGCGCGGGTCGTTCCAATTTCGTGCATAGAACTCGATCGACCGATGCTCCCAGTTCGCGACCACGAGCTCGTCATGGGCATTGTCGACAAACACGCCGTTCGGCATGTTATGCGAAGCGATCATCCGCTTGGGCGTCGCGTCGCCATTGGCGAGGCGATCGAAGATGAGGATGCCTTCCTGGTCATCGGCCACGATGAGCTCGTTGTTCTTGTCGTCCACGAACACCTTGATGGGCATTCCGAGATGCGTGCGGCTCCCCTGAATGGTCCGCTTGGGCGTCGCGTCGCCGTTGGCGAGCCGGTCATAGACCGTGACGGTTGGCATCTGCGGCGCCCGTTGCGGGAGGTGGCCGTAGTTCGCGACATAGATCTCGTCATGGCTCGCGTCGATCCACACGCCGTGTGGATTAGCGAGCCCCGTATGGGCGCCGCGGATCCAGCGCTTACCCGTCCCCAGCTGGGAAAAATCCGCGCCGCCGCGATTGACGATGACAACCGAGCCGAGGCTCGCATGGCCGTCCGCATCGATGAAATCCCCCTTCTCGAATCCGAGCGCGATCTCGTCGTTCTGCTCGTCAACGTGAAAGCCGTAGACGCGGGCGCGGCGGTAGATGGCTCGGCCATCGAACCTGATGGTGTTGAAACGGATGACTGCCGCGGGGCCCAAGTCCACTGGCGAAGTGTCCGTTGAATCGACATCCTGTTTCGCATAGGCGGTCACGCGATCCGCGGTGTCGTTCATCGAAGCCCAGATCAGGCCCTGCTTGCCGCCGGCGAGCTTGAAGCTCAAGTCGACTTGCACGGCCGCAGGAAAGTCGAGCCCCGTGGCGAAGCCCTGGATTCGTTTTTTCTCTTTCCCGCTCAACCGGTCATACAGGATGAGCGAGTGGTTGAGGTCGTCCGCCGCCCAGATGCCGTCATCGGCGACCCACACAGCGGTGAAACGCGGGTTCACCTTGTCGCCGATGACGCGGCAGGGTGATTGGTCGTCGGCGAAGGATGTGCTGACCGAAAAGACAACGGCCGATCCCAAAACACAAACGATGGAGAACCACTTGCCACGACGTGCGATCTGATTCACGCTTTCCTCCCTTCGACTTAATCCGAACTTTGCCCATTGCCGTAACAGGGCAAAAGTCGTGACGGTCAGGGCTGTTGGGCTCTGGCGAGGATCAGGCCGGCATCGGCGAGTTCAGCCTCGCAGGCGCGGTCATGGGCGAGCGCCAGCAACAATCCCCCCTGTTGAGACGACCAGTTCCAGCATGCAATGCGCCCAGAGCAACAATCACACGAAGTCAAACTGGCACTTCACCACCAAAGATGCCCACATTAGACTAAAGCTTCTATAGCCTTCAATCTGACTGAATCAAACGACTGGCCGTTAACGTTTCTCGCGCACCACCCGGAAGCCGACATCGTAAAATTTGTAAGTCTCCGGAAACATGGTCCGAAGCGAAACGCGCGTCAACCAGGGGTAAACATGAAAGGACCCGCCTCGCACCACATGCCCCTCGCCGGTAGGGGGCCCCTTGGGATCGGCGGTGGGACTAATCGAGTAATAGTTAGGGTCATAAAAATCCTGTACCCATTCCGCTACATTTCCACGCATGTCATAAATGCCCCACATATTTGGGTTCTTGGTCGCTACAGGATGGGTCTTTGCCACCGCCAAGACGGTCGGGGAGTCTTCGTTTCGACGGCCGCCGGTGCTAACGGCAGCGGCACGGCTATCGTTATACCAAGCCATGTCGCGTAGGGATCCCGCATATTCATCCGTGGTACCAGCGCGAGCCGCATATTCCCATTCGGCTTCTGTCGGCAGGCGGTAAAGGAATCCATCGTTGCGCGCATTCAGTTTGTTAAGGAATTCCTGTACCTGCCCGAAAGTGACTTGCTCCACTGGAAGGTCTTCGCCCTTGAAGGCGCTGGGATCTGATCCCATCGCGGCTTGCCATTGCTTTCCCGTCACTTCCGTCTTTTCGATTTCGAAAGCTTTCGTGATTTGCACTGAGTGTCGTGGCCTTTCATCTTTACTGCATTCATTCGGTTTCGCACCTTCGGAACATCCCATTTTAAATTCACCTGCAGGAACCATAACGAATTCCATGCCGAGGTCGTTCGTACGGTAGGCAACGGCTGAAGGTTCTGGGGAGGACCGGGGCGCGGAGTTCGAAACCGCCTCTCGCGACGCTCCGGTCACGAAAGCCAGTCGGTCGCCATTCTCTTCCGCTTGTTGCTCCCTTTCTTTAGCCCGCGCTCCAGACAAGGTGAACTCCAATCCGACGTTGCCTTCATGGCAGGCATATTCTACGAGTTGCTCCTGATCCGTCAGTCGCCACATCACGACTTCTAGGCTCCAAGGCTTCATCCAAGTACCTGGGTCCTCAATGGTGAAGCCGTAAAGAAGATGGTTTTCATCCAGGCGCTTCCAGCGCTCGATTAGATGCGCCTTCTCGGTGTTGCCATAGTTGAAAGTCCCCCCCATTGCCCAATTATTGAAATTTGTGGAATCAACTACGAGCGTGTCGACCTCCCAGTGCCCGCGTGCAGCCCCCTTGTACAGACGAACGTTCTCAGGAGGACGCGCGCGCCCATCCAGGTAAATCATCTGCGATTCGTGCGCTTCGGGGCGAACGACCACGACATCGCGGCTCTGAACAATCTGGAACGTGCTCTCTTGACTTCCCGGACCTGTGCCAGTGAACGGCGGACCGACCCTCACGGGCCTAACGCACCGGCTCGAAAGAGGCCGGTCTTCCGGACCAGTAGCCGGACGATTGACCCTTTTGAGGGTGTCCTGCTGTCGTTGTATAGCAGCGGGAGTTAGTGGTGGGACTCGCCCGTCTGGTGGATCGACGACCTGAGACGTGCGCAGGGTTGTCATCGGCACTTTGTACCAATAGCCATCTCTCCAGAACGAGTTGTAGGCGTCCGTCGTTTTCTCGCCCGGGGGGGTAGCTGTGGGCTCAACGCGAAGGTCGATCGCTGCTTGCCGCGCGAACTCTTCGGCCTCCTTCGCTTCCGCTAAACTAAATTCCGTTTTGTTTTTGGCGGCGGCCGGCCGCTCCAGTGGCGTGAGGACACTGTGGCTCCAGATACCTTGCAGATCCGGTTTGCCATCATGTGTCCGTGGCACTTTCCCTACGGGATATTTCGCGAAGCTAGCCTTCCAGTCGTAAGGCTTCTCTACCACTTGCGGCGGACTCTGAGTGCCTGCTTGTGACGTCTGCGCACGAACATTGACGGGAACTAGTCCGCTCAAGCTGGCGATAGCCGCCGATGCAACCATAAACACCAAATTGCTCTGGCGCATCGTACATCTCCATTTACTTACGAATTGTTCGGTTGGCGTCAATGGCGCATACTCCTTCGGCGGGGAAGTGGAAGCCTCGAACACCCCCTCGATACGCCGCTTCACCCTTTCACGCCGTCACCAACTTTCGCGTTAATTCTAGTTTCCGCCCGGATTCTGGATCGGGGCTTTGTCCTCTACTTCTATCTCGCCGGGGGTTCGAACCTTGCGAAGATGCCCGTACATAAGCTCCTCCACGTACGGCACACAATTGTATTCCAACAATTGCATGTTCTTTTCCATCCGCCGGTACAGCGGCATGCTCATCTTCCAGGGGCGGGTGTAGACCTTCGGATCGTCGACAGTCACTTCATAGAGAAGCGTATTTGCGCTGGTGGGTGTGTAACGCTCGATGAGGCGCAACACGTCGCTATGATAGTCTCCTGCCCGGTCAAACCAGGTATCCTCAACCATCCCGGTCACGTCGACGACCAACGTATCCCCGTCCCAAGAACCGCTCGACCAACCCATCCAGGAATCGACCGGAGCCTTGCTCTTCATCCCTATATTCACAACGCGTGAGGCGAAGGCAAATTCATAGGTGAACGACACGTACTGCGGCGATTGCACGATTTGAAATGGAAACGGCATGTAGGTCGCCCGCGGCAGGCCGGGCAGGAAGCATTTAACAACTGGATCCAGAGCGAGCCAATTTGCTTCGTTTTCCTTCTTCTTGGCAAGCGCCTCGGGCCGATATGGAAGCGGTCCGTCTTCAACGACGCCAAGGCCGGCGGGAATTCCGCCCACCGCCCCCATTACGACGAGCGGTCCGGCCTTCGCATCATGGGCTTGGATATCCCATTCGGCGGTGTTCATGGCCTGCCAGATTCCGCTCAAGTCCGGCTTACCATCGGCGGTTCGCGGGGCTCTGTATTTTGGGGCAGCGGCAGAAGCGACGGCCGGCTGCCGGGCCACCGGCCGCGCCGGCCCCTTCTGCGCCAATGGCGGGGACGCAATGATCCCTTGCATGATCACCACGAGGATAGCCATGATGGCTGTGTACTTATTGGAAGCTCGCATCCAGATCCTCCATTCGAATCGAGCACCAGTTCATCATGGCTTCGCGACGGGTTCTTCTGTCGTAGTTTCCCTTTTCCAGCAGGTTCGGGAAAGATACAAAATCGATTCCACCTTCATCCCCGGGGGGCGAGACGCGTCCGCTTTTTCCACGATCGACCCAGTGATCTGCACTTCATGGCCAACCTGGAAATTCAGCATCTCCTGATCCCCTTGAAGCCGAAACACCAGTGGCGCGGTCGCGGCAAACGGAGGCGCTCCCGCCACGGGTGGTCGCTCGCCACCTCTCCAGTCCGTAATGCGGAATTCCCCGTTGGGGGATTTTGCCACACAACCGATTGAAACGAAGTTGTCCCCGCGATCCATCGACTTGGGATAAATCGAGGTTCCATTTGGAATACCAGGAATGTGAACCCTTTGGGTGGGCGCCCCGGCCTGCCCTAGCGCACTGGCTGCAAAACAAACAACCGCGCCAAACGAACTCACGACGGAGAGCGTCCTGTTCACTCCGATTCCCCAATGATCTCAGCGTTTCTCACGCACGACACGAAAACCGAGGTCAAAGTGTCGGTAATCCTCCGGAAAATGCATGCGAAGTGACACTCGCGTCAGCCAGGGCCCATCGTCGTGGAAGGTCCCACCGCGCACTCCCCGCCCCCCATCACTGCCGTCGGGCCCCTTGGGATCAGGCATCGGACTCTTCGAGTAATACTTAGAGTCATACCAATCCTGCACCCATTCCGCCACATTCCCGCGCATATCGTAGAGGCCCCAAGCATTGGGCTTTTTATTTGCTACAGATTGCGTCTTCTCTACATTATACCAGGCCCAATCGTCCGCTGGCGAACGCCGGCCCAGCGAGTTCGCCACGTTCGCGCCCGCGAACTGGTCCGCCGTGCCGGCTCTCGCTGCATATTCCCATTCAGCTTCGGTTGGCAGCCGATAGAGGAATCCGTCGTTGCGTGCGTTCAGTTTGCTCAGGAACGCCTGTACATCCTGAAAGCTGACTTGTTCCACGGGAAGGGTGTCGCCCTTATAGCGGCTGGGATTCGAACCCATCACCGCTCGCCACTGCTGTTGCGTTACTTCCGTCTTCTCGATTTCGAAAGCTTTGGTGATTTGTACGATGTGTCGCGGCTTTTCGTCGGCGCTGCATTCCACCGGCTTTGCACCTTCAGAGCACCCCATTGGGAACTGCCCGGCGGGAACCGAAACGAACTCCATGCCCAAATCGTTCGTGCTGTACGTAGCGGCCGATCCCTCTTCAGCGGGCTGAAGAGCCCAAGCCGATACCGCCAAGCTACAGACTCCGATCGCAAAGGTCGCTGCCAAGACGCTCGTCCGTCGACCGGTGCGATTGTGATCAGGCACGCTGTACCTCTTCGATGATTTCACACGCCGGGACCGTATTCGTTCTATATTCGCACTTCCTCACTTCTTGGTCCCGGGAAAGTCCCTTGGTGCGTCCGGGCTGGATCCGCCCACGAAAAGCAATCGCCCATCCGGCAAGGTAAGATCGCGTCCATTCGCTCTCAAAGCTCCGTCTTTTGCGCGGTAGCCGTTCACTACGATCACAGTGCCGGGAGCCAGGGATTCCTTCGTGAACCCCGCTCTTATCAACGTACCTGGAGGTCCCGCCTCGACGGCCCAATTCTCAACGTTCCCGTCAGGCTTTTTGACATCAATGTAGATCCATGAATGAGGATTGATCCACGCCATCTTGGTCACGGATCCCGTCAGCGTCACTGGCGTATTCGCATCGTATTCGGCAGCAAACGAGTGATGCGCGCTTGCTGGGGGAACCACGGGAATCATCGCCATCGCGATAAGCATAAAAATTAAAAGGTTTCGATCTTTCATGGCTTTCGTCTCCGAGCCACTCCTTGCCGAACCTACTGCTTCTCTTGCTGTTCCTCTTCTTCCCGCTCTTTGGCCCGTGCTCCGGATAACGTGAACTCAAGACCGACGTTGCCTTCGTGGCACGCATACTCCACGAGTTGTTCCTGATCCGTCAGCCTCCACATTACGAATTCTACGCTATACGGTTTCGTCCGGGTTCCTGGATCATCCATCGTGAATCCGTAAAGCAAGTGCGTGTCATCCAGGCGTTTCCAGCGCTCGGTCAGACGCTTCCTCGCAGTGCCGTCAGCATCCGCCGGGAAATTGGTGTATTCAACAACGAGCGTATCGCCCTCCCAGTGCCCGCGCGCGGCACCCGTCTCTAGATGAACGGCTGCGGGGGGACGTGGACGTCCGTCCAGGTAAATCAACTGCGATCGAAGGGCTTCTACGCGAACAACCACCGCCTGGGGGCTCTGAATGATCTCCAAGGTGGATTCTTGCCCCCCGGGACCCGAACCGGTAAACGCCGGACCGACGCCGATAGGCCGAACGCACCGGCTCGAAAGCGGCCGGTCTTCCGGACCGGTAGCCGGACGATTTAGCAAGTAGTCGGCACGGGTCCGTTGTTCCCTGGCGGCAGGAGTGAGCGGAGGCAGTCGCCCGTTCGGTGGATCGACGACCTGAGACGTACGAAGACTTGTCATCGGCACTTTGAACCAATAACCGTCTCTCCAGAACGTGTTGTAAGCATCCGTAGTTTTTTCACCCGGCGGAGTATTAGTGGGTTCAGTGCGAAGGTCGAACTGTCTTTGCTGCGCCGCATCCTCGAGCTCGGCACGGACTGATGAATCATATTCCAACTTGTCAGGTTCTTTGCCCGGCCGCTCGATTGGCGTGAGGATGGAGCGGCTCCATATACCCTGCAGGTCTGGCTTTCCATCAGCTGTCCGTGGCACTTTGCCAACTCGGTATGCTGCGAAACTTGCCTTCCAGTCGTAGGGCTTGTCCGGTGCCCTGGTCGCGCTCTTGGTGGGTTCCTCCGCAACGGGCTGAACGGGGCAAGATAAGCCAAAGCACTGCCCGGTTCGACTCGTCGGGGCTTGTTGAGCGACTGAAGCGGTTCCCAATAGGCCGGTAATGGCTACCGATCCAAGCCAAAATGAGAAATTCGTAGGATGCATCGCGTGTTTCCTCCGACGTAGATTGCTCGGATCGCCAACACGTCATCGCTATTTTGGTAAGCTTTTATAATTCATTATGAATGTGTGTATTAACCTGTCAAGGCTATGCCTGCGCGGGTGACGTAAGAGATTCTGTGTCAGGCGAGGAAGGGGGTACTCCACCTGTGGCTGCCAAGCCCACAACGGAGCACCCCCATGTCACAGCGAACTGCGACGATTACGAGTCTACCGATGGCCTTTGAAGTCGTGAAGGCAATGCAGGCCGACGGCTTGGATTGGGGCGATGGTTATCGCCCCCTTGGCCAGCAAGCAGGCCGCAGCCGCCATCGACGCAGATCATGTCGAGACCCTCGCCGGCGAGCCCACGGCGGTAGAGATCGGCGAGGAATTTCTCCCATTCGGCGGCGCTTTCGCTCGCCGCCAAGCGGAAGTCGATGATCTCCTTCTTGCCGCCGTGGCGCAGCCCCAAGGCAACGAGAACCGGCCTGCGCAGGGCGCCGGCACCGGTCTTGCGGTAGAGCACGACGCCGTCGAGCATCAGCGCTTTGTAGCGGTTCTGCAGCGGCCGTCGATGGAAGGCCGCCACCGCAGCATCGAGCGTCTTGGCAACCTGGCTCACTGTGCTGGGGCTCACCGAACGCCCAAGCAAGGCAAGCACCGTCTCGCCCACCTTGCGCGTCGACAGGCCGAGCACGAAAGGGCGAGGATGACCCGGTCGATCTCCCGTGTGCGTCGCGCATAGGCGCGAATAACCTCGGTCGGGCTGTAGCGGCGGGTCCGGGGAACCTGGAGCTCGATGTCGCCGAGTTCGGCCAGAAGACGCCGCCGATAGTAGCCATTGCGGCGATCGGCGGCGTCGTCAGCCTCGAGTTGATCGAGATAGCAATCTACAGCCGCGGCCATCTGACCTTCGATGATCTCCTCCAGCGCTTGCCGGCCTTACCAGGCATCTTCCACGGCATCCCTGTTCAGCGCTGCTGGGCGCACAAGATCAGGAACATCCTGGACGAGGTCAAAAAGGCCGATCAGCCTAAGCAGGCGGCCTGTCCGCTAATGAGAACGCGCGGGCCGATATCCACGATGGCGCGGAGCACGACACGCTCCAATGAGAGGCCGGATCATGATTCAGCGGCAGATCACCGAGATCACGAAACACGGAGCCGCGGCCGGCGAGGCCGGGCGACCCGGGCGGGCCGACTGGACCATCGACCAGGGCTGGGAGAACTATACTCCCGACGAGCATGCCGAGGCCGCCGCGGCCAGGCAGGCTGCCGCCGATCGTGAGCTCCGCGACAAGCTGCTGGCCGCGGCCAACGGCAACTTCCAACCAGGTCTAGGTCTCGATGACGTCGGGCCGATCAAGGAGGTGCTGAAGACGGTGCCGCTCGACCGAGTGATTATGACGATCCGCCAAAAGGTCGATCGCCGGTCCTACCCCGCCAATCCGCCCTTGGTGTCCTGGCGCGATCCTGCATTCTTGCGGGCCATTGCTGAGGACTTTTGTCGGGCGTTTGCGGTTCCGGGCTTGGTTCGGGAGTGGGGCGCCGCGGGGAAGGCGCCGGCCACAAAGGCGACTGGTCATCAGGATGGCTCGCCGGTTGGTGCGCCTCCTGCCCCGGACATGGCGATGCGGGCGCCGGGCAAGCCCGAGAACGCACCAGCGGCCCCACCGCCGCAGCCCGCCGCCAATCCTAACGATGGTCCTGCGATCGGTGCGGAGCCCGCCTCGGTAGGTATTCACCTGACGCGGGCTCACGGTCCCTACCCTCCTCGCGGTTGGGGTCGGGGCGCCTCCCAAGCATGAGGAACCACACGACCTGGGTGCCCGTTGTCCTTTACACTCATCCAGTTCAGTGCTGCATTTGAAAATGAGCATTCACAGATTCATCATGCTGAGCGCAGCGCTACTCGCGGTGTCGGTATCAAGCACTTACGCTAGCCCATGCTCTCGTGAAATGACGCGCCGGTGCAGACCTGCGTGCGCCGAGCTCGCCGCCGGTTGGAGCTTACCCCAAAGCGTCGGCGCCATGATGCACCGTCAGCCGACACCCGGCTCTGTGGCCGCCGCTGAGGAAAGGCTTGCGAGCATGGCGCGGTGCAGAAGCGCTCGATTGCGGATTCCGCTACGCGTGGCGCCGAAACGAGGATAGCCCTACGGCTGCTGCGCTCAAGAGACCTCCTCCGGCTGCAACGGCTGCTCCTCAGCAAGAAGCCGCCCGCACCGTCGGTCGAGGAGCGGCCAAGCCGGAAGCCTCGACGTCAACACAGCAGGTCGCTTGCACCATTCATGCGGCGCCCGACGACTACTCGCAAGGAGTCCGACCGTGGAAGTGATAGGCCGCAAGGCGCACCTCACCCCGAAAGCACGCCGGGCGATGGAATTGCTCGCCGTCGATGAGCGCGGGCTCACCGAGACGCTGCTGCGCACCTACGGATTCACACGCGGAATGCTCGCCAACCTTGTCCGCAGAGGCCTCGCAACGGCGCAGCGCCAGACAGCCAAGGCTGGCGGCCAGACGCTCGAGGTCGTTCGCTTCAGGATCACGGATGCCGGTCGAGAGGCTCTCGCCGAAGTTGAACATGAGTTCACGGATGAATCGTAAGAAACAGCAATTCCGGGAATTGACCCCGGACCGGCGGTCGCAGGATCCTCATGGTGACGGGACCGGTCTGCGGTTCGAGACGGGCGAACACGGCGGCGACTACCCCG
>WNEZ01004411.1_pt1 | contig 12241 bp, 8 predicted proteins | sample 5400521 | NCBI WGS metagenome assembly WNEZ01 (sample SAMN13153339, study PRJNA577476) | soil metagenome | isolation source: 120 cm saprolite under Douglas fir tree site 2 hole 1 replicate 1 | place: USA:California | collected 2015-04-18
GATCGGCCGGGTGCCCCACACATCGCCGTTTTGCGATGTGTGGGTTTGCGTATCGCTACTGAGACATGAATCGACTACGATTGTATCGTCACTCTGCGTCAGATCGGGCGGGCGGTCGGGTTCGCGTTTTGTTTGCGAATGGGTGGGCGCGGGAGTGGACGCCGGAGATCAAAAACCGTCCGGTCAACAAGTTTGGAGATGGGAGAGCTCGCACCATTACACGGTCTCATCCAGAAATGCTGATTGCCTATTCGTTGGTCTCGACCAGCGTTAGACCTACGACCTTAAGCGATCTAGCAAAGTGGGCGGCGAGGATGGACGATCTGGTCGCCCGGTCAGAGGGAACTGTAGAGTGGGGTCACAGTAGTTGTCAGTAGCTCACGTCACACATTGATGTGACAAACGACCTGGTCTCTTGGAAATCCCGAGACGGCAATGTGTGATCGCTCCCCTTCCTTGGTCCAACAAACACGGTATTCGAGTTGCCAGTTGGTTAGATGACCTAGACCGTTGTGATGTTTGTCACCGACGCATTTCCAAGACGGCGCTTATGTTGGCAATCGAGGGTAGTCGTTCTGCCTCTAAGAAACAGGAGCATCGGTGAATAGCATTCGATTCAGAAAGGTGACTTTGTATGGGTAAAACTTTCGGTTGTACACTGCTCTTGTTAATTCATATTTCATCAGCCGCTGGTAATTCTGGTGTGTCCCTGCTGGACGCTAACGGCGTGGTATGGCTTAACGGCAGTGAGGTGCCACGGTGCAGCGCAGTATTTCCTGGTGATGTTGTGCAGACACCGCAAGGAGGTATGGCGAGTATCATTTCAGTTGGTTCCCAAGTCCTTATTCTGGCCGATTCGCTGGCTAAGGTTGAGGCCAGCGCATTCTCTCTCGATCACGGAAGTCTGAGCATCGCAACCAGAACAGGAACAGTGGCGAAAGTCGGCGATGTTAAAGTAGTCCCTCCGTCAGATGCTTGGACTGTATTTCAGGTGCGTGCCTATGACGGAGGAGTAGAGGTTGTCGCGGAGAAGGGCAATGTCAACCTCACCGATGCGGCTGGCACAACGGCCTTGTCTCCGGGACAACGCGCCACTCGCAAAGGTTCGCGCAAAGGAAAGCGAGGGCCGACTCCTGCGGCCAGAGGTAGTGTCTTAGATTCAACTCCAGTTGTGATTACGGGTGGGGTGGCGGCAGCTGGAATGACAACGTGGGTGTTGTCACTTGGCCCAAACCCGGTCAGTCCCGCGCAGCCGAATAAAAGCCCCAAACTATTGTTTGCACTCCCCAAGCTGTAGAACTTTATCAGATGGCAAGTCAACAACCTTCGCAGTTGTTACGCCCATTCGCGACCGTTTCCCTCTTCCTACCTTCGTTCCACCATGATTAAACAGTCCTAATCGTCGGATGTAAGCACAATGAATATGTTGTGAGCAGCAAGCTCAATCAGGCCAAGGCCGTGGAGCTCACAATGATCTGTAATCAGCTGGTGGCATCGATCCTGCCTGGACTCTCTACGCTTCTGCTCGGTGCCGCTGTTCTCGGCCAAGAGCTGCCGCAACCCAACCCGTATGTTCCCCGCCCGTTTGCGGTTGTCGGTTTCAGGATCAATGGAGGCGGGTATCAATCAATATCCGAGATTATGAGTGGCGGGTTCAGCATCGAATCGCCTCATATCCTGTCTGGCGTCGAAGTCGCTTACGGCAATGCACGAAAGGTGAACGATGGCACCATCAACAACAGCAGTGGACACGAGCGATCTGCACAAACCAGGGCGTTCTACAAACTGGGCAATGGCCTCTACTTCGGCGGCGGGGCACAGTGGAGCCAGACTTCGACCACGAACTATTCGAAGCAGGGGTGGCGACCAACCCTTGGGGTCGGCAAAGACTTTATACGGAGCACCTATTCGCTCCGTCTGCAAGGCATGTACATGTTGCCAGGTTCTGACAAGAGTAACGAAACCCAGGGGCCAGAAATCACTCTTACATATCCGTCTCCGGCCTCGAATCACCATTTCTATTTCCGCTCGGTCCTCGTCGTTTACCGATTTCACACAACCGACACGCTTAGCGATCCAGCAACCTCGGCTATGCAACGAGACGACCACCACATTACTGGAGGCTTGACGTACAACCTTATCTATAGATTCTAGCGGGCAAATGACCATCTGTCTTGATTGGTGTAAACAAAAGTTTGGGTCCGGTGTAAGTCAGGCGATTGAGTTCTTCGCTCGGATCTTGAAAGGGTGACATCGGTGGGGCAGGCGCGCTGCCGACCGAGTTTCCCCAAGCAACAACGCAAGGCAATTGATGATGGCCTGATTAGTCCCATAGAAAGTGTGGAGGATACCCAGTGCCGATCCACCGAATAACGAGCGTCGTCGTGTCGGTAATACTCGCGGTGGGGTCCCATGTTCTTCTCCCATCTTAGCCCATCCACGAGTATGGCCTTCGCCAGATGGTGAGCCAGGCATTCAGCAAGCGTCCCACCACCCAGACCTTAGAACCTTCCGATACGTTCTGCGGGTTGTTTACCGTTGCGTTTGCAACCGGGAGCTTTCCGGACGGCGAGCGGAAGCCATCCTAGATTGGCGCCGACGTCAGCACCCTTCACCTCTTACGCTGTTCGAACAGGATTTTCGCCATCATGCCCTTGTCCTCATGACTCAGGAGGTGACAGTGGAATACTGACATTCCCCTTATGAGGGGGTCGGTAAAGTCCATTATGAGGTCAACTGAACCGTTCCCGTACGGGACATTGACGGTGTCCAGCCATTCGGGAGAGTCGGACTCGACTCCATTTTCTGCATACGCCAAGAAATGAATCTGATGAATGTGGAAGGGATGTATCTCTTTTGTCGAGTTCACGATGCGCCAGTGTTGTATGGACCCGACCCGCACACGCAACATCGGCTGATCATCCATCGAAAATTTCCTTCCATTGATGTAGAAACCGCTCTTATCCTCCGTGAATGTGACTGTGAAATCGGGCTTACTGACCTCAAGCTTTTGTATTTCCTGCCTCGATAACTCCTTGTAGACTGCCGGACCGGTTGTGCTTGGAATGGTGCGCGTCGGCGAATCAGTGTGTGCCGGGCCAACATCGGCAATGACCATGGCGGGATTAGGATCACCGTCAGCTCCAGTGTCCACGCACCGCGTGCTTAGCGTAGCGCCGGCACCCGAGGACGGTCCGACAACTATCATCTCCACCCGCCCAGCAGGCGGCACAAGCACGTGATCGACTTTGCGCGTAGCGCGATGCTGGCTGTGGTACGAGAGTGGCATACCATCCAGAGCCACAATTTCCAACTGTTCGCCGCTCAATTGAAGATCAGCGTAGCGATCAGGCGAGGCGTTCACGATACGCCAGAACTGACGCTCACCCCGATCGATCGGGATCTGGGGCCGAATCTCGCCGTTCGCGGTGAGGACTCGCTCCAGACTATGTTCTGTTGCTGTTCCACAATTGGAAGAAGGTATCTCAACTCTTCGCACGACCTGCTCGCGAGAGGCAGCGTCGCTGTGTTCGATATCGTGATCTCGAAGGATGATCACACGCTCACGCATGTGGCGCAGCTCCGGATAATATCTGTCGATGCCATCAACTACGATCGCGCCGGACATTCCGTCAAGATCCTGGCGAGCGCTTTCTCCGTGTGGGTGCGTGTGATACCAATACAGCCCGGGCGGCGAATACGACGGAACAACGACCTTATAGTCCAAGATTTCTCCCGGCATTGACATCATCGTGAGCACGTCATCCTGGGGACGCTCCGGTGAAACGTGGAGACCGTGAAAGTGCAAATTACTCATATTGCCGCAGCGGCCTGTGGCACACTCCTCATCAGATTTACTTGGCAGATCGTTTACATAACGTAGCTTGATGACGCCACCCGGCAACACACGAATCACGGGCGGAACGGTTTTGCCGGCGTACGCAAATGCATTGTGTCCGGCAGCAAAGTCATACACGGCGGTGAGAGTGAATGGACTTCTCACTTCCGGGAGATCCGTAATAACCTGCTGCTGCGCAGCGAGTGGACTCACCACCGCAATTGCGCAGACGATTAAAGCAAGAGTTCTCATGCTGCGAACCTCAGTGACCTGGCGAACAGGACGTTCCCTGTATTAAGGCGCATCGCGCCAAAACCAACATGATGCACCGAGATTTCGTCTCCTAGAGAAACATTTCCGGCTTGACTTGCAGCGAGCTCTTTCCTCTTCATGTGTCATCCTCCAAAATCAATTGGCACTCATCGCCAGCCTTCCGCAGCACTCGGGCTGCTCTGGCAGACTGGTGCTGTCCCATCCTCCGCCTAATGCCTGGATCAACTGGACAGCAGCGACCATCCGCCGCCCCAGAATGTTCACGGCCGTAGCCTGGTCAGAGAGAGCTGCACTCTGCGCAACGGTCACTTCCAGGTAACTTGTAACGCCACCTTTATATCGCTGAACGGAGAGGTCCAGCGATTTCTGCGCCGCCAAGACCGCTTCATTCTGGGTTCGAGCTTCGTCTTCAAGGATGCGTAGCGCCGACAGATTGTCTTCCACCTGCTGGAAGCTGGTAAGCACTGTTTCACGATATGTTGCGACGGTTTGATCGTACGCCGCAACGGCTTGATCAGAGGCCGCTCTGCGCCGCCCGCCATCGAACAACGTTTGTATCGCCTGGCCTCCTACGGCCCACAGTCCGCTGGGACCTTGCAGTAACGTGGTGAGTGTCCCGCTTTCAAAGCCTCCCGCAGCGGTCAGGTTCAACAGTGGATAGTAGGCAGCCTTGGCCACTCCGATCCGGGCATTCGCCGCCGCCATCTGTCGCTCGGCGGATGCAATGTCAGGTCTGCGTTCAAGCAGTTGTGACGGCAGGCCAGGTGGAATCGGGGGCGGCGGCGTGCGGAGAGGAAGCGGAGCAAGACTGAAGGAGCTTGCAGATTTGCCGATCAGGGTTGCGACGGCATGCTCGTATTGAGCGCGAAGCACTCCGACGTCTTGTGCTTGAGCGATGGTTGTCTTCAGTTGCGTCCTGGCCTGTTCGACTTCGACCTCGGAACCGACTCCTCCTTCAAACCGGCTCTGGTTCAACTGCAACGCCTGCTCGTACTGAGCGACGGTCGATTGCAGAAGTTGTTCCTGGGCATCCAGACTGCGCGCCTGAAAGTAGAACAAGGCGAGTTGCGCGTGCATGCTCAGGTTGACCGTTGCCAGATCAGCGGCACTGGCTTGCGCCTCCTCACGATACGACTCGACGTTTTTGTGCACACGCCCCCAAGCGTCGACTTCGTAGGACAACTCAATCGGCAGTTGGAAGTCGTTGGAGGTGACACCATTGGAAGGTGCTCCCTGAGGCGGACGATTGGCGGAGACCCTGGTGCGGGACGCGGACGGAGCGGCAGCCACCGTGGGAAAGTAATCGGCGCGGTTATAGCGAACGAGCGCACGAGCCTGAGTGTATTGCGCCTCTGCGGCCTTAAGGTTCTGGTTGGAAATGTTGACTTGCTGTTCCAAGGCGTTCAGTTGCGGGTCATTGAATATTTCCCACCAATTGCCACGGAGACTCTCTTCGCTGGGCTGAGCAGTCTTCCAGTCGCCGACTTCTTTGTAGCTCGGTGGAACTGCGACTGGCGGCCGATGATATTTCGGACCTACGGCACAACCAGCCAGCAAGAGTGTGCAAGCGAGACCAATAGTCGTCATACGATATTGCCAGAATCGATTCTGGGCGGTTGGATAGCTAGTCGTGCTCATGATGCACCTCCTGTAGCAGTTGTAGCGGAGGGCTGGACAACCTCCACCTTTTGTCCAGACACAAGCGAATCTGGCGGATTTATGATCACGGTGTCTCCCACTTGGAGGCCCGACACGATCTCGATCCTTTCCCCGTAGTCGTGGCCAGGCGTTACGGGTATGAGCGAAGCGGCACCATTTTTCACGACCGCGACTTGCAGACCGTGCGATCGAAATATGAGGGCGGAAACAGGCACCAGATACGATGAAGTCTGTCCGGGTACTTTCAAGTGGACCTGGGTGTAGGCGCCAGACAGCAATTCGCCGGTTGGGTTATCAACGTCGATCTCCACAACCAATGTGCGAGTGGCGTAGTCGATGGAATCTGAAGTACGAACCAGCTTGCCCTGGAATTGTCGTCCAGGAAATTCGGCTAGGGTCAGATCAGCCGTTAAGCCCGGAGCGGCAGCCCGGGAGTACTGTTCAGGCACGTTCACGTAGACGCGCAATTTCCCGGGCTGGGAGATGTGGAAGAGATCGGTTTTTGCCGTTCCGGAATTGCCAGCCGAGATGAGCTGTCCAACATCCGTGTTACGCGCCGTGATAATGCCATCAAAAGGCGCGTATATCTTCTCGAAGGACTGCAATGTCTCGAGCTGCTTGACGTTCGCTTGATTAGCTTCGACTATCGATTTGTTCGCGTTGTATGTGCCGACAGCGTTGTCCACGTCTTGCTGCGCCACCGCGTGGGTAGCCAGCAATCCCTGATAACGATTCTTAGTGATCTCCGAGAGCGCAAGATTGGCCTCGGAAGTGGCGAGATTGCTGTGTGACTGCTGCAATTGCTGATCGACTTCAGGCGTCTCAATTACGGCCAGCAGTTGTCCCTTTTTCACATGCGCTCCGATATCGGCATACCAGGCCTTCAGATAACCGTTGGTTCGAGCGTAAATCGGAGCACTGGTGAAGGGTTGCACGTTTCCCGGCAAGACAATTTCCTGAAATGGTTCGGAGAGCTCTGGCGTAGCAACGGAAACCGACGGCACCGACATCTGCGTGGTTTCAGCACGCACCGTGGCGGCGTGCCGGAGGCGCGAGATGATGCCGTAGGCGAGGATTCCTGCAAAAACCAGGAGAATCGCGCCCGCGACGATCCAGCTTGTGCGCGACCATGATGTTGTCTTGGCTACATCCGATCCGGGATACTGATGAAGAGCGTTATCCTGTGTTGCTGATTCCATTGGCATAACAGTTCCTATATTTCCTTGAAGTTTTACCTATGCCTCACTACCGGTATGCGTACCTTGCCGGCGCATACCGTGGATGACGCTAAAGACCGCAGGGACGAAGAACAGGGTCGACACCGTAGCGAAGAGCAAGCCCCCAATTACCGCGCGTCCGAGGGGTGCGTTTTGCTCTCCTCCTTCGCCCATCCCAAGTGCCATCGGTGCCATCCCGATGATCATTGCCAGAGCCGTCATTAAGACTGGCCGGAAACGCATGTACCCTGCGTGGACGGCTGCCTCAGTAGCACTGAGTCCCGATTGCAATTGTTCTTTTGCGAAGCTGATCACCAGGATGCTGTTTGCGGTCGCCACCCCCACGCACATGATCGATCCTGTCAGTGCAGGGACACTGATGGTGGTCCCGGTCATGAAAAGGAACCAGATGATTCCAGCCAAAGCCGCCGGCAGAGCCATGAGAATGATGAAGGGATCAAGCCACGATTGGAAATTCACCACGATCAGCAGGTAGACGAGAGCGATGGCAAATACCAGACCCGTCAACAAACCCGTGAAGGATGTACGCATGGTTTGGATCTGCCCGCGCACGATGATCTGCGATCCCCGCGGAAGCTGTTTCTGACTGGCGTTGATGATCGAGAAGATGTCCTTAGAGACGCCGCCAAGGTCTCGACCTTGGACGGAACCGAAGATGTCAATCACCGGTGCTACGTTGTAGTGCGACACGACGCTCAATTCCGAACCACGGCTCAGCGATGCAAGACTCGCAAGTATGGAGGGCGGCGCATTCCCGGTGCCCGTCACTGGAATGTTATCCAGATCCTGCAATGTTTGAACGCGATACTGCGGCGTTTGGGTAGCGATCGAGTAGCTCACGCCATTCTTTGGGTTCAACCAAAAAGTGGGCGCGGTTTGGGAACTGCCACTGAGCGTCACCAGCAGATTTGTTGCAACGTCTCGCTGCGTGAATCCAATGGAAGCTGCCTTCGTACGATCCACATCGATGTGAAGGTCCGGCTGATTAAACGTCTGCTGGATGTGGAGATCGGATGTCCCCGAAACGTTCCTCACGCGCGCCAAAAGATTGTCCGCGAATTGCCGGTTAGCTTCCAGGTCATTGCCCACCACTTGAATATCGATCGGTGCCGGCAGCCCGAAGTTCAGGATTTGCGTCACCATATCAGATGGAAGGAAATAGAACGTAACCCCTGGGAATTCCCGCGGCAGGTTCAATCTGAGGTTATGCACATAGCCTGCTGTGGGGTGGTGCTTCGCCGCCAGCGTAACGATGATGTCCGCATCCTGCGCCCCGACGGGAGCAGAATTGCTGTAGGAAAGATTGATTCCGCTGTACGGCAGTCCAATGTTATCGATAACGCCTGAGAACTCTTGCGGCGGTATCTGCTTGCGGATTTCGTTTTCCACTTGATCGCACAAGGCAGCAGTCTCTTCAATCCGCGTTCCGGTTGGAGCGCGCATGTGCAGTGTGAATGCACCGCTATCGACGGATGGGAAGAAGTCTTGCCCAAGCCATGGCACCAAACCAAAGGAGAGGAGGCAGGCCAAGAGGAAGCCCGCGACGGAGACTCGGCGATGACTGACAAATGTTTCCAGCAGTCCGCGATAGACATTCCGCACGCTCTCAAAAGCGCGCTCGAACCATGCTTGAAAGCGCACCAGGGGGTTCTTGCTCTCGTGTGAAGTTCCTTCCTCGTGAGCCTTGAGGAAATATTTGGCCATCGTCGGTACCAGGGTCCTCGAAAGCAGGTAAGAAGCCAGCATGGCGAATACCACGGCCTCGGCGAGCGGCACGAACAGGTATCTCGCAACGCCGGTGAGAAGGAACATAGGCACAAATACAATGCAAATACTCAGCGTTGAAACCAGTGCCGGAATTGCGATCTGCTGAGCGCCATCAAGAATGGCTTTTTCTATGTCCTTCCCTTCGGCGAGATAGCGGTGGATGTTTTCTATGGTGACCGTTGCATCATCCACCAAAATGCCAACTGCCAGCGCCAGGCCTCCTAGGGTCATGAGGTTGATGGTCTCCCCCAGTGCGCTGAGGGCAATAATCGATGACAAAATGGATAAGGGAATTGAGATGGCGATGATAAGGGTGCTGCGCCAGCTACCGAGAAATAGAAGGATCATGGCAGCGGTCAGACAGGCAGCAATGAGTGCCTCTCGCACCACGCCGACAACGGCCCCTCGCACAAAGACGGATTGATCTCCCAGCAGACGAATTTGAAGGTCTGATGGGAGCGTGTTCTTGACACTCGGCAGTAGCTGCTTGATAGCAGCGATGATGTTTAGTGTGGAAGCATTGCCAATCTTTTGGATCGTCATCAGCGTCGAACGTCTTCCATCGACGCGCACGATATTGGTTTGTGGCGGGAACCCGTCTCGCACAAACGCCACGTCATGGATATAAATGGTCGAGCTTCCAATGGTCTTGATGGGGAGATCGTTCAGTTCCTGGATCGATGTCGGGCTCCCATTCATATTCACGTTGTATTCGAAGGTGCCGATCTTCGCCGTCCCGGCCGGCAAGATGAGGTTTTGCACGCTGATCGCATTCACCACATCCAGAGGAGAGAGCCCGTTTGCTTGCAGGGCAGCGGTGTTCAGGTCCACTTGAACCTGCCGCTGTTTGCCACCGTAAGGATACGGAATAGCCGTACCAGGTACAGATGTGAGTTGGGGCCGGATGAAGTTCAACCCCAAGTCATTCAACTGTTGCTCGGAAAGCGAGGGGCTGGAAAGAGCGAGTTGAAGAATCGGAACGCTGGAAGCGCTGTAAGTAATGATCAGCGGAGGCGTGGTTCCGGAGGGCAGCTGTTTGAGCTGCGTCTGGGACTGGCCCGCAATCTGCGCTATCGCAGTACTGATATTCGCACCAGGATGGAAAAACACCTTGATGACTGCAACGCCGTTCAGGGACTGCGATTCCAGATGCTCGATGTCATTCACCGTGGTGGTCAGGTTGCGCTCCTGCAGGGTGATGATTCTGTTCGCCATGTCCTGCGGTGCGAGCCCGGTGTAATTCCAGATAATGCTGACTACCGGAATGTTGATGTTGGGGAAAATGTCCGTGGGAGTGCGAAGCGCTGAAAGCGTTCCCAGGATCAAGATCAGAATAGCCAGCACTACGAACGTGTAAGGCCGTCTCAAGGCGAGCTTAACAATCCACATATAGATTCCCCTAGCCAGCTAAACCTGCTGCGTCTTCGGTTTCCTTTCGTTGCATCGCCTTCTTCTCTTGCGTAATCCACTCTCGGATATACGCCGAGCAATTTCTCAGCTCGGTGCCCGCGGCCTTGCGGCCTGCCAGGAACTGCACAGCATCTCGGTCCACGAGCTTTACGTGTCTCAGGTCGAGGACGATATCGCGGTCTGAAGATTCGGATTTCAGAAGGGCTTCCAGATCCGGCACTTGGTCCGCTTGGATTCGACCAGTGAGGATGAAAACGACCGACCTCCGTTCGACCGATCTTTGAATTCGTAACGTCATTTCGTTTGGCCTTCCGCACTTGACAAATGCAACTCGAACGCCAAGCGATAAGTAAATGAAAACAAGCTTGTTAACGAAGACAGTCGATCACGATAACTCGGAAATTTCCGAAATCTCGGAATGACCTTTCCCTGGTCTGGAGCTAGCTTAGGAATTTCCAAGGAGATCTCGGCTGACCGCGTAGTTCATTTGGTGATGGAAGGGAGAGTAGTGCCAGATAGGGCCCGAGTGAGGTGGCTAGTTCCGTCTGAACCGCTGTTTGTTGATCTTCAGAGACTTGATCTTGGAGTCGAGCGTCGACTGCGGAATGCCGAGCCTAGCCGCAGCTCCAGAGGGGCCAGATACCCTGCCGTTGCTTTCGGCTAGTGCCGCCTCGATCATCCCTTTCTCCTGAGCGGCGAGCCTCTCGGAAAACGATTGTGCCGGCGAATCGGCAGAAAGTGCGCGTCGACCGAGCCAAGTCTCGTCGATCGAAAGGTTCTCCGAATCACAGATGATTACAGACCGTTCGATCACATTCTGCAGCTCTCGAATATTGCCCGGCCAGGCATAAGACTGAAGTAGTTCCAGACTTCTTTTATTGATGCCTGTTATCTTCTTTCCAGCCTTGCTCGCGTAGCGATCGATGAAGTACTCCACCAGCAACGGAATGTCTTCCTTGCGTTGGCGCAAGGGAGGGACTTCGATTGGGAACACGTTCAGCCGATAGAACAAATCGTCGCGGAATCCACCTTCAACGATAGCAGCCTCCAAGTTACGATTGGTGGCCGCGACTACTCGGACGTCAATCCGAAAAGACTCATTTCCACCCACACGCTGAAATTCGCGTTCTTGCAGTACTCGCAACAGAGAGATCTGCGTCTCTGCCGGTAGCTCACCGACCTCGTCCAAGAAGATCGTGCCACCTTCGGCCGACTCGAAGCGGCCCAATCGTCGCTGAGTCGCGCCCGTGAAAGCGCCCTTTTCATGGCCGAACAGTTCCGAGGCAATCAGGTCGCGCGGAATGGCGGCGCAATTGACACTTACGAAGGCGCGCGAGGACCGTTGTGACCGTTTGTGAATCGCGCGAGCTATAAGCTCTTTTCCGGTACCTGTTTCCCCAGTGATCAGAACAGTCGAGTCAGTGGGTGCTACTTTCGCCACTTGCGAGAGTACTGCTTGGAGGGCAGGAGATGAACCAACGATCTCCTCGAACATTCTGGTGATGTCGATTTCTTCGCGAAGGGCCAGGTTCTCTTTGTACAACTGGTCCCTCAATATTTGAATTTCGTCAAACGCATTCTTCATGGCGGTGATGTCCATCACCGCTCCAACAAAAGACGACTTGCCCATTTCCTGATTTAAGGCGCGACCCAGAACGTGGACTCTCTTGATAGAACCATCGGGCATCACCAATCGGTATTCCAAATCCAGATCTTTCCCGTGAGAGGCGCCGTCGAGCGCTTCCTGCACACCGTGAACGTCCTCGGGATGGACCCGTTCCAGGGCCAGTTGCACGGTGGGTTCCCGCGTTCGTTCGTATCCGAAAATCCGAAAGCTCTCTTCTGACCAGAAAAGTTCGCCGGTGGAAACGTTCCAGCCGAAACTGCCTGTCTGACTTAGTGTCTGTGCCTCGGCCAGATACGCCTCGCTCTTACCGAGCGCTTCGTTGGCTTGCTTGAGCTCTTGAACTGTTTCATTCAGATCGTCCCGCGTCCGTCGGAGCGATTCAGTGGTTCTCCGTTGCGCAACACTCAAGGAGCCAACAAACACGGCTGA
>WNEZ01020265.1_pt1 | contig 12239 bp, 10 predicted proteins | sample 5400521 | NCBI WGS metagenome assembly WNEZ01 (sample SAMN13153339, study PRJNA577476) | soil metagenome | isolation source: 120 cm saprolite under Douglas fir tree site 2 hole 1 replicate 1 | place: USA:California | collected 2015-04-18
CATGTTCCGCCGCCCGGGCCCGCCAAAACTAATCAGGACGAACCTGTGTTAGAACTAGCCCGATGGCCTACTATCTCGGAATCGACGGCGGCGGTACTAAAACCCGCTGCGTTCTCGGCGACGAAACTATGGTGCTGGCGACCGCGATGTCCGGCGGAAGTAACATCGTTCGCCTCGGCGAAACACAGGCAAGGGAAGCGCTGCACACCGCCGTTCGCCAGGTTTGCGCAATCGCCAATATTTCTCCCGCTCAGATCCGCGCCATCTGTATCGGTGCCGCCGGCGCCGACAGGCCTGCGATCACGGCCAAGATTCGCACGATCCTCATCGAGCTAATTTCCGAAACAGCTCCCGAAATAGCTCTCACAAAAATTGAAGTCGTCGGCGATATGACCATTGCCCTCGAAGCCGCTTTCGGCGCGGGTCCGGGCGTGATCGCGATCGCTGGCACCGGTTCTATCGTCTACGGCCGCGACGCTAACGGTCACACCGCACGCGCCGGAGGCTGGGGGTTCGCCATCTCCGACGAAGGCTCCGGCCACTGGATCGGCCGCCGCGCCGTCTCTGCCCTCCTGAGCGCCCACGATCAAGGCCTTGAAACCCAACTCACCGCCATGGTGCTCGAGGCCTGGAGACTCAGCACCATCGACGACCTCGTGCAGCAAGCCAACTCGACTCCACCACCCGATTTCCCGCGCCTGTTTCCGATCGTCCTACGCGCCGCCGAGGCCGACTCGATCGCCCGCGACCTCCTGGCCGAAGCTGGAGCCAGGTTGGCTGCCCTCGCGGCCATCGTCGTCCGCCGTCTGGCGCCTCATGCTGAAACGGCGATGCGCCCAGCGGCGACGCTCCCGGTAGCGATGACGGGCAGTGTCTTTCGTCAATCTCCAGATGTGCGCCAGGTTTTCTACAATACGTTGCAGAAAAGCTTTCCTGGCATCGACGTGCGCCAGGATCTAGCCGATCCCGTCGAAGGCGCCCTAGCGAGAGCTCGCGCCACACAGTAGAGACGGGGCTTGCCCCGTCTGACGCAGGCTGACCGATGATGTCCGACAGGAAAATGTCCGAAGACGAAGTTCTCGAACAAGACGCCGCGTCGGCCTCAACCGCATCGGCAATGCCGTCCGCGCCCGCGTCCGCCGATCTACTCCGCGCGGCCGCCGACCCTGCCCTCACTGAGGACTTGGCCTTGGCCCTCCTCAAGCATCCTGGCTTACCCCTCGAGGTCATCGAGCAACTCGCCAAAAACGCCACCGTACTCAAGAGCCGCAAGCTAAAGATCGCACTGGCCAGCCATCCGCACACGCCGCGCCATGTGTCCGTGCCGCTTGCGCGCCAGTTCTACACTTTCGATCTGATGAAAGTTGCGCTCTCGCCCACCGTGCCCGCTGACGTGAAAGTTGCCGTCGACGATGTTCTCATCTCGCGCCTCAAAACTGTCACCATCGGCGAACGTCTGACGCTGGCCCGCCGCGCCTCAGGCAGAGTGGCGGCTGCGCTCCTGTTGGATGTAGCAATCATGGATGGCAAAATCGTCACTGGCAAAACCATCGACGCCAAAACCGGAGCTCGCGAAACCCGAGTCATGCAGGCCGCGCTCGAAAACACGCGCCTCACCGAAGCCCTCGTCATCAACTCCGTGCTCCGCCCCGCTGCCAGCGCAGCCCTCGTGCATGCGGTCGCGCAGCACACGAAGTGGTCCTGTCGCCGAGAAATCCGTGCCGCCCTTCTGCGAACCGAGCATCTCTCGCTAGCCCGCGCCCTGGAATTCAGCCACGAAATCCCCACCCCGCTGCTGCACGAACTACTCACCAACTCGCGTCTTCCCCCCCAAATCAAAGACCAACTCCTCCGCGAGAGCCAAGCAAGCTCTCCTCCAGCAGGCTGCTAAGAGAATTCTGCTTTGATCGGAGCAACGAAGCGCGCGGAAGTCCTAGCAATTTAAGTAGTCTAAGAATTTGTCATCCCGAGCGAAGCGAGGGATCTGCAGTTCTCACAGTCGAGGGACTCTGCGGAGGGCCCGGATTCCCATCCCGTGCCTGCTGCCCCGGCGCGCCCTCCTGCGGCTTCGCCTCCCCGCGCAGCAATCCCACAATCTTCTCGTACAGCTTCGAGCGCGTTACGTAGCGCTCGTTGGCGCTCGTGATATACCGGATCTGCATCTCCACGCCCCCCGCGGTCGGCCGCAAATGAATCGCTGGCGCGACAGTAAGCGACTTCTGATACCCAGCTGACTTCTGCCATTCCTTCTCGGCCTGCTCAGCGCTCGCCCGCGTCTCTTCCTCCACTAAACGCTGGATCTCCTCCACCAATGGATAAGGATTCTCCGCCTGCCCAACCACCACCTGCAGTTCATCCCACAACCACTGCCCGGCAGTGGAAAAATTAAAGAAGTGTCCCTCAATCGCAAAGCTGTTCACGAACGCCACCTTACGTCCCGTCGGATGCCCCGTATCGGTCCAGTTGCCGGTCTCCAGCACTACCGTGCGCAGCAATCCGATCTCAATCACTTCGCCCACCACGCCGTTGATCTCAACCCAATCGCCGACTCGAATTCCATTCCGTCCCATCAGCACGAACCATCCGAAAAATCCGACGATAAAGTCCTTCAGCGCCACCGTCAGCCCGGCCCCCGCTAATCCGAGGATGGTCGGCATCTGGTTCGGCACCCCAAGAATCACGAATACAATCAGCAGAACGCCCACTGCCTGCAGTCCATATCGAAACACTCCCCGCAGGGTGAGAAGGTGCCTCTTCTCCGGAGCCGCCTGGATGTAAAGCCGGTCCACCAGCAAGCTCCCGGAATACGCTAGGACAGCCACCAACAGCATCAAAAGCACGGATCGCAGCATGCCGTGCAGGGCTGCGCGCTGTTGGTTTCCCGTCGCGTCGAGCCAGTTGCCGTAGATTTCCTGCAACTCCTGAGTGTCTCGAATGCGCTTGTCGAAGTCGGAGAGCAGCTTCTGGTCGTTGGAGAAATGTTTAAGCGAATCAACGGCTGTCGCGGTGGTTTCTTTCGAACCCGTCCCCGCCGCGGCCCCTTTTCGAAGCGTCGCAGCTTGCTGCTTCGTCTCATCTTTTTGCGGTTTTTCCTCGCGAATGCGGCCTTGCAGCGCGTTGTGTTCCACCACTAGGCCGTTTCCGATCTCCTGGGCCTCGCGCCGCCCCGACTCGAGCTGCGCGCGTTTGTCTCTCAGCCACATCCAGGAACGTATCTGCCCAACCAGATTGCTGGCGTCGAGATCGACCGCCGCACCCGGCGACCTCGCCGCTGGGTTCTGACCCTGGCGTTGCTCGAGTTCATGCTCCCCCGCTTCGTGTCGATCTCGCTGCCGCTGAACCGCGGTCTCCTGATCGCCTCCCGCCCTGATTAATTCCTGCTGCGCGTCTTCGACTTCGTCTTCATCCAGCGCCTGTTCCGCATCCAGCAGATCCTCCTGATCCTTAAGCGCATCTTTTTCGCTGGGTTTCGCCGAGGAGATCTGCGCCTTAAGCTGCTCGATCCGCGACAACACTTCTGCGAGAGCTGCCTGCGCCTGCTGCATTTTCAGGGTCAGTTCCCGGTTCTTGGGATCCTGACTGGTTCGCTGTTCGGCGGCTTGGCGCAGCGCGTCCGCAAAAGCCAGGTCCACCTCGTGGTCCGCAATTCGCTCCGCTTCCTCGGCCAATCGCTGTTCTTCTGGAGTAATTGCCAGAGCAGCCAGCCCGCGCGCAGTCGGCAGCGGGCGCTCATCGACCAGGGGGACCTGCGCGGTGTCCGGGGACGTTTTCTTAGCGCGAGGGCTACTACTCTCGCGGGTGGCAAGATAGGCGGCGCCGGTCCCAAGCACCAGCGCCAGCAACGCCAGAGTGATCCCCCATTTCAGCCATTTCATCTCAGTACCCCATACGGTTGTGCAGGGACGGACGCCCTTGTCCGTCCAAGCCGAGCGCAGCTCGGCAGCGTTTCACCACGGCACCCAGAAGGCGATAAACACATTCTAAAAAAAGTGTAGCAGCCAAAACGCTCGTGTGGCGCGGGCACTCTTGCCCGCGTGTCGTGCATCGAGTCAAGCCACCGGTCATAAAATGACGCTGCCGATTCCGAGCGCGATTCCGATCAAGCCGATTCCAGTCACGCCCTCACGACGCCCGAACTCCCCGCATGGTAACTTTATCGCCGGACATGCCCAAATCCGCCGCCGCTGCGGCCCGAGAAATTTCGATGAACAGAATCACCGTCGCACTTCTCCTTCTGCTCCTTTTCACCGCCCCTGCCTTCGCCAGGAAAGAAAAATCCGCCAAGGGTGAAAACCTCCTGCGCCAACTCGAAGCTAATTTTGCTGCGGATGTCGCAAAGCACGGCCACGACGCCTTTCTCACCTACTTCGCCGAAGATGGCGTCGAAATTGTTGACGGTGGCAGCATCAACGACAAAGATGCGATGCGCAAACAGCCCCCCTGGCCCGAAGGCACGACCCTTACCTGGACGCCCGTCCACGCCGAAATGGCCGCTTCCGGCGATCTCGGCTACACCTACGGCAATTACATCTACACCGCCAAAAATAAAGAGGGCAAGCTCGTTGCCAATTACGGCAAGTACACCTCGATTTGGAAAAAGCAGAAGGACGGCCAGTGGAAGGTGGTCGTTGACATGGGAAACTCCAGCCCCGACCCAAAAACCGCCAAGTGATACCGGAAGGCTGCGGAAAAACTCGGGTCGCGTATCCGTGCGTGGCTTTCGCGAGGCCCGATTCGTATCAGGGTATCGCTTCAGCGATACCGTAATCACTTCGAAATCAACCGCCCCTTTAAGGGCTGGCCGCTATTCATTGCGCGCCCGTCTTCCAGCGAATAGCCGCCATCAACTCCACCGTCGTCGAGACATCGATCCCGTACCGCTCTCCGCTGCGCACAATAGGACCGCCAATGGCATCCAATTCAGGTTGCCGCCCGGCCGCAAGGTCTTTCTGCATAGAACTGCGCATGCCCGGTGGCACTCCGTCGAAAACTGCCTGGAGTTGCAGCGCGTCAACCTCCGCGCCGCTCGCGTTCGCCACGGCGCATGCTTCGGCGATTGCAGAGCTCAATTCCTGTTTCCACCGAGCATCCGCAAAGATCTCTCCAACGTTCAGGCCCGATGCCGACGTCACCAGCGCCAACGGCCCGAGGAAGCAAAGCTTGCTCCACAGCAGAGTCTGCTCGTTCTGAATGAACTGGCAGTTGAATCCAAGATCGCCCAAGCGTTCGACGATGGCTCCCAACAGTGGTTCACCGCTGCTGGCGATATTGAGAAGTCTTGGTCGCGATCCACAGCACGTCAACCGGTTCGGTAACCACAGCGACCGCCTTCGCCGGAGCCGTAAGAGACCCCGACGGACGTTCCAGCAGCAAGTTCCCAGGAAAGCTCGGCAACCTCTCCGGTCGAACCGCCACCGTGACGTCTTCGCCAAGCGATGCCAGTGTCGTGCCGACCAACCCTCCGATTGCTCCCGCTCCCAAAATTGCATGTTTCACGCCTGAACTCCCGGGAAAACTATACGATACGGGAGTCGCATGCGGCCCACTGCAACACCTCGGGCAGTGTCCCAAATCGTCAACCCACAAAACACACGAAGTCAAAGATGTGATTGCCCAATGCTTTCCTTCGTGCTCCTTCGTGTCCTTGGTGGTTGACGAATTTAGAACACTACCCAACGTTCGCCGCCTTTACGCTGCGCCCAAAAATCTGTCACACTGACCACTGGCCATCGTCCACTGACCACTGAACCCCATGGGCAAGATTCACGTCCTTCCCGAGAGAGTTGCCAACCAGATCGCTGCCGGCGAGGTGGTTGAGCGTCCGGCGTCGGTGGTGAAGGAGTTGCTGGAGAATGCGCTGGACGCCGGTTCCACGCGCATTCGCATTCAGGTTGAGGCGGGCGGCAAGAGGTTGATCCAGATCACCGACAATGGCTGCGGCATGGTGCGCGACGATGCCATGCTGGCCTTCGAGCGCCACGCCACCTCGAAAATAAAAGACACCGACGATCTGCTGAGCATTTCGACGCTAGGATTTCGCGGCGAGGCCCTGCCGTCCATTGCTTCTGTCGCCCGGCTGCATCTGGAAACCCGCGCTGAAGAGGAAGCCGCCGGGACGGTCCTCGAAATTAACGGCGGCAAGATCATCCGCGTGGAAGAAGCGGGCCTCCCGCTGGGAACTTCGATCACGATTCGCGATCTCTTCTTTAATACTCCGGCGCGCAAGAAATTTCTGCGATCGGAATCGACCGAGCTGTCCCACATCGCTTCGCTCGTAACCCACTACGCGCTGGCGCATCCGGAGAAGCACTTCGAGTTGCACTCGGCGACGAATGCCTTGCTCGTGGCGCCGCCAGTAGCCGGTCATCGCGAGCGCGTGTACCAGGTGTTTGGACGCGAGACACTTGATCAGTTGATCCCACTCGCGGCGGTGCAACCGCTGGAGCGTATCGGCCTGCCGCAGCCTCCACCGTGGCGGCGTGCCGCTGACACGTGTGGCGCGGGCGCCCCCGCCCGCGAAGCGTCGTCCTCTCTTTCGGTAGAATCGCACGCAGCCGATTTCGGCGAGGTGCGGCTGCACGGTTTTGTTTCCAAGCCGGAGATTCAGAAGCTCAATCGCAATTCGATTTTTATTTTTGTGAATGGGCGGCTGATTCGCGACCGTCTCATTCAGCACGGGATCACCGAGGCGTATCGGAACATTTTGCCGCCGACGGTGTATCCCGTCGTTCTGCTCTTTATTGAGATGCCGACCACCGAAGTGGATGTGAATGTGCACCCGTCGAAAACCGAGGTGCGTTTCCGGCAGCAGACCGTGATTCACGATTTCGTGCGCGAGTCGGTACGGGCGGCGCTGATGAAGGCACGGCCGGTGCCGCAGTTTTTGGCGGAGATTGGCGCGCAACCAAGCGCGAGTCCCGGCCTTACTCGAACTCCCATCACTCAGGGCGCGCCAAGCGGCGATGGTCTGCAACGCGCACCGTGGCGCGACCTGCACGAGCCAGCGGCGGCCGCCGGCTTCGCGCTGCAGGCGCCAGCAATTCCCGCGTCCACGGCGCGCCTCGAATTTGAAGGCGGAATCGCAGTCGAGGCCAACGCGGCGGTATCGCTCGCCCGCCCTCCGGGGGCGCCTGTTGCTCAGCAGACGCTCGCTGACCAGCCAATTCCCGATCACGGCTGCGCGCCGCCGATTCCGCATGAACCGCAAGCCGCGCCGACTCTCGAATCCCTGCGGACACTGCGGCCCCTAGGCCAGATTCGCAACTCATTCATCCTTGCGGTCAACGAAGACGGACTCTGGATCGTCGATCAACATGTCGCCCACGAGCGCGTCCTGTTCGAGAAAATCCTGCGGCAACGGGCGGCGCAGCAGGTAGAGAGCCAGCGTTTGCTAATGCCCCTCGTCATCGAACTGACTCCGGCGCAGCAACCGATCTTCAGCGACATCGCCGAAGAACTAGCGCGCAACGGTTTTGAGGCGGAGCCCTTCGGCGCGCGAAGCGTAGCGGTAAAGGTCGCACCGGCGGGCGTGGACGCAGCGCAGATCGAGCACATGCTGAACGAAATCTTCGAACAGCTCACGCGCGAAGATCAGGCCATCAATCTGGAAGCGGTGCGGACGCGCATCGCCGCATCGATCGCGTGCCACGCCGCGATCAAAGTCAATATGCCACTCGAACAAAATAAGATGGAGTGGCTGCTGGCCGAGCTCGCGAAAACCGACCATCCAATGACTTGCCCTCATGGCCGGCCGGTGGTGCTGCGCTATTCCATGCAGGATATTCAGAAGGCATTCAAGCGGATCTGAAGCAGCATTTAGCACTTAGCATTTAGTCCGACACCCAATTGCTAAGGGCTAAATGCTAAGTGCTAAATGCTGCTTTTTCTGTGTTCTAATCGAAGTCATGACCGACCCGGAACTTCTGCAAGCTCGCACGCAAAAGTGGCGCCTCGATGGCCAGCCCGTGCGCACTCTTGACGAAGCGCGAGCCTTCCTCGAGTCGGTGGGATTTTGTCTGATGTTTCCGATGCGGCCCGCGATTCTGCTGCCTACTTTCGTGGGAGCGTGGGTGGGCGCCGACGACAAGTTGCCGACGCGCCAGCACGCCTACAACGATCCGCGGGCGAAAGAAGCGACGGAACTCATGGTCCGCGCCCTGCGCGACCAGGCAGCCTACGAGGCTCCGCTGATTGACGAGAACAACGCGTTCTTGCTGGCACCCTCCGTGTTTCCCTACTTTTATTCGCTCGTGGGCGAGCGCAACCCGAAACTACCGCCCGCATCGGGGCCGCGGTCTCCGTATTCCCCGCTTGCCTGTGACGCGTTCGAAATCATCCGGAGCCGTGGACCGATTTCAAAAAACAAACTAGGCGAGACGCTGGGCGGCTCGGTTTCAAACGCCGGCCTCGATCGCGCGCTGAGCGAACTGTGGGGCAGGCTGCGCATCACACGCGTCGACTACACGGTGGAGGAAGGCTCGGTCTGGGACGAGCTGTCGCGCTGGGCGCCAGATGTAGTGCGCGAAGGCGTGGGGATTTCGGTGCCCGAAGCGCTCTCCGCGCTGGTCTCGAAATATCTGGACTGCGTGGTGGCGGTGGATGAGGGCGAAGTCGAAAACTTCCTGGCAAACTTCGTTCCGCGGACGCGAGTGAAAGAAGCAATCCACGCCTTACTTTCAGCGCGCGAATTAAGCTTTATGCATGTGGGCAGCAAGTCGCTCCTCCAAGTAACCCCGCCGAAGCAGGCATACGTCCCCAAGAATCGCCGCCCCGAGCGCGTCAGCTAAGCTGGACATCACCTCGGTTCTCCTCTGTGTCCCCCCTGTGGTGAAGCTCTCCCCCGCTCCGTGTACAATTCTCACTTCGCCCATGACCCCCGCCCAATGACTTTCATCCAATGACCGATCCATACCCACGCAAACTAATCATCGCCATTGACGGCCCGGCCGGAGTGGGCAAGAGCACCATTGCCTCCCGCCTGGCGCGCAAACTCGGCTATGTGAACCTGGAGAGCGGGGCGATGTACCGCGCGCTGGCGCTCCGGGCGATTGAGTGCGACGTCTCGTTCGACGACGAAGCTGCACTGCTGAAGATGGCCCAGGATTCTCGCATTACTCTTGATCGCACCATCGGCGGCAATCGTGTCCTGCTCGACGGAAAAGACATTTCAGCGCGCATCCGTGAGCGCGATGTGACGGAAGGGGCCTCGCGCGTCTCGGTGCATCCCAAAGTACGTGAGTGGATGGTGGCCCGGCAGCGCGAGATGGGCATCGGCGGCGGTGTTGTGATGGAGGGCCGCGACATTGGGACGAAAGTCTTTCCGGACGCCGATTTAAAGATTTTTCTCGACGCCGATCCCGTAATTCGCGAACAGCGGCGGCTCGACCAGCAGCGAGTAAAAGGCGCGCCGGCGCAGGCGATGGCTGCCGAACTTCGTGAGCGCGACCTGCGAGACCGAACGCGCGCGGCCTCTCCGCTGGTTGCCGCCGAAGATGCCGTGGTGCTCGACTCGACGAACATGAGCGAGGATGATGTCCTCAATCGAATTGAGGACTTGGTCGAGCAGCGGCTGATGGCGCGGCGCTAAGCGGCCCTGCCGGGATCACGTGGGGACGGCCGCCCTCGGCAGCCCTGCTCACGCCACCGCACGTTCCGCGTCCAATCCATCAATCGTCGAATGCGTGAGGCCTGCTTATGATCCCAGCGCGCTGGGCTGTATCGATCGTTGTAATGTTGTTGCCCTCGATTGCCACAAACTCCCAAACCCAACATCGTCCGCATCGACATCCCAAACCGCGACAGGAGACTGGCCCACGGCTTCCCTTGCCGACAGCGGCCTTTCCGACGCCCGCCTCCGCTCTCTCGATGCCGCCATTCGCTCCGGAGAGTTCAAGAAAATTGGCAGCGTCTTGATCGCCCGGCACGGCAAGCTGGTATACGCGAGCTATTTTGATGGCGACGCCGCCACTCTGCACAACACGCGCTCGGCGACCAAGAGCACCACCGATGTTCTGATCGGAATTGCCATCGACGAGCACAAGCTCAGCGGAGTGGACGCGAAGATTCTGGCCCTGCTGCCCGACGCGGTCGCAGGATGCAGAATCCCAGGCGATCACGACATGAGTCCGCGCCCGTACCGCTCCGCTTGTGTGGGGACGGCAGCCTCGGCCGTCCAAGCCGTGCGCAGCACGGCAGTTTCGGCAGAGACTGCTACCGCACGATCAGCGTCACCACATCCCCGTGCGCCGCCCCACCCACAGCCGTAGCCGTCACCGTAATCTGCGACGTCCCCACCGCCGTCGGCGCCTTCACATTCACAGAAGCAGATCCCGCCGTCCCAGTCGCCGTCGTGGCCGTTACCGTCACCGTCGCCGGGTTCGGTACCGACGCCGGAGCCGTATACAGCCCCGTCCCGTCCACCGTGCCATTCGCGCTGCCCCCCGTGACCGCCCAGGTTACGCTCTGGTTAGCCGTGAATTGTTGCTGCGTAAGTCCAGCCGGCCACGAGTTACCCAACTCATCCGCGAACAAGTTCACCGACGCCGGACTCACCGTTACTCCAGTTCCCACCGTCAGTGTCTCGGTCGGTGTAGCATGAGTCCGCGTCCCGTCCGTTCCCTGGATCGTGAAAGTAAACGTCGCCGCCGTCTCGCTACCCAACGTCACCGTAAACGGAGCGCCCCCGGATGTCGGTATCACGGTTAGCGGCGTAATCGCGCACGTCCCCGGAGCTCCCGCCGTACAGGTCATCCCCACGGCCGCGCTGTATCCACTCTGCGCTGTCAGCGTTCCGTTCCATGTTACGTTCTTATTCACGGGTGTCGAGTTCGGAGTTGGTGTCACCGCAATCGCAAAGTCCGGCGTCCCGCCACCACCACTGCCTGCGACCCCACCACAAGAAATCTCCGCCACCAATCCAAGTCCCAGGCAGATCCCCGCAACCCCCCCGTAGAGACGCGGCGTGCCGCGTCTCTTTCCCCCCAGCCCCACAATCACGGCCGCCGCGTTCGGCCCGGTAGTCGAAACCGTCAGCGTAACCACAGTCGTCCCCGCCCCCGCTGCAACCGACGCCGGACTGAACCCGCAACTACTCAACGCCGGCAGGTTCGCGCATCCCAAACTCACCGCCGAGCTAAAAGCCCCGCCCCCCACCGGAGCCGCGGAAAACGTGTAGGTGGCGTGCTGCCCCGCCTGCACCGTAGCCGTAGCGCTGCCCGTGTCGGTCCACGCCACATCCGTCCCCACCGTCAGCGTCGATATCGCCGTAGCATGCGTCAGCGTTCCGTCCGTTCCCTGAATAGTGAAATTGAACGCCCCAGCCGTCGCGCTGCCCAAGGTCACGACAAACGCCGCTCCCGCCGCGGTCGGCGTCACCGTCGACGGCGTAATCCCGCACGTCCCCGGAGTTCCCGCCGTACACGTCAACGTAACGCTGCTGCGGTATCCATTCAGGGCCGTCAGCGTTCCGTTCCACGTCACGTTCCGATTCACCACCGTCGTATTCGGAGTCGCAGTCATCGCAATCGCGAAGTCCGGCGCCGGACCCGTTACTGTCAGCCCGAACGTCTGCGTTTTGGCCGACGGTGCTCCCGCCGCCAGCGCCGCGACCGTCACGATCTTCGGGCCGCCCACCGGAGTTCCTGCCACCACTGTCACCGTCAACGTAACCGTTACTGGTGACGCAGACGTCGGACTCACCGAACTTGATGGCGAGAACACGCAAGCCGCTCCCGTCGGCAGTCCCGCCGAACAACTTAGCGTCACCGTCCCCGCAAAACTTCCCGATGCCGTCACCTGGAACGTGCTCGCCAACGACGTTCCGCCCTGCGCCACGCTCAACGAATTCGGGCTGGGCGCCGTCAAATTAATGTCCACCACATGCAGCGTCACCGTCGCGTCGCGCGTAATCGCGTTTGGGTCCGTTCCCACCGCGTGCGCGTTGAAACTGTAATCGCCCACCAGTCCGCCCGCCGTCAGAGTGTAGGTCGCGGTCGGCATCACTTGCGTGGGCTGCAGCGTGCAGGTCGATGGGGCAGCGCCGCTGCAGCTCAGGTTCACCGGGCTGGCGTATCCGTTCTGCGCCGTCAGTGTGCCGTTGAATGTGGCCGTCTGCGTCGGAAACACCGTCTGCGGCCCAGTCGAAATCACATTCGTGAAGCCTGCCGACGTCACCAGGACGAAGTTCCAAATGCCCCGCCCATACGTCGATGCCACCAGCGTTTTCGTGCCCGCGTCGGGAT
>WNEZ01004670.1_pt1 | contig 12237 bp, 15 predicted proteins | sample 5400521 | NCBI WGS metagenome assembly WNEZ01 (sample SAMN13153339, study PRJNA577476) | soil metagenome | isolation source: 120 cm saprolite under Douglas fir tree site 2 hole 1 replicate 1 | place: USA:California | collected 2015-04-18
TGACCGAACGCGCTCGCCCACGGTGTCTAACTTGAACGACTCCAGTTGTTTCCGTCCACCTTCTGGCCACAACCGCTTCTTACGGCGTAGTCCGCCCACCTGTAACTGTCGTAAAATCGCCATAGCACAAGTTTGCGCTTTCCTTTCGCCTATCTGACGAACAAAAGGCGGAGAGTTGCGATAACGCCTGCGATTGCAACAGTTGACTTCCGGTTTGCCCGTCGACACCCAGAAGCGCCGGATTGCTTCCGCGAAAGTTTCTCAACTTGACAGGCAAGTATCTACTTGCCTATCATCGCATGTGTGAGCGATGTGTTCGAGGCAATCGCTACTCCGGCGCGTCGAGCGATTCTTGACGAACTGGTTGAGCGGGATGGCCAGACCCTTTTCGAATTGTGCAGTCGTTTGGCTATGAAGCATCAGCTTGGGCTGACGCGACAGGCAATCTCGCAGCACCTAGAAGTACTGGAATCGGCGGGCCTGGTGACAACGATCCGGCAGGGTAAGTACAAACTGCACTATCTACGATGATCAAGACAAAGCGTTGTCTTTCTATACAACGAGACTAGGCTTCGTGAAGAAGAGCGACATCCCGTTAGGGGCTGCGCGGTGGCTGACGGTAGTTGCGCCAAGTGATCGCGATGGAACCGAACTCGTGTTGGAGCCCGATAGTCATCCGGCTGTAGGACCGTTCAAGACTGCCCTGGTGCAGGATGGTATTCCTTTCACTTCGTTTGCCGTTGAAGATGTGCGCGCTGAATACGAACGTCTTCGCTCCGCCGGCGTGGTGTTTACGCAGCCGCCAGTCACAATGGGACCCGTAACGACCGCCGTCCTAGATGATACATGCGGGAATCTGATTCAATTGGCGCAAAAGGGCTAGAGGACATCCATGCCGCAAGCTCAATCCGCTCCGTACAAAAAGTTGTTGGAAGATCTGCGTTCGTCAGTTCCAGGTCGCCAGAATTACGCATTCCAGTCGCTGCTCAAGGCTACCGACAGTCCTGTGGGTTGGGCTTATGAAGTGTGGGAGGATCTGCTTCGTACGCTCGTGGACGGCGACAATAGGCAGCGATCGATTGCCGCACAGGTGCTCTCTAATTTGGCCAAAAGTGACCCGAAGGAGCGCATGCTAAAGGATCTGGCCGCGCTGGTGAAAGTCACCAAGGATGAGCGGTTCGTCACGGCACGCCATTGCCTCCAATCCCTGTGGAAAGTCGGCGTAGCCGGCGAACCGCAACGCAAAGCGCTGTTGAGGGGTTTGGAGGCTCGATTCAAAGAGTGCAAGGCCGAGAAGAACTGTGCTTTGATTCGGTACGACATTCTGGTCGTTCTTCGGCGCGTTTTCGATCTCGTCAACGACGAACAAATTCGGCTGACGGCCGAGCGCCTGATGGCTATAGAAGAAGACCCCAAATATCGGAAGAAGTACGCAACAGTTTGGCGCACGAACTAGCCCAGTGCGATCGACAAACATTGCATCAAACGCCCTTGTGGCGACTTAAATCCCGGATAGTCGGCCAACCGGAGGTAATCCAAGGCGCCAGCAATCGTCTCAACTGGCGAAAAATCTCTATTACACTCATTGAACGGGTTCTGAGTGTAATCGCCTGATTTCGTCATTTATCGAGCACCCAACACAATCTTCATCAGTTCGGGGGCAAGATCGGAAGCAAGATCGTCGCCGTTGAGATTGATCAGTACGACTACCCCCACGCGCGGCTCGGGAGCTATCATGATGAAAGTGCTCGTTCCCCATTCCCCCCCGCCATGGGTTATTGAGGGAGGGGAATCATCGCCGATTGCCCAACCAAGTCCGTACGGAGTTTGTTTTCCGTCGGAGGTTTTCTGCTGAGTCCACATGAGATTTCGAGTCGTGCGCGACACCAAGCGGTCGTTCAGCATGGCTACTTCAAACTTCGCCATATCTTCTGCCGAGGATAGCCAGCCATCGGCCGGAATCTTGAAACTCACATCAACGGGCTCGGCATTGACCACGGTTCCCGATTTGTCTTTGCTGTAGAAGCGAGTGCGGTCAGGCACGATGGCAAGACGGTCGTCGATCCGCGTGTGAGTCATTCCAGCAGGCTGCAACACATTTTCGCTGACGAAGTCCGAGTACTTCTCACCCGAGGCTCCCTCGATTACGCAACCGATTAGGACATAGCCGTAGTTTGAGTAGCTGAGCTTGGTACCCGGTTTCGCTACCAGTGGGTCGTCTTTGAAGAAATTGAGTCCTGCTGCGATTGGGTCGTCGAAATGTTTGGTGCTGATGATCTCTGGGTCGTAAATCGACCGGGAGCGATAATGGCGGATTCCACCTAGGTGACCGAGGAGTTGGCGAGTGGTGATGGGCGTTTCTTTCTCGGGAAAAATATGACAGTACTTCTGCACTGGCGCATCGAGGTCAAGCTTGCTTCGCTCGTAGAGCAACATGGCTGCCGTGGCCGTGATGGTCTTAGAGATCGATGCCAGTCGGTAGAGCGTCTGCGGACCTGCTGGCACAGCATTCTCGAGATCAGCCATTCCAAATCCGCCGGACCACTCGTACTCACCATTTTCAACGACTGCTGTTGAAATGCCGGGAAGGTTCTTCTTCTTCATAAATCGGGCAGTCGCAGCTTCAAGTTGCATGCGCTTTTCTGGCGAGATCTTGTCAGTCTGAGCAAAACAGAGAAGCGGGAGAATGGTGCTCCCTAGAACCAATGCAAAGGAGATGACGATGCTCCGACGCATATACGTCCCCCAATACGGCGAAGAAGATTATAAGTCACGTAAGTTGGCGTAACATCGCCATTACACTCAGAACCCCCTGGGCGGGGGCACCACGGTTGTAGTTGGTGTAATCGCCTGTTTACGACACTTAGATGGGGCGGCTCAGCGTCAATCGGGGATAGGAAACACGAAAAAACCTCGAAAGGCCAATCCATTAAGCCAGCGGTCTTCCCCCCTCAGCGTGTTGGGGTAGAAGAAGATTGCACAGAATGGATCGATATCCCGATCTTCGATGAAGTGACCCTTGAATGGCCAAGACCCAAAAAATCCCCTGCGTGGGATAGTCCGCCCGTAGATCAACACACCGCCTTGCCACGGGATGGCTTGGTACAGGCGGATAACATTGACCTTGCCCAAATCTACCTTCTTGCCGTCCCAGTAGAGGTCATGATCCTGCACGGATAGCCGCAGAAGAAGTGAATGCGCACTGATCCATTCGGCAGAAGCCTTCTCGTCAGCATTAGAAATGGTGGCCACCTGTCCGCCCCAGCCTACTTGGGCACGGAACGGGTTCTCAGGGCGACCGCTCGGCCTTATGCAGACCTCCTCGACGACAATGTGCCCGTCCCGAACCATGACCGCATCACAGTGTGAACTGTCACCCATCAACACGCGGGGCTCCATCGATGAGGGGCCGCCTGTCGTCAAAGCAAAACCAACAACGGTTGCAAACAGCGCGTTCATAGCGATCTGCCCTTGCAAAGCATTACACAGAGACGCGAGAGGGATCTCATTACTGGCGTAACATCGCCATTACACTCATTGACCCCCATCGGCCAATCTCTCAATGAGTGTAATCGCCTGTTTACAACGGTGAAGGTTCCGCTCTTGCTTTTATCGCGAGCCGAGCCCGCTCGCAGCGGGAAAAATATTCGCAACCGAATTGCGAAACTTTGCCGGGGATGGCTCCTTGACGGCTTCAGCTGAATCAACCAAGAAAAGCTGGAATTGACTGAATCTGTGCACGCGCTCGTACTGGCGCCCGCGATAGGCAATGTAAAGAGAGGTACTCTCAGGCAACCACAGCCGGACGTGCCGTTTCAGAAATTCCACGGGCGCGTAGTTGATTACCTGATGCTCCCTTTGCAGATTGATATTCGGAAGAGGAGCTACCAAATCTGTTTCGATTCGCATGATGTCGTAGCCGCTAACCGTGATCCAAGCTCGACCTTTGAACTTGGGCAGGTAGACGGAACCGCCGATATGTATCGCGGTGAATGCCTTGTTGGGGGCCGCGCTATCCTCGAAGTGCACCAGCCATGCGGCCGACCCTTCCAGTTCTGTTAATCCCTCACAGCGAAAGTCGAAGTTTTCCAGATGAGCGGGATCAAAGATCAATGCAAATGCTGCCGTGCCAGAATCCATTACCGATCTCTGCTGCGGACCAGTGCTTGCAGATCGATACTCTCGAACGCTTGGGTAGCCATAGGAGTTTCGCTCGATTTGGACAACGTAGTTTATTTCCTGAGCGGTGGAATTCCGTCTCCTGCCATTCTTATCGATGTCAGACTGCTCAATCCGCTCACTAGCGCTAAAATGCTGCAAGCTTTCAATCAAGTCCAGCGTACGATTGCTCGTCTTTTTCAGGATCTCCGTCAACGGGCAGGTACCGCTCACCACCGGAGGAATTACGGCATCGATGTCCGGCGGTCCCACCTCTCCCATCGACGAGCGGAACGAACCGTCTAACCTGCTTCCCAACGAAAGATCGACGTTGCCGTTGCTGGCGGTACGTCCCTCCATATTCGACAGATATTGCTCCACCATCGCAATATCGTCGGCACTGCCAGAATACTTAAGGTACTCTCGCAGTTGCACGGCTTCGTTTGTCGCGTCACCTTTCGCTTCATATATTTGAGCCAACACGAAGTGCACGCGAGGCTCGCGATGGTCCTTGTCAATCGCCACGGCACGTAATCCACTTTTTTCTGCACCAGCCAAGTTGTGCAGATTCAAGTTAGCAGCGGCATGGTACTCATACGCGACAGCATTGGCTGATGGATCTAGTTCGATCGCGCGTCCACTCAATTTCAGCACTTCATCCCAAGCGTGTGCACGCGCGGCTATATCCGCCAGACAAAGAAAGGCAGGCACGTATCTGGGGTCTGCGATTGTTCCGTGGACACAAGCACGGCGGGCGTCGTCGTTCCGCCCCCGCGTGACCAGCACCTGGCCCAATGTCACCCACGCCGCAGAATACCTCAGGTCTTCCTTGACCGCTCTGCGCAAGTGCCTTTCCGCATCGACGACGTTCTTGTTCTTCAGGACTGCGCAAGCCTGGTGATATTCCTTCCTAGCCTTCGCGGCGATCCGCAACTGGTCGGCGTTAATGGTGGGACTGTTTATCAGTGTGAGGGGAGGGAGCAGGCAAGTATTGTTTTCCGAGCTCTTTTTTGCAGCCGAAAGATCATGCGGCGTGTTCCGCGTTTGTACCCGATCAATAGTTTCGCCCACGGTTGTGGGAAGGTGTAGTGGTTCCATGGGCGGCGGGGCATTCGGTACCGGGGCTCGCTGAGCGAACACCAGCGGGACGAGGAAGCCAAAGGCACACACCAAGACCAGAGGAGTCCTGACAGAAATTGGCCGCAGGTTACCTCTTAAATCTCCCCGGGCTGCATTCCCGATCTGAGTCCAGATCCACATGCGCAGGTGCCCTCACTGTGGCTGGTTGCTGTTGGTTATCGACTTGCCAGATTGTTTTCTTGAACGACTCTACCGTTGAAATTCCCCAGTTCGATTCCGAAAACGCTACTCATTATACATCTGGTCTTGTCCTCCCAAGCACATGCCTTGAACCAAGTTGGGAGCCGCGACGCATCCGGGTGTGTCGGCCGCTTCAAAGAACGAGGCCTTGTTGCGGAGATTCCATCGCGCAGCGTCTTGGTCACGCCAGCTTCCAGTGATTGCGATCCTCATAGAGTCTCCTAAGCTGCCGGGGCCGGGTACGACCGGCGTACCTTCTGGATCCCCATAATAGCGTGAGCAAATATCATGGTGCGCTGCCACAAGCCGCCGTCTCAAACCTGGCGCACGAGGAGGAAAATCGATGCCCAGCAACTGGTCTCCATCGACTTCCTCATCGTGCCCTACTATCCGTTTCCAGGTTCTTCACGTGTTCCTAGTCTTGGCCCATGATCGTTGTCGCATTCTTCATTTCAATGTCACCGCCCACCCGACCGCCGAATGGACGGGGCAGCAACTGCGGGAGGCCTTTCCCTTTGACCAACTCCCGCGCTACCTGCTGCGCGACCGCGATGCCACCTTCGGCAATAACTTCCGAGAACAGGTGCGAAACTTGCGCATCTACGAAGTTCCGTCTGCGCCGCGCTCCGTACAGCAGAACTGCTAAGTGGTTTCCCACCTATGAGCTGAGTGGCGGAGGGAAGTGGATTCGAACCTTCGGTACAACTCGTTTCGCTGCAAGTGGTTAATGTTTGCGTCGGTTACAGCGGATCGGGTCGATCAGAGAGTTTTGAGTGATGCGTGGTAGGCGCGCAGGCGCTGCTAACCGGTGTGGTTTGCAATGAGTTAGAAAGGCGAATCGCTTGCATAGTGTGGCCGAAACTCGTCAGTGTTTGCAGGCCCTCCTCGCCGGCAAATTCCCCGCCAGAGACTGCTTGCTTAGCAGGCAGTCATGCGATCGAATTCTTCTCTGGCGGCGAGGTATACATAGAGGCAGATTTCTGTCGGTTCTTGAGATTTCCTGCTGCCATTCTCTTAACCAAATTTTCGGAAAGTTTCATAGTTTCCGAATTGCCGACAATACATCCAGAGCTTCGTATTTCGCTTGGCGCAAACACGTTTCCGACCAGCGAGGGCACTCATTCGGCGATCCGATTAACCGGGACTTAAAGCATCCAGTGATTCACGTGACGGAGACTTTCTGAGTTGCGGCGGTTAATTCATGCAGCGAGCAGAAGGGCTCGGCTCTCGTAGCGTATGGACTTGCCGTACCCCCGGCATCTACCAAGCTGGAGAAGGCCGGGCACCTAGAGTGGGGTGTCCGGGAAAATGAGTGTCCGCCACATGTGCGCGACGGGGCTATTGTCGTACCCGAGCCCTTCCTTCGGTTGTTTGAAGTGACGACCGATGATGTCGACGAACGGATCTATCGAAACCTGCTTGGTCGGATCGAAAGCGTATAGGTCGTGCACAGTGATCATGCGCGCGTCCATGTATGACTTGTGGTTGCGGGCATAGTCGTAGGCTTGCTTGACATAGGGGGGCGGCACATAATCCTTGCCGAAAATCTGGTTGTACGTCTCTGGGTACTCATAGCCGACGGAAGGATCCGGGTAGAAGCGCAGGGCCTGGTGATAGCGGATACCCCAACTGATCTTCTCCGAGACGTAGGGCTCCATCATCTGCGCACCCCACCACCCGTGATCAACCTTGATTAGGTTGAGCACAACATCATGAAGAAGGCAGGCGAGGATCAATTCCTCTTTCTCGCCCTTTTTCATCGCATCGGCCGCGCTCTGCAAGACATGCTTCGCTGTCGCTGGAGCAAAACGGTACTTAAAGAAATCGACCAATGTCGGTTTCTCCGGCATCGGCTCCAGCTTCTTCAGCTCCGCCGGGGCTTTGCTGGACGGCAAGGGCCCGCCGAACAGTACCCCCGTGCCGGGCCGAACCTTTAGCTCGTTCGCGCTCGTCTCCGCGTCGAGGTTTTCTATCATGTGGTGTTCAAGTGCGTCGGCGAGCGCCTCGGAGGGCATGGCGTTGATGGCGGCCGCCGTTCCCAGGGTCGCACGGAAGGCTCGACGATCGATATGCATAGGGGCAACCTCACGTTGCGAAGGAGCCTACCGCCGAAGCTCCAGGAATTCAACGGGAATTACCGAATTTAGCTTTTATCCTTGTGCAAAATCATAGGCCTTAGCGCCTGGCTAAAGCGCTAATCGGCCAAGTAAAATCTCCCTTAGTCGCTAGCGTCAGGATGTGGGAAGTTGCAACCCCAGTGACGCCTGAGATCGATTCTGGTTGACGGGCTAACCTGAAGTAATTGGGTATTGGTCGGGGAGAGAGGATTTGAACCTCCGACCCCCTGGTCCCGAACCAGGTTCCAAAGCTTATTGAAATCTGTAGGATTTTGCTGTTTTCAAGTGATTGCTGTGGAACGAGTTGCACGCTCGTGTTTGAAACTTAGTGAATTCTGTTGAAGTAGAGTGCTCTCGCCGCCACAATTTTGCCTACAGTCCACGCGAACTCGCGCTCGAGTAGTCTCGTCCCGAATTGAGGCGAATCTGTGCACTAAACGATGGTTCAAATCACAGGCTTGCAACCATCCGAACGTACCCTCGATCCCCTTCTCCTTTGAGCTACACCCAAAGCATCTGAACCGAAGACGTTGAGATTTAATATCACTCCGAAAGGCAATCAATTCGGGGGCAAGGTATGAGTAACTGTGCCTGTCTTCTTCGTCCTTCGGAGATGTCTCCACAGGAAACACAGTCCAGAAGATAATCTTTCCCATAAAAACTTTGAATTGGACATCCTGAATGTTTGGCCTAAGAATCACCCCGATCGCGCTTGCGCGTTCAAGCAACTGTCCGAGCACGCCTCTCCACGACGGTGTGAAGAGAACACCGGGGCACGACGCTGTGCCCCCACCTAACACCATTATTTGATCGTACATAGTTTGTACGATCGAGGACCCGATCCTGTGCAGCGCATCTGTCTGTGCTGGAGGGCCCGTGGGAGAGTTCTCGCTGATATCGAGAGCGCTGGCATCAGTTTCCGCGACGAAAGTGAAATGACGAGTCGTAAAGAGTTGGATCACAAATGAATTGGAAAATGATCCTGCTGGAGTTGTTACTCGCTGGCTTTTTTGCGGTTGCGTGTATCCGCGCGCGCGAGCCTGTCGTAAGCGGGCAGACGATGAGTTTCGGCGATCTTTTCCGGCTCTCGGATCGGGTGGAAAGACTCAGGCGCTCGCGTTGGCAGTGGTTTTCGATGGTTGCGCTGATGTTGTTTGTCCGGTTGCAGCAACAGTTGCCTCTGGTTCTGGAGATCATGGCACTCCTGTTGCTCGTGGTTTTCATGGCGTTGCCCGTGAATGCCGAGGCAAGAAGGGGAGCAGTCCACAGGTGAAAGTGCTTTGGGACATCGCGGAGTTCCTGTGGAGATTTCGAAGGCAAATGCGCTTCGGGGAGTTGTCGCGCGCTCCACTACGGCTGCTTCGCTTTGAGATGTGCGGCGGCGAAGCTAAGTGCGAGTGGATGGCGAGGCCGCCCGATCTGTGGGACGGCGATCTCCCTTCGGACGCCTGTGAGCGCAACGAGGCCCTTCAGGCGCTCCAGGATGCAATACAAGTGCGCGAGTTGCTGTTCCGGGCTTTGCCTGAGGTTCAAAGCGTCCAACTTCGAGTTTACCGCCAGTCTGGACCTGAACCGCCGGAACTTGTTATCACGGGCACGGTAAGCAGGGACGAAGAACCGCCAGTGAGCATTCGTTCCCTGGTCATGCGCGCGAAGTTATACGGGCTTCGTTTCTTTCTGGATGATGGGCTACTGAAGGCGTTACAAACGCAAGAGCAGTTGGAACTCGCAACCTAATCAAGACAAGCGACCCAGACGGTCGAGGAGGAAGTTGTTATGGCAGCAAACACAGGACAGGGCCGTAGTTTCACGGCATTTCTGGTGGGGTTGACGGTAGCTTGTGTCGGCGTTGCATCTTTTTCCAGGGGCATGGGCAAATTGCTCCTGCTGGTGGGCGCCGTCATTCTCATCGCCAGCCTGGTCGGGTTCTTGAAGCTCCGGCCGCTGGAAGGCAAGCCAGCGCAGGGGTTGTCGTCGACCGGGGCGAAGCTCGCGGGCGCGTTTGTTGCTGCGTTTGGGTGGGTGCTGACGTTGTTTGGCATGCACCTCGTCGACAGCGTGGGTGGGCGAATGGTTTTCGCTCTGATAGGCATCGCGATAAGCCTGTTTGGAATCGTCTACATACTGCCCTCAGCCTTTAACAAAAACGCAACCTGGAAAGCTTAAGTGGTCCAGGGGATAGTGGTTCACAACGAAATCCAAAACAACTATGGAGCAGACAGAATGAAAGCCATCCGAGTTTGTTGTTTGTGTCTTTGCATCCTCGTGCTCGGCCTGACGATGAGCTCAATGGCTCATGCTCAGGCTGCAGCTCCAGCTGCGGCCCCTGCTGCGGCCGCTCCTCCACCTCCGTCTGCAGCGGACTCGGAACTCAAAGATGCTGCCGGCAAAGCACCCAGCACGGCCGATCTGCAGAAGGGTGATCCCGGCGGGACGATCACCGGAACCATTAACGACGTGCCTGCTTCCGACTCCAAGGCCGGTGTGACCTTGCCCGATACGGCCAATCAGGTCGGACAGAACAAGATTGCCGTCAACTTTGTCTGGACTCTGGTGACCGGCTTCCTGGTCATGTTCATGCAGGCCGGGTTTGCTATGGTCGAATCGGGCCTTTGCCGGGTCAAGAACGCGAACCACACCTACATGATGAATTTCTTTGTGTACGGCTGTGGTCTGCTGGCTTACTGGCTCATCGGTTTTGCCATCCAAATGGGCGGTGCTGCCGGGAACGGCAACCTGGGCGGATTGCAACCTCTGACCCCTGAGCACTCCATGACGGTCTTCGGAAAGGCTTGGGGCCTCTTCGGAGGGGCGGGCATGTTCCTCTCCGGACACAGCTATGACGTGGGCGTCATGGTGATCTTCCTGTTCGAAATGGTGTTCATGGACACGGCGCTCACCATCGTTACGGGCGCCTGCGCCGAGCGCTGGAAGTTCGTCACTTTCTCGATCTCGTCGGTCCTGATGGGGGCCTTCACCTATCCCCTGTTTGGCAATTGGGCTTGGGGCGCGGGCTGGCTGTCGCAGCTCGGGACCAACGTCGGTTTGGGGAAAGGGTACTGTGACTTTGCCGGTTCGGGCGTCGTCCATGCGGTAGGAGGGATAACCGCGCTGGCAGTAACTCTGATCATCGGTCCACGTATTGGGAAGTTCAACCGCGACGGTTCTCCAAATGCGATTATCGGCCACGACATCTCGGCCGTGCTGATCGGCTGTTTCATTCTGGCGTTCGGCTGGTTCGGGTTCAACCCGGGTAGTACGCTTGGAGCCTCTGCCAACGGCAACCTGCGCATCGGCTCCATCGCGGTGAACACGATGCTGGCGGGCTGCACCGGAACTTTCGGCGCGATCCTTTATATGTGGGGTCTCAAGGGCAAGCCCGATGCCTCGATGAGCGGCAACGGACTGCTGGCGGGCCTGGTAGCCATCACCGCTCCCAGCGGCTTTGTCAGTACGGTCGGCGCGGCGATTATCGGCTTGGTGGCCGGCGTATTGGTTTGCCTGAGCGTAGCTTTCATCGAAAACGTGATGAAGGTTGACGATCCGGTCGGCGCCATTTCGGTCCACGGAACCTGCGGCCTCTGGGGAGTCTTATCTGTCGGTTTGCTGGCAGATGGCACCAGTAACTACGGAGGAAGCTGGAACGGTGTCACCGGTTCTGTCACCGGTCTTTTCTATGGAGACGCAAGCCAGCTTGCCGCCCAACTCGTGGGAATCTCCACCTTGCTGGGTTTTGTTTTCACCTTCAGTTTTCTCCTGAACCTCGTGCTCGAAGTCATCGTGGGGCAGCGGGTTTCAGCCGAAACCGAAATCGCGGGTTTGGACATTCCGGAAATGGGGCAGCTCGGCTACCCGGAGTTTGTTTTCCGTCCGGAGGCTGACATCTTCACGCTTGCTCCGCGTGACCTTGCCGTCGCTTAGCGTGGAGCTGCACTCTGATGGCAAGGCGTCACTCAACCGGCGCCTTGCCCATTCTTTCACGATGTTTTTTCTACTTCGAGGACAATGGATTTAAAAATCACATGAGCGACCAAACCGAAATCATTCCCGCCCACGAAAAACCAGTCCTCAGCTCCCGTGTCTCTTCGCTGGCGCTCGCCTCCATTCCTCCCCAGACGCAGGGCCTTCTGCTGCGAATGTTTGCCGACCCCTACCTGCTCGAGAAGCCGGACAGCGCCAGTCTGGTAGCACAGTTGCGCGACTGCGTAAAGAAGTATCCCGACGTTTCCGAACTGCGGGTGCTCCTGGGGATGGCTCTGTGCGTCAGTCTGGACCCTCAAGCCGCAATTGAGGAATTGCGCGAATCCGTTCGGCTCGCTCCGAACAGCTTCATTGCTCAACTGAAGATGGGCGAGCTGTGGATGAGGCTACGTGTCATGGACAAGGCCGAAGAGCACACGCGGCTGGCTGCGCTGCTATCACAGAGTATGGCCCAGTCGGAGCTAGCACGCCGGCAAGCGGCCTCGATCCGCACGATGAAACGCGAAGGCATCGAGCGAGGCGGGTATCAGACACCCTGGTCCTTAATCGTGCGGCCGTTGCACCGCCTGTGGAGCCGCAACCGCGACGAGGCCGTCGCGTTAGACCTTACGTAATCTGGCTCGTGGACCCACTGACGGAGATTCCGTCGCCGGAGCATTTG
>WNEZ01026208.1_pt1 | contig 12237 bp, 10 predicted proteins | sample 5400521 | NCBI WGS metagenome assembly WNEZ01 (sample SAMN13153339, study PRJNA577476) | soil metagenome | isolation source: 120 cm saprolite under Douglas fir tree site 2 hole 1 replicate 1 | place: USA:California | collected 2015-04-18
GTCACATATCCTGTTCCCCAGAGCGGTACTGAGGTCACGGCCCGGACCGTGGTCACCACGTGCGGGATGGCGAGCGCCGGAGCGATGGCCAGCGCTTGGGGCGCCGGCGAGGCCAGCGTTCGCAGCCCCGTTTCCAGCCCGGTGGAATCCAGGGCGTGAATCCGCTGGATAGTGCGCAGCCGAAACCGGCTGGCGTCTTTCAGCACATGCGGTTTGACGGAGAGCACGCCCGAGAGGCCGAGGTCGGTGGCCACGAAGGCGAGGGCGGCGCTGTCTGGAGCCAGCCCCTCGACGCCATCCAGGTTGACGAAGATCGCGATCCCCTGACGGGCGGCTATCGCCAGCGGTCCCACCATCGCCAGCAGGCTGCCGCGCTCCACCAGCACCTGGCGGTAGCCGAGGTCCAGCGCTTGATGCAGGGAGGCGGCGTCTCTCACCGCGGGCAGCAGGACCCCCGACAGCCCGGGCGTTCTTACTGCCACAGCGCCACCGACCCGGTTGTGATCGCGCGCGCGCCCGCCCCCAGGATGGCCGCCCGCTGGCCGGCGTCGGTGATCAGGCCACCCACGATCATGGGGGCGGCGACCCGACCGCGAAGCAGATCGGCGATCTCCGGAAAGATCACCCCCGGCAGGACCTCGACGATGTCCGGCTGGGCGCGTTCAATCGCCGTCAGCGCCGACGGCAGGCCCAGGTCATCGTGCAGCAGCAGCCGCTGGACCGCGATCACGCGGTCGGCCTTGGCGGCGGCGATCAGGTTCCCGTGGGAGCTGACGATGCCGTTGACACCGATCTCGCGAGCCAGGAAGGCCACGCCGGCCCGGTCCTTGCCCAGCCCGGCGATGAGGTCGATGTGGACGAACGCCATCTTGCCGCGCGCCTGTACCGCCCACACCAGCGGTCCGAGGTGAAAGGCCGGGGCGCGCAGGAAAAAGATGGCCGGCACGGGCGAGGCCAGCGCCTGGGGAAGGTCTTCCGCCCGCCGAATGGTGGCCGCCACCGGTACCCGCTCGAAGGCCTCGAGCAGGCGAGACACGGATCGGTCGGCCGCCAGCGGCCGAACGGGTGACTGGCTCGAGCGAACCGCCATCGCCATGCTCCTCCCTCGTCATTCTGCGCTTGACCGATGGGGCAAGGCAGGGCAGACTACGCTAGCAAGAAGGAGGAGGGAACGCTGGAGCGACCGCTGACCATCACCAACAAGGTCGGCCTGCACGCGCGGCCGGCCGCGCTTTTCGTGCAGACCGCGGCCCGATTCAAGGACACCCGGGTTGAGGTCCTCAAGGATGGCGTGCCTAGGGACGCCAAGAGCATCCTCAGCGTCCTCTCGATGGGCGTCACCCAGGGCACGACCATCGTCGTCCGCGCCGAAGGCCCGCACGCTGGCGATGCCATCGCGGCGCTGAGCGACCTGGTCGACCGTGACTTCAACGAGTAGCCCGGCGCGACAGCAACTGCAGGGCATCGCCGCCGCTCCGGGTCGGGTCGTGGCCCCCATCTGGCGTTGGACCGAGACGGTCATCGCCGGCACCCCGACCGACCTCTCGGGCCCCGCTGCCCCGGGCCGGCTGATGACGGCGCTGGAGGAGGTCAAGGCCAGCCTCACCGCCAAGGGCGATCGCCTCCGCGCGCGTGGGGCGACCGCCGAGACCGGCATCCTGGACGCCCAGGCCCTTATGCTGGACGATCCGGCGCTGCTCGATGGCGCGCTGGCGTTGATCGCGCAGGGGCGACTGGCCGACGACGCGGTCGAGCAGGCGCTGGAGCCCTTTGCGGCCATGCTGCGCGGGTCACCGGATCCGGTCTTCCAGGCGCGGGCGGCGGACGTGCACGACGTGGTCGCCCAGATCCGCCGTGCGCTGCGGGGCTTGACCGAGGGCCCGCCGCCGGGGCAGCCGTCCATCCTGGTGGCCCGCGACCTGGCGCCCTCGCAGACGGCCGGCCTGGACCGTGAACTAGTGGTCGGCTTCGCGACCGAGCAGGGCAGCGCGACCGCGCACACGGCAATCCTGGCCCGCGCGCTCGGCCTCCCCGCCGTCGTCGGTATCGCCGGGCTGGTGGACAGCGTCGAAGACGGACAGCCCGCGCTGCTGGACGGCGATCAGGGCACGCTCTTGCTGGACCCGCCGGCGAGCCTGGTGGCCCAGGTTCCTCCTCCGGTCAGCGGACCTGCGCGGGATGCCGCGCCCGCCCGGACCGTGGACGGCCGCCCCATCGAGGTCGGCTGCAACGCGGCCGGCCTGGATGATGCCCGCCGCGCCGCCACGGCTGGCGCGGACGGCATCGGCCTGCTGCGGAGCGAATTCCTCTTCTTGGGGCGGGATCGCCTGCCCGATGAGGACGAGCAAGTCACGATGCTGGCGGAGGTGCTGGCCGCGCTCGATGGCCGGCCGGTCATCTTGCGCACGCTGGACGTGGGCGCCGACAAGCCGCTGCCCGCGCTGCCCCAGCCGGCGGAAGCCAATCCAGCCCTCGGCGTTCGGGGCCTCCGCCTGCAGCTGCTTGCGCGCGGCTCGCCAGCTCCTGCTCGATGCCCAGCGCGAACTGTTCCCGCGCGGAACACCTCCACCGGTGGAGGTGGGGATCATGGTCGAGGTGCCGGCCGCAGCGGTCGCCGCCGACCTGCTGGCGACCGAGGTGGACTTCTTCAGCCTGGGTACCAATGACCTTGCGCAGTACCTGTTCGCCGCCGATCGCACCAATCCCGACGTGGCGCACCTGGCCGACAGCCTGCATCCGGCCATGCTGCGGATGATTGGGGACGTGGCCGCCGCCGCCCATCGGCATCACCGGTGGGTCGGCATCTGCGGCGAGATGGCCAGCGACCCGTGGGCACTGCCCTTGTTGATAGGGCTGGGTCTCGACGAGCTCAGCGTCCATCCCCCCGCGGTGGCTCCCATCAAGGCCCGGCTGCGCCGGCTGAACGCGCAGGAATGCGCCCAGGTGACCCACGCGACGCTTGGGCTGGAGGACGGCGAGGCGGTCCGCCGGCTGCTGACCCTTCGCGGGCTGGCCCCACCATCCGGAACCAGGTGATCCGGCCGCGCCAAGCGATTGCGTCGATGCAGCCCTACGAATGGGAACCGCCCAGCGCGCGTATCGCCCAGAACGCGGGCGTCCCGGAGAAAGACGTGATCCGCTTCGACACCAACACCGCACCGTGGCCGGGTGCGGCCATCGCCGATTTGCCCAGCCTGGCGCTCAATGAATATCCGGACACCAGCTATGGCGCGCTGACCGACGCCCTGCACGCGTACACGGGCGTGGCGGCCAACTGGATCACGGTGGGGGCGGGGGCCGATGAGATCCTGGACCTGCTCGCCAAGGGGTTCATCGGCAGCGGAGACCCGGTGGTCCTGTCGCGGCCGACCTACGCCATGTTCCGGATCGTCAGCGATATCGCCGGTGGCCGCGTAATTGCCGTACCAACCGCGGGCCTCCAGCTCGACCTCGACCCATTTCTGCGCGCGGCGCGCGAGGCCCGTCTGACCTGGCTGTGCAACCCCAACAATCCCACCGGGGAGTTGCTTGCGCTGCCCATGGTGGAGCAGGTGCTGGCCGCCGCGGTCGGCATCGTCGCCGTCGATGAGGCCTACTTCGAGTTCTCGGGCGTCACCGCGGCCGAGCACATTGCCAGGTTCGAGAACCTGGTGATCGTCCGAACGCTGAGTAAAGCCTTCGGCCTGGCGGGGGTGCGGGTCGGCTACGCCCTGGCTGGTCCGGCGATCAGCGAAACGCTGCGCCGGGTGAGGCCCCCCGGCAGCATCAGCGTGGTGTCGGAGGCGCTTGCCGTGCGCGCCCTGAGCGACCAGCCCGGGATGCGCCGCCGCGTCGCCCAGATCGTCGAAGCCCGCCAGGCGTTGCGCGACGACCTCAGCCGAATCGGCCTGGAGGTCTTGTCCTCGGCGGCCAACTTCCTTCTGGTGCGGGCCGGGCGAGACGCTGCCTCCATGCTGCTTCGTCGAGGACTGGTCGTCCGCACGTTTCCAGCGGGCTCGCCCGTGGATGGATACATCCGGATCACGGTGCGAACGCCGGAGGCCAATGCCAGGTTGGTGCAGGCCCTGCGCGACCGCTGAGCCTTAGCGCCCAGACGGATTTGGGCGATCTGCCCATGTGCCAATGGTCTGGCACGCTTGCACGCCTTTCGTGACTATCGTCCGTAGCCCGTAGCCCGCTCCCCGCCTAGCGTGGAGGTGGCCGTGATCGATTCACGCCCACAAGGAAAGGGACTCTACGACCCGCGCTTCGAACACGACGCGTGCGGGATCGGCTTCGTCGCGGACTCGTCGGGCCGGCCCAGCCGGGCCATCGTCGACGCGGCGCTGGAGGCACTCGGTCGGGTTCGCCACCGCGGCGCGGTCGCGGCAGACCATCGCTCCGGCGACGGCGCGGGCATGCTGCTTCCGCTTCCGCAGGGATTCTTCAGTGACGTGGCCGCCACCGCCGGCCGAGTGGGCGTGGCCATGGTGTTCCTCCCCGCGGACCAGGACCGCGAGCGAATGCATGCCAGCGTCGAGGGGGCGTCCCTGGCCGAGGGCCTCGAGGTGCTGCGATGGCGCCCGGTGCCCGTCGACCCGTCCGCCCTGGGCGCGGAGGCGCAAGCCACGGCGCCGCTGATCGAGCAGGCCCTCCTGCGCGGTTCCGCCGCGGTCGACAGGGACGAGCTGGAGCGGCAATGTTTCCGCGCGCGCAAACGGATCGAGCGAGAGGCCGGGGAGCCTGGGCTCCGCCTCTACGTTGCCTCGATGTCGTTTCGCACCATCACCTACAAAGCCATGTGCGCCGCGGACCAACTGGCCGCCTTTTATGCCGACTTGCGCGATCCCCGGTTTGAGGCCTCCTTCTGCATCTTCCATCAGCGCTACAGCACCAACACCGCGCCCTCCTGGGAACGGGCCCAGCCGTTCCGATTCCTCTGCCACAACGGTGAGATCAACACTATCCAGGGCAACATCAACTGGATGCGGGCCCGCGAGGGACGCCTGGGGGCGGGTACGCTGGCACCCGAAGACCTGCTCCGGCCCGTCATCGATGAGACCGGGTCGGACTCGGCGATGCTCGACAACGCGGTGGAACTGCTGGTGCGGGGCGGCCGCGACGTTCGGCACGCGCTGGCCATGCTGGTCCCCGAAGCCTGGGAAGGCTTCGACGTGGAGCCGGCGGTCCGCGACTTCTACCGCTATCACGCCGCCTTGATGGAGCCGTGGGACGGGCCCGCGGCACTGATCTTTACCGACGGCGAGCGGGTGGGCGCGCTCCTCGACCGCAACGGGCTGCGGCCGCTGCGCTACGCCGTCTGCGAGGACGGGCTGGTGGCCTGCGCCAGCGAAGCGGGCGCCATCGAGGTGACGGGCCACGGCCGGGTTCGCCGGGGCAAGCTGGGTCCGGGCGAGATGCTCTGCGTTGACCCCGCCGCCGGCGGACTCCAGGACGACCAGACCGTGAAAGCCGGGCTGGCGGCCCGCCGGCCGTACGGGCGTTGGGTCGACGACCACCTGCTGACCGGCGACACGGGTGAGCCGGTGGCCACCGTTCCCCCGGACCTGCTCGCGCGCCAGGTCGCCTTCGGCTACACGAAAGAAGAATTCACATTCGTGCTGCGTCCGATGGCGGCGCAGGGGCACGAGCCGACCTTTTCCATGGGAGACGACACCGCCCCCGCGGTCGCGGCCGACCGTCCGCGCCTCCCGTACAGTTACTTCAAGCAGCGGTTCGCCCAGGTGACCAACCCCGCCATCGACCACCTGCGCGAGCGCCTGGTCATGTCGACGCGGACCTGCCTGGGTTCGGTGGCGCCGCTCCTCCAGGAGCGCGAGGACGCGGCGCACTTGATCGAGCTGGACGCCTTCCTCCTGTACCCGTCGGGACTCGACGCGCTGCGTGGTCCCGACGGGCCTCTCCCCTCGGTCACCCTCGACGCCACGTTTGCCGTCACTGACGGGTCGCCCGGCCTTGAGCGTGCCTGCCGCCGATTGGCGGCAGAAGCCGAACGCGCCGCCAGCGCCGGGACCTCCGTCCTGGTCATTTCCGACTCGGGGGTTTCGGCCGAGCGGGCGCCGGTGCCAGCCCTGCTGGCCACGGGCGCAGTCCACCACCACCTGGTCCGGACGGGGCTACGCAGCCTGGCCAGCCTGGTGGTGGAAACCGACGAGCCGCACGAGGTCCACCACTTCGCCTGCTTGCTGGGGTATGGCGCGGAAGCGATCTGCCCGCGACTCGCCCTGGAGACGGTCGCCGCCCTCGCCGTGCCGGGCCGGATCAGAGAGGACGGGCCCGATCCCCGCGCGGCCCAGGAACGGTTCATGCGGCCGCCGATGTACTGGTCCGCCACGCCGCCGGCTTCGCGGTCGCGCCCACGCTGGAGAGCCCCGGCTTCTACAAGCACCACAAGACCGGCATGGAGTACCACGCCACCAACCCGGATGTGGTAGCGGGCTTGCATCAGACGGTGGGGATCGATGCCCAGCCGGAACCGGATGGCGAACCGGTGGCGGTCGCGGCGGCGGCCGCTCCGACGCGGGAGCTGCAGGCGGCCCACGCGCTGCAGCGCGCCGTGCGGGCCAGCGCCAACGGCCACGGGTACGAGCGCTACGAAACCTTCGCCCGCCTGGTCAACGATCGCCCGGCCACGGCCCTTCGCGACCTGTTGATGACGCGGCCCGCCGGCCCGCCGGTCCCGCTCAGTGAGGTCGAGCCGGCAGCCACCATCGTGCGCCGCTTCTCCACCGGCGCCATGTCGCATGGGTCGATCGCCGCGGAAGCGCACGAGACGCTGGCCATCGCCATGAACCGGCTGGGCGGAAAGAGCAACACGGGTGAGGGGGGCGAAGATCCGGTGCGGTTCCGCACCCGGGGCACCGATCGCGACCGCAACTCCCGGATCAAGCAGGTGGCCTCCGGACGCTTCGGGGTCACACCCGAGTACTGTGCCTTCGCCGACGAGCTGCAGATCAAGATCGCCCAGGGCTCCAAGCCGGGCGAGGGTGGCCAGCTCCCCGGCCACAAGGCCACCGCAGAGATCGCCCGCCTGCGCCATACCCAGCCGGGGATCGCGTTGATCTCCCCACCCCCGCACCACGACATCTATTCCATCGAAGACCTGGCCCAGCTGATCTTCGATCTCAAGCAGGTGAATCCGCTGGCCGCGGTCTCGGTGAAGCTGGTGGCCGAGACCGGGGTGGGCACCATCGCCGCGGGCGTGGTCAAGGGACTGGCCGACGTGGTGCACATCGCCGGCGCCGATGGGGGCACCGGGGCCAGCCCGCTGTCCTCCATCAAGAACGCCGGCATCCCCTGGGAGTTGGGGCTGGCCGAAGCCCAGCAGACGCTGGTCCGGAACGGCCTTCGTGACCGGGTGCGCCTGCGGGTGGACGGTGGCTTCAAGACCGGCCGCGACGTCGTGATCGCGGCCCTGCTGGGCGCCGACGAGTACAGCTTCGGCACCGCCGCCCTGCTGGCGGAAGGCTGCCTGATGGTGCGCACCTGCCATCTCGACACGTGCCCGGCGGGCATCGCCACCCAGCGGCCGGAGCTGCGGGCCAAGTTTGCCGGCACACCCGAGATGGTGGCCGCCTACCTGACCTACGTGGCCGAAGAGGTTCGCCGGATCCTGGCGGGTCTCGGCCTGCGCAGCCTGGAGGAGGCGGTCGGCCGCGTCGACCTGCTGCGGCAGCAGCCCGGCCAGGGCCGCCGGGCGGATCGGCTGGATCTGTCCCCGTTGCTGGCGGCTCCGGGGTCGGGTCCCCGTCGCTATGTCCGCTCCCTTCCGATCCAGCGGCCCACCTCGGGGCTGGGCGACCGGCTCTGCGCCGATGCCTTTGTGGCGGTCCGAAACGGCGAGCGCGTTGAGCTCCGCTACGACATCGGGAACGGCGACCGCACGGTAGGCGCCAAACTGGGTGGGATGCTGGCCATGGAGTTCGGCACCTCGACCCCCAGCGGGTCTGTCAGGGTTCGGTTCGACGGCACCGCCGGCCAGAGTTTCGGCGCGTTCCTCACGGATGGCGTGGAGTTCGAGCTCACCGGCGAGGCCAACGACTACGTGGGCAAGGGCATGGGTGGTGGGCGCATCGTCATCCGGCCACCCGCCGACGATGCCGGGGATCCGCACCTGCTGGGCAACACCGTCCTCTACGGCGCGACCAGCGGGGAGCTGTTCTGCGCCGGGCGGGCCGGCGAGCGCTTCGCCGTCCGCAACAGTGGAGCGGTCGCCGTGGTGGAAGGCGTGGGCGAGCATGCGTGCGAGTACATGACCGGCGGCACGGTCGTGGTGCTGGGGTCCGTCGGCCACAACCTGGGCGCCGGGATGACCGGCGGTGAGGTCTTCGTCTACGATCCCGGGATTGCGTTGCGAGCCATGATCAACCCCGAACTGGTGGACGTCCATCGCCTGGTCGGCGACCATCAACTCCTGGCTGAGCACACGTTGCGCTTACGTCAGCTGCTGGAGCGGCACACCACCTACACCGGGTCAGGGCTGGCGCGGTCCATTCTCGATGGCTGGCACGAAGCCCTGCACCATTTCTGGCGGGTCGCGCCCCGAGCCGACGTCGCGCGCATCGAAAACCAGCACGAGGGGACAATGGCGGCCCGGGGCTAAAGCCCGGATCCGGGCTAAGACCGGATCCACCGATCGGACGACGCAGATTGGGTTGCGCGGCGAGATGAGCGGAAGGAGGCGACGAGCACGCGAGGGCGCGCACCCGTCGGTGCGTAACCGAGCGCGCGCAGGAGACGACACACCGCTCGCTCGCCCCGCAGCCAAGATGCAAGTTCGATTCGGTGGATTCGGGCTAAGGCTAGGCGCGGAACTCTTCGCTCAGGACCGGAACCCCAGCGATGTCCGCCTGCACCGCGTGCGGGCGCGCGACCGCCATCGCCTGTCGCCAGTGTTCGATGGCCAGATCCTTCTCGCCCCGAGCGCCCAGGATTTCCGCATACTGCGCATGGCATTCCGCCAGCCGCTCAGTGACCCGAAGGGAAGTCAACAGCGCAATCGCTTGGGTGAAGACCTGGTCGGTCCTGGCGTCATCGCCCGCCCGCGCAGCCAGCCGGCCCAGAAACTGGAGCGCCAGCGCCGCCGTCATGGACTCGCCCAGCCGCTCCGCCAGTGCCAGCGCCTGGGTGATGTAGTCCTCCGCCTGCGCGAAGGCCTCGCGATGCAGGTACAACTCGCCCATGCTCAGCAGCACATGACTCTTGCCCTGTTCCGTCTGCTCCTGATCAAAGATGGCGAGCGCGCCGCTGACGTGGCGCTCCGCCGCCTCCAGGTCGCCCTGCTTGATCAGCACCAGCCCCAGGTTGTTTTCGGCCCGGGCCATCGCCAGGCGGTCCTGCTGCATGCCGTAGAGGGCTAGCGCCTTGTGCGAATAGGAGGCGGCCCGCGTGAGGTTGCCCATCTCCTGGTAGGCGACGCTCAGATCGTTGTACATGCGCGCCAGGCGACTGAGGTCGCGCAGCGCCCCGGCCGCGCGCACCGCTTCTTCGTAGAAGGCCACCGCCTTGGCCCACTGGTGATGGGTGAGCTGGATGGCGCCGATATGCCCGAGGATCCGGACCTCGGTGGACAGGGGGACCGGGCTGAGCTTCCGACACTCCCGCAGAGCAGCTTCGGCGAGCTCCAGGGCCTCCCGTCGCTCGAGCATGTACAGGCCTCCCGCTTCACCGTCCATGCACTCCACGACCATCCATCCGTCGCCGATCTCCTGGAAGAGCGTCCGCGCCCGGCGGTAGTTCTCGAGGGCGCCCTCCGGATCCTTGAGCTCCAGCTGGGCCCGCCCCAGGTAGTAGCGCGCGAGCGCTTCCTCACCGGCCCCTCGAGCAGCGGGCAGCATCCCGTAGGCCGTGTCTCGCAACGCCCGCCAGTCCCCGGCCAGCGCTGATTGCTCGAGATGGTCAAGGGCAGGATCGGTGGCGGACCCGCGGAGGGGCCGGCGAGGAGCCCCGCCCCCGTCCCCGATGAAGAACGCAATCGGCTTGCCGGTGCGCTGCGCGATGTGCTCCAGCGTCCGCATCGAGGGACGGGCCTTGCCGGTTTCCACCAGGTGGATGGCGGCCCGGCTGACTTCGCCCTGCGCCACCTGTTCGAGGGTGAGCCCGGCTTCCAACCGGGCCTGCCGGACACTCCCCGGGCGGACGTCCACGCCAGGGAGATGGGGTCGCCGAGCGGGCGGCTTGACAGAACTTCCCCTCACAAGACCTAGGCATAATTTACACGCTTCGTAACCGCTCGGCGACCTCGGGTTATCGCTTACCCCAGTCGGGGCCGGTTTGGTCTACCAACCGGACGGTGAGCCGTCGGCGAACACGGTAGCGGCGAAAGCCACCAGGCTAAACAGGGCGACCAGAAGGGATAGGCCGAATTTCCGCATTTTTTGACCTCCGTTGAGCGTCTTGTTAAGGGGCTCACTACGGAGTACGGCCTCTGGCTCGTTCTGTCAAGTGGCGCTGACTTGACAGAATGGGCAGCGCATGCTACGAAGCCCGCAGTTGCAAGCCGAGATCTGGGGGAACGCCGGTGGGTCCAGGCACTAAGCCAGCGGCCCCTCCTGAGGCGCCGACCTCGTCGGCACCGTCGGCACCGTCGCGGTCAGGAAGTGGGCTTGCGGTGGATACCCTGACGCCGAGAGAGCTCGAGGTGCTCGTCCTGGTGGCGCGCGGCCTGACCACTCCAGAGATTGCGGCCGAGCTCGTCATCAGCCGGCGCACCGTTCACGCGCACCTGCGCTCCATCTACCCGAAGCTGGGGGTGACCTCCCGCGTCGGCGCCACGCGCTATGCCATCTTGCATGGAGTGATCTGACGCGGTCACTTCAGCGAGCGCATTCACCACGGCTCCAACGACCAGTAAGGCCGGCCCCTCCACCGCTCGCTTAGCCACGCGGCGGCCGATGTCGTCCAGCCGCGCGCGCACCACCCGCTGCCGCGATGTCGAGGCGCCCTCGACCAGCGCCACCGGGCAGGTGGGCGGCCGTCCAGCGACGATCAGCTGCGCGCTGACCTGCTGCAGTGCCTGCACCGGCATCATCACCACCAGCGTGTCGGCGCCGGCCAGGTCGCGGAAATCCTGGACGCCTCCGTCGGCGCGACGGGCCGTGGTAACGGCGAAGGAGGCCGCCAGGCCACGATGCGTGAGCGGGATGCCGGCCAGGGCCGGAGCCGCGGTGGCCGCACTGACCCCGGGCACGACCTCGATCGTGATCCCCGCCGCCACCAGGGCCAGCACCTCTTCCCCGCCCCGGCCGAAGACAAATGGATCGCCGCCCTTCAGCCGAACCACGAAGCGACCGGCATGGGCCGCGGCGATCATGTGCGCTTCGATGGTGCCCTGCTGGACCGATGTCCGTCCGCCGCGCTTGCCCACGCAGACCAGCTCGGCGTCGGGCCGGCACCAGGCCAGCGCCGCGGGGTCCACCAGCGCGTCATAGAGCACCAGGTCGGCGCGCGTCAGCAGATCCACGGCTGGTCTGCTCGCTGAGGGAAACGCCCTGCTGGCGAAGCCGGTCCCGCAGCCTCCCGGTGAGCTCAACCATCGAGCCCCACTCGGGGCCCAGCCACCGCTCGACCAAGCGGCGCAGGTGCGCGGCCAGAAAGGGCGAGCGACCCGACGTGGAGATGGCGACCTGGAGCGGTCCCCGGCGCACCAGGGCCGGGGCGATGAAGGTACAGAGCGCGGGCCGGTCGAGCACGTTCACCAGCACGCCACGCTGTTGCGCCGCCCGGCTCACGCGAACGCCGGTGGCCTCGTCGCCGCTGGCGTCGATGGCAAGGACACAGCCATTGAGGTCTGCCTCCTCGAATCGCCGCTCGACCAGCGCCACCTCGAGCGTGCGGAAGTCTGGGATGAGCCGATCCCAGACGACGGTGACCCTCGCCCCGGACTCGAGCAGACCGCGGGCCTTGGCCAGCGCCGCCTCGCCCCCGCCCACCACCAGGCACTCCTGCCCGCCGACCTCCACGAAGGCGGCGTAGTACCCCATCAGACCGCCGCGCTCCGCGCCTCGACGCCGTCGCTCGCGGCGGCGCGCAGGATGTCGGCAACTTCCGGCCGGGTGAATTCATCGGGTAGGGTCTGCCCCGCGGTCAGCAGCTGCCTGACTCGTGAGCCGCTGAGCGCCAGTTGGGCATTCGCCGGGTGCGGGCAGGTACGGCTCGACGCCATGCCCTGGCACCGCGTGCAGTAGAAGGTGTGCTCGAACCGGAGGATCTCGATGCCAAGTTCCTCCGGCCGGTAGT
>WNEZ01005473.1_pt1 | contig 12234 bp, 11 predicted proteins | sample 5400521 | NCBI WGS metagenome assembly WNEZ01 (sample SAMN13153339, study PRJNA577476) | soil metagenome | isolation source: 120 cm saprolite under Douglas fir tree site 2 hole 1 replicate 1 | place: USA:California | collected 2015-04-18
GGAATCATTGCGATGAGCTTCGTCGTGTTCGCGAAGCCGATGATGCTGATATTTCCATCGCTGTCGAGCGCGCTCACGCCAATCTCGCACATCGCATTTCCGTGGTACGTGCTGATCGGAACGTCGTTCACGATGGGAGTCGCTATTGTTTCATCGTTCACACACCCCGCACCGACTGATGGAGATCGCTGGAATTGAGTGAAATCGTGGTCGGCGTTGACGGGGGCGGATCGAAGACCCGCGTTCTTGTTGGCACGGCAGAAGGCGAGATTCTCGCAACGGTCGAAGGACCCAAATCCGCTGTCTCTCCGGGAGAAGCTGAGCGTTCGGCCGACGTCATCGCGGAGCTCGTAACGCAAGCGCTCGCGGAGATCGCGCAGCCAGGCGCTGTGTTCCCCCGCGTTCTTTACTGTGGCGTGGCCGGCACCGGGCGAGATGAGGAGCGTCGCGCGCTCCATTCGGCGCTCGATGCGAAGGAGCTCGCGGAAGAAGTCATCATCGATTCGGACGGCTTGATCGCGATGTACGATGCGTTCGACGACCGTGCGGGAATACTTCTAGTTGTGGGAACCGGCTCGATCGCATATGGCCGAAGCCCCGCCGGAGAGATCGTTCGCTGCGGCGGCTGGGGTCCCGTCTTCGGCGACGAGGGGAGCGGTGGCTGGATCGGAAAGCGCGCGTTGAGCATCGTGGCCGCATCGAGCGACGGACGCGAGCCGCCGACAGCTCTTCTCTTCCCCATTCTGGCCGCGACCCAGTGCGAGGACGTACAAGATCTCATTCCGTGGGCGGCGGCAGCCGATGCTCGCACGTTTGCTTACCTTGTGCCAGTAGTGTTCGGCGCCGAGACGGCTGGGGATCCGCGCGCCAACGCACTGCTAACGCTGGCCGCCGAAGAGCTCGTGCTCCACATCCGCGCACTGGCGCGTCAGCTATTTACCGACGAGCGTGCGGCGGTTGCGGTTGCGTTCAGCGGCGGTTTGATGGAGCGGGGTTCGCCGCTCAGGAAGAGGCTGGAGCAGCGCCTGAAGTCCGCGGTGCCGGGGGCACAGATTCGATCGGAAGAAGTCCTTCCTGCGCGAGGAGCACTTCGGGCTGCGGCTCGGAGAATTCACCTTCCCACCTAGCCATCACGACTGTTGCCAGACAGTTGCCGATCAGGTTCGTGCTGGTGCGCGCCATGTCCATCAGCGCGTCCACGCCAAGAATGATCGCAACGCCTTCAGAGCTGAGTTGTCGGCGTCATCGGAACGCCTGCCGCCTGCGCCACGAAAACCGATGCTACCGCGAGGTAGAGCGTAGATCCGTCGAGATTGAACGAGTACCCAGTTGGCATTACGAACGCGACGATGCGCCGCGGCACGCCGATCGCTTCCATTGACTGCATCGCGAGCGGAAGGGCGGCCTCGGACGACGTCGTTGAGAAGGCGATCAGGGCCGGTGATCTCACCGCGCGAATGAATCTGCGGAGCGGTACCCGAAAGAGAACGGCTACCGGTAGCAGCACTAGGAGGAAGAAGACGACCAGGGCCGCATAGAGCGTGAGAATCAGCTTGCCCAGGTTGAAGAGAACGCCGAGCCCGTTCTGTCCGACCGTCACGGCGATCGCGGCACCGATACCGAACGGGGCGAAGCGCATCACGATCATCGTGAACTTGAACATCACATCGGCGAGGCCTTCACAGCCGGCGAGAACGATCTCTTTGGAACGACCTTGAACTTTCGACAACGCCACCGCGAAGATCACCGCGAAGAAAACAACTTGCAGCACTTCGTTCTTCGCCGCGGCGTCGAAGAAGCTGGTGGGAACGAGATGCTCGATGAATCCCGCGCCCGTCTGGGTGTTGTGAGCCAGCTCCTTGCCGGCCTCAGCCGACGCGGCGAGCACGACACCATCGCCGGGCCGCACCAGATTCACCGCGACAAGCCCAATTATGAGGGCGAGGGTGGTCACGATCTCGAAGTAGATGATCGACTTGAGCGCGAGGCGCCCAACCCGCTTCATGTCGTCGCCGTGCCCCGCGATTCCCACGACCAGCGTTCCGAAGATGAGCGGAACGATGATCGACTTGATCATCCGCAGGAACACGGTCGACACCGGCCTGACCGTCATCGCGAAGGCGGGCGCGAACGTGCCAATGAGCACGCCGACGACCATCGAGATCAGGATCCACGATGTCAGCGGGATGCGGCGAAGATTCTTATAGACCATAAATGCCGAGGAAGTATTTACTCAGCTGCAACTGAACTGGTGCGAGTCACCAGTAGCGCAGATGTCAGTTTATAGTGCAGGACGTCGGGACGTCACCCTGCGGGATTCGGTACCGACCGGCATTGGTCTGTGCCTTGAATGGCAAAAGTAATGTCCGGACGTAGTGAACTATCATCTGACCACTCTGCCACTAACAGCTGGCACCCGTTCAGTTGCAGTCCAAGCGAGCCGTCACCGCCTAATGGGCGGCCGTGGCTCCACCGGAACCGGCGGCCTGTGCCGCCTGAGCGTCGAGTGCCCGTACCCGTACACGATGTATAGCGCCAAGCCGATCGTGAGCCACCACCCGAATCTCACCCACGCCATGTGCGGCAATCCCTTCATCACGAACAGGCATAGTCCCGCACCTACGATTCCGACAACATGGACGAACGGCACCCTGAACGGACGCGTGCGATCCGGATCTGTGTAGCGCAGCACGATCACGCCGGTGCAGACCAGCGTGAACGCGAACAGTGTCCCGATGTTGGTGAGATCGTACGTTTCGCCCGCGTCGCCGATCAGAGACCAGAGCGCCACGAAGACTCCAGTTAGTATCGTCGTGATATAGGGTGTCCGGTATTTACCGTGGACCTTGCTCGCCCAGTGCGGGAGCAGTCCGTCGCGGGCCATGGCGAAGAAGATGCGCGGCTGTCCATACTGAAAAACGAGCAGCACCGCCGCCATCGAGAAAACTGCTCCCAGCGCCACGATCTTGGCGATGTTGGTCATTCCCGTCGCCTTGAGCGCGAACGCGAGCGGATCAGCGGCCGTTCCCAGCTGTTGATACGGCACCATTCCCGTCAGCACGTACCCGATGACGATGTAGATCACGGTGCAGATCGCGAGTCCCCCCAGGATTCCAATGGGAAGGTTTCGCTGCGGATTCTTGGTCTCCTCGGCGGCGGTGGAGATCGCGTCGAAGCCGATGTACGCAAAGAACACGATCGCCGCCCCCTGATGGATTCCGGTAAACCCATTGGGTGCGAAGGGATGATAGTTCGCAGTGTTGATATGCTGTAATCCCATCACGATAAAGAGCGCGAGGACTATCAGCTTGATTGCGACCATGATGTTGTTCGCCCGTGAGCTTTCCCTTACCCCCAACATCAGTAGCCAGGTGATCAGCGCGACAATCGCGAACGCTGGAACGTTGATCAGAATCGGGATCCCCGCGATCCGCGGGGCGGTGTCGAGCAATCCGTGGATCTCCGGATTGGAGCTGAGGAGAGCCGTCCGGTAACCCGTGGTCAGCCATATCGGAATCGATACCCAGTCGCCGACGAGCGACTTGAAATAATCGCCCCACGAGATCGCGACAGCGACATTCCCGACCGCGTACTCCAGAATCAAATCCCAGCCGATGATCCAGGCGACGAGCTCGCCGAGTGTCGCGTACGAGTACGCGTACGCACTCCCGGCCTGCGGAATCATCGACGCCAGCTCGGCGTAGCACAGACCAGCCAGACCGCAAGCGGCGCCGAGCAGCAGGAAGGAAATGACAAGTGCAGGACCCGCTCCTACACGTATCACGTTCCCCGCGGCATCTACCTGCCCTGCCGCCGCCGAGCCAATCGAGCCAAAGATACCGGCTCCAATCACCGCTCCAATCGCGAGCATGATCAGGTCGCCCGCGCCGAGCACTCGCCTGAGGCCGTTCGGATTCTCACCCTCTGCCAGAAGCGCTTCGATCGGCTTCCGTGCGAACAGCGATCGGATCATGTCAGCTGGGAAAAAGTTTTACCCTGGCGGGGCGACCCACCAGGGTAATGTTGTCAATCAAAGTCTCAGGCTTCGCCACTCTTCACGCGCATGGCGTAGAACGAGCGCCACACGAATGTCACGGAGATCAGGAAGAAGACGGCTGACAGAATGCGAGTCAGCGTCGCGCCCTTATCCGCGGTCAGCGAGACGGCAAGCTCCACCGCCAGCAGTCCGAAGAGCGTCGTGAACTTGATGATCGGGTTGAGGGCGACCGACGATGTGTCCTTGAATGGATCGCCGACGGTGTCTCCAACAACCGTGGCGGCGTGAAGCGGAGTCCCTTTCTGCTTCAGCTGCACCTCAACGATTTTCTTGGCGTTGTCCCAGGCGCCACCGGCGTTGGCCATGAAGATCGCCTGAAACAGCCCGAACAGCGCGATCGAGATCAGGTAGCCGATGAAGAAGTAAGGCTCCACGAACGCGAAGGCGAGCGTCGCGAAGAACACCGTCAGGAAGATGTTGAACATTCCCTGCTGCGCGTATTTGGTGCAGATCTCGACGACCTTTTTGCTGTCCGCGACAGATGCCTTGGCTGTGCTCTCGAGATTGATGTTGGCCTTGATGAACTCGACCGCCCGGTACGCACCAGTAGTAACCGCCTGGGTCGATGCGCCCGTGAACCAGTAGATCATCGCTCCGCCTGCGATTAGGCCGAGTAAAAACGGTGGGTGCAGAATGGAAAGGTTCGAGATGAACTCCGGCTGCAATCCGTGGGTGAGTCCGAGGATGATCGAGAAGATCATCGTGGTAGCGCCCACGACCGCGGTGCCGATGAGAACCGGCTTGGCCGTCGCCTTGAACGTGTTGCCGGCTCCGTCATTCTCCTCGAGCAGATGCTTCGCCCTCTCGAACTGCGGATCGAAGCCGTATTCGGTTTTCAGTTGCTGGCGGATGCCGGGCACCTGCTCGATCAGTGACAACTCGAAGATCGATTGTGCGTTGTCGGTGACGGGACCGTAAGAATCGACTGCGATCGTGACCGGCCCCATTCCCAGGAATCCGAATGCGACGAGACCAAACGCGAACACTGCCGGCGCGATCATCAGCGCGCCAAAGCCGGTGGTGCTGACCAGGAACCCGATCGTCATCAGCGACAGGATCGCCATGCCGATCCAATACGCGCTGAAATCGCCTGCCACGAGCCCGGACAGAATGTTGAGCGACGCTCCGCCCTCTCGCGACGACGTTACGATTTCCCTGACGTGACGCGAGTCTACCGATGTGAACACCTTCACGAGCTCGGGAATGATTGCGCCGGCCAGCGTGCCGCAGGTAATGACCGTCGAGAGCTTCCACCAGAGGGAGCCATCGCCGAGATCGGGCAACAACAGGTAGGAAACGAGATACGTGAGCGAAACGGAGATCAGCGACGTCAGCCAGACGAGAGATGTCAGCGGCGCCTCGAAGTTCATGTCATCAACGTTGATATATCTCGCTCTTGCGACCGCTTCGTTCAGCAGGTATGAGATACCGCTCGCCACCACCATCATGATGCGCATCACGAAGATCCACACCAGCAGCTGCACCTGCACCGAGGTATCGTGCACGGCGAGGACGATGAACGAGATGAGGGCAACTCCGGTCACGCCGTAGGTCTCGAACCCGTCGGCACTCGGGCCGACGGAGTCTCCTGCGTTGTCGCCGGTGCAGTCCGCGATCACGCCCGGGTTCCTGGCGTCGTCCTCCTTCACGTTGAAGACGATCTTCATCAGGTCGGCGCCGATGTCCGCGATCTTGGTGAAGATTCCGCCCGCTATGCGCAGCGCCGCTGCGCCGAGGGACTCACCGATCGCAAACCCAATGAAGCACGGGCCCGCATAGTCGCCCGGGATGAAGAGCAGGATGAACAGCATGATCACCAGCTCGACGCTGATGAGGAGCATGCCGATGCTCATACCCGCCTTTAGCGGGATGGAATAGCAGGGAAATGGCTTTCCGCGGAGACTCGCGAAAGCAGTTCGCGAATTTGCAAACGTGTTGATTCTGATGCCGAACCAGGCCACGCCGTAGCTGCCCGCGATGCCGACGAGGCTGAAGAGCAGAATGATCGCAACCTTCATTGGCGCAAACTTCAGCAGGAACCCGAAGTACAGCAGGATCACGAAGCCGATGAAGATCTCGAGAATGAGAATGAACTTGCCCTGCGTGATCAGGTACGTCTTGCACGTCTCGTAGATCAGCTCGGAGACTTCGCGCATCGATTCGTGTACGGCCATGCGCTTGAGCTGGCCGTAGAACACCAGCCCGAACAGAAGTCCGAGCGCACAGATGACGAGTCCGCCCATGAGAAGCGAGCGCCCGTGAATACCGCCCAGGAAGCTCACCTGGGACAGGTCTGGAATGACGAGGTTCGCTTCTTCGCCCGCCTCGTGCTGTACAGGAATCGCCTGCGCCGTTCCCGTCGCGGACGCCGCGATCGTGCTGTCCGTGCGATTCTCTCCGACGCCCTGCGCGACTCCGCGCGTGACGAAGACGGCAAGCATCGACAAAACCACAATAACAGTCCCAAAAAAGCCTGCAAACTTCCTATTCATTCTGAATCTCCAAGGGTGAATAACAGGCGGCCCGGGGTAGAGCCGGCTTTTTGCTCAGCGCACTGGTGCAGATTCAACTTTGCGCCAGATGAAGTAGACTGGAACGCCGAGCAGTACGATCACGAGCCCGAAGAGAGCTTGGGTTCGCGTCTGGTCCGCGATCAGCAGAATCACAGCGATTGCCGATGCGAGAATGATGTACAGAGCGGGCAAAACGGGGTAGCCGACAACTTTATAAGGACGTTCGGCGTCCGGACGCAGCTGGCGGAGCCTGAACAGGCCAACCGTCGTCAGCGCGTAGAAGATCAAAGCGGCAAAGATGACGTAATTGAGCAGCTGCCCGTACGTTCCGCTGAGACAGAGGAGACTCGTCCAGATCGACTGCGCAATCAATGCCGCCGCGGGGACATTGTGGCGGTTCAATGTGCCGGCTTTCGCGAAGAACAATTTGTCGCGCGCCATCGCGTAGTAGACGCGCGCGCCCGACAGAATCAGTCCGTTGTTGCAGCCGAAGGTCGAAATCAGGATCGCAGCCGCCATGATCGACGCGCCCACCGCGCCGAAAATCGTTTCGACGACCGCGCTCGCCACCCGGTCTTGCGTGGCATACTGAATCCCGCGCTCCATCGCCGTGGCGCCGTTCGCCACTCCGCGGAGTGGCAGCACGTTCAGGTAGGAGATGTTCGCGAGAAGGTAGAGCAGGCAGACGAGCCCCGTCCCGTAGATGAGCGCGCGCGGGAGATTCCTCTGCGGCGAGTGAACCTCCGCGGCGGCGAATGTCACGTTGTTCCAGGCGTCACTCGCGAACAGAGAGCCTACCAGCGCAGATCCGAACGCGATGACGAACGCCGGAGTGAACGCAACCGGATTGAAGTTTCCGTTGGTGAAGTTTGCCGCGATCGCTTCCGGGTGACGGCCAATCGTGAGTCCGAGGAGGATGAGCGCGGCCAGGGCGCCGGTCTTCACGATGGTCAGCGTCGTCTGGACGATCTTGGCTTCCTTGACGCCGCGCAGATTGATCCAGGTCAGAACCCAGATACTGATGACGGCGATCAGCCGCTGCGGCGACAATCCGAGCTGCACGGGAGCGCCCGAGAGCGTGAAGTCCAATTGCGGGAACCAGCCGTAGCGGTCAGGCGTGATGCTGGGCCAGAGTACTCCGAGGAATTTCCCGAATGCGACAGCGACGGCAGCGATGGTGCCGGTCTGGATAACGACAAACAGGGTCCAACCATAAAGAAAGCCCATGAGATGACCCATGGACTCCCGGAGAAAGACGTACTGGCCCCCTGCTCGGGGATACATCGCGGCGAGCTCTCCGTAGGCGAGCGCGCCGAAAATGGTCACTACGCCGGAGACGATCCACGCCATGAGCAGCCAGAATGGCGAATTGACAGTCCGCGAGATCTCGGCCGAGACAATGAAGATTCCCGACCCGATCATCGAGCCCGCGACCAGCATTGTCGCGTCGGTGAGCGTCAGCGCCTTGACGAACTCGCGCGACGATGGAGTCTCGGCCGTGGCAGTCGTGGTTGTCAACGCGTTCCCTCAAGTGCTCGGTTTTTCTACCCGGTGTTTCCCCCCGTACAGCGGGCAGAAGTTACCGTCGGAGACGCCCTTTTGCTAGTCGAGCGGACCGTGGGACTAGGGACTGAGGACTGAGGACCAACTGCTAGTACGGATTGCGGACTAATTGCGGATTGAGGACTAATTGCGGATTGAGGACTAACTACAAAGCCCGCGCTGGTTTGGTTGTAGGTCCGCAGCTCGCAGTAGGTCCGCAGTCCTCAATTAGTCCGCAGTTCGGAGTAGCAGTTAGTTCGCAGTCCTCAGTTTCTAGAAAATGAAGTGCACGTCGACGGTGTCTCTCATCGGCGTCCCATCCGCGTGAACCCCGGGCCGAAACCGCAGCGACCGTAGCACTTCGTCTAGCCGCCGGTTGTAGCCGCCATCCCTCGAGGGATTGAACGAGATTAATCTCGCATTTCCTTTCTCATCCACGTCGAACCAGGCGATGAGATGGTATGGCTTGATTCGATCCGGCGCGGGAAGCGGAGGAATAAACAGATCTCTGAGCGTCGGCGGATAATCTTTTCCGGGACCGCCACCCGTCCCGGGGCCGACGTTGCTGCCGCGTCCGGTGCCGACGCCCGATCCAACACCGCCACCAGTGCCTGGACCTGCGCCCGCCGTGCTCGTATTGCCACTGCTTTCGCCGGCGTTCGTTGTCGTGACCGCCGAACTCACCGGCGGCGTTGGAACGACCGGAGATTCCACCTTTGGCGCCGGATCTGGCGGTTTCACCGGCGGTACAGTGAGCGGTTTCGGCTTCGGCATCGCTGTCGGATCCGATCTCACGCGCACGAATTCCAGGTGCTCTTCCCGGGAGCCCGAACCGTTGATTCCGCCGCCTCCACCGCCCGCCGGCCCCGGACCGCCCCCACCAAGCACCGGATCATGAGTGAAATTCGAGGATCCGACGATGGGCGCCAGAATGAGAAAAAGGATCACTGCGTGTATGAGCAACGACGCAATGACCCCTTTCCACTGTTTTTCCTTCTTTTGCCGCTGCTCGAAGGTCGGATAAAGCGTAGCTATTTCACATCCTTGGGCGTCATGCCAATCACCTTCACCCCCGAGCCGCGCGCCACATCCATCGCCCAGATCACATCAGAGTACTTCACCGCGGGATCACCCTTGACGAAGATGATCTTGTCAGGCCGCGGGTCGAAGATCTCCTTGAGCTTCTTCGGAAGATCGGCTTTCGTCACGGGCTGCGTATTGACCCTGAAGGTGCTTCCCGGCAGCACCTCGAGAACGATCTGTGACGGCGGCGGTCCCGAGTTAGTGTTGTCGGGCGTCGGATCAGGCAGCTGCAGATCGATTGCCTTGCGCGACATCGGAATGACCATCATGAAGATGATCAAGAGCACCAACAGCACGTCGATCATCGGCGTGACGTTGATCTCGTTCGTGAGGCCAGTGCTGGGGTTCCCCTGAGACATGGCCATTATTTCTTTCCTCCCGCCGGTGCAGCAGGCGCATTGAACAAATTGTCGGTCTTAACCGCGGACACTGTCCCTGGACGCTGATCAGTGATCATCCCGGTCACCGTCACATTGTTGTGAGCCGCGATGTCCAGCGCATCCAGGACCTTTCCGTACTGCAGATCCTTGTGCGCCTTGACGTAAAGAAGTTTGTCTTCCGTGCGATTCTCGAAGATTGCCTTCAGGCGCTGGGCAAGCTCGGCGTTCGGAATCGCCTTCTTGTTCAAGTAATACTGCCCGTTCGCGTCAATTCCGAGGACTTGATCCTGATCCTCCTCGGGATGCGGCTTCAGATTGACACCGGTCGGCGGAATCGCCTGGAAACCGGCGGTGATCGCGGGGATGACGAGCATGAAGATGATCAACAGCACGAGCATCACGTCGATCATCGGCGTCACGTTTGGTGACGCCTTTACGCCCCCTGCGGTACCAGCAGACATTGCCATAACTCAACCCTCCTCGGGTTACTGCGAGATCGGTGAGTTGCCCGCTGTCGCCGTGGTGTTGAACTCGCGCGTGAAGCGGGATCTGCCGAACTCACCCGTTCCGGAGATGTTCTTGATCATGTAGTCGATCATCTCCTTCGAGGTGTAGGTCATCTCAGCGGTCAGATTGTCGATCTTGATCTGGAAGTAGTTGAAGAGCCACACCGCCGGGATCGCGACGACGAGACCGAACGCGGTCGTGATCAGCGCCTCGGACACACCGGACGAGATCGAGGCCAGACCACCCGAGCCCGACGCGGCCATGGCGGCGAAGGAGTTCACGATTCCCATCGTGGTGCCGAGAAGTCCGACGAACGGAGCGGTTGCGCCGACGGTGGCGAGAATGCCGAGGCCGCGCTTGAGATCCGTGATCGTCATCAACATCTCGCGCTCGATCGCACGCTCAGCCGAGTTGATATCGGCGACCGTTACCGATCCATCCTGAATCAATGGCCGAATCTCAGTCAGTGCTCCACCGAGAACGCGAGCCACATGCGACTTCTTGTACTTGTCGGCGAGAGTTACTGCTTCGGCGAGATTGTCTTCCTCGAGGAACTGCGAGAACTCGGGCGCGAACTTGCGCGTCTCGCCCTGCGCTTGGCGAAGATCCCACCACTTCTTGATGGCGACAGAAAGGGACCAGATCGACATGATGGCGAGGACATACACAATGCCCTTCGCGAAGTTGCCCATCTGGTTGTAAATGTCGAGCAATGACAGCTGCATTGTTTACTCCGGGAAGGGTTGGTTAGCGGGGAACGGCAAACTGGAAGGACTGTTGGACCAGCTGGTTGACCGGCTTGCCGCCGATCATCGCGGGGCTGAACTTCATCCGCGGCAGAACGTTCTTCACCGCCTGTGTGAACAGCTCATTCGTCGATTTCAGCACCTTGAACGAATCCATATCGGCTCTTCCGGAGCTATTGACTACGAACTGAGCCTGGACTTCGCCCGCAATGCCCGAGCTTTCCAGAACCGACGGATACTTCGGCTTCGGACTCTCGGCGAGCATCTCAGCGGGCTTCTCGACCTGGAACTCGAAATAGGTCTGGTTGGTGTTGGCGATTCCGCCCACGACGCCAGTACCTGTGCCGCCCTTTACGCCCTTGCCGCTGAAGTCGTTTTCGTTCGTGATCGCCTTCGAGAGATCGATCTCGGGGATCTTGATGTCGATCCTGACGGGCGCGCGAAGAACCTGAAATCCCTTCGGCGGAGGCGGCTTGACGACTACCTCCTTCGGCGGCGGCGGCTTGTCCGGCACCTTCGGGGGCTCCTTCTTCATCTCGACGAACTGAATCTTCTCAGCCTTCGCCTTTTCGTCCTTGGCGCCAGCGCGCGCGGTTGCGTACACCGCGGCTGAGATCAGAACTGTGTGGAGTACGATGCTGAACACCGTACCGCCAGCCATCTTCTGCTTCTTAGCCTTTGACTCAAGAAGTTGGTTAAACATTCCTCACCCAATGGGAAGTTCGTGAACGAAAGGTGTTCGCAAATGGAATCGTGCGGAATACCCGCAAGATTAAGAATCAATGAAATAGTATTAAGGAAGTCCTAACTAATGCGAGAGCGTAAACACGAAAGGCATTTGAACCAGCTGCCTCACGTGCACGCCACCGACCTCGGCTGGGATGAAGCGCATCCGAAAAAGAGCCGACCTCACCGCCTCTTCGAACAGCGGATTGTCAGAGCGCACGAATCGAAGACTTCCTTCCTCGGCGCGTCCCTGCTCGTTGACAACGAATTGCGCGATCACCTGCCCTTCGACGCCTGAGCTTCTGAGCGCCTCCGGGTATCGCGGTGGCGCGCTGCCGGGAATTACCCCGACTTGCTCCTCGACCTGGTCTGCACGAAAAGGCGCACCGCCTGGACCTCCCCCGCTCTCTTGCTCGCCATTCGATGCGGACGCGATTGCGCCATCACTGAAGTCGCCGGGCCTCGACACCACGTCGCTGATGTCGATTGAGGGGACTTTTATATCGACGTTAGGAGCTACAAATATCAGACGGTGACCATCGACGTGCCGCTGCCCGCTCGTCGCCGGCGACGCGGATTGAACTGGAAGAGGATCGCGGGGAAAGTAGACCGGCCGAACGGTCTCCCGAAACTCGGCCGGTTGAACTCGCGCCTGCGCGGTTGCATAGAGCGCGGCCGCG
>WNEZ01010228.1_pt1 | contig 12234 bp, 14 predicted proteins | sample 5400521 | NCBI WGS metagenome assembly WNEZ01 (sample SAMN13153339, study PRJNA577476) | soil metagenome | isolation source: 120 cm saprolite under Douglas fir tree site 2 hole 1 replicate 1 | place: USA:California | collected 2015-04-18
AGCTTTCCGTCCCGGAATCGGACAATTGCGACCAGCGGAACCTCCACCCGTTTTCCGGTGGGGGCCACCCCAGGCAACATCCAGTCCATTCTCATGGTGTGGGTAAACTTGAAAATCATTTCATCCACAAGCTGATCGTGGCCGATGGTCCGCGACAGGGGAACCATCTCCGTATCCGGCGGCATCTGCGGGATGAAACGCTTGGAATAAAATTCCCGCAACTGTTGCTTACCTACACCTCCGGTCAGCACCGGAATGTGGTTCACATAGGCATCCGCCACCATTGTGGCCAGCGTATCCTCTGTGTTATGGGTGGCAAATTCATGCCGCACATGCTCCTCCCAGAGCTGACCCAGGTCCTGCCGGGCAGCGGTAAGATTGGCCTCTGCTTTTTTCTTCTCTGGTTTCTTCATGATTTACACCCTCATTAGTTGCGCCGCTCTCTCGCGCGCGCTAAGCGCGCGCATAATAGTGTCGGAAACATAAGGCGTACGCAAAAATTTGAACGATCTCTTGTGAATTACTGTCAACCCCAAAGGGGAGTCTGTGAAATTCTCTCGTTTCGTAGCGTGGCACTCTCACCGACGAGGTGGGCGGGAGGAAGCACACGGCACCACACTGGAACCTTTCATCAAGCCAGTTGCTCATCGCGCTGAAATCCACACTTATGCTGAACTACGGCAGCAGATTCACGACGACCTACGGATCCAACATCCTGAATGGGTCAACCCAAATGGCGAATCCCCAATGTGTGATGTTTACGAAGCGCGCCTTACCGAAACACTCGAAAAGCTGACAAGAAGGGGATCCAACGATCATACCACGACTCCTCATCACGTTTTTGAACACGCACTCAACTGAGTAAACAAGGCGCGAAATTGAGGCTTTGGCAGATTCGCGCAGTACGCGCGCGCGAGGAATAAACACTAGTGTACGTGGCAGTTATCCCATCTTGTTACTTTGAGATTATCGGATAGAGGGACGTTGCTCACGGATCCCCATTTTCAGATCAAGCGTGAGCCAGGTCTGGTTGCGATGAGGATCAAATCCAAGGCGTGAGAGTGCCTCGACTATTGCCGCCCGTAGGACAATGGCAGAGATCGACGCGATAACTAGGGAAACGAACGGACGGACAAACAGCGTTCACTATTTGTCCGCGGACTGTCCGCGGAGGTGAGCGGGGTATACCGCTATCATTCACTGGACGCGAGTGTACGTTTGACTCTGCTTTCCAGTTGTAACAATCAGATGGTCTTCGCTGAGAATCAATAGTACGGTGCTGGGCAGACCAACCGCATCCGTGAAGGCGCTAATCGGAATTGTCTTTGGCGTCCAATCAGTGAGTCTTTCACCTTGCAAGTGGACCTTGAGGTTGGACCCTTCGGGCTTTAGGTCAGTCGATTTATTGGTGAATTTGGTATAGACGGGGGAAGAAGAGTTGTAAGGTGCAGAAGGATTGATCCATTTGTTCCCTGGAGCTAATGTCGAGTTCACTTCTTTGGTAAAGGTGGCTACACCATTTTTGATAATAAGTGTTCCTGTCTGCTTAAACGTGTTTCCAACCGGAGCCTTCCATGACGTCGTTACTCGCCATGTTCCATCAAATCGGTTGCTTGAGCTAGAACCGGAGGAATCACTTGATTTGTCCTTCGCCGGGGCGGATCGGACCTCCGCGGGTGCTGCCGTCGGGGGTGGTTTCTTTTCCACGACCTGCGCGGGCGACCGATGCGCTGAACTAAGGAGCAGGGTCGTGCCACAGACCACCGCAAGCGTGCGTTTCATCCTTTCTATTCAATAAAATCACGGTGCGGAAGTCAATGGATTTTCCGAGTTCTGCATTTCGGGGACTGGGTTGCCCATTCTTCGTAGCTGAAGGTTCTTGTGCTATAGCAGACAATGAGCCGAGCTGCAGTGAAACGTATCCGCCTTCGATGATGTGGAAGAAATTAGTTTAAGGTCGACCATATTTCTGATTTTTGCAGAGTTTATGGCCAATTTTGACAAGGTTTTTGTGGTGGTTCATCGGATTCGTGGGGCTTCGCGGACGACTTGTCCCACCTACGAAAATAGCCGTAATCAGGCGTAAGGAAGCCCTACGAGGTTGAAGATGCGCTACTTATGAATCGGGCCGCCACCCTTTTCTGCCGGTAGGAACTTGTCCCGCTATTGAGCGCCGACTGGCTTGGTGAGGTTCCTACGCTTACCTGGGCAACGGTGTTCCAACGGGACAAATACATCGACCCCGCGGCGGTAGGAACCTCGAACCATGATTGTCCCAGTATGAAGAGGTCTTCGGCTGCCTGCAAATGGCTTTCGGCACCTGTGCAACGAGCTTGCACTGGGGTCAATGATCCGGCGGCGATTCGACGTCGCGTGGACGCAGCTCGCGCCGGCCGTCGAATTTGGCGGCGTTGCTCGAGATCCCGCCTACGAGACCGCCATCCAGGACGCGCTCGATGCCGAGACCGCAATCGCCGAAGCCGAAGCGCAACTCGAAAACAAACGCGTGACGAGAAAGTTGCCGCGCTTGCCGCGAAAACCGCGCTCGTCATCAACGGTGTGATTGGAAATCCGGCCTATGGTCCGGACTCCGACCTCTACGGCGCCATGGGCTACGTCCGCAAATCACAGCGCCAGAGCGGTCTGACCCAAAAGTCGAACGTTCCGCCACCGACACCCCCAACCCACTAAAGCTCTCTCCCCCAGAGCAGCTAGGAACGCGCGTTGCCACAAAGCGCCGCGCGTTTTCTAATTCTTTGGGTCTCCGCGTTTCTGCTTCTGACGTCCGACTACTGCGATCGAACGCTGGTAAGCCTCAACCACGGCCGGTCGAGCCGCAGTCTGCTGCAATAATTTCTCCGCGATTAACACGCTCCTTCTTTGAAAGCCCACACGGCTGTTCTCCTTGCAGTCCCCCACCCTTCGCACCTTAGCGTTTTGATTCACCCGATTTTGGTTTTGCATTTGGTCGTGCGTTCCTTTTTCGCGCCTTTGGCCCCGTAGGTGGTGTCTGCGGACTTCCGGCTCTCTTTTCTTGTTTCGCTTCGGCCGCTTTGACCCATTCGAGCAGACGAAGTGTTGTGTCGGCGGTCGGAGCACTCGCTCCCGATAACCACTGAGAGACTGCGGCAGGAGAGACGTTAAAATGATGGGCAAGATCCCGCTTGGTTCCCGATGATCTCGTGGCGGCGTGCAACCGCGAGCGAAGGCTCTCCCATGTGTGGGTCCCAGGCGCCCTTTCCGAACTTAAGTAATACTTAAATAGCCGCGGAGCGATAGGTTTTTTTGAGGGTTGTTCGAACACCATAGAGAAACGAATGCGCGGCGGTCCTGGAACTTTCAAAACGCGTGATCGGTAATGGCTGTAATCCACCTCGATTTCACGCATGACGTCTATGAACGGTCGATTGGCCGGAACGTCCGACATATCGCCGGATGCAAACCCGAGTCGGCCATAAGGCTCCCCAAAGGCTAGCCAAAGGGGATTGGCTCCTGTAAATTCGCAGAATATCCAAGCGGGACTGAACCGAGGGGAGACAAGCTCGCGTTCAATCCGATTTAATTGGTCTCGACTCAGCCCGATTTGCCCGGCCACTGTGCGTTGGCTGAGCCCGTAATCGAGCCGTAGTTGCCGCATGCGACGACAGACGGAGGCCGTATTCTCATCCGGCGGCTTTTGTCGCGTCGGCCTATCCACCACTTAAATGTTATCCGCTTGGGGAGCGGATTGGAAACGCCGATGAAAAATATCTTTCGCTCAAGAATTGAGCTGTTAAGTTAAGAGCAGCGTTTAAGAAACGACGCCGTGAAAATAACCAACGCGCACCTTCCAAAAAAGAAAAGGTGAATACGAGTTGAGCTCAATCAAGAAACCCAGATCGGATTCCAAACTCGACGCACTCAGTGTCGATCAGCAGCGGAAGTTATGCGAGTGGCTCCTCACGTCGGGCCTGAAGTACGAGAAAATCAAGAAGCTCGTGTTCGACGAATTCGGAACTTCTACATCAACGCGAGCACTCTCGGTATTTTATCAGTCATACGTCGTGCCCTATTTACTTCGGCGCCGGGCGCAGGGAGTCTCGAAGGAATGGCCAAGAGAATCCTCGGAAGCAGCGCTCGAGGCGCTCGAACAGAAGGCGTTGGTGATGGCGATCAACCCGTTTCAGAACGCGAAATCGATCAAATTGATTTTCACGCTTCTGCTGGGCGCACGCGAACAACGGCTCAAGCAAGGAGACATCATTTTAAAGCTCCGTCATCTACAGCTGCTCGAAAAGAATTCCGAAAAGGTGAAAGAGAAGCTGAAAGCGATTGTGAATAAGGGCCTAACGAAAGAAACGCTGCGTGAAATCGAGGAGGCGGCGAAATTATTGTGAGCACCTGGTCGGAAACGACGGCCGAACACCAAAAGACCGCCCATCTGCCGGCCAAAGTAACAACTTTACTCAGCTCTCTTTGCGATTTCTATGCGCCGCCCCGTCTTGAGATTTTCCGGCCGCCTGTTTTCGCGGAGGGCCAAAAATGAATTCACCGCGCGTGGCGACAACGCTCTTTACTGCGTCCGAGTATGCGAAACTCAGCGGATTCGCGCCGCAATACGTTAGGAAGCTGCTTAAGCATACGCCAGCATTAGCAAAGAAAATTCCGCGCCGCGCATGCAGCAAAGGCGACTGCGTGGCCGCCAAACCTACCGATGCCTGGGAAATCGGATCGCTCCCCTCTCCTGTCATCCGGCGGCTCGTGAAAATGGCGCAAGAACTCAACTACAGCTCACCGCTTGAACTAATGCTGAATCCCCCATCGCTTGGAGGGGTGAAAAGCTTGGCACGCATAGCAGATTCCGAAATTGAGCGAGCGCAAAAGCTGCAGCGTGCTTTCGTGACTTGCCTGGCAATGCGGGCCGAGACTTCGATCACCGAGCGGGCGCGCATGGCCGTGCCGTGCTATGAGCGGGAGTTCGGAAAAGAGGTCAGCGAGCGTTATCTACGAAAACTGATTGATCGCATCCTAAAGGCAGACGCGGGCCGCAAGAATTTCGCAGACCTTAGGATCTACATAGCCAAGGAGCACCCTCGCAACCGATGCAAGCGATCGCCTGGATCGGGGCGATTCGATTTTCGCGAGTTAGACGAACATTTATCGGCGATCGCGAACCATGCTGTGCCGTCCGTTCGGGATGTCAATTTCGCCTGGCGCAAGGTTATCGAGTTCTTCTCCTCGCGTGTGACAGCTGGCGCAGACTCGACCCGCCTTAAGTTGGACCTTCGACGGCATCTTTTGGATGAGGCCCCGTTCCTCGCAGCGTCGCCAGTCGCAATGAAGCGCAATTTAAACCGAAAGCTCCGATCCGCTGTTAAAAGTGGAATTGAATCCCTAATCGATGGAAGAACCGAACCGGAAAAGTCCAAGGCCGCCGAACGCCTAATCGCCACGTTCCAGGACGATCTGAAGCTTCTCGCGCAGCACGCTCGGTTTTACTGCGGCGGCCGCATCTCGCAAGCGTATCGCCAACTTCATGATGGCCGTTCTCATAATCGCGAGCAGTTCTCAGAAGGGTTCCGCGCGGCTTATCCCTTTGATTGCCGCAAAGCGAAGAGCCGGGTTCCTAGTATCGTGCGGCGCGCTGTTGCTCCGATGGTGGCGACGGCGGCTCCCCTGCGCCTCGGTCCGCGAGCTGCGAAGCTGGCCCTCCCGAGCATTCAGAGAGATTGGAGCAAGGTTGCGGCGGGCGACTCCTACACATCCGACGATGTCACGCTAAATCACTACGTTTATGATTGGAACGAGCAGGGCGAATACGAATTCGAAGGCCGCCGCTTCAACGTCATGCGGCCGCAGTTTCTGCCCGTGGTCGATGAGCGGACAGAGCTTCCGTTAGGCTTCAGCCTCATACCACACAAGAACTACACGTCCTGGCACATCAAAACGCTGATGGCACGGGTCTGCATGCGGCCGGAGATCGGTTTGCCGTTCAAGCAATTCCTTTTCGAGCTGGCAATCTGGAGATCACGCAACGTCAACGCTCTGGTCGAATGGACCGAAATCGATGAGAGCTTCGCTCGGAATGGAATCGCTCTGAAAATTCGGCACGCGACCACGCCCAAAGCAAAAATCATCGAAGGTGTAATCGGCCGGCTTCAGAACCTTGATGAATACCATCCCGCCTACATCGGCCGTGGAGAGCAGCAGGTGAAATATGAGCGCGTCCATGAGTTTTTGCGCGCTCTAAAGCGATACGGGCAGCCGTTAAAGGCAGACGTTCATCCCGGCGAAATGCTAATGAGCCTTAGCGAATATGTAGAGATGGTTGAAGAGGTAATGCTCCGTTTTGCTGACGAGCCGCAAAACGGCGAGCGACTGCCGGGCATCAGCCCAAACGAAGCTTGGCGAGAGTTGTCTGCGCAACGGGTGCATCGCGTGCTCCCCGAGTCGCTGCGATTCCTTCTCGCGACAGTGGAATCGAGCAAGACCGTCACAAACGAGGGAATCGAGCTGCGCATTGGCCGCCTCAAACATAAGTATTTTGGGAGCGAGAAACTTGGCTCCCTGGTCGGCGAAAAAGTTTGCGTCCGTTATAACCTCGAGCTTCCGGAGATGATAAGCGTCTCGCATATCGCGAGCGATCCCCATGGCGCAAGTCCCTTCTCCGTCCCCCTGTTTGAGCGTGTGCCGGCGCATGGGGCGACAGCTGAGGACTTCTCGCGCGCCCGTGAACATCAAAACGCTTTCGCAAGCTACGGCCGCGCGATTTACCGCGAGCTTGTCCCAAGGTTCAACCGCACACTTTCTGATTCACGGATCGGCTCTGATCAACTGCGCGCGGCGGGCGAAGCGCACAACAGTCTCGAGCGCGAGCACATCGAATTAAGGACACGGCGCGATGCGAACCACAACGCGATCCGCCAGCTCGCAGCGCGGCAAAATCTCGCTATCGATCCGCAGCGCGTGAAGGACCCGGAACGCGTGCGGAAGCACCTGGAAGAGGCCGAGCGCCTCAAAGCAGAGATCCTGAAATGCGAACGCATCGAGGAACTAGAACACAAATCCAATGCTGATATTTGACAAATTCGGAACAAAAGAAAAAGCAGAGCGATTCGCTATTCAAATGCGCGACGTTTGCTTTGTGTCCGCACGCATCTGCGCTTCGCAGGAAGAGTCGGACCGATACGATCCATTTCCGTATAAACTGACGCCGCCGATTGTCCTTGTTCTAGTGGAAGAAGAGGCAAAGGAGGAATTGATTGAACAAGCGGTCGCGCTGTTCGGCGGGAGATTTGCTGAGACGTAAAAAAATGAGCGATCGTATTCGTCCGATCCGGATGGAACTCCTAGTTGCAAAGTTCGAGAAGATCGAAAATTTCGAGCAGCCAAGGTTGCTCGAAGAATTGGGTCAAAATCCAGAGCTGGCGCAAGCACTTTTGTTCCTGCAGTGGGTTTCGCAGCCGCGTAACTTTCGCGGCGGCCTTTCACGGTTCACCGCTGATTTCATAAGCGAATGCGCTGAAGAGATCGGCACCCGTCACATGCGAGACTTTGGAAAGGTGTCTCACTATACGTTCGAGCAATCTAATGCGATTTTGGGGGACCTCCCAAAACGCCAAAAGGAGACGCTCGTTGGCCGGAGTGATCCAGATGACGACCCACGCTGGCTGTTTTTCGACGGGGTCTCACTGACGAGAGCCGCCGAACGGGATAAAGCGCTCCGGGACTACCGAAAAGATATTGAGAAATTGCTTGGACGGTTCACGCGAAGCTTCATTCATGAGTTCTGTATCAGCGAGGCAAAGCAGAACCTAGCCGACTATTTCAAGCAGCTTTGCGAGACGCCGCACGTCGGACTTCTTCCGTGCGATCGAAGTGAAGGTGTCGGCGCACCCTTTTATTTCGAGAAAGTCGCCGAGGCGCTTCTCGCCTTCATAGACGCGCGCGCACAGCAGCTGCGAGCGCGCCTCGCCGACACTAAAATCACGAAAGAGATCAGACGCTGGCTCGCGAAATCGCGAAGAATGCAGAAGTCCCTCGAGGTCAGAGGGAACAGCCGTTTCGGGAAAACTGAAACGTTGACGGTAGAGGCAATCGCGGACCCTGGCAGATATCGACTGGTTAACACTCCACCTTCAAATTCGCTCAGCGATCTTCTGCGCGCAGTCGCAAAGAGCCTAGGGCTTGAAGTCGGACCCAGAACTTCCGTCTGCGATCTCCGCGAGCTCATCTACCGCGTTCTTCGTTTTACGCACCTCGGGTTAATTCTTGACGAGTGCCAGCGATTGTTGCCGCAGAATTACTCCCGAAACAGCGCGCCTGCGCGTTTGAACTGGGTGCGTGGATCCATCATGGATCAGGGCAGCCCCGTTGTCTTTGTTTGCACACCGCAAAGCTATTTGCCAGCAAAGGACCGGTTCGTGAAAACGACCGGCTACGCAATGGAACAATTCGACGAACGCATTTACAGAGTAGAACTGCCGGAGCAACTGGAAGAGGCCGATTTGCTCGCGGTTGGCCGGATTCATTTCGAAGATCTAGAAGAGAAACATTTGCGCTACGTCCTGGCCAAGGTTCTCGCAGCCGAACGCAATTTCGTGAGCGACATGGAAAAGATCGCTACGCTCGCGAAAGACAATGCTCGGGAGCACGGCCGGAAGAAGCCGACCTTGGCCGATATTGATGCCGCGATGGCAATTGTTTTGCCGAGAGCCGAACCGGCTTCACCGGCGCAAAAGGCGGCTCCGAAACCCCCAGTTCGTCGGCCCTGCAAGAGGGTTGCAGAACCTTTGCCAATGCCACGCAGAGGCTTTGGCTTAGAAACAACTTTGAGTCGGGACCGCTTGGAGCGACCCGCGGAGGTGCCAGCCTAGCGCCCGATTCTACCTGACAATCCGGCCTTTAAAACCCGCGTTGAGCGCGGGCATTTGTGTTTAAACCCATGAGTTGGAACCTGGGAACTCGTTAAGTGGGACAAATACACCGCGAAGCTGCATCGGGCTACACGACTGGCTCTTCGCTTCTCGGCTGTTACTGGTCAACGAGTCACCGCTTCTGATAAGATGCCGCCGTCATGACGCCCACGGCTCCGAACAAGACCGCCATCGTGTTGATCGATTGCCCCGACCGCAAAGGGATCGTCGCCGTGGTGTCGGATTTCCTCCTCCGCCACAACGCCAATATCCTTCATGCCGACCAGCATCAGGACGCGGACTTGGGCTTGTTTCTGACCCGAATCGAATGGGACTTGAGCGGGTTCGATCTCGACGCAAAGGGGTTCGCTAGAAAATTTGCGCCGATTGCCAGGCGGTTTGAGATGCACTGGCGACTGGAGTTCTCTGCGGTCAGGCCGCGGCTGGCGATTTTTGTGTCGCACTACGACCATTGCCTGGCCGATTTGCTTTATCGTCGGGAAAGCGGCGAGTTGCACTGCGAAATCCCGCTCGTCATCAGCAATCACTCTGACGCGCAACGGCTGGCAGAGTTCTACCGCGTCCCATTTCATCACATCCCTACAGGCTCGGTCAGCAAGCAGAAGGTGGAAGAAAAGCAAGTGGCCCTGTTACGTGAGCACAGCATCAGCCTCGTGGTGCTGGCGCGCTACATGCAAATTCTGTCGCCACAGTTCGTGAGGCGATACCCGCAGCGAATCATCAACGTCCATCATTCCTTTCTGCCCGCCTTCAGCGGAGCCCGGCCGTATCATCGCGCCTTCGAGCGCGGCGTAAAACTTATCGGTGCCACCAGCCATTACGTGACAGAGAAATTGGACGAAGGGCCAATCATCGAACAAGACGTCGTGCGCATCTCACACCGCGATCAGCTCCAAGATCTTATCCAAAAGGGGCGCGACATCGAGAAAGCGGTTCTGTCGCGCGCGGTGCGTTGGCACATTGAGCACCGCATCCTCGTCTATGCAAAGAAGACGGTCGTTTTTGATTGAATCTTCACCTGGATGGCAGAACCCACTTCGCCCACCTCCAAACCACCAAAACTGCTCGACCGGGTCCGGACGACCATTGCAATCGATACTTTGCAGATTCGCGCAGAATGACGCAATTTCTGGATCGGATTTTGGCCGAAAATTTGTTGCTCGCGCGCACGCGCGTACAGAATCTGGCAAAACTCTCGCGCGGTCAGCGCTTAGTAAGTGTCTTGGTTTCAAGCATAACTTAGATTCGGTTTGAGCGCACTATTGAGCACGATCAAGAGTTTTCGCATGGTGGCGGTAAGGGCAAGTTTGGGCGGTTTGCCGGCAGCACGGAGTCGCAGATAAAAAGCGCGCAGGATTGGATTGTGCCGCGCGGCCACCAATGCGGCCATGTAAAGTCCGTGGCGGACAGCGCGCCGGCCGCCAAAGATGGCGCGTTTGCCGCGCAGTTTTCCGCTGTCGCGATTAAACGGCGCCACTCCAACCAGCGCGGCAACTTCGCGACGGTTGAGCTGTCCCAGTTCGGGCATCTGGGCCAGGAGCAAGGCCGCCGTCCGGGGACCAACTCCACTAATCGGGAGTCAGTTTGTGTGCTTTGACCGAGAGCTCAGTGGAGCCTTCAATTTGATTTGCAATCCAGCAGATCGATTTGCTCGATCTGCTTTTGGATCTGGTTGATTAGACTGCGGTTTAATCTCCGCACGCAAGTGTCGCTCACTCGCGCAGCCCGATTCTGCTCCATCACCAGCAAGTGAGTTAAGTGACGGCGTTGGCTTTCTTAGTTCGCGCAAATGCTCTTGCTCCAGATTTGACGCCGTAATCGTCGGTGGCCTCATCGCTGCTCCAAAGGCGCAAAGCACTTGGGCGTCGATCCGATCGGTCTTGGCTAAAATACCAGCTGCGCGGGCAAATGCTCTCACCCGATTTGCTTGCACCAGGCTGACTTGCATCCGCGCACGAGCAAGCGCCTCCGACGAAGGCTCGTTCGTAGCCGCCACTCCGGTTCGCAAATCACCTGCACTGGCCCTGCGATTTGTTTGATCCAATTGATTAACTCTCTGTGACCAACGGCATCGTTACTAAAACGACGCTTCTCATTTCCAATCGCCGCGTCCAAATACGCCTTGGCGATATCCACTCCTAAGTAGATAAGCTCCTCTTTCACGTGATAAATAACTCCTGCTTGTAAGATCCCGAGCTGGCCAGGCCGGTCCTGCCCTCGGGGTAAAAGGCCGGCTTGGTCGCTCCAGTAACTCTCCCGAGTTTTCTTCACACGCCCAAGGGCAGGCGCGGATCAAACTAACCGGCGCTCGTGACCTCTCGACCAGAAGCAGCAGCTGGAGCGTGGATCTCGCACCTACCCATGTTCTGCACAGAATCAGAACAGCTTTAAAGAAGATACAGGCTGGAGCGCTTGGTTACGTCAGCGCACGAGACATCTTCGGCGCGACGGCCAATCGAGAATTCAGAAGAAACACTATAGCTAACGCAACAAGATTGATGCCGACGCCCCAAGGAGCTGAAGAATGTATAACAAATTGCCACGCGCTGCCCAAACGCCAATCCCACCCCCACCTTAAACCTGGTTGGATTATCGCAACGGTTGCCTGCAACCCGGAGTAAAATCGGTATGCGATGAGCGGTGATGAGATGAAAGGAATTTGGAGGCTGAAGTAGAGACGCAGATGTCGAAGAGCTACGGAGCCCTCGCTTAGCTTAAAACCGACGAAAATGCCGTAACCATAAAGGCCGAGAAAGACCAGCGTCAGGATGTAGGCAATTACTTTATTGGCGTGAAGAAAAAACTGTATCGTGACTGTGATACCTACGAAACCACCGCCGATCGTAAGAATTAGGAGCAACCGACGGAACCAGGCGTTCATTAGACCTACCGAGAATTAGACTGCAACGTGCAAGCGCGCGCCGGTTGATCACGCAACCGGCGCGCGCCCTATTGTTGTCCAAGCGCTTAAAAACTAGGTTAACTCTAGAAAGAAATCTTTCCGCCGAATTTTACGCTTTGCGCGACGAAATCGGACTGGCCAACCTGGGCGTCATAGTCCCCGAATACCGTGTAGCGATTTCTCCACGTGATATTTAGTCCGCCTCCGACCAACGCCGCATCGCGTTCGGGATTACGGGTGCGGATATTGAATGAGGGCAATGCCTCGCCGATCAAATCCCCGCTAATGGTGCGACTGTCATCAAGGAACTCGTGCTGCCATGCCGCTCTCCCTTCAACAGCGAAAGCCCAGCCTTCACAGTTCAACACGTGGTAAGTCAGGCGCCCGCCCAGGCGTGACCGAAGTGAGTCAAGGTTC
>WNEZ01016839.1_pt1 | contig 12234 bp, 12 predicted proteins | sample 5400521 | NCBI WGS metagenome assembly WNEZ01 (sample SAMN13153339, study PRJNA577476) | soil metagenome | isolation source: 120 cm saprolite under Douglas fir tree site 2 hole 1 replicate 1 | place: USA:California | collected 2015-04-18
GCCGCGTCGAGGTTGCCGTACGGCAAACAGGCGAGCCCGATGTGGCGCTCGGGATAGTGCTTGCAGAACTCGACGAGCCAGTCGTTGTAGATCCGGAACATCTCGCCCGCCGCCTCGTGGTCCCCGAGCCGCGTCGCGGCCCCGAGGATACCGAAGAGCACCTCGGCCTGGACGCCGTCCCGGTCCATGTCCTTGACGCGCAGGTGCGGATCGCCTGGGCGGCGGATCCCCTTCTTGCCGTCGTCGTAGAGCCCGGTCGACGCCATCACGTCCACCCGATGGTTTTGCCCGGGCACGTACTTCGTGCCCGTCGACCCGATGCCGCCGACGAGCCCGAACGGCGCCCCCTTCTTGGTCGTCCACTGCAGTCCGTCGGGCCCTTCCACGACGTAGGGCATGCGGTCCTTCATGAGCGCCGAGGCGTTCGCGGTGAAGAGATCAGGCGGGAGCCAGGGCATGTCGATGTGACAGTCGGCCGAGATCCTCGTGTAGCGCATATCGCCCTCCCGTCTGAGATGAGCCGATGCTAGTCCCGCCGCCGCCCCTGGGCAAGAGGAGACCGCAGCGACTACACTCGACGGCGATGCGCCAGGTCGGCAAGCGAGCGCGCGCGGCGACCCCGGGAGCCGTGGTCGGCGTCATCTCCGACACTCACGGACTCTTGCGGCCGGAGGCTGTCGCGGCGCTGGCCGGTGTGGATGTGATCGTCCACGCGGGCGATATCGGCAGCGCCGCGGTCCTCGAGGCGCTCCGCCAGATCGCCCCGATCATCGCGGTGCGTGGCAACAACGACCGCGAGAGCTGGGCGGCATCGCTTCCGGAAATCGTGAAAACCGATGTCGGCGGGATTCGCCTGTGCGTCGTGCACGACATCAAGCACCTCGGCGGAGATCCGGCGAGTGAGGGCGTCGATGTCGTCATCTCCGGCCATTCCCATCGGCCGAGCGTTGAGCGCCGCGCGCGCCTCTTGCTGCTCAATCCCGGAAGCGCCGGGCCGCGCCGCTTCACGCTGCCGGTCGCGGTGGCCCGGCTTCACGTCGGGCCTGCCGGTCTCCGGGCCGAGATCGTCGAGCTCGGCACCTCTCGCCCACCCGCGCGGTGACGAGGCGGGCTCGTCGGGGCGACCTTGACGGCACCCGCGTCGCCGGAGCAGTATCGCTCCGGGGAGGGGCCCGATGAAGAAGGACATCTCCAGCCTCCGCTCGACGCTCGAGTACCTCGAGGCCGCCGGCGAGCTGGTCAGCACGGACGTGGAGGTCGACCCGCACCTCGAGGTCGCGGCGATCCAGAAGCGCTTCGATGGCGGCGGCGCCCTGCTCTTCAACAAGGTGAAGGGCTACCCGAACGCGCGCATCTGCAACAACATCTTCGCGAGCGCCGAGCGCATCGCCCGGCTCCTGGACGTCGACGACCCGCGAAAGCTCAAGCACAAGGTCGTCGAGGCGCTGCGCGATCCCTTGCCGCCCGTGGAGGTGAAGGACGGGCCCTGCCAGGAAGTGGTGCTGACGAGGGACATCGACGTATGGGACGTCGTCCCCATGATCTCGCACTCCGACAGCGATCCCGGGCGTACCCTGGGGGCCGGCACCACGGTCGTCCGGGGCAAGTATTTCTGGGGCGGCTCGCACATCGGCTACAACCGGATGAACTTTCGCGGGCCCGACTACTCGAGCTTCCAGATCTCACCCGGCTCCCACATGGACCAGGTGGCCACGCACTGGTATCGCAAGGGGCCGATCCCGGTCACGATCAATATCGGCATCCCCCCGACCTGCACGATGATGGCGGGCTCGGGTTTCACGTACGTGATCTTGCCGCGGGGCTGCGACGAGCTCGGCGTCGCCGGCGCTCTTCAGGGCTATCCCGTCGAGCTCGTCAAGGCGCGGACCCAGGACGCCTGGTCCATCGCCAGCGCGGAGTACGTCATCGAAGGCTACATCGACACCACCCAGAAGGTGTGGGAGAGCCCGCTGGCCGAGAAGGACGACGCGCAGGGTGTCCACCCGTTCCATCCGGAGTGGTCGGGCTACATGGGCAAGGCGTACCGCACCTACAAGTTCCAGGCGACCGCGATCACCCATCGAGCCGACCGGCCGCTCTACTACGGCCTCATCGTGCACGGCATGGACGAGCACTTCATCGACGGGGTCGTGCGGGAGGCGTGTTTTCTGGAGCTGGCGGACCGCATCGTTCCCGGTCTCTGCATCGACACGAATATTCCGATGGGCATGACCGACTGGGGCGGGGTGATTTTCCAGGTCAAGAAGCGCCGTGCGCGCGACGAGGGGCTCCATCGCAATATTCTCACCGCCGCCCTGTCGATCTCGCTGGGAGCGCGTCTCGGCATCGTCGTCGACGAGGACGTGGACATCTACAATATCGAGGACGTCCTCTGGGCGCTCACGACGCGGGTCAACCCGAAGGAGGACATCCTGACGATCTGCGAGGGCGGCTTCGGGCAGACCTTTCAGCCGGCGGAGCGCAGCTCGGCCGGCGACCGCCAGTGGACGCAGAGCAATATCCGATTCTCGGGCGCGCTGGGCATCGACGCCACGCGCCCGTTCATCTACCGGGACGCCTTCGAGCGGGCCCGTTACAACGTCGAGGTCGTGGACCTCGCGAAGTTCTACTCGCCCGAGCAGATCCGGCAGGCGAAGGAAGGGCAACGCGACTACGCCAAGTTCCTGGCGGAGCGCGGGATCTGACGGGTCGTCACTGCCGTGTCTTTAGCGGAGAAGAGGGACGCCATGGACTTCGGAATCTTCACGGAACAGATACGACGTGGGAGCAGTCAGGGTGAGGCGTTCGTCGAGCTGTTCGAGCTCGTCGATGCGGCGGAGACGTGGGGGCTCGACGTCGTGTGGCTGGCGGAGATGCTCGTCAATCCCACTCGTTCCGTACTGTCGGCGCCCCTGCTGGTGGCGAGCTGGATCGTCGCGCGGACCAAGCGCCTGCGCGTGGGGACGGCGGTTCAGCTTCTTCCGCTGAACCACCCGCTCCGCGTCGCCGGCGAGGTCGCCACGCTCGATCATCTGAGCCACGGACGGTTCGACTTCGGCGTTGGCCGCAGCGGAGGCCCGCGGGCCTACGACGCGCTCGGCGTCCCCTACGAAGAGAGCCAGGGACGCTTCTTCGAAGCGCTGGAGATCATCCTCTCGGCGTGGAAGGGCGAGCCCTTCAGCTACGAAGGCAAGTTCTATCGCTTCGCCGACACCACTGTCACCCCGCGCCCGTATCAGCAGCCGCATCCTCCGGTCCGGATGGCCGCGACGACCCCGGAGACTTTTCCCCATGTCGGCCGGATGGGTCTGCCGATCTTCGTCGGACTTCGCGGCATGAACATCCCCGAGCTGGCGGGACACGTGCGACGTTACCGCGAGGCGTGGCGAGAGGCGGGGCACTCCGGTGATGGCGACGTATGCCTCCGGATTCCGGTGTACGCCGCGCCCACGGAGAAGGCCGCCGTGGAAGAGCCGGAGGAGACCATCATGTACTACTTCCGGCGCCAGGCCGACCTGACCCGAGCGCCGATCGGTCGTCCCGGGACCGGCCCGGCCGAGCGACGAGTGACTCAGGCCCGGGCCCTGTCGAGCCTCTCGTACCCGGAGATCTTGAGCACCAAGGTCGCGTTCGGCACGGGCCCGGGGCTGATCGACCGTTTCACGCAGCTTCGCGAAGAGCTCAGCCTGAACGGGATCGCGGCGGAGCTGAATCCCGGTGGACTCTTGCCGAAGGGGCAAGAGACGCGCACCTTGCAGATTCTCACGCATCAGGTGATGCCCGCGTTCAAATAGGCTCCGCGGCACGTCAACGAAGGAGCGATCGATGGCCACCCGCGACAGCGCCACCACGAAATTCGAGACGGTGCGGTACGAGAGGAAGGGGGCGGTGTGCCACATCATCCTGAACCGCCCGGAGAAGCTCAACGCGGCGAACGATCAACTCGTGGAGGACGTCAACGACGCGCTCTTCGAGTTCGACGCCGACGCCGAGCTCAAGGTCGCGATTCTGAGCGGCGCCGGCCGCGCGTTCTGCTCGGGTGCTGACGTGCAGCAGCGTCAGCTCCGCACGCGCGAGGAGCTGAAGCGGCTCGGCGGGCCGGCCGGCCGGCGCTCGCGGGAGAACGGGCTGGCCGACGCCGTCAACTGGAAGCCGGTGATCGCCGCCGTGCACGGCTACGCCCTCGGTCTGGGCTACTCGCTGTCCCAGTCGTGCGATCTGGTCGTGGCGGCCGAGGGGACGACGTTCCAGATCCGCGAGGTGCAGCGCGGCCTCGGCGGCGGCCAGCACTGGGTCGCCACGTGGTTCTGGACGGGCAGCCGGTTCGCCAACGAGGTTGCCCTCACCGGCCGCATGTTCACGGCCGAGGAAGCGCTCCGTCACGGCATGGTGAACCGCGTCGTCCCGGCGGCGGAGATGATCCCCACCGCCGAGGCGCTCGCCGCGGAGATTCTCGAGAACCCGCCACTCGCCGTCCGGGCCAACGTGCGGGTCATGCGGTGGTTCGTCAACGAGATGCAGCGTCAGTCCCGTTACTACACGCAGGGTCTCGCCCTCCACCTCAGCGACGACTTCCAGGAGTCGGCCCGCGCGTTCGTGGAGAAGCGCAAGGCGGTCTTCAAGGGCCGGTAGGGCGGCTACTCCGCGAACGGCGCCGCCCGCCAACGCAGGGCGGCCGCAAGACCTTCTTTCTCCCTGATCTCGTCGAACTTCATCCCGACGTCGGTCCGGGCCGCGTAGAGCGGCGCCAGGATGTCGAGTCCGGCCCGGATGGCGTTGCGAAAGCCAGCGGCCTCGGCGCCCCGGTTGAGGGCGAGCTTGGTGCCCGCCAGCGCCTCGGGGGAAATGAGCGCCATCCGCCGCGCGAACTTCAGCGTTGCCGCCGGCAGCTCGGCCCGAGGCACCACCCGGTTCACCATCCCGTACTGCAGGGCCGTCTGCGCGTCGATGGGGTCGCCGAGATAGAGGAGCTCGCGGGCGCGCTTGAGACCGATGACGAAGGGCATGACGAGCGCGGGCCCGACGTTCGAGAAGCGGATCTCCGGCTCGCCGAAGAGGGCGTCGGCGGCGGCGATCGTGATGTCGCACATCATCACCAGCTCGCAGCCGCCGCCGAGGCAGTGCCCCTGGACGGAGGCGATCACCGGCTTTTTCATCTCCCAGGGCGTCATCTCGAGCGCGACGTCGTCGGTGAGCGATTCGTGCCAGGCGAGCGCGTTCCCGCGTCTGGCGGCCCGGGCCGGGTTAGGCGCGATGTCGTAACCGGAGCAGAAGCTCCGGCCCTCGGCGCGGAGCACCACCACGCTGGTGGCCGGGTCGCGGTCGGCCTCGCGGAAGCGCTCGGCGAGAGTCCGCTTCAAGTCGGCGCTGATGGCATTGAGCTTATCGGGCCGATTGAGCGAGACAATGCCGACGCGGTCGTCGACGGCATACGTCACGAGCTGCGGGGTCATGGCAGGCTCCTCCCGGTCGGCATCATGAGCGAGATTCGGTTACGGCCGCCGACGTGCGCGTACTGGACGCGTTCCGCCATCGCGGCGATCAGCAAGACCCCCAGCCCCCCGACCGGGCGCTCCTCAACGCCAGCGGTGTCGTCGGGAACCCGGACCCTGGCAAACGGGTCGTGAGGAGGTGCTGTATCCTCGTAAATGAGCGTGATCCAGTCGAGCCCGACGTCGAAGGTGAGATGGACGGGCGCCTCGGTGTCGGTCCCGTGGCCGTGGACCACGGTGTTGGTAAAAAGCTCCTCTACCAGCAACGTCATCCTGAGACATGCCTTGCGAGGCACGCCGCCGGTCGCGCACACGTCGGCGATGAATTGCGCCACAGCGGGTAGCGTGTCTCGTCGGGCCGGGAAGACCCTGTTGTGGTTTCCGGTATCGACGCGGTCGCTCGTGCTCGATCTCCGATGTCCGATGAATGTGAGCCCGACTCGGCTACTATATATACATCGATATGCATCGGGATACGCATCGTGCGGCGCTCATTCCGGAAACGACCTGATGCTCGCGCGATGTCGAGGAGGGAACGATGAGATCCGTATTGATTTCTCTGGCTCTACCCATTGTGCTGACGCTCGGCGCGGCGAGCGCCGAAGCCGCCGAGGACGCCGGACACATCAAGGTGTCCAACGGTATCGTCCAGATCGAGCGCTCGGGGCAGCGACTCCCCGCACCGGTCGGAAGCGTCGTCCAGCAGGGCGACCTGGTGATCACGGGCGCGGACGGCTCGGTGGGGATCACATTCCGCGACAATAGTCTGCTCTCCGTCGGTCCGGACAGCGTGCTCTCGATCGACCGCTTCGTTTTCGATTCGACGACCCATCAGGGAGCCTTCGAGAGCTCGCTGAAGCAGGGCACGCTCGCGGTGGTGTCCGGAAAGCTGGCCAAGCAGTCTCCGGACGCGATGACGGTGAAGACTCCGGCGGCGATTCTCGGCGTGCGCGGGACCGAATTTCTTGTTCGCACCGGCCAGTCGAAAGACTGACGTCTCGTCCGCTCTTACGCGAAATCTCGTCAGGCTCGCGCCGCTGGGGCTGCTCGTTCTGGCCGGCTGCGCCGGGCGGGACGATCTCTACGTGCTCTTGCCGGGCAAGGCCAAGACCGGCGCCGCTGCGCGCGTGACGAGAACCGGCAGCGTGGACGCCCGAGTGACCACGGAGGCGGAGGTGCGGCGGGCGTTCGGTCCGGCGCTCGCGGCGCAGCCCGGTCGGCCGGTGTCCTTTTACCTCTATTTTCTCGCCGACACGGACGAGTTCACGCTGGAGTCCAAGCAGGTCGTCAACCAGATCTTCGCCGAGATCGCCCGCCGGCCGGCGCCCGAGATCGTCATCATCGGACACACGGATCGCGTCGGGTCCGTGCAGTACAACGACGCGCTGTCGCTCAAGCGCGCCGACCGGGTGCGCGAGGAGCTCCGGAAGCTCGGGATCCCAAAGGTCCGGATCTCGGTGGCAGGTCGCGGAAAGCGCGAGCCCGAGATTTCGACCGCCGACGAGGTGCCCGAGCCGCGCAACCGGCGCGTGGAGATCAACGTCCGGTAGCCGAGGCCGGTCCCGTCCAGCGCACCACGAGAATGGCCATGTCGTCGGAGGGCTCCACACCGTCGGTAAACCGCTCGACCTCGCGACGGATGGCGTCACCCACTTCCGAGGCGCTCGCGGCACGGCCGACCTGCATGAGCAGCGCTTCGAGGCGGTTCCGCCCGTAGAGCGCGGCGCCGGGGCTCACCGCTTCGGTCACGCCGTCGGTGACGAGGCAGAGCGTGTCGCCCGGCTCCAAGCGTCGCGAGCTCGCGGCGTACGGGAAGCAGTCGACGGCACAGAGCGGCGGGCCCCCGCCGTCCATGAGCCGGAGCAGGGGCCGTGCTCCGCTCGGCAGCAGATACGGCGGTTCGTGCCCGGCATTGCAGTACTCGAGCAGGCCCGTGCGCGTGTCGAGGATACCGGCCAGCACGGTGACGAAGAGCCCTCCCGTGTTCTCGCGGGAGATCTCGGCGTTCGCCTCGCGCATCACCGCCTCGACCTGACGGGCTTGACGCAGCGCCACGCTCTTGTAGAGCGCTTTGCTCACGGCCATGAAGAGGCTGCCCGGCAACCCCTTTCCCGACACGTCTCCGATCAGGAAGAAGACCCGATCGTGATCCAACGCGAAGAAGTCGTAGAGATCGCCGCCCACCTCGCGGGCGGGCTCGAGGAACGCATAGAGGTCGAGCCGGGTGTCGCCTGGGAACGCGGTCGTGGGCTGCGGGAGGCTGCTCATCTGGATGCGGCGCGCGGCCTCCAGCTCTCCGGCCACCCGAGCGGCTTGCTCGCGCTGTTGCTCGAGGGACCGGCGCAGAGCCCGGCGCTGGCTCTCGGCCTCGGCCAGCGTAACGACCAGCACCGACGTGAAGAGCACGCCGAGTCCGAGCGAGGGCACCGCGGCGTCGAACAGGACCCCGCGGTGCAGGTAGAGCAGGAAGCCCCCGGCCCCCATCGCACCGATCACGAGCGCGAACAGCGCCACCGACGTCCGTGCCGGCAATCGCGGCACGGCCAGAACGAGCAAGAGCCCGGCGGCGATCAGCACGCCGGCTTCCGCCCACGCGGCGGCGCGGGGCCGCGACAGCAAATCGCCGTCGAAGATGCTCTCGAGCAACTGGGCGTGGATCTCGACGCCCGACATCCGCTCGGCCACGGGAGTCGCCTGATAGTCCGACAGGCCGAGCGCGGTGACACCGATCAGGACCAGCTTGCGCTCGAACAGGTGGAGCTCGGCCGTCCCGGAGAGAACGTCGGCGGCCGAGACGAAACGCGATGGATCGTGTCGGCCGAAGCGAACGCGCACGCTTCCATCGGACTCGGTCGGGATGAGGAGATCGTTGATCCCCACGCCCTCGATACCCGAGGCGCCGACGCGCACGGTGAGAACCGGCGCTCCGGTGGCCACGCGGAGCATCTCGACGCCGAACGCCGGGAGCACGGCGTCGGCCGCGCCGGCCACGAGCGGCATGCGGCGCACCACACCACGCTCGGGTTCCACGTTCAGCAGACCGTGGCCTCTCGCCATGCGGTCGATCTCCTCGACCGAGCGAAGGGTCCCTTCGAAGCGCAGTGCGAAGAGCCTTGGATCTCCGCCGAAGGCGCGTATCGGAACCTGGCGGAGCGCCCGCCCCGTACCGCCCACGTCTCTCTCGAGGCCCGCGACACCCAGCACGACAGGCCGTCCGCTGAGCGCCTGGGCCAGGACTACGTCGTTGCTCGGCAGGCTGGAGAGCCGCTGGACCAGGTCCTTGCCCATTCCTGGGACGAATTCCGGCAGGCGGCCCGGTGAGAGCCGATCCGCCTCGGGCATGACCAGATCGATCCCGATCGCCGCGGGGCGTGCCTCGGCAAGGCGAGCAACGAGCCGGGCGAGCCAGGTCCGCGGCCACGGCCACTGTCCGTGGCGTCGCAGGCTCTCCTCATCGATCGCCACGATGATGGCGGGCGCCGAGCGGCGGATCCTGGGCGCCCATCGCTGATAGGCGTCGAAGCCCGCCAGCCGTACGAGCCCGAGCCCGAAGACGTCGGGAACGAGCCCGACCCCGAGCACGATCGCGAGCAGCAGCAAGCCGAGGGGTTGGCCACGACGGCCGCGCAGGACGCGAACCCACAGCCGCTCCGACCAGTGCATCCTGCTCAGGGCGGAAGGCTCAGAGAGCGATCTCCATGCCGTCGAAGGCCGCCAGGATCTCCACCCGCCGGTCGCCGCGAGTGATCTCCTCGAGTCGGCGGGTCTCGGCGAGGAGCGCGGCGATTTGCTCGTCGTCGGAGACGGGCTCGTGGTGGTACAGGCACAGGCGTTTGGCCCGCGCCATCTGACAGAGCTCCAGGCCGACGACGTTGCTCGAGTGCCCCCAGTCTTCCTTGATCGATGTGGCCTCGGCCAGCGAGTACTGGGAGTCGAAGATCACCAGGTCAGCGTCGCGGAAGAAATCCGCGAAGGACCGGATCTCCGCCAGGTCGTCCTGCTTGTGCTCCGCGTCCGTCGAGTAGACGACGACCTTGTCGTTGACTTGAAATCGATAGCCGTACGAATCGCCGCCGTGGGGCTGGAGCTTGGGGCGCACGCGCAGGCCCGCGATCTCATAGTCGCGCTCGGGCTCGAGTCGCACGAACTCGATCGCCGCGGGGAGCCGCGAGAAATCCACCGGGAAGGACGGCGCCGCGTGCTGACCCCGGAAAGCCTCTTCCAGATCGGCGTGGCAGCCGTAGATCCGGATGCGGTTGCCCGACGTGTAGGCTGGCATGAAGAACGGGAACCCCATGATGTGGTCCCAGTGCGGATGGGACATGAAGGCGTGGAACGTATTCCCGGAGGGTCCGCGGGTCGCGAGCACGTCATTGCCGAAGACTCTGGCGCCCGAGCCCAGATCGCAAAGAACATAGTCCCGGCGCCCCGTGATGATCTCGACGCAGGAGGAGTCGCCGCCGAAAGTGTGGGAGACCGCGAAGTCGAGCTCGCGCTCGAGAAAAACCGCGGCTTTCTCAGGTGTGTCCAGCGTACGTCCGGAGGCGCGCAACAGGGCCGCGATCAGCTTGCGCCGGACCTCGGCCGAGGTCATGGCCACCGGGATCGAGCCGCGCGTGCCCCAAAACTTGACAGTCAAGCGCTCGTCAGGCGGCATCGAACGCGGCCAGCGCCGGCGGCGAAAGCCTGGCAAGACCCTCCCGGACCGTCGGGAAGACGTCAAGGACCATCGTGAAGCGGCTGATGTCGAAGATCTCCTTGACGGCCGGCTGGAGGGCCGCCACCCCGAGCGAGCCTCCCTGGGTCTTGGCCTGCTTGGAGGCCAGCATGAGCACGCGGAGCCCGACGCTGCTGATGTACTCGACCCTGACGAAGTCGAGCAGGACCCGATCCAGGCCCATGGCGCAGCGAGCCATGTAGGGCGCGAGCGCGGCCTTGAAACCTTCCGCGCTCGAGTGGTCGATGCGACCCACGGGGGAGAGCACCACTGTGTCGGCGTAGCGCTTCTGCATCAGGTCCATGTCGGCTCCCCCGAACTCTGGAATGACACGTCGTGCAGGCCTCAATGCTATCACCAGCCCCGGCCGAAGAGGTCATCATGCCGGCTTGACCGGTCGGGCGGGCCCGGCGCACTATCGGCCACGGCATGGATCACGCCCTGAGCGACATCACCGTGCTCGACCTGGGTCAGGTCATCGCGATGCCGTTCTGCACCATGCTGCTCGCCGACCTCGGAGCCCGGGTGATCAAGGTCGAGTCGCGGGAGCGCGGGCGAGAGCGCGTGTCACTGGGGGTAAAGCGCAAGCGCGATGGCGTCGAGGAGCGGGTGCCGGCCGCGCAGTACCGGGAGCGGAACAAGCTCGGCATCACCCTCGAGCTCAAGACGCCGAAGGGTATCGAGCTCTTCAAGGAGCTGGTCCGCCACGCGGACGTGGTGACCGAGAACTTCAGCGTGGGCACGATGGAGCGCCTGGGGCTCGGGTACGAGGACCTCAGGCGAGTGAAGCCCGACATCATCTACGCCTCGATCACGGCGTTCGGCCAGCACGGCCCGTACGCGACCCAGCGAGGCTACGACATCCTGGCGCAGGCGATCAGCGGCTACATGAGCATCACCGGCTCGCCGGAGCAACCACCCACACGGTCGGGCCAGTCGATCTCGGACTACTACGCCGGAATGCTCTGCGCCTTCAGCATCGTGTCCGCCGTGCACTACCGCCATCGCACCGGCACGGGGCAGCGCATCGACCTGGCGCTGCTCGACAGCCTGCTGGTCGCGCTCGACAACCTGGGTGAGCGCTACACCGTCGGCGGCGAGATTCTCACCCGTGCCGGCAACGTCTCGTTCGGCGGGTCGAGCTCGGGCGTCTATCCGACGAGCGACGGCCACGTGGCGATCGCCGCCGGGGCGAGCGACGCCGTGTGGCGCCGGTTCTGCGAGATCATCGGCCGCGGCGACCTCACGCGCGATCCCGGATTCGCCACGGCGGCGGCGCGGCGCGACCGCCGAGACCAGATCGCCGCCATCATCCAGGGCTGGACGAGTCAGCGTCCCAAGACGGAGGTTGTCCGCACGTTGGCGTCGGCCGGCGTCCCGGCGGCGCCGGTCAACAACGTGGCCGAGATGGTCGCCGATCCTCAAGTAAGGGCCCGCCAGATGTTCGTGGAGCTCGACCATCCCATCTACGGACCCTTGAAAACGACCGGGACACCCCTCAAGCTCTCCGAGACCCCGGGCCGTGTCCGCTGGCTGGCTCCCCTACCCGGCGAGCACAACGACGAAGTCTACATGGGCCTCCTCGGCCACTCCAAGGACGATCTCGCTCGCTGGCTCGCGGAGGGCGTCATCTAGCTCACTGGGAGACGGGGCGCCGGGCCGCCGGGGGCGTGGGGAGGGATCGCCGGACCACGCGGCACGCGTGCGCCGCCCCGATGCCGCTGGGCTCCATCCGGGCGCGGAGCGTCCGTTGCCGCGTTGCGGGAACGGATCCGGTCGATCCTCCCCCACGCCCCTCGGGCCGCTAGTCTAGATGACGCCTTCGGACCTCCAGCCCGCCAGGTCGTCTTTGGAGTGGCCGAGGAGGCCCATGTAGACTTCTTCGTTGTGCTCGCCGGGTAGGGGAGCCAGCCAGCGGACACGGCCCGGGGTCTCGGAGAGCTTGAGGGGTGTCCCGGTCGTTTTCAAGGGTCCGTAGATGGGATGATCGAGCTCCACGAACATCTGGCGGGCCTTTACTTGAGG
>WNEZ01036814.1_pt1 | contig 12234 bp, 9 predicted proteins | sample 5400521 | NCBI WGS metagenome assembly WNEZ01 (sample SAMN13153339, study PRJNA577476) | soil metagenome | isolation source: 120 cm saprolite under Douglas fir tree site 2 hole 1 replicate 1 | place: USA:California | collected 2015-04-18
GTCATGTCGGACCCGGCGCGCTTTCTCCCGATTGTGTACGACCCGACGATCGGTGAAGCATGTCTGAAGTTCGGCCACATCTACCGTCAGGCGCGTGGCATGTATCTGTCGATCACGCGGCGCGGCAAGGTGAAGGAGGTTCTGAAAAACTGGCCGCAGAAGGACGTTCGGTTCATTTGCGTCACGGACGGCGGCCGAATCCTTGGCCTTGGCGATCTGGGCGCAAACGGCGCGGGCATCCCCATCGGCAAGCTGCAGCTCTACACCGCCTGCGCCGGTGTGCCGCCGCAATACCTACTGCCTATGTACCTCGACGCAGGCACCAACAACGAGCAATACCTGCACGACCCTTTGTATCTGGGAATGCGCAAGACGCGCCCGGCGACCGCGGATCTTTATTCTTTTGTCGATGAGTTCGTCGAAGCAGTGCAGGAAGTGTTCCCGAAGTGCTGCATTCACTTCGAAGATTGGACGGGTGCGGATGCGGTGCACTTGCTCCAGCGCTATCGCGACAGGTACTGCGTCTATAACGACGACGTGCAAGGTACGGCCGGGATCACTCTCGCAGGGATGATCAACGCGGCCAAGATCAAGGGCACAAAACTGAAAGATGAAAAGTACCTGTTCCTCGGCGCTGGCTCGGCCGGTATTGGCCTTGCCAACCTGCTCTGTTCGGCGCTTGTTGGGCAGGGCATGAGCCTCAAGGAAGCGCAGTCCCGCGTCTACATGTTCGACATCAACGGTCTGCTGGAAGCGTCCCGCAAGGACCTCGTCGATTTCCAGAACCCGTATGCCCACGAGCACGCGCCGACGCGGGATTTCGTCGCTGCGATCGAGAGCATCAAGCCGACCACGATCATCGGCGTCAGCACGATTGGCGGCGCCTTCCATCAAAAAGTTATCGAGACGATGGCGAGAATTAACGAGCGGCCTGTGATCCTTGCGCTGTCGAACCCCACCGAGCATGCCGAATGCACGGCAGAACAAGCCTACACGTGGTCGAAGGGCAAGGCGATCTATGCGGCCGGCGTGCAGTTCGCGCCGGTCCACTACAACGGCCAGACATTTCTTCCGGGGCAGGCAAACAACTTCTACATATTCCCCGCCGTCGGTATGGCGATCTTCGCCACGCAGGCAAAGCGCGTCACTGACGAGATGTTCATTGCGGCCGGGCAGGCGGTCGCAGATCAGGTGCCGTCCGAGTTGCTCAAACAGGGTCTCCTATACCCGCTGCAGTCGAATATTCTTGAGACAGAGATCCAGACAGCCGCGCGAGTAGCGAAACTCGTCTTCGACTCCGGGCTGGCTCGGGTAGCTCGTCCGCCTGACATGGTGGCTTTCATCCGCGAGCACGTCTACAAGCCGGGATATGTAAACGAAGAGGCGGGATTAACGGCCAGAGCCTGAGAACGTGCGGCGAACGTGCTTCGTTCGTCGCACCATGTGTTCGTCTCAACAATTCAGAGCAGATCCGTTCGAAGCGCCAGATCAATCATCGTGGGCGGTGGGAGATGTCTTGCTTGTGCGGTCGACAATGTCGCTTCCTGTTTTCCTTGGGTCTCGCCGTTTGCCTGTTCGCTTTCCCAGTTCGCTCGCAGACTCCGCAACAGGAGCCGCTCCCTGGCCCAGACAGTCACGAAACGGGTCAGGGCCCACACGGCCATCTCCTCGGGGACTGGGGCGGCGAGCGCACACGCCTGCTCGAGCGCGGTGTGAAATTCGATTTTCAGTACGTAAGCGATTCTCTCTGGAACATCAAGAGCGAGCAGAAAGACCGATTTGCGAGTTGGAACCGATTTCGGTGGACGGTGGACATCGATTTTGGCGCGCTGACCGGTCAGCAGGGGCTGTATTTCCATGCGACAGCACTGTGGCAAGGCGGCGGCAATCTCGGAACATATCTGGGGCTTTTGACGAGTCCCAGCGGGATGTCCAGCGCGAATACATGTCGCCTCGATTCGTGGTGGATCGAGAAGAGATGGCTAGACGAACGAATCACTGCACGCGTGGGCCAGTTCGCGGGTCAAGACTTCTACGGAGCCCAGCACTACGCGGCGTCTTTCATCTTCGAGCCCATGGGTTATGCGTTGGGCAATCTATTTACGACCTTCGAGTCCTTCGACCCGCCCTCGACGCCGGCACTGGAAGTTCGCGTCGTGCCGATCCACAACGTCTATGTGAAATCGATGGTGCTGGCCGCGGTTCGCTCGCCTTTTTCACAAAACCCAACCGGGTTCGTTCCGCAGTTCAACGGAACTCCAGTGAGTGTTTCGGAGATTGGTTTCACTCCGGGCAAGAAGGCGTCGTCCGTGCGAGCCTTTGACGACGTCGAGGGCCGAAAGGGATACTCCGGCCTCTATCAGTTCGGTGCCTCCTACAATCCCGGAAAATTCGCGACGCCGGCGAGCACGACCCCGCGGCCGGGCAACTACCTCTTGTACTGGATGGCGAGCCAGGCTCTCTGGAGAGTGGATCCGAAAGAAGCAAAGGGTTTGGATGCGACGTTTGCGTACGACTGGAGTCCTCCGAGCATCAACCGCAACAACACGCTGCTCACGGCAGGGCTGCGCTTCAACGAGCCGCTGCCTCTGCACATTCACAACACGATGTCGTTGGGCTATGTACGAAATAGTCTGAGCCCACAGTTTCTCCCGCCTGGCGTACCTGCCTGGAACACTGAGCAGGGCGTTGAGTTCAACGCTCTGCTGGACGTTTTGCCAATGCTGCTCCTGCAGCCGGTGGTTCAGTACTACGCGAACGTCGGAGGAGGCGCGCAGCGCGCGGTGGTTTTCGGATTCAGAACAAAAGTGGAGTTCTAGGGAACGCAGAAGGGAACGTTTCATGAATATCGGTGGATTGGTGGGAGCACTGCTTCCAGTATTTTTTGTTCTAGCGCTCGGTTACTTCGCTGGCAAGCGCAATGCCTTCGATCCCGATCAAGCCGCGGGGTTGAGCAAGCTCGCGCTCGGCTTCGCGCTACCCGCGTCTTTATTTGTTGGCATGACCGAAATTCCGAGAGACCTGCTTCTGCAGCAGGGCCGTCTCGTCCTGGCGTTGATTCTCTCCCATGATGGCCTGTTCTTGGTCGCATGGCTTTTCTTGAGAAGGATAAAGTCCCTCCAAGGAGCAGCGTCGATCATCTATGCCCTTGTCCTCGCGACGTCGGCCACTCCGGTTTTCGGCATCGCCGTACTCCAACCCTTGCTCGGCGATACCAGCACGGGCACCGTGGGGCTCGTTGCGTTGGCCATCAACCTCGTCGTGCCGGCGGCAATTATTCTTCTTGAGATGTCAAGCTCAGGGACCGGTGCAGCCCCTGTGACAGCGTCTTCCCGTCGAGCGCAAGTGTTGTCCGGACTCAAGTCCGGATTGAAGTCCCCGTTGCTTTGGGGTCCCGTGTTGGGCATTGCTGTCGTGCTTGTGGGCCTTCACATCCCGAAAGAGATAGCAGCTTGCTTCGTAATGATTGGCTCGGCCACATCCGGGGTTGCCGTGTTCACCGTTGGACTGACGCTTGCCGCGCACGCCTTCCACCTGTCGAAAGCGGTTGTCCTAGCCACGCTCGGTCGCATCACCGTGCAGACGGCCGTCCTGTTCGCTCTGCTCCATCTGCTTCACGTACAAAGTCCATTCGCGCGTGAAGCGCTTGTCTGTTGCAGCTTTCCCCTCGCAACGATCGCTGTTCTGCTTGCCGCCAAGTATAAGGCCATGGAAGCGGAATCGGCGTCTGCGCTACTTCTCTCAACGCTGTCGCTTGTAGTGACCGTGCCGATCATCATCGCTATCAGCCGATAAGGGAGATTGACACCATGCCAAATCTAGCCGTGACTATCCCAATTCCCCTCGCGAATATTCTGAAGGACGCTGTTGCGATGCGCGCTAGTTCGCTCGACAGCGTCGTCACTGCGGCGCTAAGCCAATATTTCCAGACCGCTCGTCACCGTGCCTATCAGATCTCGACGTCCGCGGCGCTCGTGCAGGGAGTCTATGACGGAGCCGTGTCGTCCCGAACTCTGCTCGCCAACGGCGACTTCGGCTTAGGGACCTTCGAACATCTCGATGGGGAAATGGTTGTGCTTGACGGAATCATCTACCAGGTACGCGGCGACGGCAGTGTTCAGCGCCGGCAGGATGACTTCCAGATTCCGTTTGCCGTTGTAAGCCGATTTCAGCCGGAAGAGAACTTTGATGTCCACGCTGTCGGCAGCCTAAACGATCTCGAGCGAGCCTGTGATCCCCGTCGCGAATCCGACAATCTTTTCTACGCCTTGCGTGTGGATGGCGTCTTTGAGCGCATGCATACTCGCGCAGTGAAGGCCACTGGCGAAGGCACCACGCTCGTCGCTGCGGCAAGGACACAGCCGGAATTCCACTTCAAAGATATCGAGGGCACGCTCGTCTGCATCTGGTCTCCCCGCTATTCGAGCTCCTTCAGCATCCCCGGATATCACTTTCATTTCATCTCAAAGGACCGCACCAAGGGCGGACACGTGCTCGACTGTAGTGCAAGGCATTGTGCGTCGGAATCCAGATGCTTTGTGAATACGACGTGCGTCTCCCTGAAACCGGATCGTTCTTAAAAGAGAATCTGGCGGTGGACACGACAAAGGATCTCCAAAAAGCCGAATAGGTAGTCCCGAAGGAGCAATAAGATGAAAGCACAAACGAAAACGCAAGCAATGACAGGTGCCGATGTCCTTGTCCGAATGCTTGAGGCGCGTGGCACGAAATATGCCTTTGGAGTGCCAGGCGCAAAGATCGACAAGGTATTCGACAGATTGCGCGATTCCACCATCCAGACCGTGGTCTGCCGTCACGAGCAAAATACAGCCTTCATCGCAGGTGGCATCGGACGGATGACGGGGAAAGCAGGGGTAGCGATTGCGACTTCCGGACCCGGGGTTTCTAATCTGGTGACCGGGTTGGCGACTGCTCATTCAGAGGGTGACCCCCTGGTGGCGCTAGGGGGCGCCGTCTCAGTGGCGGATCGTCTCAAATCCTTGCACCAAACGATGGACTCAGTGAGTGTGTGCAAGCCGGTAACCAAGTACGCCGCGGAGATCGATTCGCCATCGGCCACCGCGGAAGTGCTTGAGTCGGCTTTTCGGGCTGCGGAATCCGCTCGGCCCGGCTCCGCGTTCGTCAGCCTTCCAATGGATGTGATGACGGGCGAGGCGCAATGCAAACCTATCGGTTTGAGCAGCTTCACCGAGCAGGGGCGGGCTGCGGAGGCATCCCTGCGCGAAGCGGCACGTCTCATCAACGCTGCCAAGACCCCGGTTGTTTTTCTGGGGCTTATGGCTAGCAAAGTGAAGGCAGCCGATGCAATTCGCAACCTGCTAAATGGTGGCTCGATGCCGGTCGTCGGAACATTTCAGGCGGCAGGAGCGATCTGTCAGCAACTCTATCCTTATTTCGCCGGCCGCGTGGGACAGTTGGCGAACCAGCCGGCGAACGAGGTGTTGAACACCGCAGATCTCGTGATCACGATCGGTTACGATGCCGTCGAATACTGGCCGTCTCTCTGGAACAAGGATCGAGATCGAACGATCGTGCATATCGACGTTGTCGCTGTGGAGATCGAAAACGACTACATTCCAGCAGTTGAACTGATTGGGAGCATAGAAGAAACACTCGCGGCGCTGGTACCGCTACTTCGTCGGACATCGATAGACGATTCTTCTATGGCACTCCTCTCTCGAATAGCTCAAGAACGAGAACAAATGATGGCAGAGGCGCTCACCGTGTCGAGTGTTCCGATTCATCCATTGCGGCTCATCGCGGAGCTGCAAAAGATGCTCACACCCGATGTGACGGTGTGCTCTGATATGGGCTCCTTCAGTATGTATTTGGCGCGCTACCTTCACAGCTTTCGCGCCCGTCAGTTGCTCATCTCAAACGGTCAACAAACACTTGGTGTTGCATTGCCATGGGCCATCGCCGCAACGCTCGTGCGGCCCCAGGAGAAAGTACTTTCCATTTCGGGCGACGGTGGTTTTCTGTTCTCCGCAAACGAACTCGAGACAGCTGTGCGTCTCAAATCTCATTTGGTTCATATGATCTGGATCGACGGCACCTACGACATGGTCGCCGTGCAGGAACGCCTGAAGTACAAACGCACGTCGGGTATCGATTTTGGACCGGTGGATCCAGTCAAGTACGCGGAGGCATTCGGTGCCACGGGCCTCCGAATTGATCATCCAGACCAGATCACTGCTACCCTGCGAAAAGCGTTCGACATTCCTGGTCCGGTTCTGGTCGGAGTTCACGTGGACTACCAACAGAATGTGAAGTTGTTCGAACAGGTGTACGAGGGCAGCATCTTGTAGCTACGGCGAAGGTCTTCGCTTGCGGATGGAATCAACCTCCTACTCTCAACCCTGTCAATCGTTGTGACCGTCCCGATCGAATGGAGGGAGCTGCTCAAGCGCCAAAGGAAAATTGTGCTTTCCAAGATTCGCCAGACTGACATGTGGCTCTCTTTCGGGCTTGCCTTTGTTGGCGGCTATGGTGACGCGGCCAGCTTCGTGCTCGCAAAGACGTTCACTGGACACGTGACCGGCAATTTGGTCCTGGGGGCAATTGCGCTAGCCGCTCGCGATTGGCGGGCTACGCTTGGACATTTCTCAGCCATTGTCACTTTTTTGATAGGAATTCTCCTGAGTACTCTTATTGTGCGTCCCCTCAAGAAGTGGCCATCTTGGCCGTTGCTTCCGACAATCCTGGGGATAGAAGTCATTCTGATAGTGGCCGCTTCTTTGGCGTTGGCATCAGATGTTGCCCACGGATTTGAAATATTTGTGATTTTTGTGTCTCTGGCGCTCGGGCTGCAAAATGGAGCATTTCGTCACGTCGGTGGCATCAGCGTTCACACCACATATCTCACTGGGATGATCACAACCCTAGTTTCTACGGAAGCTGAAAAATACTCTTCTGAGGTGGTTCCTCCGCCCGTAAGAGCTCCCGATCCAAAAATAGGCCTTCTCTGTGGAGTCTGGATCGTCTTTATGGTGGGTGCTGGGATGGGGGCGGAAATGGTTCTCCACTTTAAGGCGCTGGGGATGCTCGGAGCCGCGCTCCTCTTGATCACACTCATAGTGCACAAACATCATCGCGAGTGTTAGCAGCTAGAACGCCTGCTTGGCAGGTAGACGCATAATACTATGCATATAGCACCATAAAAGCCCCTGATAAGGGCGAGGTCGGTGGTTCAAGTCCACCCAGGCCCACCATTCAAATCACCAATATATACGCGGCGATTCTCACTTTCCCCTTCCAGGGGACTTGTCATCAAAAAACCGTTTTGCCAAAAATTTGCCAAAAGTCGAGTGGGCCATAGATCCCGTAGATCCCGTAATCCGGGGCGTTCCGATGCGCGACCCGCATGAAACATCCAAAGTCGGCTAGGCGTTGTCGAGATTGCTCGCTTGTCATGTCGAAAGACGTGCAAGGCAGTGCAAGACACTGCAAGGCTGTGGAAGGAGCGGGAAGTCATTTTAGTCAGTTTGCGGGGGCGTAGTTCAGTTGGTTAGAACGCCTGCCTGTCACGCAGGAGGTCGCGGGTTCGAGTCCCGTCGCTCCCGCCAATTTCAACCAATAATTACGCGGTGATCCACGTTCTCTCCCGGTCGGGGGAATTGTCATAAAAATCCATTTTGCCAAAATTTGCCAAATCTCGCTTTGACCTAGTCGGCCATTGTTCGGGGCGTCCCGCATGGAAGCAAGAAGTTCTGAGCGGTCCGCGGCGTTCGCCAACATTCGGCGGCGGTTTGCTAATTTTCCTGCCCTGTTCGTACACACCACGTTTCATTTGTTTTGAAGGTGCGCTCATTTGCACAGAATCACCCCGATTGCAGACTCTTGTGCACCATCTGTGCACCAAACAGGCTTACGATGGAGAGCAGCGGAATCGCACAGCTGATGACTTCCGCTGTAGCCTCCCTGGCTTAGTCTAAAGTCGCGACGGTTTCATAGCCTTTTGCGGTTGCCTTAACGCGTGATCCGTTTCTTGTTTGCACTACAGACGCGCTGCAATCCGCTATTTCGGCTAGATTTGGGCTCTGCCGCCGTCAACGAACAGCTCGATCCCCGTGACGAAGCTGGAATCATCCGAAGCGAGAAACAACGCCACCTTCGCAACTTCTTCGGGTTCCCCCATTCTTCCCATCGGGATGGTGGATACAATCCGCCCAATCACGTCTGCGGATTGCCGGCTCACCAGCGGCGTATTGATCGGACCCGGACTAACAACGTTTGAACGAATACCACGCTCCCTCAGATCTGTTGTCCAGGTTCGCACGAAGGAGCGAATTGCAGCCTCCTTAACACTCGCGACCGAGCCGTTGAGAATGATGGATCCACCATCCTTGAGCAACGGTAAAGCCTTTTGCACCGTGAACAGCGTTCCCCGCACATTGATGTTGAATAGCTTGTCGAAATGCTCTTCGGTGACGGCCCCGAAGGGGACAAATTCGCCAACTCCAGCGTTAGCAAAAACAATATCGATTCGGCCCTTCACCTTGGAAACGGTCTGGTAAAGGCGATCAAGGTCCGCGATTTTGGCAATGTCGCCCTGAACGCCAGAAACATTGCTGCCGATTGCCTTCACCGCCTCGTCGAGTTCCTTCTGGCGCCTGCCTGTGACGAAGACATACGCACCCTCTTTGACGAAAAGTTTTGCCGTAGCTAACCCAATTCCTTCCGTGCCGCCGGTGACGACGGCGATCTTGCCTTCGAGCTTTTTAGGCACTGTCTTTCTCCTTTTTTACCGAGTTGGAAACTCCCCAGCTCCGAGAGCCTAAGCGGCGGTAGCCTTCGTGCGATACGCAGCCAAAAAGACATCCTGCACAAATCTTTCAAACGAAGTCGGTGTGCTGTTCTGCGGCGAACGCGGCTCCAATGGAGCTAGGACACCTGCGTTGATGGCTTGGAACATCTCGATGTACACCCCGGCTTTCTTCCGCGGAAAACCCATTTGCGTCAATACCTGCTCCACTTGGTCGTACGGAAACTGCTCGTAACGCAGATCCGGCCTGCCAATGCCGCGTGCAATCACCGCGGTAGCTTCCACCATCGTCAGGTCGCGCTCGCCAAGCAGCTCGCGCGTTTGTTTGCCGGAAAAATCCAGATCCAGGAGGCGCTGCGCGGCGTAGCTGTGAGTTTTTGTAAGCGTAACTAGCAGGGTAAACCGCTTGTCGCGTTTCGCTTGCTATTACAGAGTTGAAGCAAGCGACTCTGATCGCTGTTCGTAGAACGGATAGTCGGTGTAGCCGCGAGCGTCGAAAGTGTAGAACGTGTTACGGTCGTAAGCATTAAGAGGCAGCCCGAGCCGGATGCGCCTTGGCAAGTCAGGATTCGCGACGAAGTGCCGTCCAAAGGCGACCAAATCCGCGTCGCCGTCTCGAACAGCAGCCTCGGCGGTATCCGGTTCAAAACCACCCGCCGCGATGATCTTTCCTGTGAAAATCTTTCGTAGCCTCGCGCTCGCAACAGGCCCTTGGCCCTCGGCGATCAGGACGTTTCCCTTAATGCGCGGCTCGATGATGTGCAGGTACGCCAGTCCAAAGCGGTTCAGTTGTTTTGCGACGTAGTCAAACAGCGCGACCGGATCGCTGTCCGATACCCCATTCCAGGTTCCACTGGGCGCAATACGCACCCCGACACGGTTGCCGCCCCACACCGAAACCATTGCGTCTACCACTTGAAGCAGGAAGCGGGAGCGATTCTCGATCGAACCGCCATACATATCAGTTCGCTTGTTGATGCCATCCTGGAGAAATTGATCGGGCAGGTAGCCGTTACCCGCGTGGAGCTCAACGCCATCAAAACCTGCGGCTTTTGCGCGCTCGGCGGCTTTGCGATAATCCTCAACGATCTCCGGGATCTCTCTGATGTCCAGCGCGCGGTGAGGTGAAGGCTGCTGCCATCCGTGAGGCGTAGATTCCAGTATGGTTGGATCCTGCCAATACTCCGGGTTGACCGAAGAGCTGACTGCGGTTATGCCTTTTGTCGTGTCCACATGCGAGGCACGCCCCGTGTGCCAGAGTTGGGAGAACATGTACCCACGTTTCGCATGAACTGCGTTCGTGATTCTTCTCCAACCCGCAACCTGTTCGTCCGAATACAAGCCAGGCGCCCCGAACCATCCGCCGCCCGCAATCGAAATCGGAGTCGCTTCCGAGACTATGAGCCCTCCTTCTGAGGCCCGCTGCGTGTAGTACTCGAGCATCAAATCTCCTGGAATGGCCCCAGGCTGAACGGACCGCGAACGTGTAAGCGGAGCCATTACGACGCGATGCTCTAATTGCATGGATCCGACTTGGACTGGTGTGAACAGGTTGTTTGAATTTAGTGTTTTCATGGATCTCGGCTCTCCCAGACTCCTTCTACTAAGGTGACGCGCGATACGTCCCCTTTTGAAACGATGCTCACGCGCCTTACCTTCGCCCCTGATCTAGAACCATTGCTGACCCGGCCTGGCACAACGTCCGTACATCCGCCCGTGGCAATCTGAGGTCACCTCATCAGATGCAATAGCTGGCTCGTGGTAGCAGCTGTGGATAATACTTTGTAAGCTGAACAGCGATGCTTTCAGAGTATGGGAGTGCGAATTGGAGCGACGACCCCTACGATGTTTCGTTGCGATCCCGCACTATCCGATGAACGCGTATCTATCCAGCACGTTGCGGACAACCGGGCACCTATGTCCCCAAGTCCCCAGCGAATTGGCACTGCCTATCCCATCGGGTGGCTAAGGGCATGACTACTGGCTAAGTTTGCAATCCGTATTGGACATATGTTTGTGCGATACTGCATCCAGAGCGCCAATAGTTCCGACGGGCTTTGATGAGGGTTTAGTCGGCGATCATTCCTCCGTCCACCGGGATGGAAGCGCCAGTCATGTACGAAGCATTTGCCGAAGCAACAAAGGCAATCACGTGAGCGATCTCCTCCGGTTTTGCCAGACGTTTCACTGGCACGGTCGAGACGAGCGCCGCTTTGTTTTGATCTGTGTTGGTGAAGCGTGTGAGCATACCCGTATCTGTAGTGCCCGGAGCCACCACATTAACGCGCACTCCGGTGCCCGCGACTTCCAGTGCAGCGGACTTTGTCAGCCCTTCCACTGCATGTTTGCTAGCTACATAAACGGATGCCCCAGCAGCACCGACGCTTCCATAGGCCGACGAGACATTGACGATGCTCCCGCTCCCCTGTGGCAACATGGCCCGCAGTTCGTGCTTCATGCTTAACAGCACACCAAGTACGTTGGTATCAAACGTATCCGCGTAGCTCTCTGCAGTCTGATCCGTTACCAGCCCCCGCGATCCTTCCGTCCCGGCATTATTGATCGCAATATCCAGGCGTCCGAAACGCTCGACTGTTTGATCCACGAGGTTGCGCACGTCCTCATCCTTGCGGACGTCAGTACGAACAAAAATGGCCTCTGCTCCGAGCCCTTGTAGCTCGGCAGCTAACTCTTGTCCTTGTTTGTCTCGACGCCCAGACACAACAATGTGTGCCCCTTCTTGCGCAAAGATTATAGCGGCAGCGCGACCGATTCCTGTCAGCGCGCCAGTAATCAACACCACGGGATTTTTCATCACATTTCTCCTCAGATTTAGGGTGAAACAATGAAGTTCATCACGTCGAGCCACATATTCATCGTCGGCACCCTACGGTCCCGATGATGGACCGGCAAAATTTTGCGGACCAGCCTCGTTAGAGTTCTTTTTTGCCTACTCAACTAAGGTGCGCGCGAACGACTCCATTGAGGGAGAACGACGGAACTCTAGCGATCTCCGATGTCGATACGCTTTCTTCCGAAAAGCCGCGCGTCAAGGGACCAGATGCCGGGTCCAAGCATTGCCAGCGCTGCGCCTACGACCGCTAGCACTATGCAAGTTCGCAGATTGTCAGCTCTCGAAAAGGCAGTCCATAGTTCAACGATTACGACCAGCACTCCCGCCATAGGTGTAAAAAACCCGATAAGAAGAAGGACGCCGCCTACGGTCGCGAGGGATTGCCATATGATTCCATGCCACGCGGGTGCCATCAGCATTTCTGCGACTCCATCATGGGTCAGGACAATTCCGGCGCCTAACCGCAGGAGTAGAAGACCTCTCCCCGGCCAACCGTTCGGAAACATGGAGAATAGTCGTTGCAGAGAAGGCCTCAACGACAAGGTTAGGGAAAGCGCAGGGCAGTCGAATCCCCAAAAACCGGGGTTGGGATACA
>WNEZ01004419.1_pt1 | contig 12232 bp, 8 predicted proteins | sample 5400521 | NCBI WGS metagenome assembly WNEZ01 (sample SAMN13153339, study PRJNA577476) | soil metagenome | isolation source: 120 cm saprolite under Douglas fir tree site 2 hole 1 replicate 1 | place: USA:California | collected 2015-04-18
GAGCCTAACATGGTAAGAATCGGCAAAAAGCCCATCATGAACTATGTCGTAGCATGCATGACTCTGCTCAACACGGGCGTTGCTGACGTCATGGTGAGAGGACGAGGCCAGTCGATTACCAAGGCGGTGGAAGTTGTGGAAATGTTACGGCGGGCGTTCATGAAGAATATCAGAATTCATTCAGTGGACATTGGGACTGAGGAAGTTAAGCGGGAAGACGGCTCGACAGCAAGCCTTTCGATGATTGAGATTATCGTCGGATCCTAACCGACTCACGTCTGACTTCTCAGAGCAATATTATTAGTAGTAGACTCTCGGAGCAAGTCTACGATCTGTTTGCCCGCTGAGAAGTATCCCAAGATAGTTGTAACCCCTCCTGGTCCCAAAGCACGCGCCCTCGTCAAGGAGGACGAATCTGTAATCTCCCAATCACTCGTCCGATTCTATCCGCTAGCTGCAGAGAGCGGGCACGGGAGCATTGTCAAGGATGTTGACGGTAACGAGTTTATCGACTTCAACTCCGGACTCGTCTGTCTAGCCGTAGGCCATTCCCATCCACGAGTTGTATCCGCGATCAAGGAACAGGCTGAGAAGCTAATCCATTATTCATGGACCGATTTCTACTACGAGAAGGTTGTCAAGATCTCCGAAGAGCTGGTGAAGATTACTCCAGGGAATTTTGGGAAGAAAGTGTTCCTCAGCAACAGCGGGACGGAGGCAATTGAGGCAGCGATGAAGCTTGCAAAGTGGCACACGCGGAAGCATGCGTTTCTCAGTTTCATCGGCGGCTTCCACGGACGAACCTTAGGGGCGCTTAGTCTCACGGCTAGTAAGCCGTACCAGCGTAGACACTTCTTTCCAATGGTGCCCGGCGACACTCATGTGCCGTTTGCTGACTGTTACCGTTGCCCGTTCAAATTGACATATCCGGAGTGTGGGATGTACTGTGTAGATTTCATCCAAGAACAGGTCCTGGACAAGTATCTCCCACCGGAGGATGTTGCAGCGATGTTCGTCGAGCCGATCCAGGGAGAGGGAGGATACGTTGTTCCGCCGGACGATTACTTCCAGCGGTTGAAGAAGATGCTTGACAAGAACGGGATCTTGATGGTTGACGATGAAGTCCAGTCCGGCATGGGACGGACCGGACGATGGTTCGGAATCGAGCACTGGGGAGTCGAGCCGGATGTTGTCTGCACTTCGAAAGCTCTCGCTTCAGGAATGCCCATCGGAGCGACGGTTTCAAAGTCCGAGTTGATGGACTGGGACGGGGGTTCACACGCGAACACGTTCGGGGGAAATCCAGTATCATGTGCTGCCGCGTTGCAGGTGATCGGGATTATTCGTGACGAACATTTGCTAGAGAATGCAACCAAGCAGGGAAACTACACGATGAAGCGGCTGCGAGAGATGCAGGAGAAGTATCCGATCATAGGGGATGTTCGAGGCAAGGGCTTGATGATCGGGGCGGAGATCGTTAAGGATCCGAAAACGAAGGAGTACGCTGACAAGGAGGCACACGAGATAATGATGAAATCGTTCAGGCGAGGATTAGCAATCATCACCGCGGGCCATTCGACGCTGCGCATTGCACCACCACTGATCATTACCCGAGACCTCGTTGATTCCGGCCTAGACATTCTCGAGGGCGCGATCAAAGAAGTCAACCAGACAGTCAAGTAAAGCCTGGTCCAGAAGACTATTCTCGCGTCGCGAGAAAAAAATTCTTGTCCCCCTTTTTTTTCGAGGACTCTCGCCAGCCGAAACATTTCTAGGCGAAGAATCCGTCTTAGGGCGCAGAATGGGCTTTGACCGTGATCTTCGAAACGGTACTCTTACCCTTGGTAGAAGTGGGTGAATGAACGGGGTAACAGGACCGCCTGGCCTGATTTATGAATCGGGTTTATTCTGCGCTTGTCTGATTCAAAACGTATCAATCTGCGAATTCCTATCATCGAGCAATTGGCCGCAGAAGAGATCTCTCTTCATTAATTCTCTCTGAAAGCCTATTCTTGTGTCGTGCTCACCAAGTGCAATTGAGATTTCTAGAAGACAGATTTGCCCGGGTAACGGGTTTCTCTGGTGAAGACCAGAGTTCAGGGCTTTCAATGCGCCCATTTAGGCATTCCAGGAAGTGTCGGGTTCTAGCAAGGAATTAGAGGGTAAACTGGTCTACTCCTGACGGATTCCCAGATCATGGGCTTTGTCGTGGGATTTCCACGGAGAGATTTTGGTAGATTTCGCAAGATCTGTGAGGCCCTAATTTCGGACACCCTGCGGTCAAGAAAGAACTAGGATAGGAAACTCGTAGAACTGGTGGCTTCCAAACTCTTCTCCCAGAGACACTCCGAATTTCTGTCGATTAGCACTCGGCGTCTTGGTTCCCCCGGTAAGTTAATCACTAGTCGGCGCACGCTTACATTTGTTCAGGTGGCACTACACGCAATCTGAATAATGTTCTATCCCGACATTCGCCTCGAGGTGAGAGTAGTTGAGCCTTCAGGCAAACGGCGGCGATCAATGCGTGCCTTCACCACATAGCAGCCCCATCCCGCCGGGTTGAGAGAAGAAACCTTGAAAAGACCAGGAACCTCCCTTTTTTTCTAACGCCCCATGAGCACCATCACGCCGGACGAATATTTCGAACGCATTCACCGAATAGTATCTCTACTCGACGACGAGAACACTAGAATAATCCGAACCATGAAACAGCACGGCCCAAGAAACATTCTAAACATAGCCCGAGAAAGCAAGCTACCCTACACAACCGTCTACTCGCGAGTCGTGAAGCTAGAATCAATGGGCGTACTCAGAACATGGATCCATCCCCACTACTCCAAACTCGGACTCGCCCGAGCAATGGTCTACGCCACCCCATTCGCCGGAAAAGAACTCCTAGCGAAAGAAGCTCTACGAATACCCGGCTACTGGTTACGATTCGCACGCTGCATCGGCGACTGCAACGGATACTACTCACAACACGGAATACCCATGTCACACCAACGAGACTTCGAAATGTACCTTGAACAGGTACGTGAACGCGGAGCCCTCCGCAACTTCCAGCTGTTCTGGCTCGGAGAACCCCGAACAACCATACCCAACTTCGAATACTATGACATGAAAAGCAAGACATGGAGATTCGACTGGAACCAATGGCTCGAACTCCTCAGCAAAAGCCGAGGAATCACCCGAGCTAGAGAACCCTCGAAGAACGAGGGAGGATTCGACGCCAAAGACCTCATAATTCTCAAAGAGCTTTCCAAGAACGCTCGGACAACTCTCGCCGACATCTCCAAACTACTATCGATGACCCTCCCCGCAACAAAATATCGATTTGACGATCTAGCCGAGAGAGGCTTCATACAAGACTATGTCATTGACATACTGCCCTTCGCTCCCGACATCTCACAACTGTCAGAGCTCAGACTCGATTTTCGAAATGAGGGATCCCTCAAAGAGGCCCGCGAGGTCCTATCCACCCTACCCTTCGTTCTGAACTTCTCCCCCATAAACGGTCTAAACTCCCTAACCTCCCGAATCTACATTCCACGGTCAGAAATCAGGAACCTCATGGCCCTAATATCACACCTAGCCAGAGACGGCATTCTGACAGGCTACCACTACTCAGAGATCGACCCAACAACAATACAAACCCAGACCTTCGCCTACAAGTACTATGACGACAAGACCGGATGGCGATACGACAACAGAGCCTACCTAGGATCACTAGACAACCTCCTCTCCACGTGGCCCAAGACCGAAAGCCCACCAACATTCCTCGAAGCATCAGCGGCCATTGCCTCCCAGTGACCCGATTCCATAGTAGAGCACAATCGGCTTACCTCTAACTAGGCATCTGGGCGGGACGCTACACCGATGAGCCTTCGCCTCAAACGTTCCTCATTTGACATGACTCTAGCAGACAATCACAATCACATACTCCTCGCAAGAATGACGGAGATGCTTACTGCCGCGAAAACTAACAAGATTAGCGACTTCTCAATCACGGAACACGTGTCCCAGTTCAGGGAGCTTAGAGAATCCATCCGGTTCGGCTCGATACATCCTGACGGGAGGATCTTTGATGGCGTGAAGGAATACAACGAGGAATTCAGGAAAATCGACCAAGCGGCATACTCCGGGATGAAAATCAACCGAGGACTTGAAGTCGACTTTTCTCCACGCTTCGAGAAAACGGTAGGCGACTTTGTCAATCAGGAAGAATGGGACATCCTTCTCTGCTCCGTCCACGAATTCGAGGACGGAAGAGACGTCGAAAAAAGCGTTAGAGGAACACTCGGACCCGCCATGGCCAATGAAAAGTGGATCGAATACCTGAGGCTTGAACACGCCGCTCTGGAGAGCGACTTCGTCCCGTTCAAAGTGCTCTCTCACCCCGTTAGAATGTCAAGAGCCACACAGACCGTCCCCGTCAACCTCGATGATCATCTGCTAGACCTCACAAGAGTAGCTCGGAGGAGAAACAAAGCGATCGAACTAAACGGGAGAGATATCGACTATGCCCCAGACCTCGTTCGCAGACTCGCATCTGCCTGTTCGAAATCTGGTTGCAGGGTCAGCCTCGGCTCGGACTCTCACCGTCCAAGTGAAGTGTTCAGAAACATGGGAAAAGCTATGACTCTGGTCAAAGAGTTCAATCTGGAGATCGCTGAACCTCGCTAATGTGGATCTGCCGCCATCAGACCTGCCGCCATTTTTGAAACACCGTGTCAGTAAATGGGTCATGCCTGAACGCTTACAGCCTGCATGTCAGAGATAACTGACTCAACCTCATCAGTCACTCGGCTGACTCTTCCATCCTCCAAGACGAGAATCATGTTACAATCCCTCAGAGTACTTGGACGATGGGCAATCATCAGGGTCGTCCTGCCTTTCATCAACTCTTGAATCGTGTCGAGGATCGCGGTTTCGGTATGAACGTCCAGGGAACTGGTGGGCTCGTCAAGTATTAGGATGGGCGCGTCCTTGAGAAATGCACGAGCCAAGGATATGCGCTGTCGCTCTCCCCCCGACAGCTTCATTCCACGCTCACCTACCAGAGTGTCATATCCGTTCGGTAGATTTGTTATGAATTCGTTGGCTTTCGCAGCTGTTGCCGCTGCGACAACCTCATCCATAGTTGCGTTGGGCCGGGCGAAGCTAATGTTCTCAGCCACGGTTGTAGAGAATAGTACAGTTTCCTGGTGGACCACTGCATACTGGCTTCGGAGGTCGGCCAACTTGTAGCCTCTCAAATCAACTTCGTCCAGAGTGATCACGCCTTTGGTCGGGTCGAAGAGGCGTAGGAGGAGTGTTGAGAGTGTGGTCTTGCCTGAACCGGTTGCACCGACCACGCCGAGACGGTTGCCAGCAGGTAGTTCGAAGGATATGTCGTGAAGTACTGGATGATCCTTTGTGTACTCGAAAGATACCCCCTGGAATGCGATCTTGCCTTTTGCTCTCGCTAAGGGAAGCGCATTCGGTGATTCGGGTACGTCAGGTTTCTCGTCGAGAACAGCACGATATCTCTCTACTCCAGTCAGCGACATCTGAATATCGAGTATTGACTGGCCCACGTTCCTCAGGGGACCGTAGAGTTGGGTCACGTAGTAGTTGACGACTAGGAGGCTGCCGAGGGTTAGTATGCCTGCTTGGACATGGCCGATGCCTATGTAGAGCACAGCAGCTAGACCGGCAGCTGTTAGAATTCCTACGAGTAGGCTGTATACTGCGCTGTCCACCTGGACCTTCAGCGACGCAGAGAGGCTTGCATCGTAGTGCGAGACTAACTCCTTGTTCTTCCGCTCCTCTTGACCGTATGACTTCACGAGCCTGGAGGCTCCGAGGCTCTCTTGAGCCACAGCCATAGCGGCGCTCTCCGACGCCCTGAACTTCCGCCATCCCGCGCGAATCCGCGGTCGAAATACGAATGTGAGAAGGAACATCATGGGAGATACGAGCAGGGCAATCACGGCAAGCTGCCAGTCCAGGAGGACCATAACAAGAATCATCGCACCAAGAGTCAAGATGGAAGTAGTCAGGGGAATCAGGCTGTCGATTCCGAACGAACGCAGCATTGGGGCGTCGTTCAGAGTTCGATATGCCGAGTCTGCAGCCCCCATAGTATCATGATAGGCGACCGAGAGACGCTGCATCTGACGAAATAGGCGAGCGCGAACATCAAGCGTCATTCGATTTCCGACTTTGTTGCTGTACCAGACATTCACAAGGTTCTGCAGGTAAGTCAGGACTGCGGCAGCCATGAGGATGCTGATCGCCAGCCACAAGGCGAGACTCTTGGAGACTTGCGATCCAACGAAAATTGTCAGATATCCGGGCAGCGGCTGAGAACCGAGGACACTATCAACCAAGAGCTTGATGGGCAGGGGAAAGATTAGCGTCATCGGCACTGCTAACAGAGATATTATCAACAGAACAACGAGGGGCCAGAGATACGGTCGAAGATCCTCGAATGCTCGATGGGCATGACTAAACCTCAACATACCAATAATCTGGCAGATCTGTCGAATAAACCCTCGTTGCTACAAACGCCCCAGTCAGAACCGAGTTCTATTTTGCTAGCCTGAAACCGGAAGGTCCAATGACTTCGTCAGGTTAGAGAGTGACCGCGGCAAACCGATAAGTGCTTGCTGACGGTGACGCCAGACATCACCATTGGTCCACGAGCACAGGGAGAGGATCTACATTAGAAAAGACATCATCCTCAAACAGGCAGAACATGGAGAGCTCAACCAAAGCAGGCTCATGAGCTACTGCGGTCTCAACAACGTCAAACACAAAGCAATTGTCGACGAGATGGTTGAGAGAGGACTGATAGTCAGAATCGAGGAACCTTGGGGCAACAAGAAGATAGTCAAGTACAAAGTATCCGAGATCGGGCGGAAGCTCGCAAGAGAGATCCTGGAACCCTACGAGCTACTGTTTCCGAGAAGAGGGCAAGAGAAACGTCATGACTAGGGTAACTAAGTGCCTGCACCGTTTAAGTGAAGAAGAAGAGATAGTTTAGTCGTGACGGAATCCAAGAAAAACAGGGAGAACGAAGCTTCCGAGAACATCCTCCAGATAGCGGACAATCTAGTCAACCAAGTTGACAAGACCAGAAAACTGATACTCATCATGATAATCGCCATAATCGTAGCAATACCAATATCCTGGCACGTCTCTCCGGTTTTGCTGGGTAACCCGTACAACTTCAGGCTGGCCGGCGTCGTTACAATTATCCTCGGCATTGCATTCTTGGCAATAGGCGCTAGACAATGGCTGGTGCTCTCGGACTGGACGGGTAAGTACAAGGCCTACAAGGAAATGCAGAGAGAGGTTGACGCAAGACTGGATTTCGAGAATAACGACCAAGAGGAAAACGAGCAGAACTAAGAGACGTGCTCTGAGGGAGGCACCTTCGAACTAGTAGATCTTTCAGACACACGAACGGCCGTCGGGTAACCGAGTTACGTAACAGAGGTTAGCAATAGCTAACAGCGGACCCCAATCCATTGGCTCTATGGCAAATGCCAGATTCCTGCCGACGTTCGTAGCCGAAAGGAAATCAAGAAGGTCGCCTAGAATACTCTCCTTCGCCGCGGTTTCAGTACTCGCGATGTTCGGAGTTCTGGTTGGTCTGCGAGCGAGAGCGGCGATGACACAAGAAGATTTTGACTGGATAATGCAAAGCTTGCGGCTAACCTCGCGAACCGGAGGAGGCAACGCCTGATGACGAACGACAAACCTGCGCGTCGCAGAAAACTCATCTGGATCATAGTAGCTATCGCGATCGTAATCATCGCGGTGGTCTCCTCGATAATATATGTAATGAACCAGCCCGCCACCGCACCGGCACCTCCCAGCGGCCCCAACGTGATCATCTGGAATGGCTCTCTCTGCAACAGCGCGAGTAATTGTGGCTATAGTCCCAGCTCAAGGAATGTGACGTCTGGCACAACCATTACTTGGACGAATAATGGAAATCCACACACAGTGACTACTTGCGACTCAAGCCACTTCAGCTCGATGGGCTGCCCGGTTCAGGATGCGGCAGGCCTCGACACCTTCGATTCAGGCACAATAGCCAATGGAGGAGCCTTCTCCCACACGTTCGTGGTAAAAGGAACGTACTATTACTATTGCACACTGCACCTGTGGATGCGCGGCGAAGTAATTGTGAACTAGCCTACTGTCGGCGTCTTATTTGGTTTAAGTCATCTGCCCACAATTCTAAGATGCCAATAATTCACTCTGTTATTCAACTTCGCCGCTGAGTTCAATCGGGATTTTTCTCAGCGCGGAGATTTTGCTATTGAACGCTCAAAACTGTTGGAGGCGTTTGAGAGGTGTCAACGAGAACTGTAATCTTGGTTCCATTGGTTAATGTTGCTATTTTGACTTGGTCTATTGATGTCAATGTTTCAGCCTTGGCAAGAACTTGGATGGTTGTTGTGCTGTTCGTCTTAATTCCAATTACCCATCTTGTGTTCCCGTTTACAACGTAGGAGCTGATCGAGGTTACGTTGCCGCTGATGGTCTGCTGGGTTCCCGTTGAAACTCCTAGGCTGCTGACTGCCCGACTCGTCGCGCTTTGCACCTCTGTTGAATCATTCGGGTTCGTAATCGCATAGGAGCCAACCTGTTTTGTATACGCGTTCACCACCGCGACCATGACTGGCACTGTGAGACTTGACGAAGTCCCGTAGTAGGGTATGACGTAGATCAGTCCACCGTTGATCGAGTACAGTAGCATGTTTCCGCTGGTCCAGTCAGGGTGGAGTGTTAGCCGTGACTTGACGGTTGGGTCGGTCGTTACTGCTGACGCAGCGGAGTTGGGACCGATAACGGTTGTCCCTTCGGGGAATCTGATCAAGTATACGGTTCCCGTCTGGTTTCCTGCAGGAGCAATGTAGAGTCCGGCTAGATTCTGGGACGGGCTCTGGTAGATTTCTACCAGCCTCACGGCTGCCCATGCTAGGTCTCCGTTGATCGGAGTGATGATGAATCGCGTGTCTTCGGTGGATTGGAGGAACACGTTTCTCTGCCACTGCAAGGGGTCTGTCTGGAAGTAGAAGTTGTACACATCTTGTTGAGTGTTGAAATATGATTCAGGATATCTCAGCTGAGGTATGAGCCAGGACGGCATCGGCTGGTTCCACTGTGGATACATTGAGCGATAGAAGGATGTGACATAGTCTGTCTTGCCGCTATTGTAGAGATATCCTGTGATGGCTCCTGTTTTCACGTCGGTCAAGACCGCACCGAATAGTCGTAGGATGGACGTCTGGGTGTGTTCGGGATAGTCAGCGAAGTCGCTGGGGCTCTGCCAGTCGACCCAGAGCCAGTGTAGCAAGTAGATGTTTCCCTGCTTGTCCACAACGGGATACGGGTCAGGGTCCATTTGCATGTTAGGCAGGAGTATGTTGGAGAGTCTGTTGTTCACATCCCTGTATTCTAGGGCTTTGATGTTGCCATAGTTGCCGTTGGCAAAGTCGAACCTTCCCTGCCAGAAGAACTTCCAGTACAACCAGAAGCCCTTGTAAGTGTAATCAGGAGAGCCGTTGTAGCTAGGCGGACCCTTGTAGCTCGTCAGATGGGTCTCGTTGAAACCTGGGATGTTGAGGTAGACCTCGTCCACGGACGACCATAATCCGCCCTCTCCGTAGTAGACTTGTGGGGTCTGAGTCAGATTCCATATCGTGCTCATGTCTACGGTCTGGGTGGTCGCGGCGTTTACTGCTAGGATTTTTTCTGAGTGGGTCAGAAGCAGATGCTGGGTACGCCAGACATCAACGTCGTTGGCGTAGTTAGCCTCTACCAGCTGAAGTATGGAGACCCAGTATTCTGTGCCGTTGATGAAGATGATATCGACTGGCGCGTTGTCGATGGACATCCAGTTCACTCCGACTAGGGGTCTCATGTTGAGCTGGGCGGATGAGTTCGTGAATATTCGAATGTGATTCAACACATTGGTCTGGTTGGTGTAGCTCGTGATCATCGACAAGTTGGCGCTAGTAACGGAGTCTACTCCGTAGGCCCATCGGGTGTACTGGATTGTCGGGACGTAGGCTGGGTTCCATTGGTAGTTGATGTATTGTCCAGATTGCGAACGTAGGTACGTCGAGAATGCGGTAGGAGCAATTGCCGAGGCGAGTACGATCGCGATAATGATTATTCCCTTGACTCGGGTCATCTTGAAGTGTAGTATTCTCTGGGTCCGGGTTATTCCGGTAAGAAAGACGAAGCCTACTAGGAAGAGGAGTAGGGTCCAGAGAATGAATGAAGTGCCCACATCGTAGACCCAGGCGCCGCTACTCAGGACTGCGTAGACGAAGGGCAGGAGTATGATTGCGAAGAGGTTGCTGAGGGCCGTGCGGGACATTCCTAGGGCTCTCTTTGTAACGCCGACTAGGAGGTTGGGGATTATCGAGATGCCGAGCCTGATTCCAAGAACGATGAGGGCCAGTGATAGGAGTGAGAGGATGAGTCTGAAGACTTCGAAAGTGAAGACGTTGTCGATACCGAAGGTCGGAGAGACCTGATAGGTTCCTGCGAGTCTCATGCCGAGGATTCCGAAATAATTTCCTATCTGAGCTACCCAGGAGCTGTTGGTCTGGGTCATGTAATTCTGGACGGTCAGGAATCGCAAGGCAATGTCATTGGCTAAGACGGCAGCGATGCCGAGGGCTAACAGGAACTTGATGGCAGTCCAGGCTAGGAAGAGGGGAGACTTGACTGGGAACCGGTCGTTCCACTCTAGCTTGCCATTCTTCGAGAGCACCGCATGATCAAGGTTTTCCCCAATGTCCCACTGGACGGGCTGTCTTGGGCCAACGTCATAGTATCTTCTGCGGGGAAAGAGGTCGCCCAAGTTTGCTTTTCGGAATAGTCGTATGAGGCCTAGGAGTTTGCTGTGCATGTAGAGGTGCTTCTTTCCGTCTTGGCCGGCCCCATAGGAGATGCGTGGGTCGCTAAGCATGAAGAGGTCTGTGAGAGCGAGTGCTGTCCAGATGACCGCGCCGCCAAGGTATTGGAGGTTGAGATAGTCGATTCCGGCCTTTCCGAGATAAGTCGAGTATTTCACGTCGAGACTGAGACCATTATTCAAACCGCTGGTAAAGGCGCCGAATATTGCGAGTCCTAGTAGGATGTAGTAGACTATCCAGGGCTTTCTCGCGCCGCTTGACCGGTGAACGGTCATGCAGGCGAAGGACCCCACGACTACGAGGATCAGTAGAAGAGCGGCGGAAATTAGGAACTGTGATACGAAGACCCATAGTCCGAGTCCAGTATTGAAAACAGACAGTTGTCTCAGCAGTGCGAGTTCTAGGAGGAAGTCGGCGAGTATTGCGAGAATGCCCGCGATGAGACCGATTCTGAAGTAGCGATTGGCTCCGCCTGCAACAACAGTCAACCAGCCGTCAGCGGTTGAAACCGGGTGGAGATTGGAAGATAAAGCTAGAGCGGAAAGAGAGCTTTGTTACCCGGAACCCTGTTGATTCTGGCCTGGATACTCTGGAGGGTGCGATAACGGGAGCCAGCAAGACGGCCAAGTAGAAGAATCGTCTTCCGCGGTTTCAGAGGGTCCCCCCTGGGAGGGGGGCTGTTTTGTTGATTGTTCAGATTAGGGCTTTTTCTGAGGCTTTGGGGCTGTTTTGAAGTCTAGAACGGTTTCTTCTCGGGCTTGGAACGAGCAGGTGCCGCAAGGAAAACGAGCATTTGCGACTTGACTTTTGGCTATTTTTGAGAAGAGGCTAGGTGGAGGTTGGGTTTCCTGGCTACTGGTTCGACATGCTTGGGGGTTTCCGTGTGGACATGATTAATCGTTGGGGCAGGTCGCCGATGCGAATCTAGGACTCGCTCCTGAGTCAGCGATCAGTACCGGTCGTCCCAGTCTCTTTGAGCAATGCTCTGATCTCTTCCTGCAACTTTTCATAGTCTCCCTCGCCAGCATGCTCCCAGCGTACTCTACCTCGTGCATCGATCAGAGTCTGGCGGGGCCAATACTGGTTACCGTAAAGTTTCCAAGTCGCGTTCTCATTGTCGATCGCCACGGGATATTCGATTCGAAATCGTTTCACAGCACTCGCCACGTTATCTGGATCCTTCTCAAACTCGAACTCTGGAGTATGAACACCGATCAGGACGAACCTATCGCCCGCATACATCCTGTGAAGCCGGCTCATGTGGGGCAATGTCCGGATACAGTTTATACAATCGAACGTCCAGA
>WNEZ01011959.1_pt1 | contig 12232 bp, 9 predicted proteins | sample 5400521 | NCBI WGS metagenome assembly WNEZ01 (sample SAMN13153339, study PRJNA577476) | soil metagenome | isolation source: 120 cm saprolite under Douglas fir tree site 2 hole 1 replicate 1 | place: USA:California | collected 2015-04-18
GACGTAGAGTAATCGCTCGATCTTCATCGTAACGCCCAATTCCTCTTGCATTTCACGGAGAAGCGTTACCGAAGCAGACTCACCCAATTCGGCTCGTCCGCCAGGTAGAAACCAGAAGACCTCTTCAGCAGCAGCCTGGCACAGTACATGTTCATTATGAATGAGGATGCCGCCAACGCGATAGGTGAAGCGTATTTCGGCTGGTTTGAAGGTAATCATGATACGAGGTGTGTGCATCGAATACATCCTTTTTGCCGGAATAGTAGCACTGAATAGGTTTCTTCAGGACATTAACAGAGAATACAATAAACCTACGGCAATTGTATCGTATCTAGTGAGAGGCTTGCAAAGATAGAGCTCTCTGTTTGTGATGGAACCACAAGATGTGCTTGTGAAATGTGGTAGGATGAAATGAGAAGAGGTGCCGTATTTACAGGACATTGGGTTTCAAGGTGAATGTTTCGTCCTATCGTATTGAAGTAAGCGTAATCGATATACTCCATACAAAAATGAGGAGCTATTAACTTGGGATTGACACTTGAACATGTTAACAAGTCGTTCGGTCAACTTCACGTTATTAAGGACCTGTCGATGGAAGTCAAAGAAGGCTCTATCTTTGGCTTCCTGGGACCGAACGGAGCGGGAAAAACCACCACGATGCGCATGATTCTTGACATCATTCGTCCTGATAGCGGTAGCATCACCTGGAATGGCAAGGATGTGCGCGAAATACCTCGTCATAACCTTGGCTATCTGCCAGAAGAGCGAGGATTGTATCCAAAGGTAATGGTAGAGGACCAGTTGGTCTTCCTGGCACGCCTGAATGGTTTATCAAAGGCTGCTGCTCTTGAACAACTGGACGAATGGCTGGAGCGCTTTCAGATTCCTCAGTATCGCAACATGAAAGTCGAAGAACTCTCCAAGGGAAATCAGCAGAAAATACAGTTTCTCGCCACCATTTTGCATGACCCGCTCATCCTGATTATGGATGAGCCATTTAGCGGCCTGGACCCGGTCAACGCGAATCTTCTGAAAGAAGCCTTGTTAGAAATGCACCGCCGGGGCAAGACGATGATCTTTTCGACCCACCAGTTAGAGCAGGTCGAGGAACTCTGCGAAGATGTCGTGATCATTGATCAAGGTCAGACGATTATTCGGGGGAGCGTACGCGAGGTAAAACGCCAGCAAGGTCGGAACGTGGTACGCCTGAAGCTCGATAATGACCCTGAAGCACTCTGGCTTGACACGCTGGAGGGAGTACAGGTGACGAAACGCAGGCAGGATTACATCGAGATGAATATACAGTCCAATCTCAACCCCAACCTGATCGTGGAGGAAGCCCTGCGACACGGCGGTGTTATTAGTCGTTTCGAACTGACCGAACCGTCTCTGACCGATATCTTCATCGAGTATGTTGGTAAGACGGCGCTTCAAGACGCCCCATCAGCGATGTCAACTCAGGCAGGAGGGATGAAGTGATGTCAAAAAATACCGTGGCAACCCCTGAAAAGCAAACTTCAGAACAAGAGCAGAACGCTGTAGCGGTAAGTTTGAGTCGTTCTGGTAATCAAAATAACCTGCGAAATATTGGGCTGATTATAGAGCGTGAGTACAAGTATCGCCTGTCCCAGCGCAGTTTCAAGATCAGTACCGTTGTGATTCTGATTCTGATCATCATTGGCTCGTTTGTACCAACTATCGTTGCATATATTAACTCGGTTTCGAATTCGCAGACAAAGGTAGTGGTTGTGAATAATGCCGGAACCATTGCTGGCATGGACAACACTACACTGCACCATTACATCGATGCTACTCTCAATGGAGCGACCCCTGGGCAGAGCACTTCCGGAAAACCCGCTTATTCGATTAATACGGCGTCTTCTGATACTACGAGTAGCTTGCAAAAACAGGTGAAGGATGGCACTGTTGGCATTCTGCTGGTGCTTGATCGGCCGACTCCAAGCCAGGACGTGCAATTTACTTATTATACCAATGCCAATCCAGTTCGCGATACCAATGTCTCAAATGTACAGGGGCTTGCAAGTCAATTGAGTATCCTTGATAGGGCTTCTCGCCTGGGTTTGACTCCAGATCAAACGAGCAAATTGTTTGCTCAGCCGCAGTTCTCGATAGTGAACGTAGGGCAATCGCAAAATAACCGCTCGGAGAGCGATATCATTGCAGGGTACATCCTGGCTTATGCCGGTATCGTCTTGATCTTCATGTCAGTCTATCTCTACGGGGTTATGGTGGCAAATGGAGTCGCTGAAGAGAAAGGCAGCCGCATCATGGAGATTCTGGTGAATGCAGCTACACCTTTCCAGTTGATGACCGGGAAAATTATCGGTATTGGCGCGGCGGGGCTTACGCAGATGTCAGCTTTTGTGATTGTGGGCATCAGCGCACTCCTGATACAAAATCCTATAAAAGCTGCGTTATTAGGTAACAACAGTAGCGCGCTGAGCCTGAATATTACCGGCAGTTCGATTACGCTTCTACTTCTGCTCCTGGTCTACTTTATCCTGGGTTTCTTATTATATGCGACGCTCTTCGCTGCATTGGGGGCTCTGGTGAAACGGCAGGACGAAGTCCAGAACGCCGTACAGCCCCTCACATGGTTGTTTATGGTTGGCTACTTCGCCAGCTTCTTTGGCATCTATACCCCGGATGCGACATGGGTCAAGGTGATTTCATATATTCCTTTTTGGACGCCTACCACGATGCTCATGCGTATTGGAGTTGGCAGCGCGACGTGGTGGGAGATTGCAATAACGATTGTGATAATGATTGTTTCCATCTTCGTTTGTGCGGTCATCGCAGCGCGTATCTATCGCTATGGCGTTCTGATGTACGGTCAGAAGCCCTCGATGCGCCAACTGGTCAAACTAGCACGCATGAAGTGATTGGTTCAGGGAGTAATTTAAAGCGCAAGAATCCGATAGCATGGGTCCTCCTTTTTGCTCTATACTGTTCTCAGAAAGAAAAGGAGGTTACTGAAAATGAGAAACTCAGTTGAAGAAATCAAGCAAGAGACATTAGATGAAGAGCAGTGCTGGAGTGCGGTTCTGACAAGAAATGCGCATTTTGATGGAGCGTTTGTGATTGCTGTGCGTACCACAGGCATTTATTGCCGTCCGTCGTGTCCAGCGCGCCGACCCCGTCGTGACCATGTTACTTTCTTTCGGTTCCCAGAGGAGGCTTCAGCAGCAGGCTTTCGTCCGTGCAAGCGGTGCCATCCCGACCTGGATCACCAACCTGAGCCACAAGCTGAGCTAATTGAGCAGATCTGCTGCTATATTGAAACCCACCTGGATGCTCCATTGCAGCTTGCTGATCTAAGCCAGCAGTTTCATATGAGTCCGTATCATCTCCAACGTACATTCAAGCGGATCAAAAGCGTCACCCCACGCCAATATGTCGAGTCTTGCCGCCTGGAGGAGTTCAAGGCGCGACTGCATGAGGGAGAGACGGTGACAGGAGCAATCTACGATGCTGGTTATCAGTCCAGTAGCAGTGTGTATGAGCGCGCACCCGTCCAGCTTGGTATGACACCGACAGCTTACCGCAAGGGAGGATGGGGTATGCGGATTGGGTACACCGTCGTCGAGAGCCCACTTGGATACGTGCTGGTTGCAGCAACGGAGCGTGGAGTTGCTGCCGTTCGTTTCGGAGATTCCGAACAAGCTATCGAAGCCGATTTTGTTCGTGAGTATCCGAAGGCGGAATTGACACGCGATGACGAGCAGCTCCATCCCTGGGTGACCCTCTTGCTACAATCTCTGCAAGGACAACCTTCCACACAACAGGTGTCACTGGATGTGCAGGCCTCAACCTTTCAGTGGAAAGTCTGGCAAGCCCTGCGAGAGATTCCCACAGGGCAAACCCGTTCCTATCATGAGATTGCCCAGGCTATCGGGCAGCCCACCGCGGCACGTGCAGTCGCTCAAGCCTGCGCTACCAATCCGGTCCCTGTCTTCATCCCGTGTCATCGCGTGGTACGGAATAATGGCCAGCTCGGTGGCTACCGCTGGGGAGTTGAACGCAAGCAGCAGTTGCTAACAAGTGAGCACGCCATCCCCACTGCACACTCCTCTTCAGTAGGGACGAACCAACAGCAGTTGAGTGAAGGAACATCAACGCCAACTATGCAGAAGGCAGAAGCATGAATGCAAAGCAGATAGGAGCGTTACTCCTGCTCTCGGCTTTGTGGGGTGGATCATTTTTGTTCATGCGCATTGCCGCACCGGTGCTCGGTCCAGTTCTATTGATCGAGTTGCGCGTGCTGATAGCAGGAGTGGCCTTGTTATTGTATATGCTGGTTACTAGAAGTGCCTTCGATCTGCGGGCGCGATGGAAGCACTACCTGGTAATCGGCATCATAAACTCGGCGATCCCTTTTACCCTGATCGCCACTGCAGAGCTGTATCTAACTGCCGGGCTGGCCGCCACTCTGAACGCCACCAGCCCGTTATTCGGAGCGGTAGTCGCTGCTATATGGATCAATGAAGCTCTCACAAAGAAAAAAGTGATTGGACTCGCTCTGGGACTGCTGGGCGTCTCCATACTGGTCGGCTGGAGTCCGTTCCCCTTGAGTCCGTTCCCCTTTTCGCTGACACTGGCCGTTTCAGTTGCTGCTTCCCTTGCCGCCGCCGCTTGCTACGGAATCGGTGGTGTCTATACGAAGGTGTACATGCAAGGAGCAAGTTCGAAGGCGGTGGCGACATGCAGCCAGCTAGGAGCTGCACTTGTTCTGCTGCCGCTGACGTTCGTTGCCCCGTCAAGGCACGCTCCCACGCCCATTGTCCTGCTCGCGGTTGTCGCACTGGCTTTGTTGTGTACGGCTGTCGCCTACTTGCTCTACTTCTGGCTCATCGAGCACGCTGGACCTACCAGAGCCCTGACCGTCACCTTTCTAGCCCCTATCTTTGGTGTGCTCTGGGGTACCGTGTTGTTAAGCGAACCACTCAGCCTCAGTACCTTCATTGGCTTTGGAATTATCCTCATGGGAACGGGCTTTGTGACAGGCATTCGCTTACGGAAGGAACCAATTATTCCACCTGTAGAGCAAACGCAACGCGACGACACAGAGACTGTTCTGACACCGTAACAGGTTTATACAGATGACGATGAAGCCGATTGATTAAGACTACCTATCTTCCCTCTGATGCTCAACCAGGTTTACCTTGAATCCGTGCGGAATCTACTCGCTGATTTTAGCGCTGTCTTGTGAGTAGTTGTTTACCTGGGATGAAGCGCGGTACACGTTGCTGGTATTGAGTGTATTGTTCGCCAAAGGTTTCTGTCAACAGACGCTCCTCTGACGTGGCCTTGACGATCACGGCGATCAATCCGACAGTGAAGTACAGCACCCAAACGCCAAAGCCGCCAATGAGCAGGGAACCGAGTAGCATGCCCATGAGCCCAGTATAGATTGGATGGCGCGTGATGCGATAGGGGCCTTCAGTCCGCAGTTGATGACCCTCTTTAATCTCTGCTACTGCGGCCCACATGGTGCCCAGCACCCAACGTGCCCAGAGTGTGAAGGCAGTGGCGCCGATGAGCAAGACAGCACCGACGATCTGTAACCAGGGCGTTGTGAAGGTTATAAACGCCAGAAAGTTGTGCCGCAACAACATCGTTGCCAGCCACACGAAGAACACGATACCTAGAATCCAGGCGGGCAAGAACGTAGTCCGCCTTTGCACTGCGGGGGCTTTCCAGAGATTATAGACCCACCCGACGGCCCAGAACAGGCCGAGGCCACCCCAGCATAGGGCAAGAATAACCCAGTAGATTCCATGTAGCATGTTCTTCTCTCCTTAATAACTTTAATCTATCACCTCTAATTGAATACGATTGCCCTGCGCAAGGTTTTTATTACAAAGGCATGCTTGAAGCATAGAATTTTTATTGAAAGATATGCCAAAAGCAGGTATCGTTAATAATAACACTAACAAAATTTTATAGAGAGGAATATAAAGTATGCGTATTCTGGTTATTGGTGGAACTAGATTTATGGGACCGCTGGTGGTGCGTTCATTGAGTGAACAAGGGCACGAGGTTACGGTGTTTCATCGGGGGGAGACTCGGACTGATTTACGCCGTGGAGTCATGGAGCTTCTGGGTGATAGGCGATCTCTAGCCAAGAGCGCTGTTGAGCTACAACGATTAGCTCCTGAGGCGGTGCTAGATATGATTCCGGAAAACGAGCAAGATGCGCTGGAGGTTATGAGAATCTTTAGGGGAGTTGCGCGCCGGGTGGTTGCGATCAGTAGCCAGGATGTGTATCGTGCATTTGGAAAGGTTAACGGTAAGGAATCTGGTCCTGTAGACAGTATGCCAATTACAGAGGAATCTGCTCTTCGGCAGAATCTCTATCCTTATCGTGGAGAGACAGTTCGAGATCAAGATGATCCGAAAAAATGGCAGGATGATTACGATAAGATTCTGGTCGAGCGTGTTGTGATGAGTAATGCGAACTTGCCAGGTACGATTCTGCGATTGCCGATGGTCTATGGACCAGGAGATTACCAGCACAGGCTCTTCAGCTACTTGAAACGTATGGATGATAATCGCCCTGCTATCCTATTAGATGAAGCCGAGGCGCAATGGCGGTGGACTCATGGGTATGTAGAGAACGTTGCGGACGCGATTGCGATGGCTGTAACCAATGATCGTGCCGCCGGACGAATTTATAATGTTGGGGAACCATTCACATTTACGATGGCTGAATGGGTGGGTAAGGTTGGACAGACTGCTGGCTGGCAAGGTAGGGTTGTGTCTGTGTCAAATGGTCGTTTACCAGAGCCATTAAGGTGGGGTATCAATGCCGAACAGGATATTGTCGTTGATTCTTCGCGCATACGTAGGGAGTTGGGATATGAAGAGCAGGTCGATTTGGAGGAGGCGCTTAAAAGGACGGTAGCCTGGGAACGGGCGAATCCTCCAAAGGAAATTGATCCTAAGGAGTTTGATTACCTGGCGGAGGATGAGTTTCTAATAAATACTTGACATTCAAGACAGCACGGCTTACATTGATACTAAGCGTAAGCCCCATATTCAACTTATTTAAGGAAGCCAAGAGAGGAGTCCACCGTGCCTGACAACGTTCACACTAAATTCCTTCTGAACGAAGACGAAATGCCACGTTCCTGGTACAACATTGCGGCAGACCTACCGAGACCACCGGAGCCAGTACTGCACCCTGGCACTAAACAGCCCGTTACACCTGACGACCTGTCACCGTTGTTCCCGATGGCACTGATTATGCAGGAAGTAAGTACAGAACGCTATATTGAGATCCCGGAGCCGATTCGCCAGGTGTATATGCTGTGGCGACCAAGTCCACTCTATCGTGCGCGACGATTGGAGAAAGCATTAGATACGCCTGCACGTATTTATTACAAGTATGAGGGTGTCAGCCCGGTAGGAAGCCACAAGCCAAATACCGCGGTGGCTCAGGCTTTCTATAACAAGGAAGAAGGCGTCAAGAAGCTCTCGACCGAGACAGGAGCGGGGCAGTGGGGATCAGCATTAGCGATGGCAGGCGCATTTTTCAACATGGAAATCGAAATTTTCATGGTGAAGATCAGCTACCAGCAGAAGCCCTACCGGCGCAATTTGATGGAAACCTTTGGCGCGACTGTGCATGCAAGCCCAACTAATTTGACAGATGCGGGGCGCAGCATTCTGGCGCTGGATTCTGAGAATATGGGCAGCCTGGGTATTGCGATCAGTGAGGCAGTGGAAGTTGCTGCTAAGAGTGGAGGTACAGTTAAGTATTCTCTTGGAAGCGTGCTTAATCATGTGCTGATGCATCAGACGATCATCGGTGAAGAGACGCTTTTACAGATGGAGCGAGCGAACGATTACCCAGATGTGGTAATTGGATGCGTAGGTGGTGGTAGCAACTATGCGGGATTGAGCTTCCCCTTTATTGGTGAGGCGCTCAGAAAGGGTTTAAAGACACGCTTCCTGGCTGCGGAGCCAATGGCCTGCCCCAGTCTGACCAAGGGTCTCTACGCCTATGATTTTGGCGATACAATCGGTATGACGCCGCTGGTGAAGATGCATACGCTGGGCCATGATTTCATGCCTCCAGGTATCCATGCAGGTGGGCTGCGTTATCATGGCATGTCACCGTTGATCTCGTTACTCCACGACGAGGGCATCATTGAGGCTCAAGCTTATTACCAGAACTCTGTCTTTGATGCGGCGGTGCAGTTCGCGCGCGCTGAAGGGATCGTTCCCGCACCGGAAGCCGCGCACGCGGTGCGAGCGGCGCTCAATGAGGCGTTGAAGGCAAAAGAAGCCGGGGAAGAGAAGGCGATCTTGTTCAATTTGTCTGGACATGGGCACTTCGATATGGCTGCGTACGATGCTTACTTTGCAGGGAAGCTGCAAGATTATGAGTACCCGGCGGAGGCTGTGGCAGAGGCGCAGAAGAGGATGCCAGTAGTGGTGTAGTTCTCTTTTCTTCTGATGGTGGTATTGGGGCATCACTCGTAATAGGCCGGTGCTTTCTTGAGCGTTTGCCACTGCTCGCCATCGTGGCCAAAGATGACCAGTGCAACGTGCTCGCGCTCGACCAGATCCAGGAGTCTTTGTGTGCTAGCTTGCAGTTGCTCCTCGTTGTCATCATTTGGCCAGGCCCGACGATCCGGAGTAAACAGGCGCTGCAGGACGACCGCGTCGATCGCCAGCAAAACCTTCCCGGTCTGCGGCAGACGCAACAGCACCGACTGATGTCCAGGTGCATGCCCACTGGTTTCAATCAGCGAGAGCCCCGGCATCAGTTCGGTGTCTCCATCAATCAGACGATAGCGTAGTGCCGGATGATCCCAGTGAGCGCGCGCGGCAGCATAGCGCGGATGTCCGCTCCGCGCCAGTTCGTAGTGTGTACGCTGGACGATGAGTTCCGCCTTGTGAAAGGCATCGTGATAGCCCACATGGTCTGCGTCGAAATGGGTACAGACGAGGATATTGATCTCGTCAGGACGCAGGCCGAGATCGGCGAGATGCTCAAGTACATTTTTTGCATTCTCGGCTTTTGGGGTTCCAGGCGGTGGTGTGTAGTCCGTAGGAAGCCCGCTATCGATGAGAATGTTCTTCCCATCGCTCGTCTGAACGAGATAGCATCCTGAGACCATTGCCAGCGTTCGGCCTGCTCCGAGTACGGTCGAGGTTGATAACTGCAGAAGGTAGAGTCGCTGTGGAGTAGCATTGGTTATTGTCATTCATCAAACCTTTCTTTATAACGAAATTCCTCAATTTTTGAGAAGAACAGCAGACATGCTTCATCTCCTCGTTCTCAACCAGAATATAAGACGAAGAGCACCAGAAAAAATCGTCCAAAGGGACGATGCGCACAGAGACGAAATGTGGTAATGTACTGATGCAAAGAACTCAAGAACTTTCTTCGAGCCTCGCAGAGGCATAGCTCTTCGCAGCCTGATCACTGTTCTGCTCTAACGCTTCCGCCTTTTTCTTCAAGCCTTCTGTAAGTTGCGCCTCTTACTGAGGGGAGAGCATTATGAAGTTTGCCCCAAAACACCAAAAGGCGTATAATCTGTCTCGGTGAGGTAAAGGCTTTGACCTTCTACGCCTTGCTTGATAGACGCGACAGAAGGATTGAAAATATACAATGCTGATTACGCTTCCGTTGATGCTTTTTATTGTGATGGTAGAACTTTCGGTGGGGGCTTTTGTTGTGCTTTTTGTGCTTGATTGGCGCAACATGGTCAAACGAAATTTCCTGGTCACGTATGCAATCATTTATGTGTTATTTACGGGTCTGACGGTTTTATTTCAGTTGAATTTTTCAACGCAGGAACTGCTCAATACTTTTACGATGCTCGATAAGGCCTGGACAGGCTATCTGACTCCGTCTCTGCTGCTGTTTCTGGTGCTGATGGTTGCTTATACTATCTTGCTATTGATGGATAAAAAAGCTGGGGTAGATGGGAAATTTAAGAAGGAAGAAGAGGAAGTTGAGGGGACCCGGCGGTCGACTGTGCGCTTGTTACGTCTCACTTTTGGAAGTCTGGACGTTTTCGCTGGTGCGGTGACGATATTCGTGTTGGGGATGATTTATCGGCCATTGGCTGCATCGGATCCGGCGGAGGCTTTTGTAGTTGGTAGTTTCTTTGCTTCAGCGCTGGCTCTGGGTGGAGTAATGACAGCGATGTGGCTTGGACACTGGTATCTTGTGACGCCCGCTCTTTCTGAGAAGCCGCTGCGCTTTGCTACTACACTTGTGTTGATTGGTGTGCTGGCACAGTTGGTTTTTACCTTTACCGGTGGACTTAGTACGGCAGGGCATTCACAGTCCAGCAAAGTGGTGGCGCCTGCTGTAACAGCCACTACGACTACTGCGATTTCGGCGGCTATACCGGTACCCAATTCGCAAGTGAAACCCTCGGATGCGACGGTGGTAACGCCTCTGAGTATAGATGTGATTGGCTGGCTGCGTCTTCTGGTGGCTTTTGTATTGCCTCTGGCGCTACTTGGTTTTATTTTGAAGTTGATTCATGAGCGTTCATTTCAGTCGGCTACGGGGATGCTGTACCTGGTGGTTGTGCTGACTTTGGCGGGTGAGGCGTTGTCGAGGGGGTTGTTTTTGGCTGGATTATCATAATGCACAGAACACCCAGCCTTCGCTTATTGTGCGAAGGCTGGGTGTTCTGTGTATTACATTTGCTCGCGAGCGCGGAGGGCTTTTTCACGTTCTTTTTCTTTGAGTTCGCGGCGCAGGATTTTGCCAGAGGGAACCTTTGGAATCGCGTCGATGAACTCGATTATGTGGACCTTTTTGTAGCCTGCTAGTTTGCCGTTGGCAAAGTCAAGAATTTCTTCGGGGGTGGCGCTATGACCCGGGCGAATAACGACAAAACCCTTGGGCAGTTCGCCGGCCTCATCGTCGGGAATGCCGATAACGGCGGAGTCCATGACGGCAGGGTGTTCCATGAGCAATGACTCTATTTCGGCGGGAGCGATACCGAAGCCTTTGTATTTGATCATTTCTTTCTTGCGGTCGACGATGTAGGTGTAGCCATCATCGTCGACATGGCCGATATCGCCGGTGTAGAGCCAGCCGTTGCGCAGGGCACGAGCTGTTTCTTCAGGGGCTTTCCAATAGCCTTGCATGATCTGCGGGCCGCGGATGATGATCTCACCGTCTTCTCCGTGAGGCAATTCGCGTTCTCCAGTTTCAATATCGACAATCTTTTGCTCGGTGTTATGGACAGGCATGCCGACACTATCGAGGCGCATCAGGGCGGGATCACCTGGTTGTGAATGTGTGAGCGGGGAAGCTTCGGTCAGGCCGTAACCTTGAACGACCTTGATACCTGTCTTTTCTTGCAGTTTGCGGGCAGGGTCCATCGGGAGAGGCGCTGCGCCTGAGAAAACATACTTGACTGTCTTCAACCTGCTGAGATCCACCGGTGCATTCGCCAGAGCAAGTACAATCGGTGGCACGGCGAAGTAATACGTTACACTATGCTTCTCACATAACTCCAGGGACTGTAGCAGATCAAAACGTTCCATCATAACCTGAGTTCCACCACATGCAAGAAAACTGCCGGTGAGCATCACACCATAGATGTGATAAAAGGGTAAGAAGATAAGAGCTACGTCGGTAATGTCAACGCGCAGAGCGGTTGTGAATTGGAGGTTGTTAGAGGTCAGGTTACGGTGAGTAAGCAACGTTCCTTTAGGAAAACCTGTGGTGCCGGATGAATAGGGCAGGGCCAGCAGATCATCTCCGCTGATTTCGATATGCGATGGTTGTTTTGGCGAGGACTCGCGCAATAGTTTAGCGAATGGTATGGCATCGGGCATACCGTCTGGAACTTTGTCACCGGTGACAATGATGTGCTTGAGATTTGGCAGCGATTTTTGGGTCATCACGTGCTGAAATAGTGGCAGCAATTCACGTTGGATGAGGATGGCTTTGGCTTCGGAGTTTTCAAGCTGATAGGCTATCTCGCGTTCTTTATATGCAGGATTCATCGGGCTTACCACTACACCAATGGAGCCTGCAGCAATAAAGGTGATAGTATATTCTGGTCGGTTGAGTGTGAACAGGCAAAGACGATCACCTTTGGTTAATCCCAGGTTGAGCAGTCCGTTGGCGATACTATTAACCATTGAGACAACCTCACGGTAGGTCAGGATGAGATCGTGGTAGATGATCGCCGGGCGGTCGGGATTGCGGTACGCGGCCATGCGC
>WNEZ01006410.1_pt1 | contig 12231 bp, 14 predicted proteins | sample 5400521 | NCBI WGS metagenome assembly WNEZ01 (sample SAMN13153339, study PRJNA577476) | soil metagenome | isolation source: 120 cm saprolite under Douglas fir tree site 2 hole 1 replicate 1 | place: USA:California | collected 2015-04-18
CCGGACATCTGCAAGAGATGCCCTGCACTACTGAAAAATGGTAGCGATATACTTCTCTAGAAACTCCTGACCTGTGAATTTACCCGAGAACTCCCGCTTGAGTAAGTAGTTTCGCAACCGTTTGTCCCGTTCATCCCCTGTTAATTCGAGGGCAAAAACCTCTAGTCCGTCGAGTTGACAGGCTCCTAATCCGCGCGAGCGTTTGCCACCAACCACTCCAAAACCATGTACAAACTCGCTCAGGCCGACACAGATAAGCTGTAAGTCTTGCTGTGTAGCATTCTCCAACTGGATCTCCAGGTTGAATACCGCACTGGCTGGAACCACCTCAAAATCGTACTTCAGGCGGTCTCTCGCCTTCTCGCTGTCGCGATCAATGGCAACACCATCCCGGACCTGAATGGCACCGCTCCATTCCTCTCTTGGCATGTAGAGGTCATTTATACTGATGCGCGCGGCAGCAAAGGGCGAGCCAAATAACTGGCAGGTATGGCAGAGGTTTTCGAGTTCTTCATCGATGTTAGCGCCCGCCGCTCCCTGCCTGGCCTCTCGCTCACGTTTCGCTTTTGCAACGAACGATTGGCGAGCAGTTGGACATCGATTGGTCTCGTCATCTTTCGTTGGCAATCCGCATGAGCGCAGCTCCGCAGTGGCTGGAAGCATAGGTACCAGCTTCTCAACCGTACTGCGCAATGCCCCCTTGAAGCTGGAACCGGGAATAAAAGGTATCTCTTCCGGCGTCAGCACAATAGGGCTATCACTATGGCTCAATGTGATCTTCCCACCTCCAATATGGAGGGCCGTCTGCATCACCAATCGCCCTGTGAACAGGTAGCGATTTCGTAGTTCATAGCGATTCTGAAATTCCTGACGGTTTGCTTGATCTGTCAAAGCCATACCTACCTCCTACCGGCTCTCTCTTTCGCCTTCTCATCGGCCTTCTCAGCCACAAGAAGCATGTTCTCAGCCACAAGATGCTGAATAAAATCACTCGCCAGCCGCGCCATCAACTCATCTGCTTCTCGCCTGGCATCCCTGGCGCTTAGTCCCTCTGTAGCCAGGCGAAATTCATCTTTTATGCGCTTTCTCTGCATTAAGGACAACTCTTTTTCAAGGGCAGTGTAAAGCCTCTTGATATCACTCTTCCCAGGAGGCCAGTTGCGGTCGCGCTGGTGTACGATAAACCGATAGAGCTCATCGTACTTGAAGGACTCTGCGATGCTCAACAACCCTGTTACCTGGCTCGTGGGAAGTGGATCACAGTCCTCTTCTCGCACAAGTTTCTGAATGAAGGACACTGCCTCGGGATAGAGTACCGTGTCACTGAGCAGCCCTATCTTCTGCAACTGTTTTGTGGAGAGCATCGTTGCTACGACTCCCTCTTTTTACTTCCAATACTTACTCGATACTCGTATTCCACCACCATCTGACGAATAAACTGACGGATGAGCAGTAGATGGATGCGCCGACGCTCTTCCTTATCAGTATCAGTCTTATTTCCAATGTTTAACCTTTTAGGATCGCATATAATTGTTAGTTTATCTGCCAGGTCTTTTTCGAGATAGTCCTTGAGCCGCTCACCAAAGCCCTGATCAGATTCCTTCTCCTCGGGAAATGCCTGGCGCCAGTAAGAGAAACGAGCAGTCTGCTTCTTGATATAGTCAAAGATGTCCGAGGTTTTAAGCGCGCTTTCAGCAATGCCTTCCAAGCCGGTCATCTGGGAGCGATGCGCAGCTTTCAAGGCATTAGCCGCGTGATCACCTAGCTTTACCGCATCATCATAGAAATTTTCCGCTTGAATATTTACCTCGCGTATGATCTTCATCTCAGGATTCATCGCAGTTCTACCTCCACATGGAATGGGTCAGATACGCACACCCACCCAAAACCTTCTGCCCGTCGCCGACCGATGCCACGTTCCTCAAGTTCAAACAACAACTTTAACACAGCATCCTCTGCATCGAGTGAAGAGGCAAAGAGAAAAACAGACCCTGTTTCTATCGCATACTCATGAGTCCTTGGCATACCCCATAGTTCATTCCAGCCCATCACACGCCGCACACTTGCCGCCTGGTAAATCAGTTCGATATTCGATGGAGGAAGGCCAGCAAGACTTGCTAATGTGTCCCCATCGATCATGCCCTGATAGCGCAATAAGGAATCACACAGAATCAGCGGTGAGTGTAACGTCACGGCAAAGTAGAACGGCTCCAGGTTCTCCAGACCAAGTTCTCTCGCCTTCTTTTTCAGTGCAGTATTGAACGCCATTAGCCGTTCTCGGGATGAACTATATCTTTCTTCTCGGGATGAGCTATATCTTGCCTCCTCGCCCTCTAGTGGTTCTTCTGCAAGAGTCACCTTGCCCATTCCCCTTGTCCGTCCCGTCCCGATGCGCACCAGGCCCGAATGGCCTACCTCTTCAACAAAATCCTTAAATGTTTGGGCCAACTTCTCATCTTCAGGCAACTTCACCATGCCCCAGAAACGCATATCCTCTTCAAACACCTCGCGATTGTACAGAATGCCCTCCTGTATGGTGCCCGACTCGCGATTGATGCCCGTGTGCGTTTGCAGGCGCGTATGCGAGTCAACCTGTGCGGAGATAATCTGCTCTGTCTCAATGGCGTCCTGTCGATAATATCCTGGGAAGCGGTCCATAGGCGCCCCGCAGATTTCACACAATTTGTGTTCTTGCAGTGCTTTGAGTGGAGCAACATGATCCTTGCCGTATCCATTACGTGTGCTTAGCTTGAACATAGCCCAATCTAGCAAGCCATCACGCACACCATGCCGCTCCTCATCGTCATCCTCGCTATCGAATCTATAGCGGAAGTCGGGAAAGCGCTTACAGCTTTGTGCCGTCTTCGGTATCGGATAGACAGGCAGCTTCGCATCTTGCATCTCCCCGGCCTTAAAAGAGGCTGGATACAGGTTGGGGTAGTGAACTCGCTCATTGAGAAACAGCGCCTCGAACTCACCCACTTGCTCGCTATGTAGTAATCGATGCACAGTCGCCAGGCTCCCCGCCAGGGTTGTACCGGAGATATATTTTGCTGTTTCTGCCCTTCCTGCAGCATGATCGGAGCGTATAGCCAGTGGAGAAACCGCTCTCAACTCAATAGGGAAATGTTTCACGCTTCCTCCTCCTGCGATGTAGAATAATATGAGAGTTCACCTAGTTGCTCCAGCCAGGACTGCCACTGCTCCGGTGAATAGTTCACCTCATTGACTTTCAACTGAGTAATCTCGCAGGCGCATTGCCCTTTCCCCGTCGACTTATTGCCCCCGAGCCGCTCAATCATTCTCAGGCCCGCTAATAGCAATAGCAGTGAGTAGGTAGGGCTACCAGCCTGTGAGCTAATGGGCGTACACTCTAGCCACCCCAGAATACTCCCCTTGAAAGTGATTTCTCTTACCCCGAACTCGCTGGTATACAACGCTCCCTGCACTGCCGTACGAGTAGGACGATCAAGTCGCACTTGAGTGTATATGTCCGTCTGCAAACCCTTGTACCTGCCCTTATCTTCACGGCTCTTGCCAACGCTATCGTATTGCCGCTTATCCTCTTCTGTCTGTCGGATATCATCAAAGAAAAGTCGTCCAGGATGATTCTGCGAACCAAAGATGCGTGTAACCATGCTTACCGTTTGACCCAGTCCCCGTAACGCTATCTTTTTTTCGTGAGGACTCGCAATCAGCTCCCGCATATGCTCATCAAGTTCTTCGTAGAGACGGGCCAGTTGCTCGCAACGTTCGCGCAGCATTCCTTTAAAAGTAGATCCAGGGACGTAGAGATATCCCGCGCTATCACGCATGATAGTACGGTCAATTAAGCCCTCGCGTATGCCTGTTCCACAATGAAATGGCGTCTTGAACGTAAGCGTATACTCTATTTGTAGGCGATCAACCCTTGTTGTCACTGTCACCCTCCTCTCTTGCAACGAAATCGTAGAGTTCCACGAAGTCGAGCAGAGGTGTGCGGTACATATCATCACCGTCGGCAAACCAGGGGAAGGTGACGCGGGGAAACATCGTCGCAGGCTCTTCAGGATCACTACGGAGCGATTGGTAGCGATCACCAAAGGTATAGACCTGTCTCACTACAAATACACGCTGTCTTTCCTTCCAGTTCCTCAAAACTGCTAATCCGTCCGCTACCGAGGTCGTCAGGTTCTTATTCAGTACAGCCTCGCGTATTTGGTGAAGCTTGGTACGGCCCAGCCCTAGTTCATGGCCCTTGCGGATAACCCCGAGGAGGAAATCAAGCTGCTCAGGATCATATGGCCGCAACGTTGCGTAGAAATCTACGTTCTTCTTGTGACCGCTAACTCCTCCTCTTTTGTCGTGCAAAGACCTGTAGACTTTCCTGAACTCATGGCCCATATTACCCGCCATAACCACGAAATTGATGCGTGTATCATCATATTTATCTTTATCTGCTGCTCGCCCTCGCCCTTTTGCTCCATCTTTCTTCGCAAACTTCAGTGTGCTATCGGCAAGGTCCTGCGATAACCCAAAGGGATATTTTACGGGCGCAAGGACAACACCAACCGAAAGAGTGTGTTTCTCATTGGTCAGTCTACGAAATTCTGTAGTTATGGTAAGTGCCACATCCATCGCCACTGAGGCAGGAGTAACCATGAACATATCATCTCCACCAAGGAGCAGGATATCGAAAGGAAAGATCGGTTGTTCGCTGTCCTGCATCAATTCTTTCCCAGGCTTGATATGATCTTCGATTTTCAGATGCTTTACGATTGCAATACGCACAGCTTCATAAATTGCTTTATCTACGTTCCCGGCAAGCGTTTTGAGTTCTGCCAGGGTATTACACGCTTCAACCCTCTCACCCATACGATTAGCATCAGCATAGATCAGGCCCAGATAATCCTTTGCTCCTCTAAAGTTCTGAAAGGCATTGAAATCATGAGGACGCTCTGGAAGGTTCTTCTCAAAGGACCGGAAATACCCTTCATTACGTAAAGCACTGATCACATGGTCCCACAGATATTCCCTGTCAGGGGTATGGTGCCCTCTCTCTATCCCTGGAATAAACCCCTTGACCTCGTTGTCTCTGATGCGTTTATTCTGGCAACTGGTACAATAAAGTTCATCTTCCTCGCCAGGGTCGCGAGGCACCTCTTCATTTTTTGGGTCTGGATTTGCATACTCAATACCGCACGCATCGCAAAGGCGCATGAAAGGGTGCGACGGCAAAGCAATTACTTCTGGAGGGCAGTCCTTGGCTTCGCGCAAACGGTAGCGCATCAATGCGAGAGTATCAGCGAGAGGATAGTTCAAGATGTCATCTATATCGTCTGGTGCATCCGGTGGAAGTTCTTGCACAACATAGGTAATCGAGGCGCCACCGCCGGTAACATCCCTAAATGCTTTCTGAACCGCCTTACCAAATTCATCGACCTTATCCGCATCAATAAGAAAGAGACCCGAGCCACCATTCGCATAGATAACGCACCTCTCATCAAACGAACCAGACCGAGCTCGTTCTTTCATGACTATACGATTCAGGTAATCAAGCAACGAGCTGGCCCCGCGAATCTCCTTCAGCTTACTCGTACCAAATACATATTCCTTGATATGGTCGGTATCTAATGCAACAAGTGCTTTTTTCACGAAGGTCTCACCTCCAAGCAACTACAAGTTCATAGTTGGGGTATAGCTCAAGCATCAGTAGCATAGCATAGTTGAGGTGAACTTAGCATCAGAAGTTTCTCTGAATTTTCTCGGAAACATTTCTTATTCTCAGCGGAGGAGAAATCTATAGTCCCTCAGGGGTTCTAAGTATGCAGGTAGTTTGATATTTAGCGCGGTATAGATAAGGTAACTCTACAATAAAAACACCCACATAGCAATATGGCGTGGGTGTTTTTACGCTACCATCAAACCCCAACGGGATAGCAGTTGAAAAAACTGCTATATAAGCAACTACGTAGCGATAAAATTAGCTCGTTTCAATCCCAAACGGCTTCAGGAGCTATACAACAAGTATATCATAGAAGTCAAGAAAGACTTGTTTGCCCGGAGCAAAAAAGTAACAACTATCAGAGTAAACAATGTGCATGGTTGCTTGGGAAAGTTCCCCAAGCAACCATGCACATTGTTTACTAACGCACGGCTCCTACAAGCCAGCGGTCGGCCATGCGGTAAATCACAAAACGGTATCGTACTAATTGTTCGGCCCGACGATCGGCGAAATCTAACTCGCCTTCGTCATCAAATCGGAAACGAGCTGGATTTTGTAGCTGCGTAGTAGCTGATATAGAAGCGAACTTAACAGCTTCTGAATCCAGCAACAAGTTGTCTTGATCCATGCCATTGGACCTCCTTTCTGCCTGGGCCTGGTAAGCGGGTGCTGAATCGGAGTTCCATTGGCGCGTTTCTTCGAGCTATACCTTTGGACCTCCTTTCTGCCCAATACTCGAGGCTCTGCCAAATTGGGGGTCGGGGTCTCCTACCTTGGCTACCCACTCCGACTCCCTATAGCAATTATACGATGGAAAGGAGAAAAAATGAAGTGGCTAGGCTGGGTATTTTTCTGATCGATCTTCCGATTTCTGTGCAGTATTACGGTATTGCTACTTGACAACAGCAAAGCTAAGCAACAGTATTTATCTATGTTACCTTGTGAGGAAACTCAAGCTCAGATGTGTTCCTCTAGTGTTTTCTACCACTCTTAAACTTCTTTCCAATTTCCTCTGCGCCTATCCCCTTACCAATTAACAGAGGTCTTAAATCATTATGATTCCTATCCAAACGATCTACATGATCGAAGCCCTTGTCTATTAATTTCCTCAGCAGAGCCCAAGTCTCATTTTGCGAAGAACAAGAATGATACAAGCAAGCTTTCCATACAATATGTGCTATTTGCTTCTGACAGTCAGTCTGGCATTCTTCAGGTAAAGAGCTACATTCTTCAAATAAAAGCTTTTCTATATGCTCTTTCGTCGAGGTAAGCTGCCATTCAGCATTTGTGACATTCGTGCTTTTCATCTCTACTAAACAGATCACCCTATCCGCTTTTTCGTCTTGTGAAAAAAAAACAAGTCCATCACATCGCTTATTATTGTCCAGTATACCTAAGCTGCGAGCTACTCGTTTTCTCCGGTCAGTGCGATCATCGAGTTGGAAACAGAGGATGACTTCACCTTCGTAGACTTCTCTACCTTTTGGAGGGGTTATGCAAACTTTATCGTTTCCCTCACCCCGTATAAATTTCTGGGAATTTGCAGCTACAAGAAGTAATCGGCTGAAAGACATATTACTCTCCTAACAACTCAAAATGAATGCGCTCGACAAGCCTTGTCACGTCACTAAAAGTTGTCCAATCTATTATTCCTTCTGGATCAAGAACATTTTTTACCTTGCCATCTTCAACAAGAAATACTGAAACTTTCTCCTGAGAAATAAAAGCCTCTTTTTGCTCTAGGAGAAACATTTCTACAATTTTATCTTGGTTCTTATGTTTGTGTGCATCGATCAAATTAATTAGATGATCTACAATATAGGTACTATGCGTGGTAATAAGGACATGTAGTCCAGCATTTACAAGCATCGCCAGAAACTCAATGATTTTCACCTGAGCAGCAGGATGTAAGTTCATCTCTGGCTCATCGATGATCAGTAGCTCACCCGGTCTAGCGAGATGGCGAAGGTAAAGGACCAATGGCGAAAGTTCTTTCACCATTGAAGATACGATCGGAATCTCCAGGTTACTATCCCGTGTTGGATGAAACAGTACCTCTCTTCTTGGATCTGGTTCAGGTGTAGAAAGATAGACGCTCCCTGCCAGGATCTCGTTTTCTAAAACCTCGGCAAGCTGAATATACCTCTTGATGTTCGGGTCTCTCCTGGCCTGTTTCTCCCGCTCTTCTCTATCTCTTGAGTGATTTCCAAAGATGGTATCGAGCATATTCATGAAAGAACTTACAGGCCAGATTACTTCTCTAGCAGCAAGATTCTGTTCGGCTAGTTCTCCCATATCTAATTCTTTTGGCAGAACCTCCAATGCTTCTCTCACTCTCTCACTCCCTGCTACCGTTCCAGCGAAACGGGCCGCAACAAGCGTTGTTCTTTCCGTTGGAAATTCGCGTATCTCAGGATAAAGAGATCGACGTAGCGCTGTTGCAACGAAGCCAACTAGACGCTCCCGCACTTCTGCAAGAGGAATTCTCTCTCCTAACTGTTCCTCCCGTCCTTCTGCATCCTGGGAGTCGGTAGAGGTGAAAATAAATACCTTGTCTTCACCACGACTTTTTCGTATTGTTAGCACTGATCCAGCAACACGGCTGATTCGGGAGTATTGAGCAACCTGATTCAAAAAATCTGCTTTGGTTTCTTCTTCCAACTCCAATGAGATATCCAAATCATCAAAAGGAGCCAACTGAGTACTGAGAAATCTACGCATCCAATTTCGGGCATATTGCGCGATATCGTTAAAGTATATTTCACCGTATTCATCTGCAAACTGGCGTAAATCGATTGTGGCATTGCCCTTAGCTAAAACTTGTTCAATGGCATGATCTAATTGCTCATAGGTTTTGGGAATCTTTTTATCTGCATACGCCTGTGCATACTCTCCTGAACCAAAGGGGCCAAGAATGCCATCTAGCGCATAAGCTAACCACGTTTTCCCGGCATTGTTCGGTCCAATCAAAACTGTGAGAGGCCTGAGTTCAAAATGAGCTTCTTCTTTAATAACACCCAAGTTGCGGATCGACACCTTCATAATAATATCACTTTCCCTCGTACTCTAGCTTCCTATCTCTTATTGTTCACATCAGTATATCAGAAAGGAACGTTGCAGGGAACGATTCAGGAACCATGCATACGCTACACTTCTCCCAAGATGAAGAACTTCTTCATCGCACAACTTTCAACTTGAAGAGGAGTACATGAGCATGGACAGACCCTCAAAGAGCCCTCGTTCTCAACTGTTTACAGTGCGTGTGTGGAAGGAAGAGGTCAGCAATGGTCAGATTGAGTGGCGTGGCAAGGTGCAACTGGTGAACAGCGGAGACGTGCGCTACTTTCGCGACTGGGCTGCACTTGTGCCCCTTCTTCTCACGATGTTATCGGAATCCCAGCCAGACATACAGCAATTGTAAAAGGCAGAAAAAACACAACTATTCAACGAAAGGACATCATCGATGCTCACAAATGAAAAGAAAGAAAAGAAAGGCAGAAAACCTATAATGAACACGAACACACAGAATTTCATTTCCAGGCTCCAGATTACCGCAATCATATTGTTGACCGCTGGATGGGGATGGGCTGGCGGGAATTTTAGTGCCGGCTTGCCGCTTTGGAATATGCTCCTCCATTGCATTCCTATTCTACTGTTGTTGGTCATGAGCCTGCAAATTTTCCGCGTGCGTGGCGCGCAACAGGGAGTAGAGTCGAATGCTCGCGGGGCCAGGATTGGCATGAGCATTTTCTCCATCGTGAGCATCATTGGAGCCATCGTGCTGGTCGTGCTCGGTGCGACCAATCCTGATCCCAACTCGGTCGGCGTGCATAACCTCTGGGATTGGTTCCCAACCATCATCATAATTGGAAGTAGCCTCTTGTGGCTGACAACGCTGATCCCCGTTCGCAGGGGAAATGCAGCGGTCACAACAGCGAACAATCAGTAGAGAGAAAGGAAAAGGAATCAGCGATGAAAGTAGAATCAACACATACCCACCTGTTTTCTCGTCAACCACTATCCGCCTTTGGCAAACTCACCTTTGCGGCACTCCTTGGGGGGGCAGTCTCAAGCGGTATACTTGCGATCGCTATAGGCTTCCCGGATAATACGGCATTACTCATCGTGACAGTAAGCCTGCTGGCAGGCGCGGGCCTCGTCGCAACCAGGTTTCGCTGGATGCCGCTGCTGATAGTACTCCTGAGTGGCATTTTCCTGTACCAGATAGCCACAGAGCCCTTTGTCACCTATCACCTGACCAATCCAAAAGCGGGAGGGTTCCTTCCCTTTGTGCTGGATATGCTCATCATTGCCTTCGTGGTCGTGACGTTCGGGGCAAGTATCGGCGCAGCGGTGCAGAACTACCGCCAGGGCGAGCGAAAAGCTCCACCTTGGCTTCCATCTGCCTTGACGGCGATTGCGGGGATGGTGATCGGCGCAATCCTCATTGCAGCGATCGCGCAACCAGCTGCGACCACAGGAACAGGCACAACGTACACAAATGGCGTACCAACCGTGCATATGAGTGCTGGCAACTTTACTCAGCCCTTTGTCACGATTTCCAAAGGCTCAAAACTGCTGCTGGTGGATGACGTATCAGTTCTCCACATTCTTGCGTAGCTAAACCAGCGAACGAGCCAGGCGCACCGAGAGTCAGCAACTTGCAAGTCAATGGCAATAGCACTGAGATAGGACCATTTAACACAGCGGGGACCTACCACATCTACTGTGTTGTGCACCAGGGGATGAACTTGACGGTCATTGTCCAGTAGTACCATCGCGCGCCAGGGACGAATACCAGGAGAAGAGCCGTGCACAAGCTCTCCCTCCCCAGGGGCGACCGCAAGGGTCCCCACCCCGCTCCACACCGCCCCCGCCCTTACTATGACTACATACATATCTTCAGCTCCGCCGTGTCATAGTAAGGGCGGGGACCCTTGCGGTCGCCCTTTGTGGGGTGCTGTGCAACATGCCAGGGAGAGCAGGCTCTTGCGGTCGCCCACTAGGCATCAACCTAAGCCCCGGATGAGCTTGGGTTGCGCGACCAGTTGATAGGCCGCAGGCCTCTTGCGACGCGCATTGACGGTACAGCCCGTGGCCATCGAGGACGAGGTGCGCTGCACCATCATCTCCAAGGGCACGAGCAGCTTGGCATAGATCTCCGTCAAGATGCGATACGGCTTGGCGCTGCGCCACGTATCCAGCTTGCCCAACTGCTTCCACAGCTTCCAACACAGTTCGATAGGCCCTCGGCAACGTGCCATGACGAGCGCTTCGTCCACCGAGAGCAGCGCCTTTGGCACGTTGGTCACCAGGATCGTCCAGTCCAGCAACTGCATGCGCGCCTGGCCGGTCTTCCTGCACTTGCGTTGCCGCTGCCGCTTGGCAAGAGCTTTGCGGCCTTTGCGCGCATTGGGCCGCTGCACCCCTTTGGCTTTGCCCTCCTTCGAGCGATGGGCACGCGCCCGCCGCCGCTTGGCCTGCTCTGGACTGACCCGCCTGGCGATGAGCCGCACGGGCAGCCGTTCGTGCTTGCCCAGATAGACCTGCACATCGATCTCCTCGCCTTTGTGCGCGCGCAGGAACGACACCAGATCCCAGCACTGCCCCCGCGCATCGATCAGCAGCGTCCCGGCTGTGGCAGCCGTCAACCAGTAGCGCCCCGCCTGACCGTGCGCACGCATCTCCCCCAAGGTGAAATACCCAGCGTCCACGTTGTAGAGGCAGCCCTGCGGTAATGGCGCCTCGTGCGCCTCCCCACTGCGTTCGGCTGCCCGTCCCTCTTGCAACCACGGTCCTTGCATTCCTCCCTGCGCCAAGTCCAGCCGCACCTGCACCCGCATACTACTTTGTCCCGCTTCCGGCGTGCTGCCGCCACACCCGCGCCACTCGTCCCGCAGCTCCAGCGGCAGACTGATGATCGTGCCATCTTGCACATACACCCCGTTGAAGCGGCTCAGCAACTCCGGCGCGCTCGTCTCACTCGAGAGCACTTCCCCCACTGCCTCCTGCAACAGCTCGCGCAGCAACCTTGCTGACTCCACGCCGAAGCGTTGCTCGACGGCTTGGCTACTCACCGACACGCCCAGACTCGCTGCCACGTGCCGTAACTGCGGATAGCTCGCCTCCGGATTATCCATCCAGCCAAAGACCGTCGTTTGGCTAAACGTCGGCCCATCCAACTGTGCCGTGCTGCGTTGCACAAAGTCCGTCTCGCGCTCCAACTCCTTGGCGCGCCTCGTCAAGACGCGCTGCATCGCTTCGGCTACCTGTGATATACTGCTCATACCATTCCTCCTGTTCGTGCTAGACCTTGGTTCAATAACGGTAGTCTATCACTTCAGGAGTCGTGTTTTCTGGCCTGTCCTTTCTTAGGTTGATGCCTATTGGGCGACCCTCGTGGTCGCCCGGCTGGAGGATGGGAATCGCCTCTCAATCGCATTCGCCAGCAAAGTCCTGCGGCGGCTCACCCAGTTATGGAGTGAGTGCGGGCTGTGCCGCTTGCGGCGGCACAGCCCGCACTCACT